>ENA-ORXC01000987-ORXC01000987.1-marine-metagenome-genome-assembly--contig:-NODE-987-length-17914-cov-4.080955_pt1 | contig 17914 bp, 17 predicted proteins | sample MGYA00237865_ERZ511478 | MGnify/ENA metagenome assembly ERZ511478 | reverse complement strand
CGCCGCCGCCGTCGTGGCCGGTATCGCGGTGCTCTCGCTGCTGGTCCCGTTTCTGCGCGAGTGGCCCGAAACGCTGGTCTGGAACCCCGCCCCGGCGATGAATGCGGCGCTGGAGCGGGTAGTCGTCGACGGGCGCGAATGGATCGAGGGGTTCAAGAACTCCGCCTTCTTCTTCGTCATGCTGCCCATCAAGATCGGGCTGGCCAAGGCCGTCAGTCCCTTTACCTGGGGATTCGCACCGACGCCGCCGATCATCGCGGGCTATGCGGCCCTCGTCTGTGCGGGGGCGTCATGGGCGTGGATCGCGGAGCGCCGGACCCTCGCCGCGCTCGTGCTGCTCTGGGGGGTCGTCTCCTATATCGGCCTGACGCAGATGCCGTGGCTGGCGCTGTCGGCGATCATCACCTATGCGGCCTACGTCACCGCCGGGCGGGGCTTGGCCATCGGCACCGCGCTGGGCCTGGCGTTCCTGCTCCTCGCCGGAGTGTGGCCCGAATCCGTGCTGTCGCTGTATTTGTGCGGGATCGCGGTGCTGATCTGCTTCGCCCTCGGCACGGCCATCGGCATCTGGGCATCGCAGAGCGATACGGTGTCCGCCATCGTGCGCCCCGTGATGGACACACTCCAGACGATGCCGGTCTTCGTGATCCTGATCCCCTTCGTCATGGTGTTCAAGATCGGCGAGTTCACGGCGCTCCTGGCCATCATCGCCTACGCCATCGTCCCCGCCATCCGCTATACCGAGCACGGCCTGCGCAACCTGCCCCCGGCGGTGCTGGAGGCGGCGGAGACGATCGGGTGTTCGCGGTGGCAGATGCTTGTGCGGGTGAAACTGCCCCTCGCGCTGCCCGCCATCATGCTGGGGCTGAACCAGACGATCCTCTACGGCATCGGGATGCTGGTCATCACGGCGCTGGTGGGGACGAGCGGGCTGGGCCAGCAGATCTATATCGGCCTCGGCGACGGGGATTTCGGGGTCGGGATGACGGCGGGGATCGGCATGGCCATCATCGCCATGATCGCGGATCGCATGACCCAGGGCGTCAGTCGTCGCCGGCAGGAGCGGTTCGGGATGCGGGTCGAGGGGATCTGATGGCGGCGGAGGATGACCTCGCGTCGATCCGGTCGGTACGGGCGTCGCACGAGGCGGATTTCAGGCCCCGGTCCGCCCGGGCGCTGGCGCGCTGGCCGGTGAGGGTGTCGGAACAGCGGATCGCGGGCGTGTCCTGCCAGATCGTCGAGCCGGTGGACACGCCGGTCGGGGCGGGGGGCGGGCCGACGATCCTGTACTTCTTCGGGGGCGGATACGGCTCCGGGTCGCCGGATTACGATCTGGCCATCACCGCGCCGCTGGCGGTGTTGAGCGGATGCCGCATCGTTGCCCCGCGCTACGCCCTCGCGCCCGAAAACCCGCTTCCGGCGGGGCTGGACCAATGCACCGGTGTCTACGCGGCTCTCGGGAAGGATGGCCCGCTATGCCTGAGCGGCGAATCGGCGGGGGGCGGGATGGCGATGTCGGTGACGCGGGCGGCGGGCGATGCCGGATTGCCCGCCCCGCTGCGCCTCGCGCTGTTCTCGCCCTGGGTCGATCTGCGAGAGGCGGCGACGGCGTCGTGCGAGGGGGTGGACGATCCGACGATGACGGGCGAGGATCTGTGCCTGTTCGCGCGCGCCTATCTCGGCGATGCGCCCACCACCGACCCCCGCGCCTCGCCCGCCCTCGGCACCTTCGCGGCGGAATGGCCCCCGACCCTGCTGACGACCGGATCGCGCGACCGGCTGGGGCCGATGGTGCGGGCGCTGGCGGGGCGCTTGCCCACCGCCCGCCTGATCGACCGGGCGGGGATGTGGCATGTCTTCGAACTCTACGACGAATGCCCCGAGGCGCTGGAGACGCTGGAGGCCGCCGCCGCCTTCCTCGCGGAGGGTTTCGCGCGGGTTTGACTTGCGCGATGGCATCGGCCCCGACAAGGTAGCCCGGTAAATCGCAACGATCCGAAGACGCGCATGGAAACTCTCAACGCCCTCGCCCTGCTCGGCAACTTCCTGATCGTGCCGGGTATCACCTATGGCTGTCAGTTGGCGCTGGGGGCGCTGGGGATCACGCTGATCTACGGCATCCTGCGGTTCTCGAACTTCGCCCATGGCGAGACGATGGCGTTCGGGACGATGGTGGTGATCCTCGTCACGTGGGGGTTGCAGGGGGCGGGCGTGTCGCTGGGGCCGCTGCCGACCGCGCTGCTGGCCCTGCCGTTCGGCATCGCGGCCAGCATCGGGCTGCTGCTGCTGACCGACCGCTACGTCTATAAATTCTACCGCACCCAGCGTTCGACGCCGGTGATCTATCTCATCGCGTCCATCGGGGTGATGTTCCTGTATAACGGCCTGATCCGCTTCGTCATCGGCCCGAACGACCAGCAATTCACCGATGGTCAGCGTTTCATCATCAAGGCGCGGGAATTCAAGCAGATGACCGGCCTGGACGAGGGATTGGCGATCCGGACGACCCAGGGGATCACGGTCGTCATCACGATCATCCTGGTCGTCGCGCTGTTCTGGTTCCTGAACCGCACCCGCGCGGGCAAGTCGATGCGCGCCTATTCCGACAACGAGGATCTGGCGCTGTTGTCGGGCATCGACCCGAACCGGGTGGTGATGATCGCCTGGTGCCTGACGGCGGCGCTGGCGACCATCGCGGGCACGCTCTACGGCCTCGACAAGAGCTTCAAGCCGTTCACGTATCTCCAGATCCTGCTACCGATCTTCGCGGCGGCCATCGTGGGGGGGCTGGGGTCGCCGGTGGGGGCGATTGCGGGCGGGTTCGTGATCGCTTTCTCGGAAATCGCGGTGACCTTCGCCTACCGCAAGGTGTTCGGATACATGGGATACGAGGTCGACGGCCTGATGCAGCTACTCTCCACCGACTACAAGTTCGCGGTGTCCTTCGCCATTCTGGTGATCGTGCTGCTGGTCAGGCCGACCGGGCTGTTTGCCGGGAAGTCGTTCTGATGGGCTGGCGCGGGGCGGGGATGTTCGTCGTCATGTTCGGCCTGCTGGGGCTGGTCGGGTTCATCCAGAGCTGGCCGCTGGCCTTCACGATCCTGAACCTGTGCCTGATCTCGGCGATCCTGTCGCTGGGGGTCAATATCCAGTGGGGCTATGCCGGATTGCTGAATGTCGGGGTCATGGGCTTCGTCGCGCTGGGCGGTCTGGCGGGGATCGTGGTGTCGATGCCCCCCGTGACCGAGGCGGTGCAGGCGGGGGGCGGGGGCATCGCGCTCTCGCTGCTGCTGGCGCTGGGGGTGGTGGGGATCGTGTGGTTCCTGTCGCGGGCCTTGGGCGGGCGGCTGCGGATCGTCGCGATTGCGCTGGTGCTGCTGGCCGGGGCGTTCGCCGTGCGCGCGGTGTTCGATCCGGCGGTGGAAGCCATCGAGGCGGTGGATTCATCGCGCACGGGGTTTCTGGGCGGGCTGGGCCTGCCGATCCTGTTCAGCTGGGTCGTCGGCGGATTCTTCGCCGCCGGGGCCGCGTGGCTGATCGGCAAGGTTTCGCTGGGCCTGCGCTCGGATTATCTGGCTATCGCGACGCTCGGCATCTCCGAAATCGTCATCGCGGTGCTGAAGAACGAGGACTGGCTGACCCGGGGTGTCAAGAACGTCACCGGCATCCCCCGCCCCGTCCCCTACGAGGTGGATTTGCAGGACGCCCCGCGCCTGATCGAGTTCGCGGACCGCTGGGGCATGTCCATCGTCGATGTCGCCTCGGTCGCGGTGAAGCTGTGCTACGCAGGATTGTTCCTGACCGTCCTGCTGATCGTGCTGTGGTTCTCGGAGCGGGCGCTGAAATCGCCCTGGGGCCGCATGATGCGCGCCATCCGCGACAACGAGGTCGCCGCTGAGGCGATGGGCAAGGATGTCACCGCCCGGCACTTGCAGGTCTTCGTACTCGGCTCGGCGGTGCTGGGCGTGGCGGGGGCGATGCTGACCACGCTGGACGGGCAGTTCACGCCTGCCTCCTACCAACCGCTGCGCTTCACCTTCCTGATCTGGGTGATGGTGATCGTCGGCGGGTCGGGCAACAACTGGGGGGCCGTGCTGGGCGGCTTCGTCGTGTGGTTCTTCTGGGTCGAGGCCGAACCGATCGGGTTGTGGCTGATGGACCTGCTGACCAGTGGCCTGGCCGAGGACAGCGGGTTGCGCGAGCACCTGCTGAAAAGCGCGGCGCATATGCGCCTGATGACCATGGGCGCGATCCTGCTGCTGGTACTGCGATTCGCGCCGAAGGGGCTGATACCGGAGCGGTAGGGCCGTGGCACCCCCGCCCCGGACGACGATCCGGGGCCTCGCGAAGATTTTCGCGGTTTCGACATCGCGCGTCGACCGTCGAGGCCCCGGATCGTTGTCCGGGGCAGGGCTACGCCCCCGATGCCGCCTTGAACGCGGGCGACAGGTTCGGCACGCCTTCCTGCGCCAGTCCGGCCAGATCCCCCACCCTGTCCCGCGCCTCGCCGGTATAGCGCGCGCCGTCGATCAGCCACAGGGGGCCGTGATCCGCGCCGATGCGGGCGGCGGGCAGGCTCTGCAACGCCGCATCCATCGCCGCCGCCGCCCGGGCGGGCCGGGCGAAGACCAGGAGGATGCCCGCCCCCGTATCCTCGACCACCGCGCCGCCCTGCATCAGCGCGACCCGGCGGCAGGCCGAGGTCTCGTCCGCCCCCCGCGCGCTGATGACGACGAGGGACAACGTGCCGGCGGGCTGCGCATTGTCGAGATCCAGCATGCCGATCGGGGTGGCGTCCCGGCACCGCTGCCAGGTCAGCCACTCGCCCAGCGAGGTCGCTTCGGCGGGCCAGTCCGCGCGCTCGACCACGGCGGTCGTGACCTGCTGGCCATGATTCTCGAAGACGAGGCTGTCCGCCGTCTCGGCCTTGATCCAGTCATCCCCGACCTGGACCAGCGCGCCCTTGCCCCCCCCGGCGTCGAAATCGAGCCGGATCCGTGCATCCGCCGTGCGCAGGACATGGGGGCCGTGCGCCAGGGTCGCGGGCAGGTCGCGGCGCTCGTGCGGGTCGAGGATCTGCTGCGATGCGATGCGCGGCGATACCCCCGGCCCGCTGGCGCAATAGACCATGGGCGACGGCGTGTAGATCGAGGGATGCGGCGCGAACACCACCTCCACCGACTGCGCATAGTTCGTTTCCGCCGTCGCCCCGCACCGGCGGCAGGCGGTCGCGGGGGGCAGGTCGCGGGGCAGTGCCACCTCGCGCACCACGCTGCGGCAGGCGGGGCAGATCAGGCGGAACCGGCGCTGCACCGCATCCATTTCCGTCGCGATCACCATGGCGACCTGCGCCTCGCTCTCGCCGATGCCCAGCGCCCGGGCGACACGCTTGGCGCGGATGTCGCGCAGGTCGCTCTCGAACGCCACCGCCAGCCAGTCCAGCACCTGCTTCGCCAGCGCCCGGTCCGGCGCGGCCACGCCGGGGGGAACCTTGTAGGCATCGCTGCGCTTGCGCCGGGCGGCGGAGGCGCGGGTGGAGGCGAGATTGGCATAGAAGTCGCCCTGCGGCTTGCGGGCGTGGGAATCGATCATCTTCAGGATGCGCTCGAACGCCTTTCCCGCCTCGCGCAGATGGCCCGTGCGCGCCAGCATCGCCCCCGCCGCATTGCGCGGTTCGGCCACCAGCGTATAGGTCGCGACGGTGCCGCCCCGGGGGCCGGGTTCCAGCACCAGGGTGCCGCGCGCCCGCTCCAGCGGCCCGGATTCGTACAGGCGTTCCCAGCGCCACCAGTGTTCCTCGGACCATTCGAAGGGCGGCTCCTCCCAGCGCACGACTTCGCCGCCCTTGTCGTATTCGCCGTGACGCCGGTGCAGCCCGTCCTCGCCGGTGCTTTCGCGCAGGCGGTACGGGGGCAGGCGCAGCGCCTCGTTCAGGCGCTCGGTATCCGAGACCAGCGGCCACAGGGCCGCGCGCGGGGCCTTGAGGTGCCATGTCCAGTTCTTCTCGACCCGTTTGCCTGCCATGTGCGTCTTCCTTCAGGGGTGACAGCCTGAGTTAAGCCAAGCGCCGCCGCCGGGCAAGCCGCCCGCCCGGGAATCCCGATCCGCACGCATCCGTGCGAATCGCCGCCTTGCGTGGGCCGGGGCGCAACCCTATTGTATGCGCCAACCTTCCCGCGCCCTCATCCGGACCCCGCCCCATGCTCGAATCGCTTCGCAACTCGGTCAATTCCTGGACTGCCAAGGTCCTGCTCGGGCTTCTCGTGCTCAGCTTCGCGGTCTGGGGAATCTCCGACGTCTTCACCAACCGCGCCGCGACCGTCGTGGCGACCGTGGGCGACAAGGAAGTGACGACGGCGGAATTCGCCAATGCGCTGTCCAACGACCTGCAATCGCTGCAACGGCAGGCCGGGCGCGTGGTGTCGATTTCGGAGGCGCGGCAGATGGGCCGCGAGCAGATCGTGATCGCCCGGCTCTCGACCCGCAAGGCGCTGAATGCCGAGGCCGAGGCGCTGGGCCTGTCCGCCTCGCCCGCCGCGATCCGCGAGGCGATCCAGACCGCCCCCGTGTTCCAGGGGCCGGACGGCACCTTCAACCGCTACAGCTACGAATCGGCCCTGCGGCAGGAGGGGCTGACCCCCGGCGAATACGAGGACGGCGTGCGCCAGGATCTGGCCCGCGACGCGATGCTTCAGGCCGTGGGCGCCGGCACCGCCGCCCCGCGCGCACTGGCCGAGGCGCTGCATGTCTACCGCAACGAACAGCGCATTCTCGACTATATCCTGCTGTCGAAGGCCGATGCCGCCGACCCCGGCGAGCCGACCGAGGAGCAGGTCGCGGCCTTCCACACCGAGAACGCCGACCGCTTCAGCGCGCCCGATTTCCGCGCGCTGTCCTGGGTCGCGCTGACGCCCGAGAGCATGGCCGATTCGATCGACGTCGACGAGCGCCGCGTCGCGCAGGCCTACGAATCCCGCCTGCCCGAATTCACCCGCGCCGCCACCCGCAGCCTCGACCAGTTGCTGTTCACCACCGAGGACGCCGCCGCCGCCGCGAAGGCCAAAGCCGACGACGGCACCGATTTCGCCGCGCTGGTCGAGGAGCAGGGCCAGACGATGCGCGACGTGTCGCTCGGCACGGTCGAACGGGGCGCGCTGCCTGACGCGACGGACGAGGCCGCCTTCGCCGCGACCGAAACCGGCGTCGTCGGCCCGGTGCGCACGGCCTTCGGCTGGTCGCTGCTGAACATCCGCGTGCTGGGCGAGGAGGTCGTCACCCCGCTGGAGGACGTGCGCGATACCCTGCGCCGGGATCTGGCGATGGTCGAGGCGCGCGACCTGCTGATCGAGGAATCCGTCGCGATGGACGACGAGATCGCGGGCGGTGCCTCCCTGACCGAAATCGCCGACCGCACGGCGGCGGTCTACGGCACCACCGGGGCGATCGACGCCCGGGGGCGCGGTCCCGACGGCGAACCGGTCGAGGGGCTGCCCGCCATCCCCGGCCTCCTCGCCGCCGCCTTCGCTGCAGCGGAGGATGCCGAGCCGGTCCTGGTCGAGGCCGACGGGGGCGGCTATTACGCCCTGACGGTCGACGGCATCACCGCCGCCACCCTGCGCCCGCTCGAAGACGTGCGCGGCGAGGTGGTCGCCGCGTGGCAGGATGCCCGGCGGACCGAAGCGCTGGCCGATCTGGCCGCGGATATCCGCGCCCGCCTCGGCTCCGGCACGACCCTCGCCGCCCTCGCCGCCGAGCAGGGCAAGGAGGTCAGCACGACCGTCCCCGTGCGCCGCTCCGACGTCGCGCCCCCCCTGACGACCGAGATCGTCGCGGGCCTGTTCCGCGCGACCCCGGGCGGCGTCGTGGGGGGCGAGGTGGCGGACGGCTATCTGGTCGGCACCCTCAGGGAAATCGTCGTGAACGAGGCGGAGGCCGAGACGGCGGCGGTCGATGCCACCGCCGAACGGTATTCGCGCCAGTTCGCCAACGACGTCGTGCAGGGCTTCTCGCGCGATGCAGTCGACCGGCATCCGCTGGCCCTCTACCCCCGCGCCATCGACGAGACCCTCGCCAATCTCGGCCAGCGGTACTGACGCGATGATCGAGCCGTCCTTCGAGGAATTCGCCGCGCGGTACGAGGCGGGAGAGGCGGCGGTGCTGTGGAGCGGGCGGGTGGCCGATGTCGACACGCCCGTCTCGCTGACGCTGAAACTGGCGCAGGGGCGAAAGGACAGCTTCCTGCTCGAATCCGTGACCGGGGCCAAGGAACGCGAACGCTATTCGATCATCGGGTGCAAGCCGGACCTGATCTGGCGCTGCCGGGGCCAGACGGTCGAGATCAACCGCGCCGCCCGCTACGACCCCGACGGGTTCGAGCCGCAGCAGGCCGCCCCGCTCGCCTCGCTGCGCGCCCTGATCGCCGAGAGCGCCATCGACATGCCCGCGCATCTGCCGCCCATGGCCGCCGGGCTGTTCGGCTATCTCGGCTACGACATGATCCGCCATGTCGAGAAGCTGCCGGAGCCGAACCCGGACGTGATCGGCGTTCCCGATGCCCTGCTGATCCGCCCCACCCTCGTCGCCATCGTCGACAATGTGGACGATACGGTGATGCTGATCACCCCCGTCCGCCCGCAGGACGGCGTCAGCGCCCGCGCCGCCTATGCCCGCGCCGCCGAACGGCTGGCCGATGCGCTGGACGATCTCGACCGCGCGCTGCCTGCCGAGATGCCCGTGCCGCGCGGCTACGAGATGGGAGAGGGCGTGTCGAACACGACGCCCGAGGAATATCACGCCATCGTGGAACGGGCGCGGGAGTACATCCGCGCCGGGGATATCTTTCAGGTCGTGCCGTCGCAGCGCTGGACGGTGCCGTTCACCCTGCCGCCCTTCGCCCTCTACCGCGCGCTGCGCCGCACCAACCCGTCGCCGCACATGTTCTATTTCGATTTCGGCGGGTTCCAGATCGTCGGGGCCAGCCCGGAGATTCTCGTCCGCCTGCGCGGCAAGACGGTCACCATCCGCCCCATCGCCGGCACCCGCCCCCGGGGCGCGACCCCGGAGGAGGACGATGCGCATGAGGCCGACCTGCTCGCCGACCCCAAGGAACGCGCCGAGCACCTGATGCTGCTGGATCTGGGCCGCAACGACGTGGGCCGCGTGGCGAAGATCGGCACCGTCGACCCGAACGAGCAATACAAGGTCGAACGCTACAGCCACGTCATGCACATCGTCTCGAATGTCGACGGCGTGATCCGCGACGACGTGGATGCCGTCGACGCCCTGCTCGCCGGGATGCCCGCCGGCACGGTATCCGGCGCACCGAAGATCCGCGCGATGGAGATCATCGACGAACTGGAGACCGAAAAGCGCGGCATCTATGCCGGTGGCGTCGGGTATTTCGGTGCGGGGGGCGAGATGGACACCTGCATTGCGCTCCGCACCGCCGTCCTGAAGGACGGGAACATGTATGTGCAGGCGGGGGGCGGCGTCGTCTGGGATTCCGACGCCGAGGACGAGCGGATGGAGACGGTGAACAAGTCCAAGGCCCTGTTCAGCGCCGCCGAGGAAGCCCTGCGCTTCGCCTCGGGGGACAGGCGCACGAATCGGTAGGTTTCATCAGCGGTCTTTCCGGAAGAATTCCCCTGCCCCGGACCTGATCCGGGGCCTGTTCGCGGCGGAGAGAGGCCCCGGATCGGGTCCGGGGCAGGGAGTTCGGGGTAGCGATCAGACCCCCAGCGTGCACCACACCGGCACGTGGTCCGACGGCTTCTCCCAATCGCGCACGTCCTTGTCGATCCCGGCGGTGCCGAGCCGGTCGGCGGCCTGGGGGCTGAGAAGGATGTGGTCGATGCGGATGCCCTTGTTCTTCGGCCACGCGCCCGCCTGATAGTCCCAGAACGTGAACCGCTCGCCCGCCGGATCGACGCTGCGAATCGCATCGGTCCAGCCCTGCGCCATCAACCGGCGAAAGCGCCGGCGCGTCTCGATCCGGTAGAGCGCATCCTCCGACCAGGCGGCGGGGTCGTGCACATCCTCGGGCTGGGGGATGACGTTGTAGTCGCCGAGCATGGCCACGGGTTCCTCCAGCGTCAGCAGCGCCGCCGCGCGCGCCTCCATCCGTTCCATCCAGGCCAGCTTGTAGTCGTATTTCGGCCCCGGCACCGGGTTGCCGTTCGGCTGGTACAGGCCGCAGACGGTCAGCGCGTCGTGCTCGCCGGTCACCGTCGCTTCGATCCAGCGCGCCTGTTCGTCCGTTTCGTCGCCGGGCAGGCCGCGCGTCACCGATTCAAGGGGCAGTTTCGACAGGATCGCGACCCCGTTGAACCCCTTCTGCCCGTGGGTCTCGACATTGTAGCCCGCATCCTCCAGCGGCCCGCGCGGCACCGCCTCGTCGACGGACTTGATCTCCTGCAGGACCACGACGTCGGGGTCGGCCTGCTTCAGCCAGGTGGGCAGCGAATCGATCCGCGCCTTGATGCCGTTGATGTTCCAGGTGGCGAGTTTCATGGCCGCGCTCCTTGTGCAACCCTGGTTCTAGGCTGCGAGCGGGCAAAGAGAAAGGGGCCCGAAGGCCCCTTTCAAGATCATTTGCACAGTGAGGTTCGGGATGACCGATCAGTGTTTGTCGGTACCGGTCTTCGCGTCGTCGGCAGCGTCGGCTGCGTCGTCGTCAGCACCGTCGGCGCCGTCGGCACCATCGGTCCCGGCGCCATCGGCACCATCCGCGCCGTCGACACCATCGGCGCCATCAGCACTGTCCGAAGAGCTGTCGGCATCCGAAGAGCCGCCGCCGAGCTGGGAGATCAGCTGCGTCAGCTGCTTGATCATGTCCTGAAGCTGTTCGAGGATCTTCCCGATCTGCTCCATCATCTCGCCGGAACCGCCTTCGGCACCATCGGCACCGTCAGCGCCCTCAGCTGCATCAGCGCCTTCAGCTGCGTCGTCACAACCGCTGCCACCTTCGGCACCGTCTGCTGCGTCGCTACCTTCGGCACCATCAGCACCGTCTGCTGCGTCGCTACCTTCAGCTGCGTCGCCGCCCTTGGAACCTTCAGCTGCGTCGCCGCCCTTGGAACCTTCAGCCGCGTCACCGCCCTTGGAACCACCGGCAGCATCGCTACCCTTGGAACCACCAGCCGCGTCGCCGCCTTCAGCACCATCGGCACCGGAGCCGCCAGCCGAGCCAGCACCGCCAGCCGAGCCAGCACCACCAGCCGAGCCGGCACCGCCAGCTGCGCCGGCACCGCCAGCCGCTCCACCGGAGCCTGCGTCGCCGCCACCCATCTTGCTGATCATGCTCATCAGCTGCGAGATCAGCGAGTTAAGCTGCGACATCAGCGAGCTCATGGCGTCGTTCTGACCGGAGGTCAGGCCCTGGGCCGAGGTCTGCATGGTCGACATGCTGCCGCCCACGTTGCCTGCGCTCGATGCGACACTGTTCGCACCGGACTGCATGGCTGCGCTGTCGCCGCCATTGGCCATCGTGTTCTGCATGTTGCTCACGGCACCCTGCATCGCGCTGGTCTGGCTTCCGAGCGAGGAGACCATACCTGCGTTCGTCTGGCCAGCCGAAGCACCGGACATCATCGACACGACGTTGCTGCCGCCACCGGTCTGGTTAGGCGCTGCATTGTTGATGATCGCGCAGCTTCCGCCAGCACCACCGGCTCCGCCAGCGCCACCGTTACCGGCTCCGCCGTTGCCGCCCATTGCGCCGCCAGCGCCACCGTTGCCGGCTCCGCCATTGCCGCCAGCACCACCGGCACCGTTACCGGCACCAGCACCGCCTGCGCCGCCGGCACCACCGTTACCGGCTCCGCCGTTGCCGCCTGCTACGCCGCCAGCGCCACTGTTGCCGTTACCGGCGTTGGTTCCTGCCGGACCCTGGACACCCTGTGGTCCTGCCGGACCCTGGACACCCTGTGGTCCTGCCGGACCCTGGACACCCTGTGGACCTGCTGGACCCTGGACGCCCTGTGGTCCCGCCGGACCCTGGACACCCTGTGGACCCGCTGGGCCCTGGACGCCCTGAGCGCCGGTAGCACCTGTGTCGCCTTTAGGACCGGTTGCGCCAGTAGCTCCGGTTGCGCCCGTAGCACCCGTGTCGCCCTTAGGACCGGCTGCGCCCGTGGCACCCGTATCGCCTTTAGGACCGGTTGCGCCGGTGGCTCCGGTTGCGCCCGTAGCACCCGTGTCGCCCTTAGGACCGGCTGCGCCCGTAGCACCCGTATCGCCTTTAGGACCGGCTGCGCCCGTGGCACCCGTATCGCCTTTAGGACCCGTGTCGCCCTTGGGGCCGGCTGCGCCCGTGGCACCCGTATCGCCTTTAGCACCCGTGTCGCCTTTAGGACCGGCTGCGCCCGTGTCGCCTTTGTCACCCTTGTCACCACCGAAAGCAGTGAGCAGTTCGGCACGATCGGCCTTGCCGTTGCCATTCGTATCGAAGCCTTCACGGGCGAACACGCCGTCGAAGCCGATGCCGTCTTTGCCGTTGGTGCCGTCTTTACCGGCAGCGCCCGTGTCGCCTTTGGCTCCGGTTGCGCCGGTAGCACCCGTTGCGCCGGTCTGGCCCTGGATACCCTGGTCGCCTTTGGCTCCGGTTGCGCCGGTGGCACCCGTTGCGCCGGTGTGACCGGTCTTACCCTGTGGGCCCTGAGGACCAGCCGGACCCTGAGGACCGACTTTATCGCCACCACCACCGTGATAGCCCTGAAACTTGTCTGCGCTGGACTGGCCACCCTGGCTGGATGCACCGTTGCTGCCTGCGCCGGAAATATTGAAAGTCATGAGTGCTTTCCCCTGCATTCATAGAACCATAAAAAATGCCTTGTCTGTGTCACGGGGTCGCCGTCCCGATATCAGTCATGGCCTATACATGATTGCATCAAAACTGAACATGCGCAAGAAAAATATCATTTGTTGACACAGTACGATACAATAATGTCGGTTAACGACCGAATATGTCTTGTTTTGATTGCAGATTTGTGCGAGAAACTTAAACCGGGAGTACAGGACGTTCTGTAATGATCCCACAACTGCTGAGGTGCTGCCATGATCCGCCGCTTTATAACATTGGTTCTGCCCCTTGCTTTCGCCCCCGCCCTGGCATGTGCTCAGGATGACGGCTGGCGGACGGAGCGGTTCAACATGGTCGTGCGGGATCAGGGGGTCCGCGAGGTTCTCACCCAGTTCGGTGCCCTGGCGGGTATTCCCGTCGTCGTGTCCGACTCGATCGACGAAAGGATTTCGGCTCGATTCGAGGATGCGACCGGCAAGGAGATCATCGAGGCCATCGCCCGCGAATACGCTCTCGACTGGCGCTTCGACGGTCGCCGGATCGAGATTTCGGCAAACAGCGAGCAGGTGAGCCGCATTCTGGCCATGGGCGGTGTTGCGAGCGACGATCTCGTCGAGGCCCTCAAGACTCTGGGCGCATACGAATCGCGGTTCCCGATCACGGCCATCGACGGTGAGCTGGGGATGCTGGTCGGGCCGCCGCGCTATGTCGCCATCGTCGAGATCGTACTCGCCGAACTGGCCGAGAAGCAGTTGGCGGAGCAGATCGCGCTGGAGGAGCGCCGCAAGGAGGAAGCTCTGCAGCGCGCTGCCGATGCGGAGGCCCGTCGACGCGCCGAGGAGGTCGAGGCCGAGCGCCTGGCCGAGTTGCGCCGTCTGCTGGCCCTGCGGGCCTCGTCGCGCCAGGTGCAGCAGGTTCCGGTCAACGATGCGCCGGTCGTCATCCGTGGCGGTCGGTGGGGAGGGTAGGAATGCTTGGAGCCTTCGATTTCACGACGATCGATTCGCCCGCACCCTGCGCATCGGCTCCCGATGGCGCAGCGGAAGAGCAGGGCGGTGTCTCGCGCGAGGATCTCAAGCTCCTGTGCGAGATCGGGGTCCTCTCGCTGGCGATCGAGCGCGGCGAGGAAGCCCTGCCGATCTTTCGGCTGATCGACGTGCAGCAGCCGCATAACGCGGCCGGGCCGATCGGGATCGCCATGATCGAGGTGTCCATGGGCCGCGAGCGCGATGCTTTCGCGCGGTTGCGGAGTGCCATCGCCTCCCGCCGCCTTTGCGTGCGGGAGGCAAAGGCGGTGCTGGCCATCTTCCTGATGGGATTTGGCCGCCATGCGGAGGCGAAGGCCCTGCGCCGCGACATACTTCGCGGTCCCGATTGCGGGGCGCGTCGTCTTATTCAGAACTACGGCGCCATCTAGGCGCTCAACAACCGGAAGGAACGATACGATGAATGGAATCAACTCGATTGGCGGTGCCGGAAGCAACGCTCCCGCCGGCGGTGCCGATGCTGCCCAGGGCAGCGATTTCGATGCCATCTTTCAGGAAGGTATCACCAACACCTCTGCCGTTCTTCTGCAGTTGCTCGGTGGCGATATCATCCAGTCCGTCATGAAAGACGAGAACGCGGTCGATTGATCGCGTTTCACGTCTGAATATTTAAACGTTATCGGGGATACATAGCACAATGCACGCCGTCGCCACATATGAAGACCAGCGAGAGAGCGCTCGACGCGCCTTCTATCGCGTCTTCGTGGCCGGCCTTGCGCGCAAGATGGCTGCGACCGGACTCCTGCGCGTGCTCGCGCTGTCAGTCGCCGGCCGATATGCATTCCCCACTCGGTTCCCCTCCCAGCATCTGAGCACCACGTGTGACGATGCGCCTGAAGAACCGCTCCGCAGATCCGGAGTCGCCGCCGGTGGAGCTGGCGGAGGCGGACCCGGCGACACTTTCTCGGGGCGAGTGAATCGTAGAACGTCCGAGGGCGTTTCCTGAACAAGTTTTACCGCCGTGTTATCGGTGGTTAGGAGGGTGCTGTGTCCATTTCAGCAATACAATCTCATGGGGGCATGAGTAACCAGGCGGCAGGTGCATCCTCGTCGATGCAGCGCGCATCCGATGCTGCCATGCAGAACCCTGCGGGCAGTGCATCCGGTACGAACCAGGTGAATATCAGCTTCTCACCTCCGACCGAAACCAATACGCCGATCGACCGTCTCGGCTCCGGCCTGATGGATACGCTGCGCGACTTCGAGAAGACGCGCTCCGCAAAGCGTGATTCCATGTCGAACGCCCAGGGGGGTCCGGCTTCTCCGGTCGCGTCCGCGAAGAGCGAGCTTCTGTCCGGCCCTGCCAGCATTCGCCCCTCTTCCGGTGGTGATCTGTCGGCAAAGCCTTCCGAAGCGGTCGGGTTCGATGACGCTGTCGGTGCGATGACGCGCAGTTTCGATTACGCCATCGAGACCCAGCTCATCGTGAAGACCGGTTCTCAGTTCTCGTCTTCCGCGTCCTCGCTCATGCGTGGCCAATAGGGCTGCAGCGCCCTGTGCGGTGCGATGATTGGAGTTACCCATGACGATTCGAAAAACTGGCTTCGCCCTCCTGGCGGTGCTCGCTCTGGCGGGTTGCCGTATCGAGGTTTATGACAACCTGTCCCAGCGCGATGCGAACGAAATTACCGCCTTGCTGCTGTCTTCCTCCATTGATGCGAAGCGCGTCGAGGACAAGGACGGCATGTTCGCCGTCGATGTCCCCGAAGGCGATTTCGCGGCGGCGGTTCAGTTGATCTCGGATAGCGGCTTGCCGCGTCCGCAGTTCCGCTCGATGGTCGATGTGTTCGACAATGACCGCCTGATTTCCTCGCCTTCCGAGGAACGGGCGCGTCTGGGCTATGCCGTATCCCAGGAACTGTCCCAGACGGTTTCCGAGATCGACGGTGTGGTATCGGCCCGCGTTCATCTCGCGACTCCGGCAGTCGACCCCCTGGGCCGACGTGTCAATAAATCGTCCGCATCCGTCGCTATTCACCACGAAGAGGCCCTGCCGACGGACGGTCTGGTGCCGCGAATCAAGCTGCTGGTGTCCCATGCCGTGGACGATCTGGAATATGACGACGTGCTCGTCGCGCTGTTCCCGGTCGGCGGTCGCCGCAATCTGAACTCCGCGCCCGTGCGCGCGGTTGCGGAGCGGTCGAGCGATGGCGGGATTCTGGACGAGATGGCCCGTCCCGGTGACGAATCCCGGCTCGTGCGGTCCGGCAACGACCAGGCGTACGTGACGCCTGCGGCGGTTGCCTCCACCTCGCCGTTCAGCCCGGCGATCGCCGTGATCCTGGCGGGGGGTCTGCTCGTGCTGCTGATCGCGGCCAAGGGCCTGTTCGACCGACCCCGTCAGCGGGTGGCGAATGTTCCCGCCGACGAGGCCCCGACCACGCCGCGCAAGCGGCAGCGCAGACGGTCATGACCGGGACCGCTGCAAGCTCGACAGGACGTCGAGCGGCGCAGCGCATCAAGACCCTGACCGACATTGCCGCTCTGGCCGAAGGCCTGAGCCACGGCAATCTGGCGGGCGATCTGCCCGCTGCCCTGTCCGAACGGCTGACCCCCTCGCGATTTCGTGCCCGGCTGGAGCGTCGCTTCCTGCGCCGCACCGGTGCGGCGGATGCTCCGGCTGATCTGCTGGAGGGGCCGGCCTCCCGCCTCGTCTTTCTCGGCGACAAGGGGCTGCGCGACGTCATCGTCGATACGGGCATCCTGTGCCAGTATGCCATTCTGAGACGGATCGTCGACCAGTCCATGCTGGCCGAACTGTCCGCCGATCTGGGGGTGGCGCTGTCGATGCACGATGCCCGCCGCGCGACCCATGGCGAATCGATCGACAAGGCCCGCGCGATTGCGGCCCCCAACCCGGCCATAGGCGAGGGCGTCGAGGCGATCACGACCGCGATCCTGCGCGACGGCCTGCAATGCTGGACCTGCTGGGTCCACAAACAGCCGCCTTCGATGACGCGGTTTCTCGGCGCGCTGACGCCGACCGCGCCCCATGGCGGGTCCGGTCGGAATGGTACGGATGTTGGTACGGGTATTGCTACCGAAGGATGCCGCCCCCGCGATTGTCGTTTCCGGTCCGACCTGTTCTCGGTCCGGCTCGATATCGCGTTGCAGGATCGGGAAGAACCGGCTCGGAAGGAAGCATGATGCAGGACGCAACCCAGACCCAGGCCCCGGAGCCGGCACACAGGCCGGGGTCGAAGATCCTCAAGTCGCAGGACTTCGAGGCGCTGTCCAGTGCGCGCCACGGGATCGAACAGGCCCGCACCGAAGCCGAGGGCGTGATCGCGGCGGCCCATGAACAGGCCGAGGCGATCCGCGTGGCGGCGCGGGCCGATGCCGAGGCGGAACACGCCGCGCTGATTGCCGAATATGCCGGGCGCATGAACGGCCACCTCTCCCGCACGCAGGAGGCGCTGGTCGGCGTGGTCATGAGCAGCCTGCGCCGCCTGCTGGACCCGGTGCCGGATGCCGAGAAGGTCGCCGGGGCCGTCGCCTGCGCGCTGGACGAAACCGATATCGCGGGCGGGGCCGTGCTGATCGTCGCGCCGCCCCTGATGCACACCCTGCGCGAACAGTTCGAGAAACGCGGCATCCGGCCGGACGTCATCGAGGTGCGCGGCGACCCCGATTGCCCGATCGAATCGAGCGTCCTGCGCTCCTCCTTCGGGGATGTGGAACTGGGTATCGAATTCCAGCTCCGGGCCATCGAGCGCGGGCTGAGATCCGCCGCCACCGGGAATGACGCGCCATGATCGCGCTGGAGGAAAGCTTTCGCCGCCACGGCCCGCTGGCGGGGGCCGCCCGGCTCGACCGGGCCAGCCGCGCCGTACCGCTGCGCCCCACCGTGGGCCGGGTGTCCAAGGTGTCCGGCACCATCGTCGAGGCGATTCTCGCGGGGGGCAGGCTCGGGGAGATCTGCGCGCTGGAAGACCCCGGCCTGCATGGCCGGCCCCCGCGCCTCGCCGAGATCGTCGGCTTTCGCGACGGCATCGCCCTGCTGGGCGTGATCGGCGAGATGACGGGCCTGTCCTCGCGCACCCGGGTCACGCCGACCGGCACGCCGCTC
>ENA-ORXC01000986-ORXC01000986.1-marine-metagenome-genome-assembly--contig:-NODE-986-length-17937-cov-61.418981_pt1 | contig 17937 bp, 16 predicted proteins | sample MGYA00237865_ERZ511478 | MGnify/ENA metagenome assembly ERZ511478 | reverse complement strand
TTTTTCGCGTAAGCGTAAATATCATCTAGTGTGTATGGATGTGCTTGGTTCTCAAAATCTGCACTCCAGCTGCCTGTCGTCTCATTTTGAAATAATGCCAGTGTAGAGTTTGCAATACAAAAAATGTTAAGTTGCTTACTAGAAGACTTTTTATTAAAATCTGTAATCTGTGTGATGAGCGTGCTCCCCACATTACCTATACCAAAAATGGCGATGTTTATTTGTGACATAATTGTGTTGAAAAAATGGGTTTTACAAAGCTTGATAACTGCTCATATTCTATTAAAAAGGCATCGTGACCGTGTATGGATTTAATCTCATCATAGGTAGATGAGACACCCATCTCTTGTAATTGCAAGTGGGTCTCATACATCTCATCTGCTAGAAAAAGTCCGTCTGTATCTATAGCTACTTGATGCACGGTACCGGTAAAGTCACACAGGGACTCTTTAAAATCTTTGCTTCCTTGTGTAATATCTGCACTAAGCAATAACTGATTCATAAGCCTATATGCCGATAGCGAAAAACGTTCTGAGAGTTTTATGCCGTGGTGATTAAGCCAGCTTTGTGTATTGTATAATTGCTCATCGCGCTTACTGCGATTAAACTTCTCTTTAAAAGAAGCTGGTGTGCGATAAAAGGTCATTGCGTGCATACGCGCATCTGCTACGGGCTGGCTAGAATGGGTAAGCAAGCTGTCTTGTATGTGACATTGTGCTATCACCCAGTCTGTCGCTTTCCAGTCTGTCGCAATGGGTATTAAATGTTTTATAAGTTTTGGCTGTTGGCTTGCAAGTTCCCAGGCTATCTGCCCTCCTAAGGAACCTCCTACAACGGCAAAAAGTGATGTTATGTTAAGATGCTGTAGCACCTCCCCGTGTATGCGTGCGATGTCATAATTAGTAAACTCTTTATAAGCTGTAATGCGCTGCGTGCTTGCGTGGCCATTACCTGGTATATCTATAGATAGTATGGTGTAGCAACCTGTATCTATAGCTTTTTCTTTACCTATCAAATCACTCCACCAGCCCTTATTACCGGTTATGGTAGAGTTACCCGTGAGCGCGTGATTAACCAGTACTACAGGTGCTGTACCTAGTACCTGACCTGCCAGCTGGTATGACACTTCGAGATCACAATGATAACCAGAACGTGTGGTAAAAGATGATATGGATACTATGTTAAGCATATGTATTGTAGTTTAAGGTGGGGTGAAAGGCTACTTATTGTAAAAAAGCTCCAACTAGCTCTGGCAAAAAAGCTAGCTGGAGCATCACAATTAATTACACTAAAACAGTTTTATCTACGCGCGCAAAAGCCGCTACGAGATCTTCTTTAAGATCTTCTATATTTTCAAGACCTACAGAAAGACGTACGAGATCTTTAGTCACTCCAGTTGCCTCTTGCTCTTGGTCTGAGAGTTGCTGGTGTGTGGTACTCGCTGGGTGTATAATGAGTGATTTACTATCACCTATATTTGCGAGTAGTGAGAAAAGCTTAGTCTCGTTTGCAATAGTTTTTGCACTTTCAAAACCACCTTTTATACCAAAGGTGACAATCCCACTCTGCCCCTTAGGCAAGTATTGCTGTGCAAGATCATTGTACTTACTTGACTCAAGACCTGGATAATTTACCCACGCCACCTCATCACGAGTTTCTAGCCACTGCGCAAGTGCAAGTGCATTTTGCGAGTGCTTTTGCAATCTAATTTCTAGTGTTTCTAGCCCTTGTAATATTTGGAATGCATTAAATGGGCTCAATGCCGCACCGTGATCTCTCAATCCTTCTATGCGCACCTTTGCAATAAAGGCTGCCTCTGCAAGTGCATCGTGGTATACTAAGCCGTGGTAACCTGCAGATGGCTCTGTAAACTCAGGAAATTTACCATTACTCCAGTCAAATTTTCCTGCATCTATGATCACTCCACCTAGTGCGGTACCATTACCGTTTATGTATTTTGTAAGAGAGTGAATCACGATATCTGCCCCGTGCTCAATTGGGTTAAGAAGCGCTGGAGTTGCCACTGTGTTATCTACAATGAATGGGACTTTGTGCGCTTTCGCGAAAGCGGAAATACCTTTTAAATCTAATACATCCAGCTTAGGGTTACCTAGTGACTCCACAAAGAAGGCACGGGTATTTTCTTGTGCTGCGTTTTTAAAATTTTCTGGATCTGAAGGATCTACAAAAGTGGTTGTAATCCCAAAACGAGGAAGCGTCACACTTAGTAAATTATACGTTCCTCCATAGAGACTACTTGAAGCTACTACGTGGTCCCCTTGCTTTAAGAGTGTAAGTAGCGTGGTGTTAATTGCCGCAGTACCAGATGCGGTTACTACAGCTGCCAGCCCTCCTTCTATCTCTGTGAGGCGCTTCTCTAGCACATCATTTGTAGGGTTATTAAGGCGTGTGTAGATAAAACCTGGTTCAGAGAGGTTAAAAAGGTTTGCTGCGTGGTCTGCATCATTAAAAACGTAGGCAGTGCTCTGGTAAATAGGCACGGCTCTTGTTCCTCCGTTTGCTGCATAATCGTGTCCTGCGTGCAACGCTTTGGTTGCTAATTTTTGTGTACTCATTTTTCTTTTTTTTGAGTTTAATAGATTCCCTCTCACCCTGTGTGAAAGGATTAAAAACAAAAGCCAAACGTCTCTTAAACCTTTTTACAGGCTCTCAAGATTTTTAAGAAAAATATTATAAGAAAAAACATAAGCACGTACCTGAGCGGTACTGCTCGATGTTATCTATCCTCAAGATTCGGTAATGAGCGACTCTTGGGTAGAATGTAGCACCTTCTTTCTAAGTGAAAGGGTTGCTAAGGCTTCATAGGGTCATTCCCTCAGCCTTTCTTGATAACATTTCAATAAGTTGTTGAACTTTGTGAGCACAAATATTGTAAAAACAATTTTACAAAAACAAACTTTTTAGAATAATTTTCTAAATAAAGTTATGTTAAATTCAATTAGGTAAAAATTAAACTATATTTAATCTATATATAAAACTATTTTTCTAACCTCTCCATAAATGCAGAAAATAGGTCTTAGGAAATTTTCACAAAAAAATAACATTACCCTACCAGATTGGTAGGGTAATAGATTATTTATATCATTAAAGTTTCTTTACTTTTGTCCCCATAATAACGAGGACAGATTTGACTGCTTGCAACCTCAAAAAAAAATGGCTAAAATCAAACACAAGACTTTAACATTTCTTGTGTTATGTTTCTACCCAGCACTCGTCAAATCTACTTCTTGACAAAAAATTAAAAAATGGCTTATTTATTTACCTCAGAATCTGTTTCTGAAGGACACCCTGATAAAATTGCAGATCAGATTTCTGACGCACTTATCGATAACTTTCTTGCTTTTGACACGCAGTCTAAAGTTGCTTGCGAGACCCTAGTTACAACTGGGCAGGTAGTTCTTGCAGGAGAAGTAAAGTCTAATGCATACCTAGATGTTCAAAAAATTGCCCGTGAGACTATTAATAAGATAGGATACACAAAGGGTGAGTATATGTTTGACGGTAACTCTTGTGGTGTACTGTCTGCCATACACGAGCAGTCTGACGATATAAATCGTGGTGTAGACCGCGAGAGCAAAGAAGAGCAAGGTGCAGGAGACCAAGGTATGATGTTTGGCTATGCGACTAAGGAAACTGAAAACTATATGCCACTAGCTCTCGAGCTATCACATAGACTACTCATTGAACTAGGTAAACTACGCCGTGAGGATGATGAGATTACCTACCTACGTCCAGATGCCAAAGCACAAGTTACTATTGAGTATAGTGATGATAATGTGCCGCAACGCATTGAAGCTATTGTGGTGTCTACACAACACGACGACTTTGATGAAGATGAGGCAATGCTAGGTCGCATACGTGGTGACATACAAGACATTCTTATACCGCGCGTAGTAGGAATGCTACCAGAAAATATCGCTGCGCTCTTTAATGATGATATTAAGTATCACATCAACCCAACGGGCAAGTTTGTGATAGGTGGACCTCACGGAGACACAGGTCTTACGGGGCGTAAAATTATAGTAGATACGTACGGTGGTAAAGGAGCTCACGGTGGTGGTGCTTTTTCTGGAAAAGACCCATCAAAGGTAGACCGCTCTGCAGCTTATGCAACGCGTCACATTGCAAAAAACTTAGTAGCTGCCGGAGTAGCAGATGAGATACTTGTACAAGTATCTTATGCAATAGGTGTTGTTGAGCCTATGGGAATCTTTGTAGATACCTATGGTTCATCAAATGTGTCGCTATCTGATGGTGAGATTGCTCAAAAGGTAACCGAACTTTTTGATATGAGACCAGCTGCAATAGAAAGCAGATTAAAACTGCGCTCTCCTATATACAGCGAGACTGCAGCATATGGACATATGGGACGTACAAACGAAGTGGTAACAAAAACTTTTGAAAGCTTTGACGGTAAGAAAAAGGAAGTTGAAGTAGAACTCTTTACTTGGGAAAAACTAGATTATGTAGAGAAAGTAAAAGAAACTTTTAATCTATAGTCTATCGGTATAGATAGTAAAAAAGGGAGCCACTAGGCTCCCTTTTTTTGTTTTGTAAGTTATCACTCATATGTGCTCAATGTGATGCGATTTCTCGGCAGGCTCGAAATGACGACTGATTTCCGATTACAATTACTCAGACTTTCTCACTGTGATGCGATTTCTCGGCAGGCTCGAAATGACGACTGATTTCCAATTACAATTACTTAGTCTTCTTACTGTTATGTGATTTATCGGCAGGCTCGAAATGACAAAAATGTAGTTACTCAAATATGATTTTATCAACTTCGATCTCAAAATCTGTTGCGGCTTTTGTATTTGAAATTAATCCTATGCGTATAATATCTGCGAGATCTTCTTTATCGGGCTGCCCTTCCATAGGCTGTCCTAATCTGTAGGTGCCAAAATTTGCTAGATTATAGGTGACGGTTTTCCACTCCCCTTGAGTGATGGGTAGGTTAATTTTATAATTCGGTCTCCAGAATCTTTTATACTTGTTGAGCGTGAGCCCAAAATCTTGCCCTGTAGATTTATATCGCACAGTCACAGTTGTATAACTCGACAAATCATAAGACTGGTAAGGAGTTCTCAAGGATGCAAAACCACCATTATTCTCAAGACTTACGCTTCCGCGAAAGATGATACTTTCCTTAGTTTGCTCAATACTACCCGTAGATAATCCTCCCATCACACCATCAAGCACGACAAACCAGTCATCACAAGTATTGCAAGTAGTTCCAAAATCAAAAGAGAGCGGTGTCGTGTTCATAGTAGTTGTGATCAGTAAGGCTAAGAGATATTTCATAGCTTTTTTCTTTAAAGTTACGCTTTCGCGAAAGCGTAAACCTTATACTTACCACATTTTTAACACTACTCGGCAAGTGTCATTTTCTTCTTAAAACGACGATCAATAAGAAATTGAACAACAAAAAGAAGTAAAAATATAAAACGTGAGAGGCTAGGCATAGAGCTTGCTATAAGACCAGCAATTACCCAAATAATCATCACATTAAGACCCCTAGCTCTGTACCAACGATATCGTAACCTAGTAAAACCCGAGAGTTGCTTTTCTGAGTGATACACATATCGCAACATCACTATATTAAAAAACCCTATCACACTAAGATTAATACAATAAAATATGAAAGGACCAGCCTGGTCAAAACCATTTATATACATCGCAGTTGAGAATGGTAATACGACGATAGCGAGTAGAAAAAAGATGTTTATCCAAAGTAATTTACCTGAAATCACATTTACGTAACGCATTAATTTTATGTGACCCATCCAGTAGAGCGCACTAACCATAAAACTCACAAAAAGCCCAATAAAATCTGGTATTCTAGCAGATAGAACACTTTTGAAAGGTTTTGTATTAATCTCACTTATAGTAGGGACACCCACCTCGAGAATGAGAAGTGTCATTACAATAGAAAATACAGCGTCTGAAAAGTTGATTACCCGTGTTTTATCATAAGTTTCTTGTATCATTTTTCTAAAGTAATTAAAAAAAGTAAAAGCGACCTCATAAAGAATGAAGTCGCTTTTAAAAAGTGTTTCTTGTAGATATACTACAAACTATACTGTACCGTGAACATTACAATACGAGGCTGCACAAAATACTCTGTATTTGAGATGGTAAAATCATTTACACTATTTGTACTTATCACATCTACATCTAGCAAGTTTGTGGCTTGTATTCTAAACTCCCACTTACTTTCTGGTTTTTTATAGTACAGATTTGCTTCTAAGAAAGAATATCTATTTTCTATCTCAGTACTATCGTCATTATCGTCATAGTTGTACAAGCTCCAGTCTGCAGCAATTGTAAATCCTTTTCCAAAACTCCACTCTGCATTTGCAAATGGTCTATTTGTAAAGAAGGTTCTATCTGTCACCCCATTATCTGAGTTTGTGCTCGTAAAGTTATAACCTATTTCAAAATTGGGTCCTTCTTTAAAATTAGTCTCTGCACTCGTTGTATAGTTTTGGGTTAAGTTCTTTGTATTACGATCTTCTGTATTTACAATGTTATTAAGATCACTGTAGCTACCTCTTGCGCTTGCGTTAAACTTCCACTTTTTAAAACGTTTTGAGAAGCGCGCATTTGCACTTAACGTCTGGTCTGCAAAATTTGTATTATTTACAGGTCTTGATATTCTGTTTATACCTATAAAATCACCGGCTGTCTTAATAGGATCTACACGACGGCTATAATTAACACCCCCAAAAAGACTCGTAAAGTTGAACATACTGAAGCTAAAATAATTTAAACTCACGTCGTGATAGATGGCATTTTCTATATCTCGATTACCTCTAAAGAGGCTGTTGTAGTTATTAAACAACAAGCCTTCGGCAAAGTTATTTACGTCTGTATACTGGGCAGTCATCTGGTAATTAAAACGCAAGCTTTTACCTTGAGAAAACTCAACTACAGTATATAAATCTGGCAGCACCATCCACTCACTATCTTCTGTTGTGCTCCCTAGTTGTGTACTCTTAGTAGTGTAATTATGTAGTGTAAGCCCTGGTGTAATTGTAAATATGCCTGTCTTTATTTTATAATGAAGACCTAAAAACACATCGCTAAAATTAAAGCGCACATCATTACCTATAGGTGTGCCATCTTCTGTCTCGTTGAGATCTTGACTGCTACCATTTTCTAAAATTTCAAATAAGTTTGAATTAAAGTCTTGACGACTCAAAGTGGTTCCTAGTGTAAAGTTGAGATTACTCTTATTATTAAGAACATAGTAGTAATCTATCTTTGCGTCAAGCTTGTTTGAGATGACGCTTTTATTTTGATTAATATCAAAAAGCCCGTCTGCTCCTGCTGTAAAATCTATGGCCTCAAAAGGATTATCTGGATCATCTGGGTTAGGAGACGTAAAAGGCTCTTGAGATAATAACGCACTATAAAATGGATTTTCATCCTGATATAAATGCTGGAAGGTACCAGAGAATATGTTATTCTCATCTAGCGTATAATAAACGTTTGCATTTTGATTTATAGAAAATGGTTCATTCTCCTTATTCTGGTCTACAATATCTGTTGTGGTCTCTCCATCTTGCGTAATAATACTTGCACCATCAGAAAATTCTGTTTGTTTTGACTTTTTAAGCAGTACATCATAATCTACCTGCAGGCTCGCATTAGGTTTAAACTTTGAGCTTAATTTTGCCATACCAAGTTGGTTGCGCTGGTCTGTCACTTCATCAAACCCTTGAGTAAACCCTTGATTGATAAATGTGTTGAGAGAGTTATTTACAAAGTTGGTTTTATTATCACTTAGTAGCGCAAAGCCGCTAAGGTCCCACTTAGGTGAGGCTGCATAGGTAAAGTTTGCTGCTACAAAATTAGACTCAATCTCATTTGCTCTATTATTTTGAGTAGTTAAAAAGCCTAAACCGCTATCGCTTACATTAAATCCAGTACCACCTCGTCTATTAAACCCTCTAAAACCACCTGTAAAGTTGAAATAATCACGAAAAGTAAAAGGAACATCTCCCGTATTATTAAAGTTAGATATAACATTAATACTCCCCTTAGGGCTGTAATAAAACAGTTTTGCCTTACCCAGATAGCGCGTCTTCTCACCATCTCCTAGACCGGCAGTCACATCACCAAACCAAAAATTAGTCTTTCCTTCTTTAAGTCTTAAGTTTATCGCGACATTATCTTGATCATTACCCAGGCCTCGCATCTGGTCTACTTCATTATAGTTTTTAAGTACTTCTACTTTTTTGAGTGCATCTGCAGGTATATTTTTTGTTGCTAGCTTAGAGTCTCCGTCAAAAAACTCCTTCCCTTCTATCATCACTTTGCTCACAACCTGTCCTTCTACCTCAATCTCACCATCATCATTTACCTCAACACCCGGTAATTTTTTAAGTACATCGCCTAGCTTGCGTTCTGTACCATTTGTAAAACTGTCTGTATTATAAACAATGGTATCGCCTTTTATAGTAACCGGCATCTCATAGACAAGCTCTACATTATCAAGCTGATTTGGGTCCTCTTTAAGTACAAAATCTTTAACTACCTCATCTGCATCTTGGGCAGGTGTAAACTCTTCTAGTATAGACTGTAATCCCAAGTAACTAACTTTAAGATCATAAGTAACACCCGTAGCAAGATCCAGCTTATATCTACCAGATTGATCTGTAATACCGTAAGACTCTAGGGTACCTTCAGCTTTGTTTGTAGCAATAATATTTGCTAGCTCAAGTGGGTTCCCTATGCTGTCTTTAACCACACCTTTAAGTGTCATACTTTGGGCAAAAATAATACTGGGCAATGCAAGCAGCACTGCCAAAAGAAGTTGGGTATTTTTCATCTTTGGATTGGTTGTTTTTTTACACCGCAACGTCCCGCAATTAAGGGTCGTCGTGTATAAAATAATTATGAATGTTAGTCCTACGCTTTCGTACTTCGGCAGGCTTTGTATAGACTACAGCAAACTGAAAGCGATGATAGCTTTTCTAAAATCTGCCACCGCCTTGACCACGTCTTCCTCCTCTGCCAAAACGCTCTGCCATTTCTTTTCCTTTTTCTTCAAGGATTTTTGTGTACTCCTCGCGGCTTACTTCCTTACCTTTTACAGGAGCCTCAATAGTTACAGGCTCTTTTGGGTTTAACACCACCTTTGTGCATAAAATAGTGGTATTACTTGTGCTTAACTCTAGTATTAAACCTGGTAACCCGCCAAACTCGTCTGGGCCGTGACTTGCAGGAATCATAGGTGTGTACCAAGCTACGATTTCTTCAGTCTTTGGTTCCTCTTCGGCAACGGTTCCTCCAGCCTTTTTAATAGAGTCATTTTTTTCTTGCAACTCTCTTGCTCTTCTCCCCATTCTAGACCACAGGTTGGTCTCAAGGCTGCGCGTTGCTACTGCCTTAAAAACGGGATACTGCCCTATCATCTTACTTTCTTTTACAAGCTCCCAGTTAAGGTTATTTAAGGTGTCTTTTACAAGAAAAGTTTTACCCATCATATCATTCTCACGTGCATAGTCATTACTTGCACGATTAGAATAAATACCTCCTTGTGTAAAACCACCGCCAAAACCACGGCCTCCTCCACCTTGTCCTGGAGTTTCTAACTTTGCCTCTTCCTTATAAAAAGACTCATCTTTTGTAAAGCTTAGTGTATATTCTTTTTCTAAGAAGCGCTTCATACGCTCCATCATTTGCTTTTTCTGAGCTTCGCTCATTTGCTGACCACGACGTCCAAAATTAGACATATCTACCGTGCGTTTGCTCTGGTAAGTAGCCATCCCAGTAATCTCCTGCGCAGTAACCACTGCCGAAAAAAGGAATGTGCAAATCATTAAAAAAGAAAAGGTAGCTTTACTCATAACATCTGTGTTTAAAATTTTAGACTATAAAGCTAGCTAATAGTTTAATACGGGTTAAAAATTATTTATCCCTGTATCTCAATACTGATGTGATTACCTCCCTTTTTACCTTTGGTCTGGTAACGCTCCATCATCTCTTTTGCTTTTGCTGTAGAAATTTCTTCATACTCCTCTGCACTTACTTTTTTACCTTTTGTAGGTGGTATTATGTTAAGTTTTTCGCTTGGATTGAGCACTACCTTTGTACACATCATAGCCATCTTACCGTCATTTACTTCGAGTATAAGTCCTGGCAATCCCCAGAAACGATCTGGCCCTTGCTGCACAGGTATATCTAGCGTGTACCAGGCTGTTGTGACCTTTGTTTCTTTTGTTGGGGCAGTTTCTTCTCCATTAACCATATTAATAGTCTCCTTCTCTTCTGTAAGTGTCGCTTTAAAACAGGTGTATTGCCCTATATTTTTAATCTCTTTCTCAAGTTTCCACTCAGGCTTTTTTAAGCTGTCTTCTATAAGGAAGTCTTTTCCCATTAGATTGGTCTTATTTGTAAAGCTTTGCTCTTCTATATTATTAAACAGCTCATCATTACTAGTAGATACTTGAATTTGTATCCCGTTACTTGAAGGCGCTTGTGGCTTATCTAACCTTGCATTTTCTTTCCACAAAGACTTTTTACCATTAAAGGTGAGTGTGTATTCTTTTTGAAACTGCTTGCGTAGCTGCTCTTGTAAGGTCTTCTGTATATCACTAGTAATACCAGAGGTGCTGTCCATCTTCATTTCTATATGACGCTGCGTTTGGTAGGTTGCCACTCCAGATACTTGCTGTGAGTACGCTTTCGCGAAAGCGCAAACCGTCACAAGCGCTAGTAAAGTTTTGGTTATAGATTTCATAGTCTTTATGTTATTTGTTGTTCTTTTTATTTTGTTGCTCTAGCTTTTCAAGCCTTGATTTTAGTTCTAAAAAGGATGGGCTTTTTTCAAAAACTCGTGCCGCTTCTGAAAGTTTTCTCTCAATGTTACTTAAGTCTTTTTTAGTAAGCCCAGCGAGTGAGGTCTGATCATCCTCATCAAGATTTATGGTAAATTTTATTTTTTTTGTGACCTTAGCATTCAGACTATCTAGAGTAACATCTTCTTTTTCGAGAGTGTAACTTATTTTCTGACTTACCTCTTCCATCTTAGTCTGTAATTTTACAATATCTGACTTTGAAAAGAACTCATTGCGTTCTACATCTTCAAGCTTTTCAGAAAGAACTGTGAGCGCCTCTTTTAGTTCTTCTTTAAATTCTTGAGACACTTCGAGCTTCAACTCTTTTTGTTGAGCAAAAGAAACACTCACTAGTAAGGATAGAATGATTGTGATAATTGTTTTCATAATAGATTGATTTTAAAATGTTTGTTGTATTGAACAGTACAAATATGGAGAACATCTATGGCTATTTGAGTTAACAACCGTTAACGAGTGTTAAGCGATTTGGTAACAGCTAGTTAACCCACTACATTTGAACTATGCAAGAAAGACATTATAAAACCATATTGTACTTTATAAGCGCCGTCATAATATGCACACTCGCAGTGCAGATTTACTGGAATTATAAAAATTATGAGGTGGGAAAAGCACAGCTCAAACGTGATATGCAAACCAGTATTGATAATGCTGTAAGCGCTTATTATGAAGGTATCACGGCTTCTAACACTATAGGATTTCTGGGAGACGATCAAAATCTAGATTTATTTTTTAAGTCAGATAAAATGCAGAATCTAGGTAAGCGTGTAGACAGTGGTCTTACTATAAATAGTATTAAAATAGAAGAGACTAATAATGATGATAACATTATAGTGGAAGGTGCAAGCCCAACAGAACTAGACAGCATTTTTGCAAGTCGTGTGGTTAAGGTAGATACCACATATGCTCAAGAGTTTAAACGCAACTCACCTACATCGAGCAGTCAAACTACTTTTAAAGTATTTGGCGAAAGTGAAAAAGCAGTAGAAGTACTCTCAAAAAGAATAAAAAACAACCTACTTACCTCACAACAGGTAACAGACTCTTCACAAACAGCATTACCAGATAGACTTGAAGCACTTACAGACCTTACAACGAGTATAGTTTTGTCATTTAAAGACGACAAGATAAACGTGCCTACCCTAGATAGCCTTATTAACCTAGAGCTTACGCGAAAAAACCTCAACAACACACAATATACTATTGCTTACAACGCAGCAGAAAGTGATACCATACAAACACTCAATAATCACGATCTAGCTATCGTCTCTACCTCAAATTTGCTCCCTAAGAAGAGTAGCCTAGCCGTAGGTTTTAAAAATGTAGCCAGTATCGTTTTACAACGTAATTTACTAGGGATGCTCCTCTCCCTACTACTTGTAGGTGCTGTAATAGCCAGCCTACTCTACCTCCTTAAAATCATACAGGAGCAAAAGCAGCTTGCCGAGATTAAAAATGACTTTATAAGCAACATCACCCACGAGTTTAAAACCCCCATAGCCACCATAGGTGTAGCTATAGAGAGTATACAACACTTTAATGAGGCAGACAGTAAAGAGAAAACAAAAAAATATCTTGAGATGTCATCACAGCAAGTATCAAAACTCAACACAATGGTTGAGAAGCTACTTGAGACCGCCACTTTAGACAGCGAAGCTTTAGAACTTAACAAACAAGAGACTAACCTCGCTGAGCTACTTGAGCACATCACACAATCACATCAAGAAACCACAAATGGCAAGGCACTAACCTTTACCACTCAAGACAGAAATATAAGTGCCTCTATAGATGTTTTTCACCTAGAAAACGCGCTAGATAATATTATAGATAACGCCATAAAATATGGTGGAGATACCATAAAAATAGCTCTTAACAGCACAAAAGAAAACTTACAAATCACCATCGCAGACGGTGGCAACAAGCTTACAAAACAACAAGCTCAACACATTTTTGACAAGTTCTACAGAGTGCCAAAGGGAAATAAGCACGACGTAAAAGGTTTTGGTATAGGTCTCTACTATACAAAGACCATTATAGAAAAACACAGTGGTAATATCGCGGTACAAACCCAACCCACCACTTTTAAAATCACACTGCCTTATGTCTAAAATAAATCTACTACTCGCCGAAGATGAGCCTGCGCTAGGCCAGATTGTAAAAGAGAGTCTTGAGACTAGGGACTTCACCGTCACACTATGTCCAGATGGTGAGATTGCTTTTGAAAAATTTAAACAAGACACTCCAGACATACTCGTACTCGATGTAATGATGCCTAAGATGGATGGTTTTACTCTAGCCAAAGAAGTAAGAGCCGTAAATGATGAAATCCCCATTATATTTCTCACAGCAAAGTCTCAACCAGCAGATGTTGTAGAGGGGTTTAGCATAGGTGGTAATGACTACCTAAAGAAACCCTTTAGTATGGAAGAACTCATCGTGCGTATTAAAAACTTATTGAATCGCTCTGCACAACAAAAAAAGTCAGAGGTACTTAAGGTGGGTGACTACAGCTTCGACTTCCCGAGGCAAGAATTACATTACAATAATGACGTCACCCGTCTCACACATAGAGAAGCCCATCTTCTTTTTAATCTGGTAAAAAATAAGAATCAAGTGCTGGACCGTAGCCTGATCTTAAAAAAGCTATGGGGCAATGATGATTTTTTCAACGCACGTAGTATGGATGTCTTTATCACAAAACTTCGCAAGAAACTCAAAGACGACCCTCAGGTTGAGATTGTAAACGTGCGTGGCTATGGTTATAAATTGCTGTGCTAGATTTATATTTAACGCAAAGTATTAGTTGCTGTGTTACGCTTTCGCGAAAGCGTAATTATTCCACTCCTGGTTTTGCCTGAAACATATTTACTAGAAAGAAAGTTCCAATCTTACGAGCTCTAAACTTTGCCATCTCTGCAAGGTCTCCTTCATATAATTCATCTACCGTTTGCACCCAGTGATTGAGCCACACGCCAAAGTGTTGCTCATTTATAGTATAACCTTCATCTCTATCTACACGTTTGTGAGCCTGCAAAGGTCTTCCTGTAAAAATGCGCTTTTGAAACAGGTTACCTTCCCAAAAATCTGTGAGATGCTCAAAGTGATGTGGCCAGTCTGTAATGTGTTTATTGAAAATAGGTCCCAGATAAACATCACTACGTATGCGACCATAAAAAGTGGTAACCAGTTTATATACGTCTTCTCTATTTTTGATCTCTTTTCTCACATTACAAAGGTATTAACTATAACGGCTAGATTTTTGTACTTTGCTTACTAATGCACAAACTGATTTACATACTATTATTTCTTGCTTCTATCACAGTTACAAGCCAGAGCTACTCCCTAGAGAAGATCAATGAGGTCACACTAGACACAGACACCTTTATCGCTGTAGATGCTTTTAATGCCCTTTACCACATTAAAGGTGATATATTATATAAGACTGATGTGCAAAATGAGTATCAATATTCGGCATTGCAACTGGGTGCGTTAACTTCGGTAGATGTGCTCAACCCGCTTAGAATTACCTTGTTTTATGAAAGCTCAAACACAGCTGTCATTCTGGACAACACACTTAACGAAATCACACGTGTAAACTTCTCTACGATAGAAAACTTTAGAAATGTAAGCCACGTGCGTACGGCAAGTGATAGGCGATTCTGGATTTTTAATACAGATTTACAACAGTTAGAAATTTTTGACTGGAATACTCAAAAGGTTCTTACCCAGTTTCCCCCTATGGCACACAATGCCACAGCGCTTATGAGCAATTTTAACTTTGCCTGGGTGAGTACTATAGATGGTGTTTTTTTCTACAATAATTATGGGAGTTTTATAGAGAAGATAGAAAGTCCTGAAAGCCAGCTTATGTCACAAGACAAAGGTGCTTTTATACTTTATGCAGATAAGAAGCTCTATTACAAACCTAATGATACTGCTGCTGTAGGAGTTATAGAAACATTAGATTTATCTATAAAACAGCTTTCTTTAAAAGGGGAAAGTCTCTATATTTACAGTGATAAAAAGCTCACTGCTTTCCGTCTCAAACTAGCTAAACAACCTTAACTATGCACATCGCCATCGCCGGTAATATTGGTGCCGGTAAAACGACACTGACTAAACTTCTCGCAAAACATTTTAAGTGGACTCCACAGTTTGAAGACGTGGTAGATAACCCTTACCTAGATGATTTTTATAACGAGATGGAGCGCTGGTCTTTTAACCTGCAAATTTACTTTTTAAATAGCCGTTTTAGACAATTACTAGAGATACGCGATAGCAATAAATCTATTATACAAGACCGTACTATCTATGAAGACGCATTCATATTTGCGCCTAACCTGCACGCGATGGGCTTGCTTACTAATAGAGATTACAACAACTACAAGTCGCTTTTTGACCTTATGGAGAGTGTAGTAGATGCACCAGACCTTATGATTTACCTGCGTAGCTCTATCCCAAACCTTGTATCGCAAATACACAAGCGTGGCAGAGACTATGAAAACTCTATATCTATAGACTACCTAAGCCGTCTTAATGAACGCTACGAGGCGTGGATACACGGTTATGACAAAGGAAAGCTTCTTATTATAGATGTAGATAATCTTGACTTTGTAGATAATCCAGAAGATCTAGGAGATATCATCAATAGAATAGATGCTGAGTTAAACGGGCTTTTTTAACATAACCCAATGTTCTTATTGTAAGCATATTAGATTTATTAGATCATTCTAATTCTATAAGAAAATTCTTTCTAGTTCTGTTTTTATAAACTAGATTTGCGCGTTTTTAAACTTAAACTATATTATGAAAAAGATTACTCTATTTTTAGTTATGGCAATTTCTGTGATGACTATATCTTGTAGCAATGACGACGACTCTTCTGAGCCAGCAGGACCAACACTTACACCTGCACTACTTGCCGGAACTTACAACTTAAACTTTTACGAGAGTGAAGAGGTAATACAAGAAGAAGTTACAGGTGGTACAGCTACTACAACAATAAGTGAGGTAGGTGATACATTTGGAACATCAAATATTGTTTTTGACGCAAACGGAACTTATACTGTAAACTTCCAATACCGTGTTACAAGAACAACTCAATTAGAAAGTAACGACCCTGTAGAAGAAACTGAGATTATCACAAACTCAGATACAGGTAATTATTCTGTAAATGACACAAACCAGACAATTACTATAGATGGTGAGACTGGAGATGTTACTTTATTTAACGACAGCCAGCTTAGACTATTATTTGAAAGCACAGATGTTGAGGCAGATGGCACATCTACATTTACTAGTGAATTACGTTTTGCAAGACAATAGTCAAAACACAATTTAACTACATAAACAAAAACGGCTACTTTAATTAAGTAGCCGTTTTTTTATGCTTTATGCTATAAGACCTATAGATCTCGCGTGCTCCTCTGCAAAGGAACTTTTTTCTACTAGTACTGCTGGCGTGGTCTCATACTGTGCTAGTACACTTTTTACACGCATTACCTTTTTCTTATGCTTCACACTACGCAGGTACACCGCTAGTATTTGCTCTGGATACTCCTTTGCTACTTCTAGATAAATATCTACATCGTGCTCTCCACTATCACCTATAAGCACAAACTTTAAGTCTGGATAGGTGTTTAATATATTTCTAATCTCGTGCTGCTTGTGGGGCTTTTCTGGTTTTGGAGTTTTCTCAAAAGGACCCCTAAAATCTCTTAATAATATAGGCCCTTTCGGGAAATTTTGATTCCTCACAAAAGATTCTAGGTAGTTATATAAATTCCAAGGGCTGTTACTCACATAAAACATTGGGTTTGCATCTGCTCCAGAAGTTCCTCTATGTAGCTTTTGATATAAAGAAGGAGCTCCCTCTAGCGATGTGCGCCTCCCTACATCTTTAAAAAGTGTATTTACAATCACTCTCCACTTAAGAAGCGACGCTACTCCCGTATGTAATATCGTATCATCTATATCACTTATGACTCCATAAGACGCATTTTCTGAAGGAATAAGCATCTCTATAGCAAACTTATTTTCTCCCATAAGCACCACATCCTTTTTTACATCATCAAAGCTCACTGTAAGCTGGAGCCAGCCCTCACTATTAGTCATCTTATCTAAGCCGTGTACCTGCTCATCTATTTTAAAATATCCTTCGGCATCTGTGGTGGTGTAAAAGACAGCTCCATCTGGCAAAGTCACTTTGAGTTTTGTGTGACGCAACTCATCTGTAGCAAACTGTTTATAGGCATTTTTAAAAGCAGCAAGCACACCCTTTTTCTTTAGATCTACTCCTTCGTGCTCTAAAGCGCGCCCTATGAGGTATAAGTGATTTTTAGTTCCATAAGACTGGTACCCGTCTATTTGTATAGGATCTTGTTTTTTAGAAAAGAACATTGTACGATGTATTGGTTAGTATTACGCTTTCGCACTTCGGCAAGCTCAGTATAAACTTCAGTAAACTGAAAGCGTAAAAATAATAGCTTCATAAAAAAAGTGCACAACTATAGTAATGCACTTTTTAGTAGCGATATGTATCTATATCTTACGCATTTTGAGGAATTCCTTTTACCTCTCCTCTAGCTGGGTAATCTTTTTTCATAATAAAATCTATCCCTCCTAGAATATCGTCAAAGTGCGGTCTTGCAAAAGGCATAGACTGTACACTTGAGAAAAATAGTGTTCCGTCAGGTTTTATCAAGAAGAGACCTGGCTCTGTAAAGAAGTCTGGCTCCTTATCTGAAACCGCTTCAGAAATAAACAATCCGTACTCTCTTGCTTTCTCTAGTGATAGATTATATGCTACTGGTAGTCCTTCTATATCCCAATCTTCACCTGCTATTTTTGCTCTCTTCTCTGTATCTGCGCTTATAGCCACGACATTAATGCCGCGATCTACAAACTTATCTAGCTTTTGAGAAAGCTCTTCAAGTTGTTTTTTACATACAGGACAATGTAGTCCTCTATAAAAAACTAAAAGCGTAAAGTTTTCTGCGTTTTGATCGCTCAGTTTCCAGTTAGTATCATTTATTAATGGAAGCTCCAGTGA
>ENA-ORXC01000985-ORXC01000985.1-marine-metagenome-genome-assembly--contig:-NODE-985-length-17940-cov-3.923809_pt1 | contig 17940 bp, 17 predicted proteins | sample MGYA00237865_ERZ511478 | MGnify/ENA metagenome assembly ERZ511478 | reverse complement strand
GATGCAGTCGATGTCGAGGAACAACAGCATCTCGCCCCGGGCCGCCCGCGCCGCGACGTTGCGGGCGGCGGCCAGCGGTGCGGCCTCGCCGGGGATCAGCACCTGCCGCACCGGAAAGGGCGCGGGGGGCAGGTCGGGGTACTCCGCCTCCTGCATGACGCCGATGACCAGTTCGTCCGGCAGGCGGGTCTGGCGCGTCAGGCCGAGGATCAGGTTGTGCAGATGCGCCGCCCTGCCCCGCCCGAGGGTGATGATCGATATCGTCATTCTGCTGCCATCCTTGCTACGTCGTCCGCACCGCTCCACAGGGTCCGGGACAGGTCTTCCAGCCAGTGCGCCGCATCGGTGGCGGCATCGGGCGCGACGAGCGCGCGCTGCGCCTCCAGGTCGCACGCTTCGGCATCGGCCATCGCCTGCCGCCAGGCACCGGGGGATGCGGGCCACGTCTCGCGCATCGCGGCGGCGTCGATGCGCGCCAGCGCCAGCGCCTTGCACCGCTGTTCGTCGAAATACCGCCATTCGGGGATCACCAGCCACGGACGCCCCCGCGCGGCGATCTGGTGGACGGTGGTGTTGCCCGCCGACCCGATCACCACGTCCGCCGCCGCCAGATAGGTCTCGATCTCCTCGACCCAGCCCAGCGGGCGCAGGTTCGGCACCTCCGTCTCGTGCCATTCGGAAGCGGTCCTGCCCACCGTCAGGAACAGCGTATCCGGCATCGCCCGGGCGGCCATGGTCAGCGGCGCGGTCGGCGTGCCGAGACCGCCGCCCCCCGCGATGACGAGGGCGATGCGCCCGGCCTGCGGCAACCCCAGACGGCGGCGCGCCCCCTCGCGGTCGGGGGCGGCATCGCCCGGGGGCGGGGTGCCGATGCCCGCGAAATAGCCGGTCTTGCGGCGGAAGACCGGCGCGCGATCCTCCCGCTCCAGCGCCTCGGCATAGGGGGCGAGGAGGGCGCTGCCGGATTCGTAGGCGGCGCGGTGGCCCGGATCGGTGCGGTCGCCATGCTGCACCACGGCCACCACGGGCACCGACGCGATGCGCAGCATCTGGCACAGCTCCGCCGAGACATCGACCACGAACAGCGCCGGGTCCGCCTCCGCCGCCCATCCCGTGATCGTCGCCACCGCCGCGCGTATGCTCGCCCAGCCCAGCGGCACGCAATGCATCGTCGCGGGGGTCTCGGCGGCGTCGAGGGCGGGGGGCGTCGGACCCTGCCGCTCGAACAGCGAGGGGATGGCCTGCACGGTGACATTGGCGGGTAGGTCGGGCAGGATCTCGGGCCGCGCGCAGAACACCGTCGCGGGCCGGTCCGGCGACAGGGCGCGCAGGATCGCGGCGCACCGCTCCGCATGGCCGCGCCCCTGGTGATGGACGAAGTAGCCGATGGGCCGGGTCACGAGGCCACCTCCCGCACCAGTCCGAAGTGCCGCAACCCCTCCAGCACCCCCGCCGCATGGTGCGCCCGGGCGCGGTAGACGTTGGGCGCGGGGATCAGGGGGGTCAGATCGTCGTGGTGGTTGCCCACCATCACCGCCCGCGCCGACGCGGCCAGCATGTCGAAGTCGTTGCCCGAATCCCCCGCCGCGACGATGCGCGAGGCGGGAATGCCGAGGCGGGCGGCGACGTGGTGCGCTGCCTGTGCCTTGCCGACCCCGGCGGGCAGGATGTCGAGCAGGGTATCGTGCGAGGCGACGACCTGCGCCGCGATCCCGGCCTTCTCCAGCGCCCGGCGCGCCCGGTCGGCGGCCCCCGGCGCGGTCAGCGTATAGCTGCGCTTCCACGGCGTCCGCTCGGACCGGGGCTGGGCCACGACGCCGGGGACGGGGGCCAGGGCCCGCTCGACCGCACCGGCATCCCACGGCGCGCGGAGGGCGGGGCGATAGGCCGGCTCGGCATGGCCTGCGGGCCAGACGATCTCGGTGCCGACGGCCCCGATCAGCACGTCGGGACGGGGCAGGTGCCACGCATCCAGAACGGCCAGCGCATCCGCCGCCCGCCGCCCCGTCGCCATCGCCAGCACGACATCGGGATGGGCCGCGCGCCAGGCGCAGAACGCCGCCGCCGCCGCGCGGTCGCCCGTCAGCGTGTCGTCGATATCGCTGACGAGCAGGGTCTGCGCCTGTGCGGGGCGCGCTCGGGCGGGCCGCGTCCGGATGCCCTCGACGATCCCCGCGAATCGCTCCGCATAGGCCGCCCAACTGTACCGCCCGACATTCGCCACCGCCCTGCGCGAGGCCGCGTTCCACGCCGCGCGGTCGTCGATCAGCCGCTCGATGGCCCCGGCAAAGGCCGCACCGTCCGCCGGGTCGGCCACACTGCCGTGGCCGATGGCGGCGACCGTCTCGGGCGGGCCGCCGCGATGGGTCACGACCACCGGCAGTCCCGCCTGCGCCGCCTCGATGATCGTCAGGCCGAACGGCTCGCTGCCGGCCGGATTGACGAACACGCCCCCCGTCCGGGCCGCGATGCGGTACAACCCGTGGGCCTGGGCCGGGGTATGGGTATGGGGGCAGGCGATCTGCCCGTGCAGGGCGTGCCGCTCGACCGCGCGGTCCATGTCGCGCCAGACCCCGCGCTGCTCGGACGGGCCGTCCCCGGCCTCCCCACGCCGCCCCGCCAGAATCGCGAGGTTGGCGCGGGCGCGCAGGCCGGGCGAGCGCCCGAACATCCCGATCAGCGGGGCCAGGTTCTTGCGCTGCACAGGCCGCGCGATGGCCAGCACGAGGGGGCGGTCCGGATCGCGCAGGTGCGGCGTCAGCAATCCCTGCGCCCCCTCGATATCCGCCGCCCCGGCATGGGCCTCGTATCCCGGGGGGATCACGTGGGTGCGGGCGGCGGCGGCGGGGCAGTAGGCGGCGATCTGCCGTTCCGCCTCGTCCCGCGACGAGACGACGATGGCATCCGCCTCGTGGATCACCCGGCGCTCCTGCGCGATGCGGGCCGCGATCTCGGCATCGACGGTCGAGCTGCTGCCCGCCTTTTCCAGACCCAGCGAATGGGGCGTGTAGATCAGCGGAACGGGGTGCGCGTCGCGGATGCGCAGAGCCACCATGCCCGCGTCGGCAAAATGGGCGTGGATGGCGTCCGGGCGCGCATCCTGCCGCGCCAGATGCGCGGACAGGGCCGCCGCGAAGCTGTCGATCTCGGCCCGGAGACGATCCTTGCCCAGATAGCCCGGGGTCGCGGTGGGCAGGCGGACGATGCGGCAACCGGGGGCGAGGATATCCCTCTCCTGCCGATAGCGCCGGGTTGCGCCGGGGCCGTCGAATTGCCGGGTATAGATCGTGACCGCATGGCCCGGCCCCCGCACCGCCATCGCCCGCGCCGCGCCGAGGGCATAGACCAGATGGCCGCCCGTATCCGGGGTGATGCCGATATCGAGCGTCGGGGCCTTGAGACACCCGCCGAGGACGATGTGAGCGATATGCACGGTCTCTTCTCCCCCTCGAAACAACGAGCGGTCGATCTTAGACAGGCGCAAGATCAGGGCATTAAAGTGTGATAACGAAATTTCCGAAATCGGGCCGTATAAAATCGTTTTCCCGGAGTTGACTTTCCATGACGCGATACATTTTCGTCGGCGGCCTGCATCGCAGCGGCACGTCCCTGGTCGCCCGTGCCATCGCGGCACATCCGCAGGTCGGGGCCATCGCGGGATCGCCCGCGCCCGAGGACGAGGGCGTCTACCTGCAGGGCGCGATTCCCCATACCGCCCGCGACGGGCGGCCCGGTGCCTTCGCCCACGACCCCGCCCAGCACCTGACCGAGGCGAGCCGCTTCAACACGCTCGGCACCCTGCGCCATATCGAGGCGCAGTGGGACGCATGGTATCCCCGCGCCCTGCCCTGGCGGGTCGAGAAATCGCCCGTCAACCTGCTGCGCGGGCGGCTGTATCAGCAGATGTTCCCGTCCTCGGTCTGCGTCTTCGTGGTCCGGCACCCGGTCGCGGTCGGGATGGCGACGTCGAAATGGTCGGACGGGTCGCAGGCCGATCTTCTGGCCCACTGGCAGGCGGCGCATGCCCTGCTGCTGGACGATCTGGCCTATCTGCACCGCTGGGTCGTCGTCCGGTACGAGGATTTCGTGCGCGACCCGGATGCGCAGTTGTGCCGCATCGCCGCCCTGGCCGAACTGCCCGATTTCGCGCCCTTCGCGGAGGCGGTGACGAACCGCAACGCCGCCTATCTGGCCGAGGCCCCGGCGCTGACCCTGCCCCCCGCCGCCGCCGCGTTCGGCTATTCCGACGGCCCGGCGGGGGCGGGCGATGCCCCGATGCCCGCCCCCGCCGGTCGCCACGTCTATCACGGCATCACGCGGCGCATCGCGTAGGTCTACCGCCGGTCGGGAAACCACGTCGTGTCGATCTCGTCGTACCGGTCGTGGAAATCGCACCGCTGCACCAGTTCCGCCTCCCGGGCGACCGTCACCTCGCGCCCCTGCCGGGTGATCAGGCCCAGCGTGTCCAGCTCCCTGAACGCCCGGTTGACCGACACGAAGGAGATGCCGAGCGTGTCGCCGATCATCGCCTGGCTCATCGGCAGGTCGAAGGCCGTCCGCTCCATCGAGGTGCCGATGCGCAGCCGTGCCAGCGTATCGAGCAGGAAGTACCCCAGCCGGTCCTCCGCGCCCATCCGCCCCAGCATGCGGATCGTGTCGCGCAGGGCCACCTTGTCCCGCATCGCGATGGCCATGAACAGCGCGCCGAGGCGGGGCGATTCCTCGAACAGGGTCGCGATCCGTTTCTTGGGAAAGGGGCAGACGGTCGTGTCGGTCACCGCGTCGATATGGATCGTCTGGTGGCTGTAGGCGATGCTGGACAGCGCCATCACGTCGCCGGGCAGGTGCACGCGGATGTTCTGGCGTCGCCCGTCCGGAAACAGCGTGTAGCTGACCGCCCAGCCGTGCTTGACCACGAAGATGTTCTCGACCCTGCCCCCGGCATCGACGATCGCGGCACGGGCGGGAAAATACTTCTCGTCCTGCTCGAACACCGCCAGCATCCGCTGGTCGCCGTCGGACAGGTCGACGTAATGGCCCAGCTTGGCGAGAAAGCAACTTTCGTATTTCTGGGTCATCGTCGCCCCCGCCGCCCCTGATCGGTTCCACCGCAAGGGTCCATCGGTCGGATGGCGTCCGGCCTCGTAAAGACTGCCCTGCCCGGATCGAAATAGCGGGCGCTCGCGGCTATGCCACCCGAAGCGCCCGCTTTTCGGTCAGGTCGTGCGAACGCGGTCATTCGGGCCTAGGCTTCTCGCCCGTACCGCTTCGCCGCCACCACCGCGCAGGGCTGCACCGTGCCGAGCAGGTCGAGGGACAGCTTCGTCCCCTCCGCCGCGCAACCCGGATCGACGAAGGCCATCGCGAGATTCTCGCCCGTGCGGTGGCCGTAGGCCGCCGATGTGACGGTGCCGACGACCGTATCGCCATCCATCACCGAATCGCCGGGATGGGCGGGGAGGGTGGCGTCGTCCATCAGCAACGTCACGAACCGGCGGCGCATCGGCTGGCCCTGTTTGGCCAGCAGCGCGGCGCGGCCCGGAAAGGCGGGCTTGTCGAGTTTAACGAACCGCTCCAGCGTGCTCTCGAAGGGGTCGAATTCGGTGATGAGATCCGCCTTCCAGTGGCGATACCCCATCTCGATCCGCATCGATTCGACGGCATAGCCTCCAAAATGCACGATGCCATGCGCCCGACCCGCCGCCATCAGTGCGCGGTAGGCAGCCTCGGATTGCTCGACCGGGACGTGCAGTTCGAACGCATCCTCGCCCGAGAAGCTGACCGACATCACCAGCGCCTCCGCCGATCCGATCCTGGCGGTAGCGCAGGTCAGCCATTTGAACCCGGCCCAATCGGTATCCGGCGCCGCCTCGCCCAGCACCGCCCGCGCCTTCGGCCCCGCGACCAGAATGATCGTATGGGTCGCGACCTTCGGCGTCAGCGTGATCGAGCCGTCCCCGGGCAGATGCGCCGTCAGCCAGTCGAAATCATGCACCTCGCCCGCCGCCGCCCCGCCCCACCAGACCGTGCGCTCGTCCAGCAGGGCCATTGTCGCCTCGCCCAGCACGTTGCCCTGCCCGGTCAGGAAGTAGCCCAGACCCACCTTGCCGACCTTCTTCGGCACGCGCCCGCACAATAGCGTATCGAGCCACTCCATCACCCCCTCGCCCGCGATCTCGATGCGGTTGAAACCGTTTACCTCCGCGATGCCGACGCCGGTACGCACCGCCTCGATCTCGGCCCCGACCGCGTCGTGCCAGGCGGGCCGGCGATGCGTCGGCTCGCCCTCGGGGGCATAGACCATCGCCCGCTCCCAGCCGTTCACGGTGCCGAACCCGGCCCCCGCCTCGCCCAGAACCGGGGTCAGGGGGGTGGTCCGCTGGTCGCGGCCCGCCGGGCGATGCTCGTGAGGGCGGTGGAAGCGGAATTCGTTGCGGTAATCCTCGATCACTTTCTGGGTCGTGTAGTCCTCGTCGGCCCAGTTGCCGAATCGGCGCGGGTCCAGCGCCCAGGTGTCGTACTGCGCCTCGCCATGCACCATCATCTGCGCCAGCAGCCAGCCATGCCCGCCGCCCTCGCCCAGCCCCGCGCGCAGGCCCGTGATCGCCCAGGCATTGCGCCGCCCGCCGATGGCCCCGACCAGCGGCACGCCGTCGGGGGTATAGGTGATCGGGCCGTTGACGATGGTGTGGATGCCGGTCTCGGTCAGGCAGGGCATCCGCTCGAACACGTTCTCCAGCACCGGCATCACCCGGTCGGGATCGTTCGGGCACAGCGCATTGGTGAAGTTCGGGTCGATGCCGCCCAGCCCCCAGGTCCGGCAATCCTGTTCGTAGAATCCGACCAGCAGGCCGTTCTTCTCCTGCCGCGAATAGAAATCGTCGGTCGGGCAGCGCAGCAGCGGCACGCGGGTATCCAGTTCCTCGATCTCCTTGATCGGTTCGGTCAGGAAGTACTGGTGCTCCATCGACACGACGGGCAGGTGCACGCCCATCATCGCGCCGATCTCGTTGCAGCGATAGCCGCCCGCATTGACCACGTGCTCGGCATGGATGTCGCCCTTGTCCGTATGCACGATCCATCCGTCGCCGGTTTGCGTAAGGCCGGTGACAGGTGTGTGCCGGTGCACTTCGGCCCCCGCCTTGCGCGCACGGCGGGCCAGCGCCTGACACAGTTGCGCCGGGTCGATATCGCCGTCCATCGGGTCCCACAGCGCGCCCTTGAGGCCCTCTTTCGTGATGAGCGGATGGCGGCGGGCGGCTTCCTCCGCATCCAGCAGTTCGAACTCGACGCCCATGCCCCGGGCCATCGACCGGAAATGCCGGTACCCGTCCATGTGCCAGTCTTCGGAAGCCAGCCGCAGGCCCCCGTCGCCGTGGTGGTAGTTGATGGGGTAGTCGGGGTCGTTGGCCAGTTCCTCGTACAGCCTGATCGAATGGGTCTTCAGGCCCACCATCACCTGAATGCCGCCAAAGTTGGTGACCTGCGCCGCCGAATGCCAGGTGGTGCCGGAGGTCAGTTCGTCCCGCTCCAGCAGCATCACGTCGGTCCACCCCTCCCGCGTCAGGTGGTACAGGGCGGAGCATCCCGCGATGCCGCCGCCGATGACGACGGCGCGTGTGGTGGTTCTCATGGCCTCGGCTCCCGTTGGATTCCGGCGCGATGGCACCAGAACAGGGCGGCGACTGCAATGCCCTCGCCGATGATGCGGAAATCTCGAATGATCATTCCGGGTTTTCCGTATCGATATCCAGCAGCCCCAGATCCTCCACCCGCAATCCCGATACGCCCGCCAGCCCCGGCACCATCTTCGCCGCGATGCTGCGCCGCAACTGCCGCGCCATCAGGGCGGGCAAGGCCCCCAGCGCATCCCGGCGCGCATGCAGAGCCAGACGGCGCGAGAAGGCGGGCAGGGGCAGGCGCTGCACCCGGAGCGAGCGCGCCGCCTCGCCGGTCCCCAGCACCGCCAGCGCCGTCGTCACCGCCCAGCCGCCGCTCTGCGCGACCATGGTGAAGAGCGCGCGATTCGTCGTGAAGTCGTACCGGTGAGCGGGCCGGATGCGCCCCCGCCGCAGCGCCGCCTCGACCTGCCGCCCGATATAGAGGTCGCGGGCGTAGCGCAGGAAGGGGCGGTCCGACAATTGCGCCAGATCCGTCACATCCGCATGATCCCGGGGCGTGACCAGCACGAAGGTATCGCGCAGGATATCGTGGCTCTCGACCCGGTCCGCAGGCTCGGCGGCATCGACGGCCAGGATCAGGTCGGCGGCTCGGTGGGACAATGCGTCGTGATTCTCGTGGCTGGCCCCGCTGGAGATCGAGAACGCGATATTCGGAAACCGCCGCCCCAGCGCGCCCAGCCAGTGCGGCGTGACCGACCCGTCGAATTCCTCGATCGTGGCGACCCGCAGCGTCATCTGCGGGGCCTGGTCCGCCAGCGCGAGTTCCGCCTTGGCCGCGCTGATATCGTCGAGCAGCGCCAGCGCCCGGCGCAGGAACAGCGCCCCGGCGGGCGTCAGCCGGAACATCCGCGCCGTGCGCTCGACCAGCCGCGATTCGAGCGCCGATTCGAGATTGGCGAGTTGCTGCGACACGGATGATGCGCTCATCCCCAACCGCTGCGCCGCGCGCGTGACGGACTGCGCCTCGACCACGGCGACGAAGACCTGGGCGGCGCGAAAGGTGAAGGCGGGGCGCTCCGTCATGGCGGAATCATCGATTCGGTTTTATCGGATCATGACGGTCGCGCTTGCGGGCGGCAGGATCAAGCGAAAGCGTTCGAAGAGGATCACGGCATGCGGTGCCGCTCCGCCCGTGGGCGTCAATCCAGCGACCGCCGCAGCACCGCCACATCCTCCCGCAGCGAGGCATCCTCGTCGCTGAGTTGCACGATGCGCTTGACGCCGTGCATGATGGTGGTGTGGTCGCGGCCGCCGAATTTCCGCCCGATCTCGGGCAGGGACTTGTCCGTCAGCTCCTTGCACAGGTACATCGCGATCTGGCGGGGGCGGGCGATATTGCGGGCGCGGCGGGGGGAGAGCATGTCCGAGAGGCGGATATTGTAATGCTCGGCCACCTTGCGCTGGATTTCCTCGATCGTCAGGCGACGGTCATAGGCGCGCACCAGATCCCCCAGCGATTCGTGCGCCATGTCCAGCGTGACGGGCCGCCCGACCAGCGTGGCATGGGCCACCAGCCGGTTCAGCGCCCCCTCCAGCACGCGGACATTGGCCGAAACACGATGCGCGATGAATTCCAGCACCTTGGGTTCGACGGACAGGTCCGGGTTGTCGCGCGCCGTCTCCTCGATCTTCGATTGCAGGATGCCCAGGCGCAACTCGTAATCGGTCGGGCCGATATCCGTGACCAGCCCCCAGTTCAGCCGCGACTTGATCCGCTCCTCCACCCCTTCCAGATCGTTGGGCGAGCGGTCGGCGGAGATCACGATCTGGCGGTTGCCGTCGATCAGGGCGTTGAACGTGTGGAAGAATTCCTCCTGGGTCGAGGTCTTGCCTGCGATGAACTGGAAATCGTCGACCAGCAGCAGGTCGACATTCCGGAACTCGTCCTTGAAGGCGAAGGTGTCCTTGTAGCGCAGGGCGCTGACGAACCGGTGCATGAACTTCTCGGCGGACAGGTACAGCACGCGGCGGCCCGGGTGGCGCTCCTGCGCTTCCCACGCGATGGCGTGCATCAGGTGCGTCTTGCCGAGGCCCACGCCGCCGTACAGGAACAGCGGGTTGAAGGCGGCGGCGGGGGTCGCCGTCTCGGCCACGCGGCGGGCGGCGGCATTGGCCAGCTCGTTCGACTGGCCGACGACGAAGCTGTCGAAGTGATAGCGTTCGTCCAGCTTGAAGGCCGTGGGCGTATGCTCGCCCTCGCCCGCCTCCGAATCATCGGCGCTGAGTTGCAGGCGGGGGGACGGGGCGGGGCCGGGTCGTTTCGGTCGCGCGGCGGTCGCCCCGGCCCCGGGGACCGGAATCGGGTCGGAGGCTTTTGTATCGGCCCCCGACTTGACGACGAATCCGATGGCCCGGATCTGCGAGGCGCGGGATTGCCACATCTCCTGCAATCGCGGCCCGAAGCGGCCCGAGACCCGTTCGCAAATGAACCGATTCGGCGCAGCGAGGTGAACGGTATCGCGCTCGACCGCGTCCAGTGTCAGCACACCGATCCAGCTCGAATAGCTCGCCTCCCCGATTTCCCCCCTGAAAGCCGTGCGAATCTCGTCCCACGTCCGTTCGGCGTCCCCACGCTCCATCACGCCATCCCGCTCCCTAAATCTCGTTTCGTAACAACGCCGTTCGAGCCGGTCTTTTTATCGGGTATCAATGTTCGCAACTAAAACATATAGTGCGGGTCGTATTCCCCCGATATGAAAGCATCCAAGCCGATACTTCCGAACTATCGAAGGTTAACAGGAACAAAGTACGGACGACGAATACAGCACAGCATCGTATCGATTTCTTACATCTCTTGGTGTCACGACGACATTACTCCGGTATCCAGAGTCGGAGCAAGGCAATCGCGATGCAATATTCATAAAAAATTCATTGACGCCGGGACGGCATAAAAAATGCCGCCACCCCGATTCTTCGGGGGATGGCGGCTTGAAAGGATGCCGGAAACGAAGAGTGCCGTGATTCGCATCGGCGCGAATCACGGCACAGTATCGTTCACTTCAAGGGTCGAAAACGAAGCAAGGCGCTACCCGGAATCGACCGGAAGGATCAGTTCGCAAGTGCTTTCACACGGCTCGACAGGCGCGAGATCTTGCGGCTGGCGGTGTTCTTGTGGACGATGCCCTTGTTGGCACTGCGCATGATCTCGGGCTGTGCGACGCGCAGGGCCTCGACGGCAGCAGCCGAATCACCGGAGGCGATGGCTTCCTCGACCCGGCGCAGGAAACCGCGCATGCGGGTACGGCGGGCCTTGTTGACTTCGGTGCGGCGCTCGATCTGGCGGATGCGCTTGCGGGCTTGGGGCGAATTGGCCATGGGGGCGCTTTCGTGATGAGTTATTCTGTATAAGTGGCGGCTTTTACAGCCGGAAAAGCCTGCACGTCAACAGGCTTTGCAGATATCGGTCACCGGTCGCGGAATCGGGCCTGCCGTTTCTCGACGAAGGCGGCCATGCCTTCCTTCTGATCCTCGGTCGCGAACAGCGAATAGAAGACGGAGCGTTCGAACAGCAATCCCTCCTCCAGCGTGGTCTCGAAGGCCCGATCCACCGCCGATTTGGCCAGGATCACCGCCGGCAGCGACATGGCCGCGATCTTCTCGCCGACCTTCACGGCCTCGTCCAGCAATTCGGCCTCCGGCACGATCCGGCTGACCAGACCCGCGCGCTCGGCCTCCTCGGCGGCCATGAAGCGGCCCGTGAGAATCATCTCCATCGCTTTCGCCTTGCCCACCGCGCGTACGAGGCGCTGGGTGCCACCCGCCCCGGGAATCACCCCCAGCGTGATCTCGGGCAGGCCGAATCGCGCGCTCTCGCTGGCCAGGATCACGTCGCACATCATCGCCAGTTCGCACCCGCCGCCCAGGGCGTAGCCGGAGACGGCGGCGATGACGGGCTTGCGCGCCCGGGCGACCGCTTCCCAGTCGCCGCCGATGAAATCGTCGATCAGCACCTGCGGATAGGTCCGCTCGGCCATCTCCTTGATGTCGGCGCCGGCGGCGAAGGCCTTTTCGGATCCCGTGATCACGATGGCCCCGATAGCCGAATCATCCTCGTACCGGCGGATGACGGTCGCGAGTTCGCCGATCAGCGCCCCGTTCAGCGCGTTCAGCGCCTCGGGCCGGTCGAGCGTGATGACGCCGACATGGTCGCGCGTCTCGACGGTGATGGTTTCGAATGCCATTGGCTGGTTGTCCCTCGTCGCCCCGGTCAGCCGCGTGACCTATCGCGGATCATGACGCAGCGCAACGCAAGGGGTCAATGGCGGTCCGCGTCATGCCGTCCCGACGATTTCCCGCATCGCGGTCAGAAATTGCGAGACTTCGGACAGCGTGTTGTAATGACACATCGAAATGCGGATGCAGTCGGCGCGGCCCAGGGGGTCGAGAATATTGCCCGAATAGTGGTCGGCCTTGCGGATATGCACGCGAATCCCCCGGTCGTTCAGGCCCTCGATCACCGCCGCCGTGTCCTGCCCCTCGACCCAGGCCGCGACCAGCCCCTCGCGCCGGGGATTGTCGATACCGCCGATGATTCGCACCTGCGGCATGTCGGCCAGGCCGCGCAGGTTGCCGGTGCCGTGCAGCATCGCGTCGGTCAGGTTTTTTTCGTGATCATGGATCGCTGCAGCCCCCGCCTCCATCCGTGTGCGGGGGTCGGGATCGTCGGTGAAATGTCCGCCGAGCCAGTCGAAATACGCCACCACATCGGACAGGGTGGCATAGGCGCCGGTGTCGCGGGTGCCGAGTTCCCAGTTCCCCTCCGGCCCGCCGATCAGGCTGTCATGGGGCAGCGCGGTCATGCGATCCGATATCCACGCGATGCCGTAGCCGTGGCGCGAGAACACCTTGTAGGGCGAAATCGCGTAGCCGTCGATGCCGTAGCTGTCGATATCCAGCCGCCCGTGGGCCGCGTGCTGGATGCCGTCGACGATGATATAGCAGTCGGGGGCCACGGCCCGGATCGCGCGCGCCACCGCCGCCACGTCCACCGCCATGCCGGTGACGGGCGAGGTGTGGATGATGGTGGCGACGCGGGTATCGCGGCGGACCAGCCGCGCGTAATCCGCCGCCTCGACCGCACCGGTGGCGTCGTCATGGGGGACGGCGATGTACTCTTTCCCGGCGATCTTCGCCCAGCGCATGGCGGCACTGCGCGAGGCGGGGTGTTCCAGCGTGGTGCCGATGACGCTGCCGCCCCCGGGTGATTCGATGACGGCATTCGAGATCATGCGGAACAGCAGTTCCGTCCCGCTCTCGCCCACGAAGACCTGACCCTCCTTGGCGTTGAGGAACGTCATCGCATCGGCCCGCGCCTTCGCGATCACGGCGACCAGTTCCTGCGACATGGCATTGGCGCGGCCCTGGTTGTCGGGGATGGCGGCATACCGGGCCGATGTCTCGACCACCGATTTCAGCGTCAGCGCCCCGCCCGCATTCTCGAAGAACACGCGCTCGCCCTGCACCGGGCAGGTGGCGACATGGGCGAAGCGGTCGCGGATGGCGTCGATCAGGCCGGGATGTCGGTCGAACATGGGGGGGCTTTCTGAACGGGAATCAGCGATACACCTGCCCCGGGTTCGGTCCGGGGCCTTTCGAAGCGAAGCACGCCATTGCAACAGGCCCCGCGTCAAGCCCGGCGCGGGAGAAATCCCGGTTATTCATGTCTGGCACCTCGGACAGAAGAACGTCGAGCGCCCCCCCTGCACGATACGCTCGATGGCAGTGTTGCAGGTCGGCGTGCTGCACGTATCGCCCTCGCGGTCGTAGACGTGGAAGCGGTGCTGGAAATACCCCAGCTCCCCGCCCGCCCCGTGGAAATCGCGCAGGGACGACCCGCCCGCCTCGATGGCCTCGGTCAGGACGTCGCGGATCATGGCGGTCACGCGCTCGCAGTCGGGGGCCGTCAGGCTGCACGCCTCGCGCAGGGGCGATATGCGGGCGCGGTAGAGCACCTCGCACACGTAGATATTGCCCAGGCCCGCGACCTGCCGCTGGTCCAGCAACGCCGCCTTGATCGACGTGCGCCGCGACGCCAGACCCGCCCGCAGCACCGTGCCGTTGAAATCGTTCGACAGCGGCTCCGGTCCCAGAGCGGCGAGCAGGCGGTGATCGGCCAGCGTGGCGGTCGGCCACAGGTCCATCGACCCGAACCGGCGCGCGTCGTTGTAGACCAGACCGATGCCGTCCCCCAGATCGAGGACGACGTGGTCGTGCTTGCGCGCCGCCTCGCCCACCGCCGCCGCGTAGTGGAACTGCGCGCCCTGCTGCGCCGCGTCATCGCCGAGGCCGGACAGCAGCAACCGGCCCGACATGCCCAGATGTATCAGCACCGTCTCGGGCTGCCCCCCGGCATCCGCCGCCAGATCCACCGTCAGATACTTCGCCCGCCGCCCCACATGCAGGATGCGCCGCCCCGTCAGCCGCGCCGCGAATCGCTCCGGCAGGGGCCAGCGCAGGTCGGCGCGGTTCTGGGTGGCCGCAACGATCACGCGCCCCTCCAGCACCGGGGCGAGGCCGCGCCGCACGGTTTCGACTTCGGGCAGTTCGGGCATCTAGATATCGCCCGCCGCCGCACGCACATCGGCATGCAGCCGGTCGATATAGGGGTCGGCGAGGCCGTGCTGCGTCAGACCCTCGGCCAGATCGTAGAGATAGTCGCGGCACGTCCCCATCGACCCCTCGGCCCGGGCGATGGCGTCGACCTGATCGGCATGGCTGACGGCGGGGTCATAGCGCTCGTGCGCGGGATTGGACAGGAACACGCAGGAGGGTAGCGGCCCGTCCGCCGTCTCCAGCGTGAGCCAAGCGGGGCGATAGACGCCAGCGATCATCTCGCGCCGCCACAGGATGGTCGTCTCGGCATCCCACTTGTCCTCGGGGATGCGCAGGGCGACGCCGTCGCTGCGGCCCCCCTCGTCCAGCGCCAGCCACAGGCCCGGACGGTCGGGCGAGCCGCGCCCGATCGGTGCCCAGACACAGAAGCGCCGCGAATGGCCGTTCAGGCGCACAGGGCGGCGCTCGGCCACCTCGACAATGGGATTCCAGATCAGCGAGCCGTAGCCGAAGACCCACAATTCCCCCGTTTCGCGCGCCCGCTCCAGTATCGCCTGCCGCGACGCCTCGAACGCCTCCGCATCCATCAGGGTCATCTCGCCGGGGGCCTCGTCCAGCATCGCCTGCTTGAAGCTGTCATCGGCCAGGGAATCGCGGTTCAGGGGCATGGGCATCTCGCTCCGGGGGAAGTTTATCGATATACTAGCGTAAGGTTGTCGTTACAGTCACCCGGCTTACATCGCGAGGGCCTCGTCCAGATCGCGGATCAAATCTTCGGGAGTCTCGACCCCGACGGACAGGCGGATCACATCGTCCCCCGCGCCTGCGACCTCGCGCTGTTCCGGCGTCAGTTGCCGGTGCGTCGTGGAGGCCGGGTGCAGGATCAGCGAGCGCGCATCGCCGATATTGGCCAGATGGCTGAACAGGGTCACCCCCTCGACCACCTTGATCCCCGCCTCGTAGCCGCCCTTGACCCCGAAGGTGAAGACCGACCCGAATCCGTTCGCGAGGTATTTGCGCGCCAGCGCATGGTAGGGGCTGGCAGGCAGGCCCGCATAGCGGACCCAGGCGACCCGGGGATGCCCGTCCAGGAACTCGGCCACCGCCATCGCGTTCTCGCAGTGCCGCCGCATTCGCATCGCCAGACTCTCGATCCCGAGGATGGTCTGGAAGGCGTTCATCGGGGCCATCGTCGGGCCGAGGTCGCGCAACCCGATGGCGTGGCCGTGAACCGTCAGCGCCATATCGCCGAAACTCTCGTGGAAGTTCAGGCCGTGATAGGCGGGTTCGGGACCGGCGAGGCCGGGGAAGCGGCCCGGAACGGCGCTCCAATCGAACAGCCCGCTATCCACCATCGCCCCGCCCATCGACGTGCCGTTGCCGCTGAGGAACTTGGTGGTGGAATGGGTGACGATATCGGCCCCCCACTCGACGGGGCGGCACAGGAACGGCGTGGCCATGGTGTTGTCGACGATCAGCGGCAGGCCCGCCTCATGGGCGACCCGCGCGACCGCTTCCAGATCCGTGACGATGCCGCCCGGGTTGGCGAGCGATTCGCAGAATATGGCCTTGGTCTTCGGGCCAATAGCCTTGCGGATCGCGTCGGGATCGTCGAAATCGGCAAAATCGCACTGCCAGTCGAACTTGCGGAATGTCTTGCCGAATTGCGTGACCGACCCGCCATACAGCCGGTTCGACGCCACGAACCGGTCCCCCGGCTCCATCAGGGCGAAGAACACCAGCAGTTGCGCCGAATGGCCCGAGGCGGTGCAGGTCGTCCCGCGCGCCCCTTCCAGACTGGCCAGCCGTTCCTCCAGCACCGCGACGGTGGGGTTGGACAGGCGCGAATAGATGAAGCCGAAGCTCTGCAGATCGAACAGCGATGCGGCGTCGTCCGCATCGTGGAAGACGTAGGAGGTGTTCTGGAAGATCGGCGTCTGCCGCGCGCCGGTGACAGGCTCGGGCTGCGCGCCCGCATGCACCATGCGCGTCTCGAAGCCGTATTCGGGGGTCTTGCGGCGGGTCATGGGCGCTTCTCCTCAGTCATCTCCGACGGGATCATCCTTCCAGTCCTCGCGGTAATGGCGCACGCGCAGGATCAGGATATCATCCGCCGGGCCGATTTCGTAGACGACGATATGCGAGCCGGTGGGAAAGAAGCGAATCGGCGGGCGAACGGTCTCGTTCTCGCGACCCATGCGGGGGTTTGCGGCCAGCAGATCGTAGATCCCGTACAGATCGTCGAAATACTCGTCGGCCTGCGCGGGTCCGAACACCCTTACTCCCTCCAGATAGATATGGCTCATATCATCGAGGGCGGCGAGGGACAGGCTAAACGCCATTCGTCGCGATGCCCGCCCGTTCGCGGAACAGCGCCCGCACCTCCTCGCGGCTCATCGTGCTGACCCCGCTCGCCCGGGCCTCATCCACCAGCGCCTGCATCTGCGCGATCTTCTCGGCGCGGGTCCGGTCGCGGCGGATCAGGTCGCGGACGTAGTCGCTGGAATTGCTGTAGCGCCCGTCGGCGGTCTGCGCTTCGACCCATTCCTTCATGGGATCGGGCAGGGATATGTTCATCGTGGCCATGGAGTACCTCCTGCGGAGATTATGACAAGGATTGCCATTCCCGTCAAACCCGCCGTCGCCGCGCCGTGATGACCCCCGAATCGAATCCGCCCCAGCTCAGTTCCGCATTCAGGCGGCCGAACTCGATCTTGGGACAGCGATCCATCACCACCTCCAGCCCCGCCGCCCGGGCCAGGGCCGCCGCCTCGTCGTTCACCACGCCCAACTGCATCCAGACCGTGCGGATGCCCTTTTCCGTTGCCAGCGCCACGGCCTCCCGCGTCACGCCCGACGCGGCGTCGGAATTGCGGAAGATGTCGACCATCTCGTAGGGACCGGGGGTCTCGGCGAGGGAGGCGTGAACCGTCTCGCCCAGAATCTCCTGCCCCGCCAGCCCCGGATTGATCGGGATCACGCGGTATCCCTTGGTCTGGAGATATTTCATGGCGAAATAGCTGGGCCGCTGCCATTTGGCCGAGGCCCCGACCAGCGCGATGGTCTTCGTGGCGCGCAGGATGCGCAGGATATCGGCATCGGCGTAGGTTTCGGTCATGGGGAGCCTCGGATTCGGGTTTCGAGCGCCGATCCTGACCGCAGGGGCGCGATCGTGCAACCGTGCTAGGGTAGTGCCGGGAATCAGGGAAGGAGCGACCATGTTCGAAGGCTTCGAGAGGTTCGATATCGGAACGGACGGCGCGGTGATCCACGGGGTCACCGGGGGGGCGGGACCGCCCCTGCTGCTGCTGCACGGCAACCCCCAGACCCACGCGATGTGGCACAGAATCGCGCCCGCCCTGGCCGAGCGGTTCACCGTCGTCGCCTGCGACCTGCGCGGATACGGGCGTTCGTCCAAGCCGCCCAGCGCGCCGGACCATGCGCCCTATTCCAAACGGGTCATGGCCGCCGACATGGTGCGGGTGATGGAGAGCCTCGGGCATCCGCGATTCGCCATCGGGGCGCACGACCGGGGCGCGCGGGTGGCGCACCGGCTGGCGCTGGACTGGCCCGAGAGCGTGACGCGCATGGCCTTGCTCGACATCGCCCCGACGCGCGAGATGTACCGGGAGGCGGGCGACGGGTTCGCGCGCGATTACTGGCACTGGTTCTTCATGATCCAGCCCACCCCCCTGCCCGAGCGGAT
>ENA-ORXC01000983-ORXC01000983.1-marine-metagenome-genome-assembly--contig:-NODE-983-length-17983-cov-3.373953_pt1 | contig 17983 bp, 17 predicted proteins | sample MGYA00237865_ERZ511478 | MGnify/ENA metagenome assembly ERZ511478 | reverse complement strand
ATCCGGGGCCTTTCGAAGTTCAGTGCGGTGCGGCGACAGACCCCGGATCGGGTCCGGGGCAGGAGATATTTTCGGGGTCAGGTCTAGAACCCGATCGATTGCAGGTATTCGCGGTTCGCCCGCGCATCCTCCAGCGGCGTTCCCGGCATCGATGGGTCGCAATCCTGCTCGACGGTGCACCACCCCTCGAACCCCGCCTCCAGCAACTGCTGCCGCACGGCGGGGAAGTCGACGTCCCCCTGCCCCAGGTTGCAGAAGATGCCCTGCCCGCACGCCTTGTAGAAATCGGTGCGGTTGGCGACGACGTCCGCCTTTACCGCCGGGTCGATATCCTTGAAATGCATGTAGGAGATGCGGTCCATGTGCCGATCCATGAAGGCCACCGGGTCGAATCCCGCATAGGAATGGTGGCCGGTATCGAAGCAGATCTTGAGGGTGCTTTCGTCCACCTCGCCCAGCAGGCGCTCGATCTCCGGCTCGAAATCCATGAAGCCCGCCGCGTGGGGATGGATGGCGGTGGTCAGGCCGTATTCCTCGGTCCCCATGCGGGCGATGGTGGCGATGCGGTCGCGGTAGGCGGCCCATTCGGTGGCGTCCATCCGCTCGGCCTCGTCCGCGCGGCCCGCCGTCGGCGCGCGGCGGGGCGAGATGCTGTCGATCAGCACCAGATGCCGCGCGCCATGGGCGACCAGCGCCTTGCAGGTGCGCGTGCTGGCATCCATCACGTCATCCCACATCGCCGGGTCGTGGAACGCGCGGAAGACGACCCCGCCGATGATCTCCAACCCGCGTTCTTCCAGCGCCGGGGCCAGGATCGCCGGATCCTCGGGCATGTAGCCGATGGGACCCAGTTCGATGCCCGTGTAGCCCGCCCCCGCGCATTGATCCAGCACCGATGTCCATGCCGGATAGGCGGGGTCGCTGGCGAATTCGATGCCCCAGGAACAGGGCGCGTTACCGATCTTGATGGTCATGCAGAAGCCTTTCGAAGGGTCAGACGGACGCGACATCCACCCACGACCGCGCGCGGGAGGAGGCCATCGCCGCCGCGATGACCCGGTTCACCGCCATGCCGTCCGCGAAGGTCGGCCAGACGGGGTTGCGGGTCTCGATGGCGCGCAGGAAGTCGCGGGCCTCGATGATGATCTGGTCCTGGTATCCGGTGCCGTGGCCCGGTCCCTGGCAGAACGGCTCGTAATCGGGATGCGCGGGGCCGGTCAGGATCCTGCGGAATCCCCGCGTCGCCTCCGGCCCGTCGGCGGTGTAGAGCCACAGCGAATTCTGATCCTCCTGATCGAAGCGGATCGCGCCCTTCGTCCCGGTGACTTCATAGGCGTAGCCCATCTTGCGGCCATGGGCGATGCGGCTGAAATACATCTGCCCCATCCCCCCGCCCGCGAAGCGCACCATCATCTGGCCGTGGTCGTCATTGGTGACGGTGCCGCCGGGGCGCGTTGCGTGGACGATCTCGATATCCGCGTTCAGGGCCGATATCGGCCCGACGAGGGCCATCGCCGCATTGATCATGTGCGGGGCCAGATCGCCCATCGTGCCGTTCGCATCCCCGGTGGTGCGCCAGTTGGCGGGGGTCTGCGGATCGGCGAGGAAATCCTCGGCATGCTCGCCGCGAAACCAGGTCACGTCGCCGATGGTCCCGTCGGCAATCAACTGGCGGGCGAACTGGCTGGCGGGGGTGCGGATGTAGTTGAAGCCGACCATGCTCACCTGCCCCTCGGCGGCGGCGACCATCGCGCGGCTGTCCTCCAGCGAGGCCCCCAGCGGCTTTTCGCAGAACACGGGCTTTCCCAGCGCGAACGCCGCCTCTGCAATCGCGCGGTGCGTTTCCTGCGGGGAGGCGATCACGACGGCCTCGACGGCGGGATCATTGACCAACACCTGCCAGTCATGCGTGCCGCGCGCGAAGCCGTAGGCCGCACGATATCGCTCGGCGGAATCGGGAGAGGTGGCGCAGACCATCTCCAGCCGGGGGCGCAGGGCAGTATCGAACACGGCCCCGACCGCCGCCATCGCGACCGCATGGGCCTTGCCCATATATCCGCCCCCGACGATGCCGATGCCGATTTGTGTCATGGTGCGGCCCGTTTCTCCGAAATTGTATTGCAACCGGTTGCAAATTTTGTATCGTCGGATCGAACGACGCGCAAGCGGCAATAATGGCCGACCGCATTCGGGGGGAATCGATCTCATGACCGACGGTACACTCCGCCTGACGACGGCGCAGGCTACCATCCGCTATCTGGCCAACCAGTATATCGAGATCGACGGGCAGGAGCATCGCGTGTGCGGGGGCGGCTTCGGCATCTTCGGCCACGGAAACGTGACATGCTTGGGCGAGGCGCTGTACGATGCGCGCGACGCCCTGCCCCTGTATCGCGGCCAGAACGAGCAGGGGATGGGCTTTGCCGCCGCCGCCTATTCCAAACAGTGGCTGCGCCGCCGCTTCATGTTCTGCACCGCCAGCGCAGGGCCGGGGACCGCCAACCTGCTGACCGCCGCCGCGCTGGCCCATGCGAACCGCCTTCCGATGCTGATGCTGTGCGGCGACAACTACCTGACGCGCCTGCCGGACCCGGTATTGCAGCAACTGGAGCATTTCGGGAACCCGACGCTGGGGGTGACGGATGCGTTCAGGGCCGTCAGCCGCTACTGGGATCGCATCACCCACCCGGCGCAGATCATCCAGTCCCTGCCCGCCGCGCTGGCGACGATGCTGGATCCGGCCGATTGCGGACCCGCCTTCATCGGATTGCCGCAGGACGTGCAGGGCTGGGCGTACGAGTATCCCGCCAGCTTCTTCGCGCGCCGGGTGCATCGCATCCGCAGCCAGGCCCCCGATACGCGCGAGGTCGCGGCGGCGGCGCTGCTGCTGCGCGGGGCCGCGCGCCCCATGATCATCGCCGGGGGCGGGGTACAGTACGGGGATGCGGTGGCCGAGTTGACGGCCTTTGTGGAGGCGCACTCGATCCCCGTGGTCGAGACGATCGCGGGCCGCGCCAATCTGGTTCAGGGCCACCCGCTGAATATCGGGCCGCTCGGGGTGACGGGTTCGGACTCGGCAAACGGCATCGCGGAGGAGGCCGACGTGATCCTCGCCGTCGGCACGCGGTTGCAGGATTTCACCACCGGTTCCTGGACCGCCTTTGCCAGGGACGCGCAGATCGTCGGCTTGAACGTGGGCCGCCACGATGCCGCCAAGCACCTGTCGCACCCCGTTGTCGGGGATGCGAAGCTGGCCCTGCCCGCGCTCGACGCCGCGCTTTCGGGCTATGCCGCGCCGAAAGACTGGATCGCGGGGGCGCAGGCGAAGCGGGCCGACTGGACCCAATATACTGACCGCATCACCGCACCGGGCAACGGCCCCAACTCCTACGCCAAGGCCATCCGCGCCGTGAACGACCTGTGCCACCCCCGCGACCGGATCGTCGCCGCCGCCGGGGGCCTGCCCGCCGAAGTCACCGCGCATTGGCAGACGAAGGCGGTCGGCACGGTGGATGTGGAATTCGGCTTCTCCTGCATGGGATACGAGATCGCGGGGGGCTGGGGCGCGCGCATTGCCCAGGCCGAGCGCGAGCCGGAGCGCGATACCATCGTGTTTACCGGGGACGGGTCGTACCTGCTGATGAACTCGGATATCTACTCGTCCGTGCTGACGCGCAAGAAGCTGATCATCTGCGTGCTGGATAATGGCGGCTTCGCGGTCATCAACAAGTTGCAGAACAATACCGGGCAGGACAGCTTCAACAACATGATTGCCGATTGCCCGACAATCCCCGACCCCTTTGCCGTCGATTTCGCCGCCCATGCCGCCGCGATGGGGGCCGATGCCGAAACCGCCACCAACCCGGCGGAATTCGCCGAGGCGTTCAGGCGCGCGCAGGCGGCGGAGAAGACGAGCGTGATCGTCATGCAGGTCGATGCCTATGACGGCTGGACGACCGAAGGGCATACGTGGTGGGAGATCGGCACGCCGCATGTGACGGACAACCCCAAGATCGCCGAAAAGCACGCCGAGGTCGAAGCCTCCCGCGTGAAACAACGCAAGGGCGTCTGACATGAAACGCTTCACCGCCGCCACCGCCGATCCCGAATCCATCGTCCATGAATTGCTGCACGGGGGCGGGGCGGTCGGCATTTCGGGCCTGTTCACGCCGGATCAGATCGCCGAGGCCCGCGCCATCGTCATGGCGCATTCCGCCGAGGCCGACACCGTGACCCACTTTCAGGGTGCCGCTGCCGAGGACGGAAAGCTGGCCCTGCAACGCCGGGTCTGGAACCTGCTGGCCAAGGGCGAGGTGTTCAGCGCCATGGCCGCGCACCCCGCGATCATGGCGATCCTGCGCAGGTTTCTGGGGTCCGAGTTCATCATGGGGTCCATCGCCGCCAACCGCATCCTGCCGGGCGGGCCGGGGCAGGAGCCGCATGTGGACTATCCGTACTGGGATTTCCACAAGCCGGAGACGCACCCGGTCGGCTTCAACGGGTCGTTCCCGATGAATGCGCAGGTCTCCGTGCTGCTGGACCCCTTCACGGTCGAGAGCGGGGCGACGGGGTATGTGCCGGGGTCGCAGCGCGAACTGCGCTATCCGGTCGAGAGCGACGATTTCTATGGCAAGTGCGAGCAGATGCTGGGCGAGCCGGGGGATGTGGCGCTGTTCTACGGCGTGACGTGGCACTGCGCGATGCCGAACAGGTCGGACCACGACCGCAGCGCCATCCTGATCCAGTACCTGCCCAAATGGGTCAAACCGATGGAGGACATGCCCGCCGCTCTGCCGCCCGAATTCATCGCCGCCGCCTCGCCCGATATCCGCCAGTTGATCGGCCTGAACTATCCCTACCCCGAAGTGCTGGACGCGGCCAAGGCGGGCAATGCCGAGGGGCGCGTGTGATGGACGTGATCGCGGGCATCGCGCGCAACCGCTTCGTCGTCGTCGGGCGCGTCGGCATGGACCTGTTCCCCGGGCCGGGGCTGGCGGTCGAGACGTCGGATACGTTCACTGCCGATATGGGCGGCTCCTCGGCCAATATCGCGGCGGGGATCGTCAAGCTGGGCGGGGCGGCATCGCTGGTGACGCGGGTTTCCGACGATGCGGTCGGGCGGTTCTGCGTGAACAGGCTGCATCAGTACGGCGTCGATACAACCTATGTGACGCCCGTCGGGGGCGAGGCGCGCAACTCGCTGGCGCTGTACGAAAGCCGGGTCGAGGGGCACCAATCCGTGATCTACCGCAACGGCGCGGCGGATTTCGAGATGACGGGGGAGGATATCGCCGCCGTCGATTATTCGCGGTTCGGCGCGCTCATCACCGCCGGAACCGTCTTCGCCGCCGAACCGTCGCGGGCGGCGGCGTTCGAGGCGTTCGAGCGCGCCCGTGCCGCCGGTCTGCCCATCCTCTTCGACATCGACTACCGCCCGTATTCCTGGCCCTCCCCCGAGGTCGCATCGGAGGTGCTGTCCCGCGCCGGGGCCATGGCCGATGTGATCGTGGGCAACGACGACGAATTCGGCTTCATGGCCGGGGGCAGGGACAAGGGGCTGGCGAAGGCGCGCGACCTGGCCGCCTCCACCGCGTCCATCGTCGTGTACAAGATGGGCGAACGCGGCGCGATCACGATCTCGGCGGCGGGCGAGAACCGCACCGGCATCTATCCCGTCACCGCGCTGAAGCCGACGGGCGCGGGCGACAGCTTCATGGCGGGGATGCTGGCGGGCATCGCGGCGGGGCGGGATCTGGAAGCCGCCGTGCTGCGCGGGTCCGCCTGCGCCGCCATCGTCGTCGCGCGCCCCGGCTGCGCCCCGGCCATGCCCGATACCGCCGCGCTCGAAGACTTTCTCGCCGACCACCCCGGCCCCACGATTCCGACCTGAGGACAACCCATGCATATCGCTCCCCATGACAACAAAAACAAAGCCATCGTCGGGGCGGATGACCCGACCGTCCCGCTCAACTACTTCAATATCGTCAAGCTGAAGGCGGGCGAGGCGTTCGAGTATCAGGTGCCGGGCTACGAAACCTGCATCGTCCCCGCCACCGGCACCGTCGACGTGGATGTCGAGGGGGTCGCGTTCGCCTCCCTCGGCAATCGCGGCGCGGATGTCTGGGACGGCGAGCCGGAGGGGGTGTACGTGCCGGTCGGCGCAAAAGTCACGATCTCGGCCACCACCGATACCGAAACCTTCGTCGCCGGGGGCCGCTACGACAAGGTGCTGGAGCCGTTCGACGTGCGCGGCGAGGGCATCGACAAGGTGCAGTACGGCTCCGACGACACGAAGACGCACCGCAAGATCAAGCATATCCTCGGCCAGAAGCAGCACGGCAAGGTCGGGCGGTTGCTGGTGAGCGAGCTGTACACGGTGGGGCAGGGCGGGTGGTCCGGCTTTCCGTCGCACAAGCACGACACCGATCGCCTTCCCGACGAGACGCGGCACGACGAGACGTACAACTTCCGCTTTCGCCCGAACCACGGCTCCGGCGTGCAGATCCTGCAACGGGAGGAAGGGGTGCCGGGGGATGCGTACCAGTTGATGGATGCCTCCACGATCATGATCGACAAGGGATACCATGCCTGCGCGGTCATGCCGGGATACGAGATGTACTACTTCACCATCCTCGCGGGTCTCAGCCAGCGCAGTCTGGTCCAGTTCTTCCAGCCGACCCACGCCTACCAGATCGAGACGATCCCCGGGATCAAGGACATGGTGGCCAAGTTCAAATGACGCTGGTAACCTTGGCCGACGTGCTGCAACCGGCCCTCACGCGCGGCCATGCCGTCGCCGGTCTGGTGACGCTGGGGTGGGAGGACATGCGCGCCTATGTCGCCGCCGCCGAGGCGGAGGGCGTGCCGGTGATCCTTCAGGCGGGGCCGAGTTGCCGCGCGCATACGCCGTTGCCGGTGCTGGGCGCGATGTTCCGGCACCTGGCCGAGGGCGCGAGCGTGCCGGTGGTGGCGCATCTGGACCACGGCTACACGGCGGAGGAATGCCGCGAGGCGGTGGAATCGGGGTTCACGTCGGTGATGTACGACGGCTCGCGCAAGCCCCTGCGCGAGAATATCGACGAGACGGCGGCGATTGCCGCGATGGCCCATGCCGCCGGGGTCTCCTGCGAGGGGGAAATCGGTTTCGTCGGCTATTCGGGGGGCGAGAATTCGGCGGGGACCGACCCGGAGGAGGCCGCGACCTTCGCCGCCGAGACGGGGGTGGATGCCATGGCGATCTCGGTCGGCAACGTGCATCTGCAACAGGACAAGGAGGGCGGTCTGGATATCGACCGCATCCGCGCCATCGAGGCGGTGACGCGCGTGCCGTTGGTCATCCATGGCGGGTCCGGCGTGCCGGTGGCGCAGCGGTCGATGCTGGCGGCGACCTCCGCCGTGTGCAAGTTCAATATCGGCACCGAACTGCGCATGGTCTTCGGCGCGGCGCTGCACTCGGCGGTGGCGGCGGACCCGGACCGTTTCGACCGCATCGCGATCCTGAAGGAGACCCACGACCCGCTGGTCGCCGCCACGCGGGGCGTGCTGCGGGCTTTCAACACGAGGAAACACGACGCATGATAACACTCGGAATCCTGGGCTGCGGGCGCATCGGCCAGGTGCATGCCCGCTCGATCCTGCGGCTGGACGGGGCGCGGATCGGGGCGGTGGCGGATGCGATGTCGGCGGCGGCGACCGACCTCGCGGTGCGCTGCGACGCCCCCATCCGCACGTCGGACGAGATCATCGCGGACCCGGGGATCGACGCGGTGGTGATCGGCACGCCGACCGATACGCATTTCGACATCATCCACGCCGCCGCCCGGGCGGGCAAGGCGATCTTCTGCGAGAAACCCATCGACATGTCGGCGGAGGCGATCCGCGCCTGCATGGCCGTCGTGGCCGAGACGGGCGTGCCGTTCATGACCGCCTTCAACCGCCGCTTCGACACCAATTTCGCCCATGTCCGCGCGCAGATCGCCGAGGGGCGCATCGGGGCGGTCGAGCTGGTGACCATCCTGTCCCGCGACCCCTCCCCGCCCCCGATCAGCTATATCGAGACGTCGGGCGGGCTGTTCCGCGACATGATGATCCACGATTTCGACATGGCGCGCTTTCTGCTGGGCGAGGAACCGGTCGGCGTCTACGCGGTCGGCGCGGCGCTGGTCGATCCGGCCATCGGCGCGGCGGGGGATGTGGATACCGCCGCCGTCACGCTGACCACCGCGTCGGGCAGGATCTGCCAGATCAGCAATTCGCGCCGCGCCACCTACGGCTACGACCAGCGGATCGAGGTGCACGGGGCCAAGGGTATGCTGCGGGCCGGGAACGTGCTGGAGAATACCGTCGAACTGGCCACCGAAACCGGTTTCGGCACCGCGCCCACGCTCAACTTCTTCCTCGAACGGTACGAGACCGCGTATCTGCACGAGATGCGGCATTTCGTGCAGGCGCTGGCCGGCGGCACGCCCGTCAGCCCGACCATCGAGGACGGCTTGCGCGCGCAACTGATGGCCGACGCCGCCGCGCGCAGTCTGGAGACGGGGCTGCCGGTAGCCCTGTGATCCCGGCGAAGCCCGCCCTCAACCCGGTTCCATCCCGTCCAGCATTGCGGCGACCGACGCTCCGGTTTTCCGGTAATGGCCGATCAGCGTGGCGGAGGCCCGGTCGGCATCGCCGGACATGACGGCATCCAGTATCGCGGCATGCTCCCCGCTGACGTCGCGATGCCGGTAGGTCTCGCCCCGGCCCGCCAGATAGCGGTAGCGGATGTTCAGGTCGTAGAGCTGCGAGCAGAACTTCCGCAGGATCGGCCCGGGGCAGTCGGACAGCAGCGCCATGTGGAACGCCTTGTGCCGTCCCTCGTATTCCCGATCGGAGGATTGCGGACTGCCGGTTCTCGTCAGGCGATGGTGGCACAGGACGACCCGCTCCTCCCACGCATCGGTGCGGTGCGCGAGGCTCTGGCGCAGGGCCATGTCTTCGAGCACGCAGCGCATGCCGAGGATCTCCGCGAAATTGGTGCGGCTCATCGGGGCGGCCCGGAACCCGCGCTGGTCGATGCGGTCGACCAGATTGTCGGAGGTCAGCAGGCTCAGCGCCTCGCGGATCGGCGACGCCCCGGTGCCGAGGCGCTCGCGCAGCCGCCCGATCTTCAGCTTCTCGCCCGGTTTCAGCGCCCCGGTCAGGATCATCGTGCGCAGGGTGCGGTAGGCCGTCTGCGTTGCCGAGGGCGGTGCCGGAATCGGTGCGGGGGGAATAACTTCGGAATTCATACTTATATGAATATCGAGTTTCGCATCCGGCGCAACGCACCAGGTGGTTTTCGATCGAAACAATCTCGACAAGGGCGGTTCCCGCACCGCCCTGCATCCAGCCCGGATCAGGCAAGCGGCCCCGGACCCGCCGGAGCCGCCCACCGTCGTTCAGGCGGTCCCGCGCGGGGGGCGGTCGTTCTCGATCGTGAAGATCATGCCGTCCAGCAACTGGTCCAGATCGGGCCGGGCCGACGGGCCGTTGGATACCGCGACGATCAGCGCGGTGCCGTCCGGGCGCAGGCAGAAGAGACCGGGTTCGGCGAAGTTGCGATCCGTCTCGCTCTCGGACAGCGGTTCGCTGACATAGAGGCCGAGGGCGCGCATCTGCCCCTCCGTCAGGCCGTAGCCGACCGGAAACGTCCAGCCGTGTTCCGCCACGTCGGCCTGCGCCTTCTCCTTCGTGTCGGCGGAGATGGCGAGGATATCGAAGCCCGCCGCCGCCCACGCCGCCTTCATGCCCTCCAGCTTGCCCAAATACGGCTTGCACCGTCCGCAATGCCTGCCGCGATAGACGACCAGCAGGGTCCAGCGCTCGCCGCGCCCCTCCAGCACGACGGGCGAACCGCCGACGGTATCGATGACGAGAGCGGGAATCACCTGCCCGGCGGGAAATAGCGCGGTCATGAGAATGCCAAGCCTCCGTTGATGTCGATACAGTTGCCGGTCATGAACGACGCGCGCTCCGAAGACAGGAAGACAAGCAGATCGGCGACTTCCTCGGAGGTGCCCTCGCGCTTCAGCGCAGTCGCGCCCTTTGCCTTCTCGCGGTTCTCGGGTTTCGAGAAGATATTGTGGAAATCGGTATCGATCATGCCCGGAGTGATGGTGTTGACGCGGATGCGGGTGCCGAATTCCTTGGCCAGCCCGCGCGTCATCGACAGCATCGCGCCCTTGGATGCCGCATAGGCCACCGCGCCCGGCCCGCCGCCGTCCCGCGCCGCCTGCGACGCGATGGAGACGATGGAACTGCCCTCGGCCATGTGCGGCTCGCACGCCTTGACCATGCGGAAGAAGGACGTCGTGTTCAGGTCGAAGATGTGGTTCCACTGGGCCACATCCATCTCGGCAATCGTCTTGCGCGCGACGAGGCCGCCGGTGACATGGCCCAGCACGTGGATCGCATCGCCGAAATGCTTCTGCGTGGCCGCGACCAGTGCCGCGACATCCGCGTCGGAGGTCATGTCGCCCTTCATCGCGAAGGCATCGCCCCCCGCCGCCTTGATCTCGGCCACCGCCGACTCGGCCCCTTCCGCGCTGGAGTGGTAATTGATCGCCACCTTGGCTCCGGCTTCGGCCAGTGCCATGACGCAGGCGCGCCCGATGTCACGACCGCCGCCCGTCACGATGGCCGTCTTCCCTTGCATGCTCATGCCGTCTCTCCCGTTTATCGCCTACTTTGTTCTTGCAATTTGGTATTCTAGTATGGTGATCATTGTCAACGAGCGGCCTGTTCCACTCTGCCGATGGCGGCTCGACAAAAACGAACCGCGAAGCCGGTTCACCATTGGGAGGACTAGATCATGAATGTCATCGGATCAACACGCCGCGCGCTCAGGCTCGGGACGGTTGCTTTCCTTGCGGCCAGCACGATGTTCGGTACCGTCACGGCCCAGGCCAAGGACTGGCGCGGCTGGAACATCCATGTCGTCGATTATCCCGTTTCACACGGCATGGAGCAGTTCCTGGCCGAGGTGACCGAAAAGACGGGCGGCGGCATCGAGGGCAAGATCTTCCATGGTGGCGTGCTCGGCTCGCAGCCCGACGCGATCGAGCAGTTGCGCCTCGGCGCGCTGGATTTCGGCGTGTTCAGCCTCGGCCCGATGGGTCAGGTCGTGCCGGAGACCAACGTCGTCTCGCTGCCCTTCATCTTCAAGGGCATCGACCAGATGTACGAACTGATGGATGGCGAGGTCGGTGACGCCATCGATGCGGGACTGCAAAAGAAGGGCATCGTCGCGCTCGGCTGGTATGACGCCGGCGCGCGTTCGTTCTACAACTCGATCAAGCCGATCAACACGCCCGATGATGTCAAGGGCATGAAGGTCCGCGTGATGAACAACGATCTCTTCGTCGGGATGATCGAATCGATGGGCGGTAACGCCACGCCGATGGCCTTCGCCGAAGTGTACCAGTCGCTGAAGACCGGGGTGGTCGACGGGGCCGAGAACAACCCGCCATCCTATGAATCGACCAACCACTTCGAGGTCGCCAAGTACTATTCCCTGTCCCAGCACCTGATCATCCCAGAATGCCTGTGCATGAGCAAGAAGACGTGGGACGGCCTGACCGAAGACCAGCAGAAGATCGTCCGGGCCGCAGGCCGCGCCTCCGCCGTCACCCAGCGCGAGTTGTGGCAGGCCCGCGAGAAGATGAGCATGGACGCGGTGGAAGCGGGCGGCACGACCGTCAACGCCATCGCCGACAAGGCCCCGTTCCAGGCGGCCATGGCCTCGGTCTACGACGACTTCCTCGCCGCCAACCCCGATCTGACGGGTCTGGTCAGCATGATCCGCGACGCTCCGGCGGCAGGTGGCGGTGCAACCGCCGCTATGGGCGGTACGATGTCGATGGAAGATCGCATGGGCGCGCTGGAAGCCGCCGTCCAGAAGCTGACCGACATGGTCGAAGGCATGGCGAAGTAAGGCCTCTGGCGATAAAACCACTCTGCCCCGGGCGAAGACCAGGGGTCTCGGCGGTCAGCGTGAAGCTGCGCGAGGCCCCGGATCAAGTCCGGGGCAGGGTATTCCAGATTACCCCCGGAGATCACAGCATGAGCGAACCCTCCACGGCCTGCTCCACGATCCACCGGGGGCTGACCTTCATCAGCAAGACCTGCATCTTCCTCAGCAGTTGCGCGCTGGTGGTTCTGGTGGTCATCTTCGGGTGGCTGGTCTTCGGGCGCTATGTCCTGAACGTCACCCCTACCTGGGTCGAGCAACTCGCCCTCCTCCTCATCTGCTACATCACGTTCCTGGGCGCGGCGGCGGGGGTGCACGAGAACACGCATCTGGGCGTCAGCTTCCTGCGCGAGGCGATGCCCGGGCCGATCCGGCGCGTCCTGCGCATCGTCTGCGATATCGCGGTGGCGGGGTTCGGGTTCATGATGTTGCTGTCCTGCATCGAACTGGTGCAGTTCGGCTGGTCCACCAAACTCCCCATGCTGAACATCCCCGAGGGGATGCGCACCCTGCCCGCCGCGATCCTGGGCGGATTGATGTTCCTGTTCGCGGGTTTTCGCGCCTTTGCGCAGACTTTCTACCTGTTCAACCCCGGCGCGCGCCCGGCAGCATCTTCCTGAACGATCTACGTACCGTTCAGGAGGATGCTGCATCTTTTGTTTTGTCGCGATTTCCGAGCCGGGCAATGAAGCCATTGCCCTCGAAATCGCTGTAGGGGAGGCCTGAGAAATGGGTCTGACCATACTTCTGGGCGTCTTCGCCTTCGGCGTCGTCATCGGCGTCCCGGTGGCGTTTGCCATGGGCATCTCGGCGCTGCTCGTCTTTGCGTACGAGGGGTTTCCGCTGCTGATCACGTTCCAGCGGATCATCTCGGGCATGACGATCTTCTCGTTGCTGGCGATCCCGTTCTTCATCTTCGCGGGCGAGTTGATGCTGCACGGCGGCATCGCGCTGCGGCTGGTGCGCTTCGCCTCGACGCTGGTGGGGCATGTGCGGGGGGGGCTGGCCTCGGTCAATATCTTTTCATCCATGCTGTTCGGCGGCATCTCCGGCTCGGCCATCGCCGATATCTCGGCGCTCGGGTCGATCCTGATCCCGGTGATGAAGGAAAAGGGCTATCGCGGGGATTACGCGGTGAACGTGACCGTCACCTCCTCGATTGCGGGGGTCGTGATCCCGCCCAGCCACAACATGATCATCTATTCGGTGGCGGCGGGGGGCGGGATCTCGATATCCAAGCTGTTCCTCGCGGGGGTCGTGCCGGGCATCCTGATGTGCGTCTGCCTCGCCATCGCGGCGTATTATCTGGCCATCAAGCACAACTATCCTGCCGAGAAGTTCCCCGGATGGCGCGCCGTGCTCGTCTCCGCCGCCGCCGCCCTGCCTGGGCTGATCACTGCCGTCATCATCGTCGGGGGGGTGCTGTCGGGGGTGTTCACGGTCACGGAATCGGGCGCGTTCGGCGCGATCTATGCGCTGGTGCTGACAGCCATCGTCTACCGCTCGCTGAGTTGGGAAAGCTTCAAGACCGTCGTCGCCTCCTCCGTCCGCACGACCGCGATGGTGATGATCCTGATCGGGTGCGCGGGGGCGTTCGGATACCTGCTGGCGTTGTACCAGGTGCCGACCCTGCTGAGCGATGCGCTCACCTCGATCTCGGACAATCCGCTGGTGATCCTCCTGATGATCAACCTCATGCTGCTGATGCTGGGGATGATCATGGATATGGCCGCGCTGATCCTGATCTGCACGCCGATCTTCCTGCCGATCGCCCAGAGTCTGGGGATGGACCCCGTGCAGTTCGGCATCATGATGCTGATGAATCTGGGGCTGGGCCTGTGCACCCCGCCGGTGGGCGTGTGCCTGTTCGTCGGGTGCGCCGTGGGCAAGGTGCCGATCGAACAGGCGCTGCGGACGATCTGGCCCTTCTACCTCGCCATTCTTGCGGCGTTGCTGTTGGTGACCTATGTACCGGCGATATCGCTGACCCTGCCCGCGTTGCTCGACTGAACGGCGGATAGCGGCCAACCGACAAGGATAGTCATGCACATCGCGGCCCCCAGCCCGGACGACGACAGACAGACCGCCGCCGACGAGGTGTTCGACAGCCTGCACCGGGATATCCGCTCGCTGCGCCTGAAGCCCGGAGCCAAGCTGTCCGAGGCGGATGTGGCGCGGCAACTGGACGTGTCGCGCCAGCCGGTGCGCGAGGCGTTCATCCGGCTGGGCAATATGAACCTGCTGCAAATCCGGCCCCAGCGCGCGACCGTCGTGCGCAAGATCGCCGAGGCGGACATGCAGCAGGCCCGCTTCGTGCGCACCGCCGTCGAGATCGAGGTGGCGCAGCGGGCCTGCGCCGCGTTCACCCCCGATCACGAGGCCGAATTCCGCCGCAACCTGACCCGACAGGAGCGCGCGGTGGCGGATGACGACCCCGACGGATTCCACGCGCTGGACTACGAATTCCACCAGTTGCTGTGCGATACCGCCGGATGCCCCTTCGTCTCGCGCACGATTGCCGCAACCAAGCTGCACGTGGACCGGGTCTGCATGATCAGCCTGAACGACCGGGGCGCGATGGCCACCCTGCTACAGGATCACGAGGGGATCGTCGCCTGCCTCGGCTGCGGCGACCGCGAGGGGATCGTGGCGCTGGTGCGCCTGCACCTGTCCCGGCTGGATCAGGTCATCGCCACGGCGCGGCAGAAGCACCCGGAATATTTCGAGGATTGAGAGCCGGTCGCGGCCCCGTCCCCCGCAAAGTCTTCACGCCGCGCATCATGACTGGTTATATCGCACGGACTTGCTGTAGGGTCGATTCCACCCAACCGCCCGCAAGGGGCGGAACAACAACGTCCGGGAGAGACACTCAATGCGCATCCTCAAGACCCTCGCCATCGCCACGCTGTCCGTCGCGGCCCTGTCCACCGCTGCGCAGGCCGCCTGCGATCCGGGCGAGACGGTGATCAAGTTCGCCCATGTCACCAATACCGACAAGCACCCAAAGGGCATCGCCGCCACGCTGCTGGAACAGCGCGTCAACGACGAGATGAATGGCGAGATGTGCATGGAAGTGTACCCGAACTCGTCGCTCTACGACGACAACAAGGTGCTGGAAGCCATGCTGAACGGCGACGTGCAGCTCGCCGCGCCGTCGCTGTCGAAATTCGAGAAGTTCACCAAGCAGTTCCGCATCTTCGACCTGCCGTTCATGTTCACCGACATCGACGCGGTCGACCGGTTCCAGGCCGGCCCGGCGGGCCAGAAGATGCTGGATTCGATGCAGCGGCGCGGCCTTCAGGGCCTCGGCTACTGGCATAACGGCATGAAGCAGATGTCCGCCTCGCGCGCCCTGGAGAAGCCCGAGGATGCCAGCGGCCTGAAGTTCCGCGTGCAACCCTCCGACGTGCTGGTCGCCCAGTTCGAGGCGCTGGGGTCCAATCCCCAGAAGATGGCGTTCAAGGAAGTCTACGGCGCGCTCCAGACCAAGGTGATCGACGGGCAGGAGAACACCTGGTCCAACATCTACGGCAAGAAGTTCTTCGAGGTCCAGGACGGCGTGACCGAGACGAATCACGGTATCATCGACTACCTGCTCGTCACCTCCACCGATTTCTGGGACGGGCTGCCCGACGGCCAGCGCGATCAGCTCAAGGCCATCATCGACGAGGTGACCACGACTCGCAACGCCGCCTCCACCGCCGTGAACGAGGAGAACAAGCAGGCCGTCATCAAGGCCGGCGGCACCGTGCGCACCCTGACCGCCGAACAGCGCGCCGCGTGGGTCGATGCCCTCAAACCCGTATGGAAGAAGTTCGAGGGCGACGTGCCCGCCGATCTGGTCGACGCCGCGCAGGAAGCGAACGAAGGCTCGTAGGGCCGACCCCAAGCGCCCGGAGAACGCCTGCACCGGACCCGATAACGGGGCCTGTAGGAGCGTGGCACCACGTTCCAACAGGCCCTCGCTCGATGCCGGGGCAGGAACCGGATCGAACACAAGAACCAGTGCCGGAAAACCGGCCTCGCAATCCCGGGGGGATATCCACCATGGCCACGGCCACCGCGCGGGGGAAATCCGCGCTCGACCTGCTGGAGGAGACGCTGCTGGCGATCCTGCTCGGGCTGATGACGCTCATCACCTTCGCCAATGTCGTCGTGCGCTACGTCTTCGCATCGCAGTGGTTCGCCCCGGTGACCGAGGCCCTGTCGCTGCCCACCAACATGCTCTGGGCGCTGGAGGCGACCGTGTACCTCTTCGCGTGGATGGTGCTGCTGGGCGCGTCCTATTGCGTGAAGATCAACGCGCATCTGGGGGTCGACGTGCTGGTCAACGCCGTCGGCCCCGCCGCCGCGCGGATCATGACCACGCTGGCCATCGTCGCGTGCATCCTGTTCGCCGTGCTGATCTTCGTGGGGTCGTGGAACTACTGGGCACCCTTCGCCAACCTGCCCCCGGTGCCGAACCTCTACAGCACCTACATCGCCGAACCGCTGGGCCTGCCCGTGGTCGAGAACCAGTGGCGCGACCAGGCGTGGTACGAGGTGGACGACGTGCCGATGGGGGACTGGCTGCGCTTTCTGGAACCGATGATGAACCAGGGCGAGCGGTACACGTACATCCCCAAATTCATCCCCTACGCCGCCCTGCCGCTGAGCATGGGCCTGCTGGTGTTCCGCTTCGTCGCGGCAGGCCTGCGCGTCTGGCGCGGGGAGCAGACGCTGCTGGTCGCCAGCCACGAGGCGGAGGACGATATCGACGAGGCCGCCGCCCGCGCCGCCGGCGATTCGCCCCTGGGCACCTCCGGCCTGAAGGGAGCGAAATAATGGAAATCGCGCTCCTTTTCGGGATGGTCATCACGCTGCTGCTGATCGGCGTTCCCATCGCCGTGTCGCTCGGCCTGTCCTCGATCATCTTCCTGTTCATCTATTCCGACGGCTCGCTGGCCTCCATCGCGCAGACGCTGTTCTCGGCCTTCGACGGGCATTACACCCTGCTCGCGATCCCGTTCTTCATCCTGGCATCCGCGTTCATGTCGACCGGGGGCGTGGCCAAGCGCATCATCAACTTCGCCATCGCGTCGGTCGGGCATTTCCGGGGCGGGCTGGCCATCGCCAGCGTCTTCGCCTGCATGCTGTTCGCCGCATTGTCGGGGTCGTCGCCGGCGACCGTGGTGGCCATCGGCTCCATCGTCATCGCCGGGATGCGGCAGGTCGGCTATACCAAGGAATTCGCCGCCGGGGTCATCTGCAACGCCGGAACGCTGGGCATCCTGATCCCGCCCTCCATCGTGATGGTGGTCTATGCCGCCGCGACGGACGTGTCCGTGGGCCGCATGTTCCTGGCCGGAGTGATCCCCGGCCTGCTGGCCGGGTTCTTCCTGATGGTCGGCATCTACATCGCCGCCACGATCAAGGACATGCCGCGCGAGCCGAAGGCGAGCTGGCGCGTCTGGGCCGGTGCGATGGCGGAGGCGGGCTGGGGCCTGTTCCTGATCGTCATCATCCTGGGCGGCATCTACGGCGGCATCTTCACCCCCACCGAAGCCGCCGCCGTCGCCGCCGTCTACGCCTTCTTCATCGCGAATTTCGTCTATCGCGACATGGGGCCGCTGCACGTGGCCGGGGACGACACGAAGAACCACGCCTTCCTCAGCCGCCCCTGGGCGATCCTGACGGTGTGGTTCCACCCCGATACGCGCAAGGTCCTGTTCGAGGCGGCGAAGCTGACCACCACGCTGATGTTCATCATCGCCAACGCCCTGATCCTGAAGCACGTGCTGACCGAGGAGCAGGTGCCCCAGTCCATCGCCGCCATGATGCTGGAGGCGGGATACGGCCCGATCATGTTCCTCGTCATCGTCAACGTGCTGCTGCTGATCGGCGGGCAGTTCATGGAGCCGTCGGGCCTCCTCATCATCGTCGCGCCGCTGGTCTTCCCCATTGCCATGCAGCTCGGGATCGACCCGATCCATCTCGGCATCATCATGGTGG
>ENA-ORXC01000980-ORXC01000980.1-marine-metagenome-genome-assembly--contig:-NODE-980-length-18004-cov-196.233279_pt1 | contig 18004 bp, 11 predicted proteins | sample MGYA00237865_ERZ511478 | MGnify/ENA metagenome assembly ERZ511478 | reverse complement strand
TTCGGGGGCGGTCGATAGCCAGCGTTTTAAGCCGCGCATCGACCAACTACTCGGGCTGGGAGTGTCGTCAGACATGGTGGTGTGATTTAACCTCTTTAGTTAATAAAAATTAGAATAGTATTCAATAGAAAAATGAATAATACTCAATAAAAAAACAAGTAGAGCCTAGATGGGGATAAAAGTAGCAAATAAAACAGCTAGTTTGTTATTAATTAATGCATGAATAACGAATTTGCTAGTACAAATTAGCTTCACTTTATCGCAAGGCTCACCGACATTCAACGACAAATTCACTCAAATTGTATTGTCAGCGTGTTATAAACTTTGCTATGGTCAAAGCCTTTATTTATCAAAGCAAACCCTATGTCGTTACGTTCCGTTTTTTCTCGCTTACTCTCGTCGCGTTCACGCAGTCGACAGTCAGACAGTCGTGGCTTAGAGAGCCTTAACTTAAAACGCGAAACATTAGAACGTAAACAGCCAAAGCCTACATGGCGCCAGCGTCTTGTGACTTTTTTAATTGCCGTTACGTTATTGTTATCAGCGCTATGGTTATTACTCGCGATTTGGTATCAATACGGCGTCAGCTCAGTATTGACTTGGCTTACGACAATAATGATTGTAGGTATATTAGCTACGCTGCTAAGTACGCGTTATTGGGATGCCGTCACAAAAGTATTGTACAGTGACTCATTATCTAATAAAAAGTCAGTTAGCAAAGGCACAGCAACCAAGCTGCTTATCGGCATATATGGCACTGTTTGGCTGGTAGGTTTAGGTTGGTTCTTTTCTATCGAACCGAAACAAAGTCGAGAATGGATGGCTGAGGTCGACCAGCGAGTCTCCTATGAGCGCGATGCGACTAACCCTGACTTGATTACTTTAACCAATGTTCGCAACTTTGATTGGCGAACTGAAGAGGATGCTAACGAGCATTGGGATACCCGTACAATTGATCTGTCTAAACTCTCTGGCGTTGATGTGACTAACTCTTATTGGATGGGACCGCTGATTGCTCATACCTTGGTTAGCTTTCGATTTGAAGATGATAGGCCACTTGCCTTCTCATTTGAGATTCGTAAAGAAGACGGCGAGTCTTTTTCAGCGCTTGCTGGTTTTTTTCGACGTTATGAGCTGAGCCTGATTGCCGCAGAAGAGCGCGATATTATCTATACCCGCAGCAACGCGCGCGGCGAGCAGGTTTATCTGTTTCCTATTAGCAATTTGCAACAGCATGAAGTGAGGTCGCTATTTGAGTCTTATCTGACTGCGGCTGATGATTTGAACGCTAAACCTGCTTGGTACAATACATTAATCAGCAACTGTACCAATATTATCTTTTATATGGCGCGTATCGTTAGTGGCGATCGTTTGCCATGGGATTATCGGATTTGGGTGTCTGGTTGGTTACCGAACTATCTATATGATGTAGGTATGTTGGATGCAGCTCCAGAAAAGGACAACCAGCCTTGGTCAATGAACACGTGGTATGAGCGTACTCATATCAACCCAAAAGCAAAGGGCTTTGATAATCAAGTCAACTCACAATCTAATATCGATAGAGATAAAAACAGCCGTAAATTCTCACAGCAGATTCGTCACGATATTCCAATACCAGCATTGGCTAACTCGCAAGCCAGTGCTGAAGCGAAGGCCAAATCTACTGCTCAGGCATCTGACTAACTGTAGACTAAGGGTTAACCCAGTTAACCACCCGCGTCTCCATCTCCTCATCAGACATACCGATTTCCGTGACACAGCGACCAGCGACGCCCACGTTGGCCGCTCGCATTTTTTGTTGTGTGACCACAGCATCTCCAGTCAATAATAAATGCCAACTTGGTAAGCCTTGCCCTTTATACAGACGCTTATAGGCGCAGTGCGATGGTAGCCACATCATCTTGGGTAAGTTGTCCATAGTCAGCTGAATACAGTCTGGTACGTGCTCTTGACGCGTTGCATAGTGACTGCAATATCCTGTTGTGCAGTCCATCAACTGACAGGTGACATCGGTATATTCGACCAGCTCCTCATCCACATTGCCGCTTTCATCTTCATCGATGTACTTAATCAAGCAGCAACTGCCGCAACCATCGCACAACGCTTCCCACTCGCTATGGTTTAGTTCTGTTAACGCAAATCGCGACCAAAACTGCGGACGTAGTGGCTCGGACTCATACTTAGAGTCAGCATCAGCATTAGAATCGACATCGGCACTATCAGGGCACAAACTCACCGATTGCGCAGGCGTGGGCGCTACATCGAGACCTAAGTTTAAGTCTGATTGGTCATTATTTTTGTTTAACAAATTTATAGTCATAAAGTCGCAGTAGCATTTTGATAAAGAGCGTTACAGTATTATAGCTGTTTTTGCTAGACATGGGCGTTAAGGTAGTACGAGTTAGAAAAACGAACCATCACAATGACGAATAATTAAAACTCACAACATAAAAAAGGACAATAATATGTCAATTAAGACGTTTGAATTAATCAGTACTACCGAGAATGGTGTAGAACTTATCAGTTATGTAGCACTACCAGAGAACGCTTCAGATGAAAATCCAGCAGCAGGTATCCTGGTTGCACCAGAATGGTGGGGCGTGGTCGATCATCCAAAATCAGTGGTTGAGCGCTTGGCAGAAGCAGGTTATGCAGCAGTCGCTATGGATGTCTATGGTGAAGGTAAACTAACTACTGATGCAGCAATGGCAAACATGTGGATGGAGCAAGTACTGGCCGATCAAGACATGCTAATGGCACGCTGCCACTTAATCCTTAATGACTTCAGCGATCAGTTATCAGTCGATGGTGATAAACTAGGCGCAATCGGTTACTGCTTCGGTGGTAAAGTTGTACTAGATATGGCTCGCGAAGGCATGCCACTAAAAGCCGTTGCTACGTTCCATGGTAACCCAACCCCAAAACAGCCAGCAGATAAAAACTTTGCAGCAAAAGTGTTGGTCGCTCATGGCCGTGATGACTCAATGGTATCAATGGATGCTATCGAAGGTCTAAAATCAGAGCTAGATGCAGCCGATGTTGACTACACTATCGACGTTTATGACAATGCCAAACATGGCTTTACCAATCCGCATGCTGATGAGCGCGCAGCCAAAAATGAAGTAGATCTTGGCTACAATGAAGCCGCTGCTAAACAAAGCTGGGAAAACATGCTTGAGTTTATGAAAGCCAATCTAGCATAAAAAATGATTTGATATAAAGACCATTAAAAAGGGTAGCTTAATTATTAAGCTACCCTTTTATTTTGAGTGTCATTTTAGCATCTGTCTTTTAGTCCAGTAATCAGAGTAGTCTTGTGCTTCTTATTAAATCACGTCATTATCACTTTACTATAAACTGGATTGAGTGACGAAGATGTTGTATCTAATGGTGACCCAGTTGGGCTGGCTGGCTTTTACGATTTTATTGATCGTAGTGGTCGCGTTGTATACTAGGATAGCTCGAAAAATCGAGCATCTACGCCGCGATGTAACGACGCTGCAAGCTGAGCTGGAGCAGCAAAGACATCGTAGTATGCCGCCTCCGTCTGCACCTTTCGTCGATAAAAGCAATTATGCGCGCAACACTGCTACTGACGATCATGATCTTAAAGACAATGCTCCTAAAGACAGTGACGCTAAAGAAATAGCTTTTGACTCACAACATTCTTTTTCAGATAATCAGCTGCCTGTATCACCACCACCGCTTCCTACCGTTGCTTCAAACTCAACCATACATGCAGCATCAAGTATCTATGACGATAAATCTATAGACGATAACGCCTCGATAAATACGCAAAATACAGTGCCTACCGCACCGATTGAGCCTGATGAACGCTCATTACCTATTGTGACCTCACTGATTCACTCAATCAAAAACTGGTTTTTCGGTGGCAACTTGGTCGTGCGAGTCGGCGTATTGGTGCTATTGGTAGGTGTGGTGTTATTGCTTCGCTTATTAAGCGAATATATCGAGATTTCGATTGCCACGAAGCTGCTAGCAGTTGGCGTTATAGGATTAGCATTGGCAGCGCTTGGGTTAAAGCTGACGGCAAAACGCTTCTCATATGGGATTACGCTACAGGGCGCAGGCTTAGCGATTGCTTATCTAAGCACCTTTTTTGCATACAGCGTTTATGAAATCATTCCTAGTATCCCAAGCTTTATCGGGCTTGGGTCATTGTCTGCCATTACCATTGCTCTCGCCGTACGTCAAAACGCCTTCCCATTGGCATTACTGGCATTATCAGGTGGATTCTTTGCACCGATTTTGACCAGTGAAGATACTGGCAGCTTGGTTACCTTATTCAGCTATTATCTACTGCTAAACGTCACCATTGCCATGATTGCTCATTATCGACCGTGGAAAATATTGAATCTATTCGGTGTGACTGTGACATTTGGCTTGGCATACTATTGGGGTGTCAGCGAAAACCTGAGCGCCGTCATTGAAACGCAGCGTTGGTCATTGGTGGCATTAGTAGCCTTACATTGGCTGCTTTACTTGTTTGTCGTCATTCGTTATGCGCAGCAAATCATCACTTATAATGCGCTAAACGAAAAAGACCTCAGTCATGCTGATAATGTAGATAATACAAAACACTTGGACAGAGCCCATGTAGGCAGCTCCTATGTATTCCCTATTGATACGGGCTTACTGTTTTCAGTACCGCTACTGGCTTTTGGTTTATTTTCTGCCTTACTAAACGACATCTCTAACGCCCTCACGATTACCAGTGCCATTTTGGCTACGGTTTATCTTGGCTTAGGCTGGCTATTTATCCAGCGCAGTAAACGCTATGCTTTAATCACCGAAGGCATGCTAGCGTTAGGATTAGGGTTCTTTGCGCTCGTTATTCCGCTGGCGCTAGATGCTGAATGGATTGCTTTTGGTTGGTCAGTACAAGGATTGGCGCTAGTATGGTTTGGACGACGCTCGTTGCGATCGTGGTCGGTGTTATTTGGCTTACTATTACAGCTCGTCAGTATTGGTATGCTAGTGACGACAGCGATATTCTCTAGCAAAGACTATCCCATTTTAGCCTTTAGTATTTCAGCGCTCAGTTATCTAGCGACCGTCTTTATATTACGCGCTAGCAACTCCCCTGCTGTGCTGCTTAATAGCTTAGATAGTAGTAACAAACTTAATAGCCTTAACAATAAAGGCACTACAACAGCCTCGGTCATACAATCACAAACATTGGACGGCACATCAGATGTATTGACCGGCTATGCCCATGCGCTGGGTGTCAGTATGCAAGCTGCGCAGCAATGGCTAATTTCTATCGATAGTCAGAGCCGCGTATTCAAATTTGTTTGGCATAGCCCTAGATTAACCAAATTTTTGACATTGACCGCAATGGCTTGGATGCTACAAGTACTGATGCTTGATTTGCATCATTGGTTTGATATCTGGCAATCAAGTACGACCGTAATTGCACTAGCAGCACTTATGAGCTTGATCGCTTATTGGGTCATCAATCGCTATCGTCCGTGGGCGGAAATTAGACAACTTAGTCATGGATTGCTAGCTTTGTTCTACTTCATGCTAATACTGCAACTGCCACAAAAATTTGAGCGAAATTTAACATGGGCAACAGCGGAATGGTTAGTGTTCCTAGGCTTAATAATCGGCTGGTTAGTCATGGGTCAGCTATGGCTAAAAACATGGTCTGATAACAAAAATACCTCACGTTATACTGCTGCAAGCTGGCTAGGTACGGGTATCTTACTTGTCGCTGCCGCGGCGCATTATGGCCTACCAGACTCTGATGGCGTAACGGCTTTCTTGTTTTCAGTGGTACTTATATTATTTGGACTATGGTTCAATCTTTGTTATCTCAGTCAAAATGCAGAAAACACATCAACTAATAAAGTTTCAAAACAAGGTCTGCTGTACTGGTTTGATTGGCAGCAGGCACTATTAGGATGCGCTGCCATTTTTGCTCCCGTTGCTTTACTGTGGGTTATTCTTACCAATTGGTCTTATGACGGTATGATTTGGGGATTGTCTTATTTTCCATTATTTAACCTATATGACATCACATCGTGGCTGACGCTATCGGTTGGCTTTAGTCTGTATTACATCAGCCAACGCCGCCACAATGAAACCATTACTGAGCCAAGTGCAGCTGCCAAATCTAAGCGCGTATTCACTGCTGAGAATTTGCTAATTATATTGGGAGTGATCATTTTTTGGTTGATCTCCAGCATGTTGGTCAGAACGCTACACGCCTTTATTGGCACGCCACTTTGGAATGACTATCAAGGCGGCGCATGGCAGAGTGAGCAAGTACAAACAGGATTGACGATTTTATGGACGCTCTTGGCATTGGTTGCCACCATCATAGCGAGTCGCTACTGGCAACGCGCGCTTTGGTTTATGGGTATTGGGCTATTGGGTGTCGTCGTCCTTAAACTAGTCTTAGTCGATTTGTCACAAACCGAAGCGATTTGGCGAGTGATATCCTTCCTTGGCGCAGGTAGCTTGATATTGTTGATTGGCTATTTAGCGCCCTTGCCACCTGCACTCGAGAAAAACAGCAAATAAACAACTAATGAGATGTATATTTGTAATTTCGAATAAAATGTTCTAGAGAACTTGATTCTTTTACTTCGTTGTGAGGAATAAGTAAATACTTCCATGGTTTACCGCCGTGTTGTACTAAGTACTCACTGGCGTAACTACACCACTTCACACCACTGCGGGCTTTTTCGGTAACTTCTTCATTCCAGCTACCATCTTGGTTTTGATGTTGGGTACTTTTGGTTTCAACCATCAAGACATGGTCAGTCGTTTCAACAACGAAATCCGGTACATATTCAGGGTGTTCACTGCCACGTTTATAATACATCTTGAATTGACCTTTGGCAGGCTTGAACCACTTCTCGCAATCGCGTTCCAAGATAACTGCAAAACGACGCTCAGTGTCTGAATCAAATTTCTGCAGTGGATATAAACAACGGCTAAATCTACCAAAGAGCATTTGTTTTATGCGACTGACATCACGCACTGTGTCACGGTAATTTTGAATTGGTTGATCTTGCGCAATAGTGTAAGCGCAGTCACGTAAGGTGCTAAAGCCACTACGTACATCGACGACGTACTCGGTTGCTTCTTCAAAGAAGTGGTTATTTAGTTGAGCATGAATTAACTTCGCAATTGCATCACTTTGGTTTTGCAGAATATTCTCAACCACATCTTCCTCGTTTTCAGCAGACAGTGTATTGACAGCCTGAGTAGCCATATCAAACAAAAGTTCAGCATGATCGTCGTAAGGAATATCGTCGTAATCGAATAATTTCTTCAAAATGTAGTTCTGCTTCACAGGCTCGTAGTTGCCCGAATCCCCTTCGCCACGAATAGTTTGGTGGTTGTCTTGCAAACTTTGTTGTATCAGCGTTCGGTCATTAGGTTTTAAACCTTTAATTGAGGCAATGTCTAAATTAAATGGATGGTAGCCGGTACGCACTTCACCTGATGGTGAAACGATAATACGCGGAATATCTATGATGTTATCAACCGTCAGCTGAGTGACTTGTTCAACAATTGCAGCAATATCGACCGGCTCTTCGGTAAGTAGCTCGCGTTGCTCTTGAGTTAAATGAGCTTTTACCTGTTTGGTGATCTGCGCTTTTACCTCAGTCGTTAATAATGCTTTACTGGTTGGCGCATCGGTAGGACGTGTTTGATATTGCTTAATCACATCCAATGCCGTGCGGGCAATGGTTTGTTGGTTGGGTGTGGTGTAAGTGGCTTTAGGTTCTTGTACCTCCCGGTTACCATCTGCACCGGTTGCAGTTACACCAGAACCAGTAAGTTGTTGCTCTAGGTTCGATTTAACTTGCACACTTTGTTTGGTTACATCGTTTTCTGGACGATCTAATACTCTCGTTTTAAGGCGCAGTGGATTGTTCGGGTCATTGGCTTCATCGACAATTTCTTGGAATTTGTCGTGCGCGACAATGCTTAGCGTATCGACAGCTTCAACACCAGTGCGTTTGCCATAAGGTAAACGTAAACCACGGCCAATCGACTGTTCAATCAATGTTCTGGCATTGGCAGCGCGAAGCGGTACGATAGTGTACAGATTTGTTACGTCCCAACCTTCTTTCAGCATATTAACGTGGATAACAATCTCTGTGGGTTCATCCACATGCTCAACATTAAGCAGTGCCTGAATGGTTTCTTCTTCTTTTTTGCTGCTATCTACTTGGATTACTTTACCGCGATAGCGCCCTTCAAATACGCTTTCAAGCTTAGTTAAAAGTTCTGCGGCATGGGTGGTATCGCGGGCAATCACCAACATAAAAGGCTTAACTAACTTGGCATCGTTTTCATGTGCGTAAGTGGTTAAATCTACCTTGGTTTGCTCATGTAAACGAATACCATCCATCAATTTAATGGTTTCTAATTCGTCTTTGTCATACTGACTGGCATCAAAGTTACGCTGGGTAACAACAGCCGGCTCTTTTACAAAACCATCATCCATCGCACAGGCTAGTGGGTAGTCAATTACCACATTTTTAAAGTGCACAGGACCACGATTTGATTCGGTAAAGGGGGTGGCCGTTAGCTCAACCGCAAACGTTGGGTTTAAATCATTTAACGCCTTAATACCCGCGCTTGCACGATAACGATGCGATTCGTCCATCAGTAGCACTAAGTCAGGTAAGTTAGATAAATACTCAAAGTAACTTTCGCCCAGAGTTTCGGCTAAACGCTTAATACGCGGGGCTTTGCCGCCACGCACTTCGGTATTAATTTTGGCAATGTTAAACACATTAATGCGTACCGAGCCGAATAGGTCGTTTTGTACCTGTGCGCCACGGCTTTCATAGTTATCACCTGTGATCACTTCTGGCGGTGCCAGCACAAAGTCGGTAATGCCTTTAAATACATACTTAGGCGAAGCGGGCGAAAAATCACTGATCAGCTTTTCATAAATAGTCAGGTTAGGTGCCAACACAAAGTAGTTGCGAATGCCATGCACCTGATACAAATAGGTAATAAACGCCCCCATCAAACGGGTTTTACCTACACCTGTTGCCAAGGCAAAACACAGTGAAGGGAAGTCACGTTCAAAATCACTGAGTTTAGGAAACTGCGCTTTTAAGGTTTCTAATAATTCTGGCACATCGCGTTTTGGGTTTAGTAATCTGTGTTCAGAAGCACTAATTGCCACCGCCAACGCACGCAGCGAATCTTGCTGCGGCTGACGTAAACTTAAACGACCAATAACATTGTTAATGGTACGTAATTGCTCGGGTTTTAAGCTTGATAAATCCATGGTCACTATAATTATCCTTATTAACGTTAATCTTGCGCAGCATCGCTATCATCAGACGTATCATCCGTTAAGTTGGATACATTTAAGGAATAATCGTCCTGCCCAAATTGGCATTTATCTAAAATAGCTTTTGGCAGTTTTTTCAGAGTTAAATTGGCAAAACGACCTGCCTCGCAGCGATATGCACCACACATAATCAAGAGGGTTCGATCACTACCTACTTCCTCGGAAAGCGCTTCTAACTTTTCAACCGACAGGCTTTGTGTGGTCACGTAAATATGGTCACTTTCAGTTGAGTAACCATGATCCCACCAATCTACTTCCGATGGCGCATAGGTAAAGCCTTCCAATTTACAAACGGCTTCGGTGAGCATTTCTGGGTTATACTCTTTATTGATCACTTCCAAGCCAAACTTGTCTTTGACAATTAAAGACGGTGCAATTTTGTAATAACGAAAACCACCACCACCTTGCCAATCATATTTCTTCGTAATGCCCGCAGGGTCGGAACCATCAATTACCCGCTTCATTCGCGGAATAATGTGAGTGTCACATTGCATACCTCGCTCAACTAAAATCCATTTTCTATTCATTTTATGAGCTACAGCTGCAGTAGTGCCAGATCCAGCAAAAGAATCCAAAACTATGTCACCTGGTTCAGTTGCCATGTTTATGACTCTTTCCACAAGCGCTTCAGGCTTTTTACCGTTTTTGAAACTAACCTTCCCTTCAGCTTCAAGACCAGTTGTCCTTATATCTGTCCAAAGATCCCCTGGATGTACAGTAAGGTTATCCTCAGCAAAAATTAATTGAACCCTCGGTTTTTTAGATTCCGTCGAATAATTACCTCTAACAAAATAAATCATCCCCTTTTTTGACTTTACGAAAAATAACTCTTGCTGAATCTTTTCTCTTTTTTCATTTGCCAAATTCAATACGGAAGCAGATGTAGCACACTGACAAATACGATATGCGTTTTCAAATAACCAGTTATCTTTCTCTTTTCCTTTCAACCCTAGTTCTTTGCATATTTCAGCTACCGATTTCAGATTTATTTTCTTAGCAATATTATCGAGGGTATCTAAATCTTTTTCCGTAACTTCACCTTCCAAATTGCATATTTCATCTACCTTTGCTTTATCATCTTTTGTAAAGCAATCAAGGAATATATTGTACTCAGTGTCCCACTTTTCCTTTGGAACAGGATCTAGCCTAATATTCTTAACACCGTCTTTCTTTGCAAGAATTATATATTCCTTCAGCTTCGGGATACTTCCATATTTTTTTACCGACCCCATTTTCAGGCCGCTCGCTTCACTCATTTTTACAGTGATTGTTTTTAAGTTCCTTTCATCACATATCTCAGACATCAATAAATACAGTCTTGCAAATTGTTTGTCGTCTATCTGAACTGCAATGTAACCATCACTTTTCAATAAAGACCAGAGTATCTCTAGTCTTTCTCTCATAAGATTTAACCATATTGAGTTCTCAAGTCCATCGTCATAATGTTCAAATGCTTGGCCTGTGTTATATGGTGGGTCTATGTAAATACACTTTACTTGCCCAACATATTCTTGCTCCAATGACTTTAGTGCCAATAGGTTATCACCAAAAATCAGCTTATTATCAAAAATATCGTTGTCGGCAACTTTTTGACTAGCGTGATAAGACTTGCTTGGGTCCTCTAATAAAATGCGCGGCTCAAGCTTTTTGCGCTCATCTTTACCTATCCAGGTCAGTTCTAATTTGGTTTTGCTCATGTGTTCTATGCTCTTATCTTGTGTTCGTTACTTAGCGTTTTTATTCCACAGTAATGGCTACACTGACTGCGCTTGCCGATTGGTCGCTTGGATGCTTTGCCTCTGCTGGCACTGTGCTTGTTCAGCTAAGTAACTGTATAAATTCTGGTTGTGTGGGTCATTCGCTTGAAGGCGTTCTTGTTTTGCAACAACTGCCGGGGTTTCTGCCAAGTTTAAATGGCTGATCCACACCGTTTGCATTAAACGTGCGGTATCGCCCAAACGCTTGAAATACGCGTGCGGCGCACTGCCCATTGCTAATGCCGTAAAACTATCAAAAAACTGCTGACGAAGTTCATCAAAGGCGCGGCTGATTAAGCCCTCAAATGCGACTTGCTCTGTAGCCTCGGGGACATTTATAGCGCCTTTAAACTGCGCCATTAATAACGAGGTTATACAGTAGGTAAAATGGCGATAGACCAGTTTTTCGGGACTTGGATTACTGCGTTCAGCGGCAGTGCATAAACCTTGTATCGCCAAGTAGCAGTTCACCGCATTGATGGCTACAGCTCCTTGTAAATCTACATTAAAAATGGCTTGGTATTCGTTACTTTCTTGGTTGGTAAACTTACCTAGCTCTGCCTTTAGCTGATAAGGCACGCGCACATCAGCTTGCATACAGGCAAGAGCCTTTGCCAAGGTGTCGATAGTGATGCTGCGAATACCCACTGCTGCGATTTGTTGTGGGCGGTAGAGATATTCAACACCAAACATTTTCATCTCTTGGCGCAAGCGTTCTTGGGTATCATCTAGCGCAGCAAAGTTGGCTAAATCAACCGGATTTTGCAAGTTACGCGCTTTGGTTACTTGTTTGTGAAACGCATCGTTACCCGTGTTGATAATCGTCACCATCACTTGTGCTTGGCTGATATCGGCGTCTGGATTATCACGCATAAATTGCGCTGCACTGGCGATGGTTTGTGCACCGTTAACGACAGATAGACCTCTCACATCGATATTTTTCGCACCGCTTCGGTTATTTGACTTAACTTTAACCGTATTTCCTACAAGGGTGATGCCGTTGTTAAGATAAATAAAATTTTCCGGCTCATGTAAAAGGGTATCTTTAATAGCCTTATTTACCCCTCGTCTGCCAGCACCAATAAAATAGCGAATATTTTTCTCGTAGAGTTTACGGTCATGAGTGGTGTGCAATGTAATCAAGTCGGTTAACTTGGCAATACCGAATACTACTTTTCGTGGTTGTTCTTGCACACGAAATTTGTAAACAGCGACACGTTCGTTTACCGCATCGACTGCATACTCACTGCGAAGTGCCTGCTCAACTTCGGCAGCAGTGTACTCTTGATATTCAGGTTCGATTTGCTCTTCACCTTCATCAATCAGCGCTTGCAGAGCAGGCTGTAGGAAGTTTTGTGTCTGTATGGTAATGCCATTACCTGTGTATGCGACAAGCAGTTGAATATGTTCGCACTCATCTAATGCAGTTTCGATATCTGCTTGAAGGTTTTGTACATTTTGATTAAAACGTTGAAATTGCTTGTTTAAAAGTAATTTTACGCCCTCAATAAATGCCTGCGCTTCGCCCAGTTGGAATTGCGCATCTTCCTTCATCTTTGACTGCACTAAGTACAGCGTTTGGTCTGCTTCGTGATAATAGATGGCATCTATACCATGATCTTCATAATCGTCCACCACGGCTTTTGCCGCAGTCACTACGTCTAAATCGAATTTTTGCTGAAGTACGAATGCGCTAAAAGCCCTAGAAATTTGTTTTTTAGGTTTATCTTCTCGCCCACCTTGCCCAAGCAATGGCGGTAAATGCGGCACAAAACGCTGCTGAAGTAAGACTTTTAAAGGGACAAGAAATTGTGGTTGTAATGCTGCCAAGTGAGTTGTCCTTATAATAATTTTCAATGAATCGTGAATGAAATATCTTTCTTAGTTTTTATTTAATTTATCTTTTGAGATTTAGATTAATGCTTCCCGTTTTTCGTCAACTTCATCTTGTTTACGGAACAGTTCTTGGTGGGTTTTATTACGCTGACTTTCTAACTGGCGCTGCTGCTTTTGTAAACTTAGTTTTTCTTCTAAAGTTAGTGCTATTTCCGTATCGCAGCGCACCTATTTTACTTGCTTATCCAATTTATTGACTTTTTTTCAGAAAAGCTCAAGTTTTGACTATCTGCCATTTTTTTCGATAGTGAGGTGCTCTTGCTGCGATTCTTACCAGAAGACGCTTCTACAACTTCAATACTGACTGATTAAATACTCCTTCTGTATTTTATCACGTACGATATCGCTAAGCTGCATCAGTTTTTTCAACTTCGCTTTGGTTCATGGGTATTGGGTTGTTAGGTATCGTCGTACTCAAGCTGGTCTTGGTAGATTTGTCACAGACTGAGGCTATTTGGCGTGTCATATCCTTCCTTGGCGCAGGCAGTTTAATACTATTAATTGGTTACCTTGCCCCATTACCACCCGCGCATGAGGAAACAGAAAACCAAAATCAGGCGTAATGACAAAGCTGGTTGGGTGAAATTGTGCCGTGAGCAAGGTGGTTCTGTAGTAAACTGGACACCATTAGAAAGTAAACGTTGATTGTTTTACTTTTAGCATTTTTATAAAAGGTTATGAAAGCAGATGGATAAGAGAGCAAGTATTCAGTGGTTCCCTGGGCATATGAACAAAGCCCGTAACGAAATCAAAGAAGTCATGCCGCAGATGGATTTGGTCATCGAGGTCATCGATGCGCGGATTCCATATAGTAGTGAAAACCCAATGGTCGCAGCACTGCGCGGCGAAAAACCTGTTATCAAAATCTTGAATAAAGCTGACCTTGCCGATCCTGAGTTGACTCAAGCATGGATGGATTATCTCGAGCAGCAAGATGGGGTCAAAGCCATTGCGTGCGATACTGAAAAAGCCAATGATGTAAAACGCATCATCGCCATCTGTAAGCATCTCGTACCCAATAAAGTCGGGACTGGTCGTCAAATCAAAGCGATGATTATGGGTATTCCAAACGTTGGTAAATCAACGCTGATCAATACGCTAGCAGGACGCGCTGTGGCAAAGACAGGCGATGAGCCAGCCGTGACTAAGTCGCAGCAGCTGATTAAGCTTGACGATGACATCATGCTCTATGACACACCCGGTATGCTATGGCCAAAAGTTGAAAACGAAAACTCTGGTTATCGTTTGGCAGCGACAGGCGGTATTCGTGATACGGCTTTTGACTTCGCTGATGTGGCAAGCTATACCGCTGAGTACCTAATGCAAGCCTATCCTGAGCTGCTAAAAACCCGCTATAAAATTGAAGAGCTGCCGAAAACCGACTGGGAATTTTTTGAAGTCGCTGGACGTAATCGCGGCTGTGTACGCGCGGGCAACCAAGTCGATACGTACCGTATGTCTGAGATTCTCATTAACGAATTGCGTAGTGCGAAGATTGGTCGTATCACGCTAGAAACACCAGCGATGACTGAAGCGGAAGAAATCGTCGTCGCTGAACAACGACTCGCTGCTGAAGAGAAGAAGAAAGCGAAAGAGGAAGAAAAGCGCTTACGTCGTCTAAAAACGCGGAAGAATCGTAAGTAGCGTTTATTTAAAAGATCATTGCTTAAAAAGCTATTACCTATATGAAAGCCCTTATGGGCTTTTTTTATGTCTGTATTATCTGTATAACATCAGTATCGTATATCAGAATTATAAATATAGAGAATGCTTAATGACAGATTACAGCGTAATGAAAGAGTTAACTTTTGACAGTAGAGATGAGTTCACACGTAGGCCTATCGCTGAAAAAATTATTAAGCTCTTGAATTCAAAGATTGATGTCTCACCACTTATCATTGATGGTAAATGGGGTACAGGTAAAACGGAGTTTTGCTTCAAACTCAAAAACCTCATTGAAGACGTTAATCCCAATAATTATAAAGTTGGCTACGTGAATGCCTTTCAAGCTGATCATGCCAATGAGCCGCTCTTAACACTTATAGCTGAGGTGGCTAGTTTCTATGATGAAAAAGACGAAAAGCGAAAGAGTTTTATAAAAAATGCAGTCCCGTACCTAAGGCTTATTTCTGGTATAGGTCTTAAAGCAGGATTAGGATTTGCATTCGGTAGATACGCGGCAGATATTCCTGATGCACTAGCAGATGGAATGGAAGAAATAAAGGATGGGTCAAAATCTCTTATCGACCAGTCACTTGAGTCTATGATTAAAGATCAAGTAGAAGCGGAAAAGAATTTATCGACATTGCGTGATGCCCTATCCGATATTGCTTCCACAAACCCTATCATTTTACTCATTGACGAGCTTGATCGCTGTCGTCCAGATTTTGCAGTAATGATGTTAGAGACTATTAAACACGTTTTTGACGTTGAAAACGTGCAAATTATCTTGATTACAAATGCGGAGCAATTAAAAGCAACCATTAAGCACAGCTATGGTAGCGAAACCAATTCTCATGATTACCTATATAAATTCTTTAAGTATCAGATCAACTTGCCCACTTCTACAAAAGACATTGAAGGTAGACCAGTCGAAAATAATGTCACTTACTTTAAAGCCACAGTACAAGCTAGCAAAGTCATTCCACAAGACTTTAAAGAAAACCAATTTATATACGAGATTCCAACTTTCCTTGATGTCGGAAAATTATCACTTCGCAATATTGAGCAGATTGTGCGTTGTATCGAAACGCTAATAATTTTTGAAGATAAAGAACAAAGCAAATTGTTAGTACTTGAGCAAATCATTATGATATTTCTATCGGTTGTTTATATTACTGATAAAGATTTGTTTATGAGTTTAGCAAATAGAAACCTCTTATCTTCAGAATTCCTTGATTTCATGAATTCTGATATTCTATCTATACCGAGTAGTGATATCTTAGGTAATCCTATAAAAAGCTTTATATTGATCCTCTTTAACAAAATTATCAGAAATCAAGTTGTTAATATTCGCAGTAATAGTGGGGTGGCAATACAGAAGTTAGCACAAGAAATCTTAGGTAGTCCACACTATAATCTTCTAATAGACAATAATGGTATAAGTAGCGACTCTTATCTTTATAATTACATCGACCATACCATCAACAACCTCTTACTTTTTGATATCGTTAAGTAGTTATTTTTATTATATTATTTAATGGGATTGCACCAAAGTTAAGTCGTAGCAAATACGTATATCAGGTATAATTGTTTACCTTCAAACAACCAAATATAAGAGCCTATGACCCAGCTAACTGCCAACTCTACCCCTTCTGAAACCAACTTTAAGCACCCTACAACATCTCTTAACTCCTTCGCCCCGCGCCTACTCGATTGGTTTGCCGAAAACGGTCGCCATGATTTACCTTGGCAACAGCATCAAACCGATACGCCCAATCCTTATATCGTTTGGTTATCTGAAGTGATGCTTCAGCAAACACAAGTGACCACTGTACTGCCCTACTTTGCACGTTTTATGGCATCGTTTCCGACCGTGCAGGATTTGGCCGCAGCAGAATGGGATTTGGTTGCTGAGCACTGGGCAGGTCTTGGCTACTATGCGCGCGCCCGTAATTTGCATAAAGGTGCTAAGCAGTTGGTTGAGATCGTCGATGAAACGGGCGAGTTTCCACAGACACTAGCAGGATGGGAAGCGATTTCAGGCGTTGGGCCATCGACTGCTGGCGCAATTATGGCGATGGGATTACATCGTTATGGTGTCATCTGTGATGGCAATGTCAAACGGGTATTGACGCGCTGGGCAGCGAATGACGGTGACATCACTAAGTCTGCTACCACCAAAGATTTATGGGCATTGGCAGAGCGACTGACACCGACAGAGAACTCAGGACTATTTGCGCAAGCCATGATGGATATGGGGGCGACATTATGTACCCGTAGCAAGCCTGCCTGTCTATTATGTCCATTGAAAGAAGACTGCCTAGCCCATGCGCAAGGGCGCGAGACTGATTACCCCGTCAAAGCAAAAAAGCAGCCCAAACCTAGTAAATTCAGTGATGCACTGCTAATCGAAAGTGAAGATGGTGAAATATTATGGCTACAACGCCCTGACAATGGTATTTGGGGCGGATTATGGAGCTTGCCATTACAGTTTGTGGAGAAAATTAACGGTAAAGCAAACACTAAGGCTACTGTTAAAAAGGTGCTAGCTAGTGATGATAAGCCATCAAACACAGCAAACGATGTCCGTAGTAATGAAAAAATATACGAAGCAGAGTTTACTACTGCTGAGCAAATCATTAATGAATGGCTGATAAAAAATAAACTGGTGGCAAAATCAGTTAGCAATACTTTACTCGATGACGCCCCTATCAAGCATTCACTGACGCACTTTCACTGGTATCTAACCCCGCGTAAATTGACGATTGACGCGACGCAGGTAACTGAGTTAAATCAGAAGTTAGCAGCGGCTGAAATGGAATTTAAGTGGCTAACCGAACAAAAAGCGCAAGACAGCCTAGGGCTACCTCGCGCGATGGTTAAAATCTTAGAATAAAAATTGGAATAAAAAAAAGCGACTCACTATTAATAACGAGTCGCTTTTTTATGATGACAATCTAAAGGCAGCTGAGCCTACAGCACTCTAAGACTTTGGCACACGTAAACGCATGAGTCCTTCTTGTTGCACGGTAGCGACCAGTTTGCCATCTTGCCAAAACTGACCATGATTCAATCCTTTCGCATTAGACGTGGTATCACTCCACATGTCATACAGCATCCATTTATTCAAATCAAAATCACGATGGAAATGCATTGAGTGATCGATACTGGCAGCTTGTAGACCACTGGTCATAAAACTCACACCATGTGACATTAGCCCTGTGCCAACCAAATAAAAATCCGACGAGAATGCCAAGAGTGCTTGCTGAATAGCCACTGGCTGATTGCCCAATTCACGAATGCGTAGCCAGTTTGCTTGTTTAGGCTTCATTGG
>ENA-ORXC01000977-ORXC01000977.1-marine-metagenome-genome-assembly--contig:-NODE-977-length-18033-cov-3.927991_pt1 | contig 18033 bp, 12 predicted proteins | sample MGYA00237865_ERZ511478 | MGnify/ENA metagenome assembly ERZ511478 | reverse complement strand
TTATAAAAAGAAATGAGCCATAACGACGATAATCGGGAGCGTAATAACGGTACGCTGTAGGAAAATAATCGCAAGTTCAAGAACTGAAATAGGAATTTTTGATTTAACTAGTAAAATACCAATCTCAGACATGTAGATAAGCTGTGTTAACGAAACAGCCGCGATAACAAAACGCGTAAGTTCACTTTCGATACCTGTCCCAATTACAGCTGGCAAAAACATATCTGCAAAACCAACGAGCATTGCTGGAGCTGCAGCAGCCGCTTCTGGGATTTGCATCAGTTCTAGAATCGGAACAATCGGCATTGATAAATACGTAAAGAAAGGAGTGAATTCAGCAATGATCAGTGCAATGGTACCAAGAGCCATCACTAGTGGAATCAAAGCGAAGTAAATATCTAGAACTGTATTCACACCTTGCCCCGCTACATACTTAACACCTTTTACTTCTGAAGCCTTCTCAAGCGCTTTCTGCATTCCCCATTTAAAGCTAGAAACACCTTCTGGAACATCTTCTGAAATCTGTTTTCCAGTCCCTTCATAGTACGTGTCCGCTTTACGAGATAGCGGTGGGATTCGAGGACAAACAAATGCAGCAACTAGCCCTGCAACGACAACCGTAAAGTAGAACGGAATAAACATATCTTCTAAACCAATGAAGCTAATAACAACAAGACTGAATGCAATCGAATTGATCGAAAAGTTTGTTGCAATAACGGCAGCTTCTCTTTTTGTATAGTAACCTTCTTCATACTGTTTCGTTGTAATCAATACACCAACGGTTCCCGCCCCCATCCAGGAAGCAAGCGCATCGATGGATGAGCGACCAGGTAATTTAAATAATGGGCGCATCACATGGCGAAGGGCTGTTCCAAAGAAATCCATTAATCCAAATTCCAGTAGGAGTGGCATTAAAAGTCCTGCAAAGAGAAACCATGCTGCAAGAACGGGTACAAGGGAGTACAGCATCGTCCCACCTGATACATCTGAAATGATAAATTCTGGTCCAAACTTAAATAACGTCATCACCGCAAAGAGCGCTCCTACCAATCTCGTTCCGATCCAGAACCAGTTCACATAGAATAGTTGCTTAAGAAAAGGACGAAGCATAATCGGCTTAGGTTCAAACGCTTTTGTAACAATAGGTATAATAGCAGATAAAATGAGAATAGCCGTCATAAAGCCAGGTAGAATTGGAGCCAGTTTTATTTGAATAGATTCGGCTAGAATTCCTACACCAATCGTCATTTTCCCATTAAAAGGAACAGGGACAAGAAATAGTAAGATACCAATTAGAGAAGGAATGATAAACCACGAATATGCTTTTTTTGAATGAGAAGCGTTTACCGATTGACTGGCACTTTCAAGAGAATACGACTTTTCCTGTTTAACTTCCATTTTTCACTCTCCTTCGACAAATTTAATATTAATTCATATTCTTGCATATAAATTAGAAAAGAAGCAAGAGAAATTTTCACTCTTTGCTTCTTTTAACATGCAAGTATTGTGCCATAAGTTATTTTATTCTGTATTTTTTAAGTTTTCTAACTACAGTAGGTTGACTCATTCCTAGCGCCTCAGCTATTTTTGTTGTCGTACGAAAATATCGTCTTGCTTGCTCGAGACGTTCTTTCTCAACTTTCTCTACCGTTTCTTGTAATGTCTCATTAAAATTATTCATTTCTGAATAAAATTCTGTTGCTTTTTTATATGTAGAAGGCAAATCTTCTTCGTGTATAACGAATGCATCTGAAGTAACAATAAGGCGTTCAATTAAATTCATCAGCTCTCGTACATTCCCTCTCCACATATGCTGTGTTAATTCATGGATAACAACTTTATTCAATATCCGCTTTCGTTTATACGCATTGCAGAAGTGATCAACAAACGATTGGATAAGAGGAAGGATGTCTTCTTTTCTCTCTCGTAAAGGGGGGATCACTAACGGAACAACATTCAACCGAAAATATAAATCTTCTCGAAACACTTTCTCTCGTACTGCTTGTTCTAAATCTTTATTCGTCGCACTGATGATTCGAAAATCTGAGCTAATCTCCTTTCTGCCTCCTAAACGATAAAAACGTTTTTCTTGTATAAGTTTCAATACCTTCACTTGATTTTGTGGCGAAAGTTCTCCAATCTCATCAAGAAAAAGGGTTCCACTAGCTGCCATTTCAGCAAGACCAATGCGGCCGCCTTTTCTAGCTCCAGTAAATGCGCCATCTTCATATCCGAAAAGTTCCGCTTCAAATAAAGACTCAGGAATGGCCCCACAATTCACTTCAATAAAAGGCGCCTCTCTCCGTTCACTTTTAGAATGAATGTAGCGTGCAAGTTCTGTCTTCCCTACCCCTGACTCACCTAAGAGAAGAACGTTCACATCTACTCCAGCAACCTGCTTTCCAGTAGCCAGTATTTTTCTCATAGAATCACTTCTTGCAATCAACCCTCCATCATCCTGCTGTTGTTTGAGCTGTTCAAGCTCACTTCTAACACGCTCCATCTCAGAAGACATCTCTTCCATTCCAGCCTTAATTTCCATTAATTCCGTTATATCGTGTGAATAACTGACAATCCTTACAAGCTCCCCGCTATCATTGAAAACAGGAAGGCCGGTAACAAGAAGCTTTCTCCCATCAGGACCGGTTTGTACAAACGTGACGCGCTTTTTTTCTTTCACTACTAGCGGCGTTGCTAGTGGTGTAAATAATCCTTCTTTCTCAAGCTCATAAACGGATCTATCCATCAAGTCACTGGCTTTCACGCCATACACCATACCCGTTCCTTCACTAACTTTGACGATAATTCCATTTCGATCTGTTACTAGAATATCGTCTTGCAAAGAATGAAAGATCGCTTTATATTCGTTCCACTCTGTCAAATAAACACCCCACTTATTCATTTTTGAATATTTTTCAGTCATTCTCTTACAAAGTGTCTTATATTCTCGTTAGTTATTATTCATTTTTGAATAATCTTACATTCATATCTTATCATACAAGGCGTTAATTCAAGCAAAATTCTTTTCAGCAATAAAATGAACGACTAGAATATACGGTGGAATGGAACTTGAACAGACTGAAGGAGGAATCACCATGGTAGCACTAAAAGGAAAAACAGCGCTCATTACTGGAGCAGCTCGAGGGATTGGTCGTGCAGCAGCGATCGCTCTTGCAAAAGAAGGCGTCAATATTGGACTGATCGCACGTACAGAAGAAACACTTCAAAACGTTGCGAAAGAAATTGAAGCTGAAGGTGTCAAAACTTCTTACGCAATTGCAGATGTTTCTTCTAATGACGAAGTGACAACAGCAGTTACTAAGATTAAAGACGAGCTTGGTGAGACCGACATTCTTATTAATAATGCCGGTATAGCAAAATTTGGGGGCTTCATGGATCTTGAAATCGCAGAATGGGAAAAAATCATTCAGGTTAACTTACTGGGTGCTTATTATGTCACTCGGGCTGTACTGCCAGACATGATCGAACGGCAATCAGGAGATATTATCAATATTTCTTCTACAGCAGGACAAAAAGGTGCCCCAGTAACAAGTGCCTATAGCGCTTCTAAATTTGGATTAATGGGACTAACTGAATCACTTGCTCAAGAAGTTCGCAAGCATGATATTCGTGTTAGTGCACTAACACCAAGTACCGTTTCCACTGATCTTGCAGTAGAGAATAACTTAACAGATGGACAGCAGGACAATATGCTCCAGCCAGAAGATATGGCCGAATTTATCGTTGCTCAACTAAAGATGAACAAGCGTGTTTTCATTAAGACAGCAGGTTTGTGGACAACAAACCCATAAACGGATATTCCCCCTATCACTCTCAGTGAATTGTAAATAAAGAAAAACAGCCAGTCTATTTGTGCTGGCTGTTTCTATATTCTCTAAATGATCCATAGTATTCGTAAGCTTCCCACTGTTCTTCATTAGAATCAAAGTAAATCCAAATCGGTACATCATCAAGTTCCGGATAAGTTTGAAATAACTCCGTATCTCCTACTCTTATAGCAGATAATGCTCCTGGCAACTCTTTTCGAAATATACGATTCCTTACTTGTTCTCTCCCTTCTTCAGTTGGATCATCCACTAAAACATATGCGTAATAATACAATCCACAGTCGTTTCGAAAGCTTCCAAGCACCTCATCTCGAATGAAAGAAATACGATCAATGGCATATTCTTTTCCAATCGTTAAAAATAGCTCACCAGTGATATCAGAGTGTGTTAATGTGTATTTTCTTCCCAATACACATTTGTTTCCGTTCATTCCATCCCGATACGTCACTTGAGGTTGCTGTTTCACTTATGATCACCCTCTCCCCTAACAGGTTATGGGCAATCATAGAGATAGGTTCATTTCATTCTTATAGACTATGACAACCTATTCATTGCGTAAATTAATAGCAGTAAAAACCTTTTTTTGAGAGGATGAGAGAATTTGAGTCAACAGCCTCAATTAATCAGCTCTGTAGACCCGTATGTCTATCAAACACTCCTGTCGATTGAAGGAAGAATGATTACAGTACAAACAACAAATGGATCGCTCCAAGGGATGCTGCAATCCGTGATGCCAGATCATATTGTTCTGGAAGTGAATGAAACCCCTTTTTTTGTTCGAATTCAACAAATCGTCTGGGTATTTCCTAATTAATAGGGGGGATGACATGTTTAAGCGATTTGATAAGCAATTGATTGAACTTCCGATACCAGAGCATGGCGATGCGAATGCCGCAGCTGCTGTACAGGATTTGCTTGGTGGACGATTTGGAGAGTTATCTACATTAAATAACTACATGTTCCAGTCATTTAGCTTTCGTGAGAAAAAAAAGTTAAAACCTTTTTATGATCTTGTTGCCAGTATTACTGCTGAAGAATTCGGACATGTGGAATTGGTCACAACCTCAATTAATCTGTTAACCACAGGAAGTTCTTTTCAAGCTCCCCCTGATTTAACCCCGTTACAAAATGCCAAGGAACTGCGTAATACAGCTCAATTTGTTGCTACAGCCCAAACAGCTCTTGCAGCTGATAGTATGGGCAATTCCTGGCGTGGCGATTATGTCTTCAGTAGCGGAAATCTTGTTCTTGATCTCCTTCACAACTTTTTTCTTGAGGTTGGTGCACGAACCCATAAAATGCGCGTCTATGAAATGACAGATCATCCAACCGCACGTGAAATGATCGGTTACTTACTCGTACGTGGCGGAACTCATGTACTTGCATACGCAAAAGCGATTGAGATTGCGACAGGTACAGACTTAACAAAAATGCTCCCAATACCAAGTCTTGATAACTCCAAATTTGACTACGCACGGAAATTTGAAGAAAAGGGATTAAACAATGTACTTTACACATGGAGCGAAGGAGATTATCTAGGAATTAAACAGATTTGGAAAGGTACGAATCCAGAAAATGGGGAACGGCTGCGCGTGATAGAAGGGGCTCCAGAAGGAGCGCCTATTCCTAACCTGGATGATCTTCCAGAAGAATTTGCACCAGGAATTACGAAGGATCATTATGAACAGATTGCCAAACGGTTATTAAGAAATTTATAGAAAAAGTACCTGCCTTAGTTTCGGCAGGTACTTTTTTTTCTACCAGATCGCTTCCACCCATTCTGAATGGTCAATAAATGGATTTCGGTTGTGCTGGTACTGGTCATAAATCACATTGTTTCGATTTTCTTCAAAAGAATCTACGGGATCCATTTCATTCCAAGCTTTCAATACAGAGACTTTACCGATATATGGTGCTGATCCGTTGTTTACAAGGTCATTCACCTCAAGATCAACTTCTCCACTATCGCCTTCGTAACGAACCGCCATATAGAAAATCATTCGAGCCACATCCCCCTTCACACTATCGCGCGGCTCCCAGGAATCGCTATCGTAGTAGTTTCCAGGTGCTTCTGATTGGGGAGAGCCACCATTATCAAAATCAAGATTACCACGTGAGCTATTAACAGTAACATCGGTTGGGCGCAGGTGATGAATATCTGTTCCTGGTCCCATCGACGTTCCAAAATCTCCGTGAGACTTTGCCCAAACGTGTTCACGATTCCAGTCATCTACATTTCCACCATTTTCATACTTACTTTGAGACCGTCCACTATAAAGAAGAAGCACATTATTAGGGTTTAATGGATCTTCATCCGTCACCCTTAAGGCATCCCACACGCCACTATATGAAAGCTCTGTATGATCATCGATAATCGTATGCAATTCTGTTTTTAAAGCACTTCCTGTTTTCCCAACAGCAGAGCGATAGTATGTATCATCATAAGGGGAGGATTCGCCTTCTCCAGATTCACCAGAATCTCCACTGTCAGCTAATTCTATCGTTGAAACACTTTTAACTCCAGCATGAGCAAAATAATCTGTTAAACTTCCACTTACAACAACTGATTCGCCCATTAAACCCGCGTTACTTTTTAACCCAAAATCACTTCTTAACGAAGATGGAACCTGGACAAAAAGCATCTCATTGATGTTCGTTTCATTTGCCTGGTCAGCAATTGCAATCGCATAATCATCTGAGAAATTTGATGTAGCAATGGAGAATGTTGATTCTGGTTTTCCTACAATAAATCCTTCAACAGCTCCACTACTCCCCTGATTTGCAATCCCCTGTGTAACCGAAAATGGAGATGACGGTGTTCCTGAACCATCTGCAAATGATGGTGTAATCGTGAAATACATCATAATCAACGAAACGACTAACATAAAAACTACCGTTCCATACGTACGACGTGCCCTGTTCATTTTGCTTCCCTCCCCTTCATAATTGCTTCTTGTTCATGAAGCTTCTTCTAGTTTAAACGTACACGATTAAGCCAGTGGTAACACGATGTAAATGTTCCTTAATTTTCAGTAGGTCAAATGCATTAGGTTGAATAAAACCAAGTCTTTTTTACTACAAATGCCGTTTTAACGAAAATTCCCATCGTTTTCCCTTCTTCCTGACTTTCATCAAAGCTCATTGTCCGATATAATCAATGAGGATTGTTAAACCATTAATAAAGGATGTTTTCCTATGAGTATATTAACCGTGAAAAACCTTACGCACGGATTCGGTGACCGTGCCATCTTTGATGATGTATCATTTCGTCTTCTAAAAGGCGAACATATTGGACTTGTTGGTGCTAACGGCGAAGGTAAGTCGACATTTATGAATATTATTACTGGGAAGTTAGAGCCAGATGAAGGAACAGTTGAATGGTCTAAAAATGTGAGAGTTGGCTATCTTGATCAGCACACTGTTCTTGAACGAGGTATGACGATTCGGGATGCACTTAAAGGCGCGTTTCAGTATTTGTTTGATTACGAATCTGAAATGAACGAGTTATTTGCGAAGATGGGCGAAGCTTCTCCTGAAGAACTTGAAAAGTTATTAGAAGAAACAGGAACGATGCAGGATATGCTTGCAAATAATGATTTTTATGTCATTGATGCAAAGGTTGAGGAAATCGCACGCGGACTTGGGCTCGATGAAATTGGACTTGAAAAAGATGTTCAGGATTTAAGTGGTGGACAGCGTACAAAAGTCCTTCTTGCAAAACTACTTCTTGAAAAACCAGATATTCTTCTTCTCGATGAGCCAACAAACTACCTTGATGAGCAGCACATCGTCTGGCTCAGACGTTACCTCCAGGAATATGAGAATGCGTTTATCCTTATTTCACATGATATTCCTTTCTTAAACAGTGTCATTAACTTGATTTATCATATGGAAAATCAAGAATTAACAAGATATGTTGGTGACTATGATAACTTCTTGTCAGTATACGAAGTGAAGAAGCAACAAGTCGAAGCAGCATTTAAGAAACAGCAACAAGAAATCTCTCAGCTCAAGGACTTCGTTGCTCGTAACAAAGCACGTGTTGCCACACGTAATATGGCAATGTCGAGACAAAAAAAGCTAGATAAAATGGATGTTATCGAGATCGCAAAAGAAAAGCCAAAACCAGAATTTCATTTCAAACAAGCTCGTGCTTCTGGCAAGCTTATTTTTGAAACAAAGGATCTTGTGATTGGTTACGATGAGCCACTATCCCGTCCGTTAAACCTTTCAATGGAAAGAGGTCAAAAAATAGCCCTCATGGGTGCAAATGGTATCGGTAAAACGACGCTCCTCCGCAGTATCCTTGGTGAAATTAAACCTATTGAAGGATCAGTGGAGCTTGGTGACTATCTTTATACAGGTTATTTCGAGCAAGAAATTAAAACTAGAACGTCTAACACCTGTATTGAAGAACTGTGGAGAGAGTTCCCACACTACAGCCAGGCACAAATTCGCGCTGCTTTATCGAAATGCGGTCTGACGACAAAACATATTGAGAGCAAGGTCGATGTTCTTAGCGGTGGTGAAAAAGCAAAGCTTAGACTTTGTAAATTAATGAATACAGAATCAAACTTACTAGTATTTGATGAGCCAACAAACCACCTTGATGTTGAGGCGAAAGCCGAATTAAAACGTGCATTAAATGAATACAAAGGAAGCATCATTTTGATCTCTCACGAACCAGAATTTTATCAAGACATTGCAACCGATGTCTGGAACTGTGAAGATTGGACAACAAAGTTAGTATAGAAAAAAAGCTTATCCGTTTAATCGGATAAGCCTTTTTCTCTATCTTCAATCGAATAATCAGGTACAAGTATTTTTCCATTGTTATTCTTATTCATCAGAGATTTAATCAACGACTTCGTTAAATTTTTGGGAGGATACGGTTTAATAAGGTAATCCTTTGCCCCTAACTCAAATCCACGCTGCTTCTCTTCACTAACGGTTGAAACAAAGATCGGAATGTTTTTGGTTCGTTCTGTTTCCTTTACTGCTTTCAGAACATCCCAACCACTCATACGGCCATCTAACATAATATCAAGTACGATTCCCTCAGGCGTAATTTGCTCAAGTAGTTGAATCGCTTCTTCTCCACTTCTACAATGATGGGCAGCAAACCCACTCCCAGTAATTTCTTCTAACAACAAAAGAGCAAGACTATCATCATCCTCTACAATCAAAACTCCTGAATCTTGTAGCTCTCCAGATTCTGGTTCTACAGGCTGCTTTTCGATCCCAAGTGGGAAAACGAGCGTAAACGTACTACCTTCTCCTAATTGTGATGTCACGAGAACGTCGCCGTTATGAGCGGTTATGATCTCTTTTGATATCGCAAGGCCCAGTCCAGTTCCTCCAATTTGACGCCGGTCTGAATTATCAACGCGAAAGAACTTTGTAAATAATTTGGATAGAGCATCCTGCGGAATCCCAAGACCTTCATCTCGAATATCCACGTAAAGCTGATCATTCTCTACTCTAAATCTCGTTAACACAGTGCCGCCTTCAGGAGAATATTTAACTGCATTGCTGACAAAATTATTGAAGACCTGTTTAATTTTATCCCCATCACCAATAATCTCATGTCTATCTGCCAAATCTTCAATAATAAAGGAATGTAGCTTAGAATGATCGCGGTAACTATCGAGTACTTCTTCTATCATCTCTTTTAGATTAATTCGGGTTTTATCATAGTTTTGCTTACCTGCTTCCATCCGCTGAATATCAAGAAAATCATTAATCAGTGATGTTAAACGCTTTGCTTCTTTATAGATCGTATTTAAATATTTTTTCTGCTTCTCAGGTTTTAACTCTTTGGAAAGCATAAGCTCCGTAAAACCAAGTACGCTTGACAGGGGTGTGCGAAGTTCATGACTAACCGTACTCACAAACTCATTTTTCATTTCATCTACTTCATGTTCACGAGTTATATCGCGATGGACAAAAATGGAACCAATAAATTTATCGTCGGTATATAAATGCTCGTAGTACATTTGGATAAATAGCGGAGGTTCCGTATTTGTTTGATAGATAAGTTCACTTTGTTTAGGTTTAACACCTGCAATAACATCATGCACGTATGACTTCACACCATCACGATCATTTAAATCGACTTGCAATAGAAACTTTGAACTCCACTCAGTAAACGGTTTCTCATTGGCACCATCTGGGAAGCATGCATCCAACATCGTACACATTTGGTCATTAACAGCACGAATTGTTCCTTCTCTGTCAACGAGCTGAATGCCTTCGCGAATCGTATTCAAAATCTCTCTATTTACCTGACGCTCATTTTCCGTAGTCTCATATAATCGGAGCTTATCAAGAGCGAGAGAAATTTGACGAGATAAATCGGAAAGTTCCGTTACTTCCTCAGTGGTAAATTCCCCGCCTATTCTCGTAATACAGAGTAAGGCAACGGCCACGTTATCCGAAAGAACGGGAATGTAAATATCGTTTGAGACCACATCTACTCCATGATAACCAGCTTCCCCGATTGAAGCCTGTCTTTGAACAATATGAAACTTCTTCTGCTCGATCGCTTTGACTCCAGGTCCGTCTATCAAATGATCAATCCACTCATGTACTTTCACTTGACTGATTCCAAGTGATGCATAATCTTTCCCTTGATTTAACATAACGATAATGCCTTTATCCGCGTTTAAAATATGAATCATATTTGTAATAATACTTTGAAGTAGTTCACTTTTCGTTAAGGTTGAAGCAAGTGAACGATTTAATTCGTTACGGTGCTCTAACACTTTTTTTTGAACATTCATCGCTTTTACATTTTGTTCAAGTGTGAATTTACTTCCTTTAAGTTCTTCGCTTTGCTCTACTAATGCTTCGTTCGAAGTAATGAGTGCTTTCTCGTTTTGTTGAATATTCTTAACCATTAAATTAAACGATCGTGCAAGTTCTCCTAGTTCATCTGATCTTCTAACATGCGGCATTTCTACGTTTTCACCTGAAGATACTTGACTAGAAGCTAACGCCAACTCCTGCAGTGGTTTTCCAATACGCCTAGCCATAAGACCAGCCAGTATTGTAGCAATTAACAGAAGAAAAATGACAAATGAGACGAACAGCATCTGTAAATTTGATAAGCGATCGATCAGGTTTTGCTCAGTTGTATAAATTTCGTTCTCAACTTTAGAAACGAGGTTTCGCGTTTGATCTCTTAATTCATAGACTAAGTTACTACCGCCCTGATCTTGGGAAAGACTTTGCAGCCCTTCTGTATTGTCTGCAACCACATCGAGTTTCGCTTCTTCAAAAAGGTTATAATAATTAATCAACTCGCCCTGAAGGTCTGAAATATATTCCTTTTCTTCTCTACTTTCTAGCTCTGGTTTAAGCTGTTTGATCTTATTTGCAATCATATTTTTTTGAGTAACATAATTTCTTAAAAAAGGTTCCTCTAAACGGAATCCTAAATACCCTCGAGCTTCAAAAAACATATCATTTAAACTATCTTCGAGTTCAACTGCATACTGTTGTTTTTGTCGAAGGTCGACCACTTTCTCCTCATACTTTGCTTCAATTGACTGACTATAAAGCCCCAGCCCAGCTGCCGCAATTAAAATTAAAAACAAAAACCCACTCATAAACCAGACAAATTGTCGCGATAAACTACTTTTCCATTGTCTATTCACCTAAAATGTCCCCTACTACGTTTGCGAGTTCCACTGGACTAAACGGTTTAGAAATAAAGTAATCCGTTCCTGCCTCTCTTGCAATCTCTTCATCTTTTTTTTGCGCTTTTGCAGTAAGCATCATTATTTTAACATCGTGATTCCCTTGCTCTCGAACCTTTTTAATCACTTCAAGACCGGTCATTTCTGGCATCATATAATCAAGTAAAACGAGGTCATACGCTTTGCTTTGAATATAGTCATATGCTTCTGCGCCATCTTCAGCTTCATCGATTTCATAATCATCGTCTTCAAGCGTATCAACGATTAACATTCGTAGAATTTCTTCATCTTCTGCGACTAACAACTTTGGAGCCACGAAAATCACCCTTTGCAATTAATTGAAATAAGAATAGAGGGGTTTCCCCTCTATTCCTTATATCGGCTAAACTCTTCCTGCATAATATAGTAAGATTGTTTTAATCTTTCATGATAATGTGGTTCTTTCCATTTATCCCAAGTAAATTCATAAAATTCTTCCAACTGTCCGTTTTTAGTAACCGGTCTTGTTTCATTTATAGAAGCGAGCGAGAGACTTGCATCCTCCTCATCTCCTTCGTACATCACTAAGCCAACCTTAAAACGGTCTATTTTCTTTGAAGCACTCAGACCGTCTTTCCACATGTCCCCCATGATTTCTTTTTCACTTGGATCCTTCACATTGAAAAGAGCCCACGGTAATCGTATTTCGATAGAATTTCCTTTCACAATAAAATCTGAAAGGGAATTGTAATCCTCACTCTCTGGATTTCCATTACCATAGGTTAGGATGCCTGTTTCATAATCATCAAATGGAAACGTTTCTCTTGTGCTCGGAATCGTTAGTTGCTTATTCAAGGCTAAGCGTATTGGATGAAACACATCGTTATCCTTTTTACTGGCATAGTTTTTTTCCTCAATCAGACCAAGGTCTTCAGCATACTGGTAGTAGAATGCATCATAGTAGCTGTGCACGGTAAGTCGTGAAGTTTCTTTTCCAGTCAGGTTAAGTATAAAATCAATTCCAGACGAAGTTTTTAATTCTGGATCTTTAGAAATATCCTTGCTTCCCTGTCCGTTAATCGTATCAAACAGTAGCATCGTCTTATCCTGTTCCATTAGTTCTGGTGACATGTTTTGATAGTCTAGTCGGAAGTAAATAGATTTCTCATCGCTAGTCATAAAGAAACGTTGGAGATTTTGAGTTTTAACAGTTGATTCAAATAAAGGCTCTTCACCTTCCCAATCCGTTACATCTCCGTCCACTTTTATTTTCAGCTTTTCACCAGGATCAAAACTTAGTAATCCAAACTGCTGTTCATTTGTTTGATCATTTGACCAGAATGGTCGACGATCTGCATTATCGAAATCCATTGTGTTCCATGTTCGTTTAAACCATTCATCCTGCCAGGAAAACACCATTCCACCTGCATAATTTTCCGCAACGATGTTCTCAAACAATTTGGCATCTGTCTTTCCCTGCTTCTCCTCAGAGTTTCCGCCCTGATTCATGCCGTAGACATTCCGATGCGTCATCCCTCTAGAAGCCGGTACACCAAACTCAGCAACTACAACTGGCATCTTATGCACTTTTCTAAGTGCATTAAGGTAGCCTGCATAATTGTTTTTCTCACCGTTCTCATCAACATAATTTACGTATTCTTCTTCGTAATTTAGGAAGTCTGGATAATAAGGATAAATATGATAAGAAGCGAATTGACCTGCATAATAGTCTTCCTTTAATTGAATGACATTCGGATCAACGGAAACCAAATCTTCTTTTTCAGAGGGTTCTGCAGGATGATCGAGTAAATCAGTCGTCACCCAATTTGTAAAGCTTACAGGTCTTTGGTAGTTGTATTTTTCCATCTCATAACGAACCGTATCATCCATCATGTTTGCGATCCATATTTCAAAAGGACTCGCATCCTTTGTCGTTAGGAAGCTGCCATTATATTGCTTCATATCACGATGCTTTTCATTTGTAGCTACAACGACTTCAGGATCCCACTCAATTCCAAGTACCCAGCCAAGTACGTATGGTGACACATCTGCCGTATAACGGCCTCCTGCATGACCCACCTTCTTTTCAATCATTGCATTCCCATGAATAAGATCAACCGTATCTTTCGTTGCTTTTTCAAGAAGCTGTGTATTTTCTTTCGCATAAGCATCTTGAGTCTTAAGTAACGGTTCTTCCTCTACCCATACACCATGAAATAAATATAGCGGCTTATCTGCTTCTTTATTGTGTTCTAATAGTGCCTCATAAAAAGCGGGCGGATGAATGGTATAAATCCGCACAGCATTTGCATTCATGTCAGAGATTTGATCGAACCATCGTTTGTATTCTGATTTTGTGATCGATGCTTCCCCTGGAAAGTAACCTGGTTTTGCGATCCCCATATTAACGCCTTTAATAATAAGGTCTGACCACTCTCCATCTTGAAACACTTGAATTTTATCGTCACCGACTTTACCCGCAACCTGAACACCTTGTATAGTAGGGATGTTCACATGACTTTCTTCCCTTTTGGTATCCGTGTCTTTAAGGTTTTGTAAGATCGTTTCCATCATCGGCATATAAACTTTCCAGTAGAAAGCTTCAAGCGTTTCGTTATCCCCTGTTGTTAATAAGCGATTAATGGCTGGTAACCACTTATATTGGTGAAAATTCAAGTCACCATCATGATCGGCGTAATCACCCGCAAAATAATAAGAGTGATTGTGTTTCATAACTGCTGGAAAAGATAGAGGAATTCCAGCGTCTTCAAGTGATTTTTCTGCTTCTTGACTTACATCCACTGTATAGTTTGCTAGTACGTCTTCCTCGTCAATCGGTTCCACGATGTCAAACCAATAATGATATGACATCGACTCTTTCACTAAAGAATCTTCAATCCATTCCAATCCTTTTTCATTGAATGAAAATTGAACTGTTTGCTCTCCGATGTCTTCTTTCTCAATGACAATGATCGAGTCATCTTCGTTCACAAAAACAAGCCCATGATCCGAAAAGTCCCACTTCTCATCATACTGTTTTTCATAGTTATCAATAGCCCAACCCGGAACTTCACCACCGACCGAAAGATCATCGAAATATCGCCCAATCCACCCTGACCACTCAAGGTTTAAAGTTGAATAAAGACCCTGCCGTGCCTTCTCTTCAGTCGGACTACCAAATGCATTAAATTCAGCAATAAAGGTTGACCCCTTCTGCACAGCTTCTGAAATCAAACTCACTTCTTCTGGAGTCATTCCACCGTAAATGCTTTCAGAACGATCACCTTCGGATGCTTTCCCATACCAATCGTTTTCGTATACGCCATAGGAGTCCGCTAAATAGATGAGGTCTTTACCTACTAACGAATCTGGAATAGAGTCAATGCTATACTCCTCACCATCTCCTGGGTGGAGTCCTATATAATCTTCTGAAGCATTGTATGGCGTTCCATTATTCTTTATCCACTTCTTATGATTTAAAATCCATGTAAGTCCTTTATGTTCACGATACGTTTTATCTGGAATGGTTTTATCAATAATGACAATATCACTGGTAGATTCATTACTCATAAACCAAAGCAGGACAGGAGACAACAGAATGAGTACTAGTGCTATTACTCCAAGTAGGAAACCAATGATCGTCTTGCGCTTTATGTGACTCACTTATTTTGAAACCCCTTTTCTACTCATTTCTCCCCAACTGTTGTTTCGACGAATAAGCTGAATAATTCCTTCCACTCTCCAAAATACAGTTAACGGCCTAAACCAAAACGCTTCAGATAAAGAATAGAAATATAGTCGGATTAAATCTTGTACTTTTGTATACCTTCTTAAGCTCCATTCTTCTAGCAGGACAGCACTCATTGATAAAAGCGACCCATAAATAACTGCTAGAAGGAAAAGAAGGACTGCAAAAGAAGTGTAAATCCCTCCAAGAAATGGGGAAATAATCATAATGAAATAGCCCAATAATTCAATAACCGGACCTAGAAATTCAACAATTAAAAAGTATGGCATTGAAACGAAACCAACAAGACCATACTTAGGATTACATAGCATTTTCTTATTGTGCCAGAGACTTTCGAAAAGGCCTCTGTGCCAACGACTTCGTTGTCTTCTTAGGATCTTCGAAGATTCTGGTGCTTCCGTCCAACAGACGGGATCCGGAACATATACAATTCTCTTACCTGACCTCTCTTCTTTAATTTGTTTATGAAGTCGAACGACAAGATCCATATCTTCACCGACCGTGTCCGTGCGATAACCGTTTACTTTAACAACACTCTCTCTGTGAAAGACGCCAAATGCACCCGAAATGATTAATAAAAGATTGTGTCTCGAGAGTCCAATTCTTCCCATAAGAAAAGCTCGAAAATATTCGATTACTTGCATAACGACAAGCGGTGTTTTTGATAATTCAACCTTCATTACTTCTCCTCGCTCAATTGTACAACCATTTGCGATTCGCACACTTCCACCAACTGCCACAATTTCTTCTTTCGAGTCTATGATTGGCTTCATTACTTTCGCAAAGGCATCTCGCTCAATAATTGAGTCACCATCTAGTGAACAAAAATAGGGATAATGAGCAATGTTTATTCCCGCATTAAGGGCATCAGCCTTCCCTCCATTTACTTTATCGATAGCATATAAGTTTTCATAAATGGTTGATTGATAGACGCTAATAATTTCGTTCGACTTAATTTGTTTTCGAATAACTTTCTCAACCTTCACCATTTCAAAGGACTTAATAACGGCTTCTAATGTTTGATCCTTTGAACCATCATTAATCACGACCACTTCATATTCAGGGTAATTAATGCTAAGAAGTGAACGTACGCTTGGTACAATACCTGCCTCCTCATTATAAGCAGGTACTAGAATCGACACAGGTCTTGTAAAAGAGGATTGAGACAATTCTTCATATGGCTCGTACTGATCAAGTTTGTATTCTTTCCTTAGTTGGATAGCAGAGATCACAAAAAGGATAAGGTAAAATAAAATAATTCCAACCATATACACAGTTACAAAAATAGTAAATATAAGTAGCATGGTAGAAAACACACTAGCGATAGACACGATCTACACCTCTTCTAACTAACCATTCTTTTGCAGTATCACGCGCAAATGGATCAATATGAGTTGTCGCAACATCTTCCAACAACGCTCGACCGTTTTCCTGAGCTAGAAGCGATTCTGCTGCAGTGGTTCTAACCCACCAGCTTTCATCAGATAGAAGGTTTAACAAATCTTCGAGAAAACGGTGATCTCTCACCAATTTAAACAACCTAGCTGACATCATCCTTTCTTGCCAGCTTTCTGCATGGAGTGATGCCTTAACCTTCATTGCATCTGTCACATAGCCAACTTTCACAAGAGACTTTAGTGAACGAATTCGAAATTCCGTGTCGTTTGACGTAATAAAAGATTCAATTGTCCTTAAATATTTATACTCCCCCAACTCCCCCATTACTTCAATAAGAGCGAATTGAACCCAATGAGGAAAGTTACTTATCGAATCAATAAAGTAGTCTAAGTGAACATCATCCAGGCGCCGAAATAGATCCAGATAATAAAAGTTCGGATATTCCTTTTCTTCATCTAATAGAATCATATAAAGACGATCATCTTGTAAGTTTGCAAGAATCCGCAATACTTGAATCACTTCTAATTCGCTCGTTCGTTTTATGTCTAATAAACCCACACATTCTTCAACTAGCGAAACCATACGTAATTTTTCAATTCGATGTAGCGTGTTCATACGTATACTCCACCGATGATGATGTAGCCTTTTTTTATAATGATCATGCAGCGTCTTTTCCACTAATTCTTCCATTTGATCAGTGGAAGCCTGCCCTTTTATTAGTGAATAATACCGAGTAATGACTTCTTCAAAAGCTTCAATCATAGGATAATTTTCTGGAAGTCGTAACTCCTCTTTCCCTTGAATAGCGCTGGTAATATGTTCAAGATAATATTTTTTCCACTCACTCTTCTTCCTATCAAAACGGTTCGATCGAACTTTCTGACCGATTAAGAAAAGAAAAAGAACGGTTAATACAACAAATAGGATTACAAAAACCTGGAAAATAATAAAAATAGCACTCATACGTTCAATCGCCTCATTCTTTCTATTAGAGCATCTTCTGAATCAACCTTTTAATTCTAGCTTCTAATTCCCCCATACTAAATGGCTTTGTAATATAGTCATCGGCACCAAGTTCCAAAGCTTTAACAATATCTTTCTCCGCTTTGCGTCCTGTTAGCATCATTACTGTATATTTGCCTTGACTACTTTCATGACGTAATTTCCGCAATACTTCAATGCCATCCATTCTCGGCATAATTCCATCGAGTAAGACAAGGCAAGAAGGACCTACTTTATGCCAGCTATCTTCGAAGAAACTTTCGCCTTCACGATAGCTTTTCACTTCAATTTCATAGTTTTCATCCGGTTGAAACTGTTGGAGCTGAGATGTAAGTAGCGTCCGGATAATTTCATCATC
>ENA-ORXC01000974-ORXC01000974.1-marine-metagenome-genome-assembly--contig:-NODE-974-length-18095-cov-3.897991_pt1 | contig 18095 bp, 16 predicted proteins | sample MGYA00237865_ERZ511478 | MGnify/ENA metagenome assembly ERZ511478 | reverse complement strand
AATTGCCAATTGAGAAAGAGCATTCCCGATTCCAGTTTTAAATTCTTCTCGTTTAAAAATCAATAACGCTTTTTTGTTATACATTCGCGCAAGCTCTAAATCGACGTCAATCTTCGTTCGAATCATCGCTAAGTTAAAATAAGCTTTGGCTTCTTGCAGAGGAGCTTCTTCTTGATTTAAAGAGTTGATATGCAAATCAGCATAAAGTAGGGCTTCTGAATAATTTTTATTGTAATAAAAGTATTTTGAAAGGCTATCAAAGTAATAGGATAGTTCGTTTTCTGCTGTTTTATGGTGTGGAGATATAATGTTTTTTGCTTGTTCAACGAATTGATAGGCTTCATCAATATTGTGGCTTGTGTAATACGATATTAAGACATAGTAAATCTTAATCAAGGTTGAATTCGAATGATTTTCTTTAGCATGTAGTTTTAATAAAGCAAGATCCTGAGAGTCGATTTTTTTCGTCTCTATGAAGGATTCATAAATACGATGGACGTCCGGTTCAGCGTTTTTCATATTTGTATTGAGTAGGAAGTCCGAATCAACCTCCAACACCTTAGCAATTTTAAGAATAAAAGAATAAGACGGTTTTGATTTTCCACTTTCAATCTTACTAATATACGTGTTAGAACAAATACCTTTAATTAAATCGGTTTGGGTTAATCCTTTATGTATTCTAATTTGTCGAATTCTTTCTCCTATCTCCATTTTCTCACTCTTTTCATTTCATTCTAGGTGTTGCCCTTCATGAATGGTCCATAACTATCTAAAGCTATCGTTTGAATCGATTTTATATTCATATCGATCGAGTCTCGTATGAGATTATTATATCCTAAAATTCCAATTGATGGATAATTGATAAAAAAGAGGATGTGAATTGAGGTTTAATTAAGCATTTTCTTCGTGGATTTTACCTATTCTATTTTCCCTATTAAATTATTTATATTAGAAGTAGTTATCACTTATATCACTCGAAGATTGAGAAAAAATCAACAGAAAATATGACTTCTGATCCATAGTGGAGAAAATAAAAAAAGGAGTTGAAGAGATGAAGAATATCGTAGCTTATGGGTTATTTGCTGTAGCTGGTGTACTTGCCGTTGTACTATATAAAACATTCCTATAAAAGAGAGGACGACAGATTATGAATTTGATGATCCATGATGTTAATAAGCATTTTGGTCCCTATCACGCTGTGAAAAACTTATCTTTGTCAGTTGAGGAAGGGGAAGCTGTAGGTCTTCTAGGAAGAAACGGTGCTGGAAAGACAACTACCATTCGAATGATCTTAGGCTTATTACGCCAGGAGAGTGGAAGTATCCTATGGGAAGGAAAGTCTTTATCTCGTAAAGAAATCAAGCTTGGTTATTTACCAGAAGAGAGAGGACTTTACCCTAAGATGAATATGCTGGACCAGTTGATTTACTTTGGCCAATTAGAAGGGATGAGTAAACGTGCTGCAAAACAGGAAGGACTGAAGTGGATTGATCGATTAGGGATCAACGAGTATATAAAAAAAGATACCGGTGATCTCTCCAAAGGAAATCAGCAAAAAATTCAACTCATCGCAGCGATTATGCATGATCCCGATTTGATTATTTTAGACGAACCCTTTAGTGGATTAGATCCCGTCAATGCACAGATGTTAGAAGAAGTCACTCGAGACTTAATTCAGCAGAAAAAAACGATGATCTTTTCGAGTCACCGAATGGAGAGCGTTGAATCTTTTTGCGATAGGGTCTATCTGATGAAGCATGGTGAGGTCGTCCTTTCTGGCTCACTTCATGACATCAAAACCAAATATGGATTTAAATATGTGAATATCGAATCCTCCCAACCACTAGAAGAATCGTTAATCGGATTACAAACTGATTTTGTTAGAAAAGGAAAAGAATACCAGGTTCAAGTGAAAACGATGGAGCAGGGTCTATACTTAATTGAAAAACTTAAAAACATCGTCGATATTCGAAAAATTGGTATCGCCGACCCATCTTTAAACCAAATTTTTATTGAAAGGGTAGGGGATTAATCATGAGGAATTTTCAATTAGTCTTCAAACAATCCTTTCGAGAAAGAGTGACATCCAAGTCATACCTTATGACAACCCTTGCCTTAATTATGATTTCCATCTTCGCTATCTCGTTACCAAGTATTCTTGAGAATTTTTCCTCCCCTAAAGAGGAAGTGGTGGTGATCTCGAATGCTACAGATATTGAAGTTTCAGAGGTAGAACAAATCTTAACCAGCTGGCAGTGGAAGGAAGCAGATCCTAATCAGTTGAGTTTCTTCAAACAAGTAGCTCAAGAGGGGAAAATACTTGGTCTGTACGTTATTGATGAAAATGAAAGCAACTACTCTGTGAACTATTACTCTAAATCGAATGATGTTAATTTAAACTCAGAATTATCCATGTATCTTCAATCCAAGAACGTTCAGAAAATCGCACTAAATAATAACCTTTCGACAGCTGATCAACAGTCTTTGTTTGTGCCTGTGGTTTTGGAAAAAGGAGAATTCACTGCGAAGAATGAGGTTTCGGTGTTTGTGACTTATATGATGCTGATGTTTATCTTAATGGCTATTATGATGTACGGCACAACCATTGCGACCGGCGTTGCTTCAGAAAAAGCTTCTAGAGTAATGGAAGTTATGGTGACAAAAGTAAACCCTCTTTCCATGATTTTTGGGAAAATATTTGGGATTGCTTTAGCAAGTCTCGTCCAGTTCACCGCTTTTTTTGGTAGTGTAGCACTTTATCTTAAGTCAGGTATTGTAGAGCCAGCTAAAAGCCTAGGGAACTTTGAACTGAATCTTTCAGCATTAACGGTTGAGCATTGCGTTTACTTTTTCATCTTCTTTTTACTTGGGTATTTGTTGTACGCCTCTTTATACGCGGTGTTCGGCTCTATGGTAAGTCGGCCTGAAGAACTTAATGGTACGACAATGCCAATCTCAATTCTATTAATGGCGAGTGCGTTTTCGGGAATTTTGTTTGTCATTGATGACCCAACATTAAAGCTATCAAAATTTCTTGCTACGTTCCCTTTCACTTCGCCATTTAATATGATTATTCTTGTTATGAAAGACGCTGCTTCTCTTCTAGAAATCAGCATCTCCATTGGTTTACTGGTGATAACAACTTTCGTTTTTGGGTATTTTGCTGCGAAGGTTTATCCTAAAGGAATTCTCCACTTTGGAGAGAACTTAAAATTACGCCAACTTATTATGAGAAAATCTTAAAAAGGAATAAATTGTTGATCTTATTACTAAAGGAGCTGAACTTGTCAGCTCCTTTCTAACTGCTTTCATTAAAACGGATTCGTCGCCCACTGCAATGACTGCTTTATGAAAATCCGTGGGTGTAACTTCAATTGACCAACCATATATTCGGCAAGGTCCTCAGGCTGCATGTATTTCTCTTTATCTTGCTCATCAAGCTTGTCACCAAAGACGAGCTCAGTCGCAACAAGGCTTGGATTAAGAGTAAATACGCGAATGTTATTTCGACGAACTTCCTGCATAAGCGCTTCGGTCATCCCTTGAATGGCGAATTTAGAAGCACTATATGACGTAGATCCAGCAGTCCCTTTTAAACCACTACTTGACGAGATTGTGATAATATCACCGCTGTCTTTTTCGATCATTTGTGGAAGAACAGCCCGTGTTACATGATACGTTCCATAAACATTTACTTCGAATGTTTCCTTCCAGTCATCGGGTTCAATCTCTAAGAACGATCCGTAACGTCCCATTCCAGCATTATTGATCAGAATATCTGCCGAGCCGAGTTCGTTTTTCAAGTGATCGATGGCTTTATTGACTTCCTCAATCTCTGCAATGTTAGCAAGGGCAACGATCGCTTTAACTCCGTAAGATTCTGCTTCCTTAGCGACTTCGTTTAGCTTGCTTTCAGTTCTAGCAATCAAGCCAACATGAACCCCTTCACTTGCAAGCTGAAGAGCTGTCGCGCGTCCGATACCGCTACTTGCGCCTGTAATATACGCAATTTTCCCTTTAATTGTTTGTCCCATTCTGTATCATCCTTTCTCCAATTTACTACTTTCTAGTCTATAGCTAGCAGAGCAGAGATTCAAAGATTAGCAACCGCTTTCTAAGTTTCATAAAAGCATCCGCATGTTTAACTATAGTCCTTAACGGTTACAGTTACTGTGGAAGCAAAGAAAAGCTAAATCAATATAAATCGTTTAAACATAAAAAAGGAGTTTTTACATCATGCGTAACCAATTAAAACATTACATTAATGGCGAATGGGTTGAATCTACAGGTTCAGAAACACATGACGTAATCAATCCAGCAACAGAAGAAGTCATCGGCAAGATTAGTTTGGGAACGAAAGAAGATTTGGATAAAGCAGTTAAAGCAGCTCGTGCGGCTTTCCCTTCTTTCTCTCAAACAAGTCGAGAAGAACGTGTGAAAATGCTTGAAGATATCGCGGCAGAATACGCGAACCGTAAAGAAGAAATTATTGATGTGATTACACAAGAACTTGGTTCTCCTCGATCCATTTCAGAGAAAGTTCATTACAATATGGGCTATCAACACTTCTCTGAAGCAGCGAAAGCACTGAAAGAGTATTCTTTCTCAGAAGATCGTGGCGATCATACAATCTTTAAAGAAGCAGTCGGTGTAAGTGGTCTTATTACACCTTGGAACTTCCCGACAAACCAATCGTCTACTAAGATTGCGAGTGCATTTGCAGCAGGTAGTCCAGTTGTCTTAAAACCAGCTGAAATCACACCATTTGCTGCAATTATCTTAACAGAAATCTTTGATAAAGTTGGCGTACCTAAAGGCGTATTTAACCTTGTGAACGGTACAGGCGAAACGATCGGTGACGGCATTAGCTCACACCCTGACATCGACTTTGTATCTTTCACTGGTTCAGCAGGCGTTGGTGAAAAAGTAATGAAGAACGCTGCAGAAACGATCAAGACAGTAGCACTTGAACTTGGAGGCAAATCTCCATTTGTCATGCTAGAAGATGCAGATATTACTGAAGCGGCTAAAGCTGCTGTTAGCCATATTGCAACAAACTCCGGTCAGGTTTGCTCGGCGGGCACTCGAATGATCATTCCAGCTTCTCGAAAAGAAGAATTTGAAGAAGCAGTGAAAAATGTTCTCCCTAAATTCCCGGTTGGCGATCCAAACGGAAAAAATTATGTAGGGCCACTCGTTTCTGAAAAGCAGTGGAATACCGTGCAGTCTTACATTCAAAAGGGAATTGATGAAGGTGCGACACTCATTGCAGGTGGGACTGGTAAACCAGAAGGTCTTGAAAAAGGCTATTATGCAAAACCAACCATCTTTACAGATGTGAAAAATGACATGGTGATTGCACAAGAAGAGATCTTTGGCCCTGTTATGTCAATCATCACATATGAGACAATTGATGAAGCGATCGAAATTGCAAACGACGTTGTTTACGGTCTTGCTGGTTATGTCTTTGGGGAAGATAAAGAAACACTTCGCAAAGTGGCAACAAGCATCCGTGCCGGTCGTATTAAAGTCAACAATGCTGATATGGACTTCTCAGCACCATTCGGTGGATACAAGCAATCTGGTATTGGCCGTGAGTGGGGAGACTTCGGAATTGAAGAGTACCTTGAAACAAAAGCAGTACTAGGTTTCCCGTCTTAAGTAAACTTAATTAAGTATGAAAAAGAGCAGTTGCCATAAAGGCAGCTGCTCTTTTTGGTTTGAATGTAGGTAAAAATAGGCTCAAATCACTGATTTAGGTTTGTAATGAAACAATTGAAGCATCTTTATAATTTTGCTCAAAACCCCATTTTAAACTGAAGAAATGATAAATTAGTTTTGTATGAATTTAGGAGGTGCGAGATGTTTCTCTTGTTTTTGATTGTCGCGAGCAGTGTGCTAAACGGAGCAAATGAGCTTTATGAAGTAGAAGCTGTTCAATTTTTGAAAAGAAGCAATGATAAAATAATCGTTGGACTAATTCCTGATGCTGGTCATACGGCCAATATTGCTCAACCTGATCTATATAACAGCATGGTTCAAAAGTTCATTAACAATGAGTAGAGGTGTTCAATTGAGTGAGTTCCTGTGTTTGACGTTTTCTTGCTTAATTAGATTGCACGTATAAGATAGATCTTTCTGAAAGATTGGAAAAAAGCGTTTTAATTTCACCCTATTGGGAAAATAAGGTTTAGGTGAAAGAAACTGGTGATTAAAAGATGTCCCATCCGGTAGTCTTATACATCATTTACTGTCACATCACATCCCTAGCCTTCTCTTACCAAAAAAATGAATTGGAGTGTTTTGATGTTAAAGAAGTTAGTCCCTCTATCGGTAGCAGCAGTTGTTTTTGTAGGAGCTCCGTTTCACACATCTGCAAAGGAAATGAGTGCAACGGACATTTTAAAGCAGTCAAGTGAAGCGATGACTGAGGTTGAGAGCTATTCTACACAAACAAATATGGAACAGTCGATGCCTCTTAAAGGAGAAACAATGATGATCTCCAGCCAATCTGAAGCAGACATTACGTTAAAGCCTTTTGCCATGCATCAGGTCGTCACAACAAAATCACCTGAAGAAGGTGAAATTTCGTTAGAATCTTATTGGACTGAAGAAGGTTTTTATCAAGAAGATCCCGAAAAAGGCTGGATCAAGATGCCGGAAGAACTCACACAAGGTTTAGAGGAACTCCAAAGCATGTCTTCGGTTGAAGCACAAATGACTCAAGTTGAAGAACTTGGCAAAGAGATGAGCGTTGAAGAGACGGATGATGGTTTTGTGTTAACGTACGAAGGGGAAGGCAAAACGTTAATGGAAGCATCCATGAAGATGTTCCAAGAGAGCATGTCAGGTGAAGAAGGTTCCGGATCGATGAAAGGTCTTATGGAGCAAATGACGATTAATGATTTTAACTATAAAGTGACGGTTGATAAAGATTCGTATTACATGAAGCATTTAACGATGGATATTGATATGGATATGAAAATAGAAGATGAAAGCATGAATATGAAACAATCGATGGAAATGTCGATCGACAACTTTAATCAAGTTGATAAGATTACCGTTCCACAAAACGTGATTGATTCAGCTAAACCGCTTGAAGGAATGGAAGAGGGCGGAGAAATGCCTGAAACAGCGACAGCCAATCCGATGCTTGCTATTGGTGGGGCGGCTTTAGCTGTTGCTGCAGGTGGTTTGCTGCTTTATAGAAGACGTTCCGTTAGCTGTTAATATGGCATAAAAAACCGCCTCTCACGCGGTTTTTTCGCTTTCTTAAGTGAGGTGAAGATTTTGAATAAGTTATATGCTTTGATCATGTGTGTAGGAATCGCGTTGGCGGGCTACTACGGGTATGAATGGTGGCAGGGCACACAAGGAGTAGAAGAAGTTTCTGCTGAAGAAACAAAGAAGTGGGGGAGTGAGAAAGCATCTGAGGTTACAACGGAAGAGAGCGTGAAGATTCAAGACGTTTTAATGAGTGATCAGATTAAGCAGTTTGATGTTGGACAAGAAGTAGGAAGATTAGTCATCCCTACGATTGAGAAAGGGTTTACGACCTATTGGGGAACAGATGATGATACATTAAGTCAGGGAGTTGGCATGTATGTAAGTCAATTTACCACCACACCAGATCAGAAGCGCCACACCGTTCTGAGCGGTCATCGAGATACAGTTTTTACTGGTTTACAGGATGTACGAAAAGGTGATAGCGTCTTTCTTGAATACGAGGGAAAACGCTATGAATATGCTGTGGTTAACATGCAGATCGTAGATGAAAGCGACCGAACCGTTATTGTTGATAAAAAGGAAGCGACCTTAACGTTAACAACGTGCTATCCATTTGATTTTATCGGAAGTGCGCCTGAGCGGTATGTGATTCAATCTGAATTCGTTCATGTGTCGGATATGTAACTACTAGTCTATAAAAGTAAAAAGTCCTGCCGTCGAGCAGGACTTTTTACGTGTGAGAAAGTGTGATAGTTGGGCGTAATCGCGGGGTAATGGTTTCTACAAGCTGTTTACCGTTACCTTGCTCATTTAACTGAACGAAATGGAGTGCAGTGCTTTCTTCTACTTCATAAGTAAGACCTGTGTTGTAATCGATGAGAAAATACATTTTTCCATCTTCAACCGTTCCTGATAAGAGCTCGTACTTGTCGTATTCGAAGTGTACTTCTGTGCCGTATTGCGTCATCTCAAGATATGTTTCAAAGGGGGTGACAGGGAAACCTTTTAAATTATTCACATTCATCCTCCAACTTTTATTAGACTTTAAGAAGCAGTCTAACCAAGTAACCTGTTCTTTATACTTGAAAACGAGAATAAGAGATTGAAAGTTTGATAATGGAATTTAGTTGGATGACAAAGCTAACCTTTTGACTTTCAAGGAATTGTGCTGTATCTTATTTCCTAGTAAATGTATATGAATAATTAGCGTTTAAAGGAGGGGGAAACTATGAAGAAGATCTTAAGAGGCTATTTAAATGCTTCGTTGATTATAAAAATTACGGTTGCGCTTGTGCTCGGAATTGCAGTCGGACTCATATTTGGTGAAAATGCAGCAGTTCTGGCACCATTGGGAGACTTATTAATTAAATTGCTATCGTTTCTGATCATTCCACTTATTCTATTTACATTAATCGTTGGTGTCAATCAAACGAAACTAAGTAACCTTGGTCGCATGGGCGGAAAGGTGTTTCTTTATTACGTCTTAACATCTGCACTAGCGATCATTGTTGGATTAACCGTAGCGAACTTGTTTAATCCAGGTACGGGTTTATCAATAGATCCAGATCAATCGTTTGATGTACCGGACAATCCAGGTATCGTCAGCGTGCTGTTAAACATTGTGCCATCCAACATTGTTACGGCATTTAACGAGATGAATCTCCTTGGGATTATCTTTACTGCCTTTGCTTTTGGGATCGCCATTGCTGCGTTACGGAACTCAGAAGAACATGGGGCGCTTGGCGAACACCTTTATAAAGTAGTTGAAGGCTTAAATGAAGCCACATTTAAAATCATGAACGTTATTCTGCAATATGTTCCCATTGGGATCTTTGCAATCATTGCGAAAACAATTGGCAATCAGGGATTGGATACAATTCTCTCGCTCGGAAATATGATCGCCGTGCTTTATATTGCGTTGATTGTACAAATCGGTATCTATGTTCTGTTCTTACTGTTGTTTAAAGTAAGTCCGAAAGAGTTCTTTCGTAATGCAAATAAGCCGATGATTACGGCTTTCGTGACGCAAAGTAGCTCTGGAACCTTGCCGCTTACGATGAATGCAGCTAAAGGATTAGGCATCTCGAAAAGTCTTTATAGCTTTAGCTTGCCACTTGGCGCAACGATTAATATGGACGGAGCAGCTATTCGAATTGCGATTTCTGCAGTCTTTGCGGCGAACGTCGTTGGCTCACCGCTTAGTTTTACAGATATGGTAATGGTCGTGATTGTTGGTACACTTGCATCGATTGGTACAGCAGGCGTTCCGGGTGCAGGTATTGTTATGATTGCAACTGTGTTTGCACAAGTTGGATTACCAATGGAAACTGTTGCGTTATTAACAGCTGTAGACGCTTTAGTTGGAATGGGGGCCACTGGTCTTAACGTAACGGGAGATCTTGTTGGTGCGAGCATTATTAATCGAAAAAAAGATCAGTAAAAGAAAAATAATCTGCACAACAAAGTCAGGCTCATTGCCTGGCTTTTTATTTTGCTTAAAATGCTATATTCCTCAAATATTAAGTTCATAAGAGACTTTCTAATAAGTGAAGAGATCGGCAGTAGATCTTTGCTGCATTTCCTGAAAAATCAGGATCAGGTAATTTGAAAAGTGATAGCGCAGAAGTGTTGACGAACCAATCCTTGCGATGAGGCGAATCATGGTGTGCATCCTTCCATACAGATAGAAGAGGACTATAAAGACGCGGTCCTTTTTTGAGCGAGCATTGTTCGAGGACGCGTTTTTCGTCTGGTTTCCCTTCTTTTAGTGAGTGAAAAAGTTCAGGCCAGAAGTCTTTTCGTGATCCGGTATGAGAGTGGCGTGTTGACCACTCCAAAATCTCATTTAGAATCGATTCGTTAGAAAAAACAAGCTGATAAAGCCGTTTTCCAAGTTCAATCCGTTCTTTCACGTAAAGAAAATGATTGGCAGGTTCTCCAATGAGTTGAATCGAGCGGTTCCGAATCAGTGGGAACAGGAGCACGTTCATATTGAAAACATTTTGGATTTGAAAAGGGAGCGTTTTAAAAACGGTTTGCTGAAAGTGCTGATCATTTATGACTCGTGAATCGATGTAGTGCTGTTCGTTAATGATGAGGGCCACTGAAAGGGTGTCTGAGGCTTTGTCTTTCCAGAAGCGGTGCCAAATGACTTTCATAAAAGAAGAAACGTGAAAGGCTGATAGAAGGTGGAAAAGTGGCTTATTCACCTTAAGGCTTTCTGCGTAAATCAGCAGCTGCGGGTACGCATCTTGAAAGATAAGCCAATTCCCTCGTTCTAGAAAGGAAAAGAAAGCGTGCTGATCATCTGGTGATAAGAAACGAGGGAGATATTCACCTCTTAAATCAGTCATGGTCCATCCAGCATTCCGCGAAACCAGGTGGGCAAGGAAAGCCCAGTGAACTTCAGGGTGCTTTAAATAAAAATCAAGATACGCTTTGGTGCGCGTAACATTATTTCGATTGGCTTGCTCTGTTTGTTCGCGAATGATTCGTGTTAGCTTCACTTCTTCACCCGTTAAAGTGAGGGTGGGAGGTGATAAATGGCAGGCCTCTTTCAATTCCTTCGTAAGAGGCATTTCCTTTTTACTCGCTGATTGAAATAAGGGGAACGATAATTTCACACCGATTTCCCTCCTGATGCCTTGTTTTTATATACCTATGTCAGTGAATTTAGGAAAGAAGACTGTTTTTATCAAAAACCAAAACCATCTGATGGTTGTAGCAAGTCCAGACAGTTTATTAATTGGCTATTATAAAGGTACAAATCGTAGTTGCATTTCATCTTCCTTAATCTACCACCAAATTGTATATACGTGTATGATAGAAGTATTTAATAGATTAGCACGAGGTAGCTGGGAGATTTTTCTCCAAACACTTTGCAATGATCCTATAAAGGGAGGCCGACTGCTAGATGAATGGCCGCTGGAAGAAAGAACTTGAATCAGAGGAACTTCTCGATATCATCTTTGCTTACGCATCGCGTATTACGATTGAGAACAATCTTGATCGCCTTTTGTTGCTGATGGCAGATATGGGGCGGGATATGACGGTTGCCGATCGCTGTATGCTGTGGTTATATGATGAACAAAAAGACGAGTTATGGGCAAAAGTGGAAGAAAAGGCGAAGGAGGTTCGTATACCTGCTTCAAGCGGTTTAGCGGGGTATGTTTTTCAGACGGCAAAACCGCTTGTGATTGAAGATGCCCATCATGACGATCGGTTTCATGCAGACATGGATCTGACGTACAACTATCGAACGAAGTCCGTTATGGTGATTCCACTTAAAAATAAGCAGAACCAGACGCTAGGGGTATATCAAGTGATTAATAAATTAACGAAAGAGGGAGTATTTACGAGCCGTGACGTTAAAAAATTAAGCCTCGCCGCCTCTTATACTGCCCAGGCGCTTGAAGCGGTACTTATGAATATGGAGATGGAGGAAGCACAAAAAGAAATTATTTTCAAAATGGGAGAAATCGGTGAAGTTCGTTCAAAGGAAACAGGCTCTCACGTCAAGCGTGTAGCAGAGTATGCAAAGCTTCTTGCTATTAAATCTGGTTTAAGCGAAGAAGAAGCAGACCTTATCAAAGTCGCCTCCCCAATGCATGATATCGGCAAAGTAGCGGTTGCCGATGCGATACTAAACAAGCCAGGCAAACTGTCGAAACAGGAATTTCTTGAAGTGCAGGCTCATGCGAGCATCGGCTATCACCTTCTTGAAAATTCAAAACGAACGATACTAAAAGCAGCAGCGATCATCGCTAAAGAACATCATGAACGTTGGGATGGAAAAGGTTATCCTGAAGGACTAAGTGGAGAGGAAATTCATATTTATGGCCGAATTGTCGCTGTAGCCGATGTATTTGATGCCCTTGCCACGGATCGCCCTTACAAAAAAGCGTGGGCTTTAGAAGATATTCTCGCTCATTTTCAAAATGAAAAAGGAAAGCAGTTTGATCCAGCGTTAATTGACGTCTTTTTAGAAAATCTGCATGGTTTTCTCCAAATAAAAAAACGATACGAAGATTAAAAAGAAAAATAAAGAGCGCACTCGGCGCTCTTTATTTTTGTAGAGAATGGAGGTTAGAAAGTTCTTGAGCGAGCGTGTTAGCGATCGCTTTCATACCAGAAACCCCTGCTTTTCTTTCTGCTTCTGCATTGTAGTTTGTATTTGTGTTCACATCGTAAGTAAAGAGATCTCCACGTTCATTTTGAATGCATTCAATCCCTGCGAAAGCAATGCCGTTCGCTTTTAAGAAAGCTTCGTAATTAGCGAGAACAGGATGATCGAAGTTTTCGATCACTTCGAATTTAGGCTTCGGCTCCTCCGTTGTAGGACAGAAAGTATCGCCAACCTGGCACGCATCTGCAGGGCAAAGTTCAAAGCCTTCTGACGTATCAACGCGAACAGCATATAGAAACTTACCACCTACGAATTCACATCGCGTTATGGATGCGTCAGGTGAAGAAATGTACTGTTGAAGCAATGTAATCCCGTCAATTGAATCTTCAAAAGCATCGCTCTTAACATAAGCTTTCAGCGTCTCAGGATTGTTAAATAGCTGAACGCCGAGCCCTTTACCTGCTCGGTTGTGTTTTGTAATAAACGGTTCAGAAAACGCATCCGCTGCATTTGCAAGATGATCCTTCCCAACGGAAGCAATGGTTTTAGGTGTAACGATACCATGTTTTCTTAGGGCTGCATATTGTGCCACTTTGCTTACTTCAAGAGCAAGTGCACGGCTATCATTTAATACTCTTCGACCGTGACTCTCCAACCATTCGAGTACTGCTGCCGTGTATTCAGGAGCATAACGATGATCACGCGTATGAGAAGAAGCACTCATGCGATTATAAAAAATACCGTCTGGCGGTACATCACTTAAATCAAGGCTTCCTTCACTAAGAAACCAGTCTTCGTTTGGGACATGAAGCGCCTCAAGTTCTTGCTTGAGAGGCTTTGTCCATTCTTCGTTTTCATGGATGATAAATACTTTCACGCTCATTTCATGACCTCCTTCATTTATAACCGTTAAAACCTATCATTTTACTCAAGTATAAAGGAGTTTCGGTTAGAATCCTAGTAAAAACGTTTTGTAAAAGCACCAAAAAAGCAGAGCGCACGCGCTCTGCTTAAAGAGCTAGATTGCCCAGTTTCCTTTACGGAAGACCGGCTCACTAGTTCCATCTTCTTTGATGCCATCAATGTCCATTTCAGCGGACCCGATCATAAAGTCAACGTGCGTAACGCTTTCGTTCGCTCCTGCTGCTTCAAGCTCTTCTTTCGACATGGTTTTACCACCTTCTAGGCAGAAAGAATATGCATTTCCAATCGCAAGGTGATTCGAAGCATTTTCGTCGAAAAGAGTGTTAAAGAAAATGATTCCCGCATTTGAAATAGGTGAATCATGAGGAACGAGCGCTACTTCACCGAGGTAGTGTGCGCCCTCATCTGTTTTGATAAGATGTTGAAGCGTTTCATTGCCTTGCTTCGCTTCAGCTTTAATGATACGCCCTTCTTCAAATGTAAGCGTAAAGTCTTCAATCACTGTTCCCCCATAGCTTAGCGGCTTTGTTGAAGAAACAACGCCGTTTACGCCGTTTTTATGTGGAATGGTGAACACTTCTTCTGTCGGCATGTTTGCGACAAAATGATCGCCTTTCACATTTTCGCTAATGCCACCTACCCACTGATGAGCCTGTGGAAGGTCAATTGTAAGATCAGTGCCTGGCGCACGATAGTGGAGCTTGCTGTAATGTTTCGCATTTAAATAATCCACTTTTTGTTCAAGGTTTGCGCTATGTTCTTTCCATGCTTGAACCGGATTTCCTGTTGATACACGAGTCGCCTGAAAAATGGCTTCCCATAGCTTTGCTTCTTGTTCGTCTTCAGGTGTATCAGGGAATACTTTCTCTGCCCATGCTTTCGATGGAACCGCGACAACAGACCAGCTGTTGTGATCAGACATAATGTAGTTACGGTAGCCTTCCATTGCCTTTCCTGCTGTTTTGCTAGCATTCGAAATTCGTTCAGGATCGACTCCTTTTAAAAGGTCTGGGTTGGAAGATGTAATCGAAAGGAATGCTGCACCGTTTTCAGCAAACTCCTCAAATCCTTTTGCTTTCCATGTTGGAAACTCCTTGAATGCTTCATCAGGTGCCTTGTCATACTTAATACGAGTTAAGGTTTCGTCATTCCACTCAACGTGAACATTCTTTGCGCCAGCTTCATAAGCACTTTCGGCAATATTACGCACAAATTCAGCTGATGTGAGAGGAGCGTTTACGACAAGCGTTTGTCCTTTTTGAATATTTACGCCAACTTTAACCGCTAGATCTGCGTATTTCTGAAGATTCTCTTGAAACGTATCCATAGTCAAAGGTCTCCTTTTTCCAAATAGTCATACAACTAAATTGTAGCAGATTTCAATAATTTTAGTAAATTATTCCCTGATTCCCTATTGCTAAAGCAAGTTTCTGGCAATAAACCGCCCATTTCGGATATGTTATAGATAGTGAAACTTTGAACTGAGGGAGCTTTTCCCCAGAGGTTAGTTGAGCAGGGACCGACAATCACCCTCACTTGAGGTGAGGATAAATCTTCTATATTGGAGTGATAGAGAATGAGTACGAATTATGAGCTTGCAACATTTGCTGGAGGTTGTTTCTGGTGTATGGTTGAACCATTTGAAGAAATGCCTGGCATTCAAAGCATCGTATCGGGCTATACAGGTGGAGAAAAGCCTTATCCAACATACGAGGAAGTGATTTCAAAATCGACTGGGCACGTAGAGGCCGTCCAAATCACATTTGACCCAAATGTTTTCCCATATAGTAAATTGCTTGATCTGTTCTGGCGTCAAATTGACCCGACAGATGCAGGAGGGCAGTTCTTCGATCGCGGTGACACGTATATCACAGCGATCTACACCCATAATGAAGAGCAAGAGCGGCTTGCTGAACAATCACGCAAAGATTTAGAAGCAAGCGGTCGTTTTTCAAAACCGATCGTGACAAAAATTCTTCCAGCTAAACCATTTTACCCTGCTGAGGATTATCACCAGGATTACCATAAGAAAAATCCTGCTCACTACAATCGCTACAAAAAAGGATCAGGTCGTGCAGATTTTATAGAAAAAAACTGGGCTTTTGAAAAGAACGATGACGAGCTTCGTAGCCGTCTTACAGACATTCAATATGAAGTCACACAAAAAAACGGTACAGAGCGTCCGTTCCAGAACGAGTATTACGATAATGCAAAACCAGGTATCTATGTCGATATCGTATCGGGTGAACCGTTGTTCAGCTCAACCGATCAGTATGACGCAGGCTGCGGCTGGCCAAGTTTTACTCAGCCGATCAACAATCATTTTGTCAAAGAAAAGAAAGACTTCAGTCACTTTATGATTCGAACAGAAGTGCGAAGTAAGGAAGCGGATTCTCATCTCGGCCATGTCTTTAATGATGGACCAGGAGAAAATGGCCTGCGCTACTGCATCAATTCAGCAGCGATGAAATTCGTTCCGAAAGAAAGTTTGGAAGAAGAAGGATACGGCGAATACCGAGTATTATTTGAATGAGAGAAGTTGATGTTGCCATCATAGGTGGCGGTATTGCCGGAATTTTGGCGGCTAGAAAGCTAATGAAAGCTGGATTTGAAGTACTTGTGCTTGATAAAAGCAAAAGCGTCGGTGGTCGTCTCGCAACAAGGAGGATTGACGGTGGCCGCGCTGAGTATGGGGCGCAATTCTTTACCGTTCGAACCGATTCGTTTCAGCTGCTAGTCGATGAATGGGAGACAAACGGTTGGGTATCAAAGTGGTTCGGACAGAAACACGCAAGATATAAAGCAACAAACGGAATGAATCAACTAGTGAAAAATCTTGCAAGTGAAGTCCCGATTCAGCACACGTTTAAAGTGAACCGCATCATTCGCGATGATGAGAAATATGTGGTCATTTCTGAGGAAGGTGAGCAAGTAACATCCAATGCGATTCTTCTAACGCCACCAGCACCTCAAACGGTACAGTTATTGGAAAGAAGTGATGTGCTTTTTTCAGAAGATACAATGAAATCACTTAGGAACATCCATTTCGATCCTGCGCTCGTTTGTCTTATGACGTTAAAGGGTGAACTCGCTTTTCTAGTGCCTGACGGACACAAGGACACCGATTTACCTGATGGCATTGAGCGTGTTGTGGATAGTCATGCTAAGGGAATTTCTGAGGAAAAAATCCTAAGCATTTATGCAACGTCTGATTTCTCAAAAGCTTATTATGATCATGGCGATGATGATATCCTAGATGAAATAGTATCGAGGTTAGATTTTCTCCTTCCAAATGAATTTATTAATGATCGGCAGTTAAAAAGATGGCGCTACGCTCAGGCAGACCGCGTCTATCCCCATCCGTTTCTACAGATGTCTATGAGTGAAGCTGTTTTCGTGGCAGGAGATGCTTTCTTACATGAAGAGGATGAAACAGGAAAAACGCGAATCGAAAGTGCGGTCATATCAGGGCTATCTGTCGCCGATGCCATGCAGCAGTTTTTGAACGAGAAGGCTTCTACGTGAAGCCTTCTTTTTTGCATTGGAATTTTTTAGAAAGTTATGAAAACAATCGATTGTCTAGTCGATTTTCGTTATAATAGAATATGTGGAAAAAATTTCATTATTGAAAAAGGTCAACATGAAAAGGGTTGAAAATGAAGTGAATGTGAGAACACAAAGCGATCATTCGATAGAAACGATTTTATCCCTATTTCGATGGGTTTTTCTCGTTATTGCAGGTGGATATTACTACTTTCTTTTACAAGGAACGAGCCTCTCTTTTTTAGTTTTGTTTTTATTTGGTGTCGTTTATATGACGATTGCTGAATTTGCGCTTCACCGTACTCCTTTGAACTCAAAAAGATATCAATATATGACTAAATTAAGCGTGGTTTTTGATTACGTTGCGTTTCTCTGGTTGATTGCCCTTACTGGTGGTGCAGAAAGTTCTTTGTTTCCCATCGCTTACTTAATTATTTTACATGTTGCCGTGTATTGGAAATTTATCGGCGGTATGGTTGCAGCTCTTTTACTTGGCGGTGGATATACCGGTGTTCTTATCTTTAGTGGTTATTCGTTTACCGGCGAAGGGGTTGTTGGTTATCTTTTAGACTTAATGTTTTTAATGTTTATTGGATTATTAGGGGGGATCATCGTTTCGAGAGAGCGAATGATGCGCTCGAAAAACACGCAGCTAGAGGACATTGCTCGAAAAGATTTTTTAACAGAACTCTACAATCACAGGTCATTTCAAGAAGATTTACGTTACTGTGCTGAGCAGGGGAATCCGGTACTTGTTGTTCTTTCCGATATTGATTATTTTAAAGCGGTGAATGATCAATTCGGACATATGGTTGGCGATCAAGTATTGCGTAAAATTGGTGGCATTTTCAAAAAACAAATCGGAACGAGTGGAAGAGCGTATCGATATGGAGGAGAAGAACTTGCCATTCTACTTGATGCAACAAATATACAAGAAGCGAAAGAGCGTCTTGAAACGATTCAACTAGCGATTCGAAATACGACGTTTACGGCGGACGGTGATCGCTTTAGCATAACAATGAGCTTTGGTACAGCACTTTTCCCATTCGAAAATGGCATGACGCCTTGTTTGAAACTGGCAGATGAACGTTTGTATTTAGCGAAGAAACAGGGGAGAAATATCATTTACTGGTATGACCAATATATAGATAAAAGCTCGCGTCTCAGACCTTAAGGAGGAGAGACGTGAGCTTTGCTATTGTAATCCGTTTTTATTTAAGATCGACGTAATAATATGCTTGGATGAATTCTCAAACAGAGAAAAGTAATTGAGGAC
>ENA-ORXC01000972-ORXC01000972.1-marine-metagenome-genome-assembly--contig:-NODE-972-length-18135-cov-7.332373_pt1 | contig 18135 bp, 15 predicted proteins | sample MGYA00237865_ERZ511478 | MGnify/ENA metagenome assembly ERZ511478 | reverse complement strand
TCAATGTTCGAACAACCACTAAGTAAAATTAGTGTTCCGACCATTAGAAGCAAAGACTTAAATTTTGACACTTTTTTTGACCTCCTAATACTACAAATGTAGGGCTTACCACTAATTTTAAGTTATTACACAATATTTACAAGTACCTAGAAGAAAAAAATTATTAATATAAGCCAAAAATTTTAAAAAGTTTGAGATATGACGGGGATTGTAAGATTTGTTAAAATTATGTGTACATTTTGTGAAAAAGGACAAATTTGTGAAAATACAATAAATAAAAGCGTTTTTAGTCTAAAAAAGCAATAATTCAGAAAAATAAAAAAAGTTGAGAAATAATCTCAACTTAAGTATCTTGTTATTTAACTTTGATATTTCTAACTGTTGTATTTTGTGCTCCATCTGAATCAGTAACTTTGTATTTAACTTTATATGTACCAGGTTTATTAGTATCAATATCGCCATCGACTTTAATTTTATGAGTTAAATCGCCATCTTCTTTGTCATAAGCACTAATTCCTTTTAATAAATTATAATCTTCGCCTTGTTCAATAATCATATCATTAACACCTCTAAGTTGAGGTTCAGAATTAGTTGTAGCTTCGGCATTTAAATTCGGTGTGACTAAAGTAGCAGATACTCCGATAGCTGATAATGACTGTATTAGTTTGTTCATAAAGTAACCTCCGAATATTAGTCGACTATGATTTATTTATAATATACCTTAATTTTCAGAATAATACATCATACTATAGTCTTAATATACCTGATTGATTAATTATTTAAAACATATAATAAGAAAAAATTTAATTAAGCTTTTGTAAATTGAACGATATGTGAACATTTCTACATTATATTGCATATACAATTAACATAGGATTAGAATGAATATGCAAATTGAATTAATTTTAATTCTAGATTAGTGGGAGTGGAAATTATGTTAAGTGAAAGAGAAAAAGAAGTCGTCAAAGAAACGGTGCCTGTATTGCAGGATAAAGGTACAGAAATTACTTCGAAATTTTATGGTCGTATGTTAAATCAACATCCAGAATTAAGAAATATGTTTAACCAAACAAACCAAAAAACAGGATTACAATCTACTGCATTAGCTCAATCAGTATTAGCAGCAGCTGTAAATATAGATAATCTTGGAGCTATTTTACCTGTAGTTAAAGGAATTGCCTATAAACACTGTGGCTTACAAGTACCACCAGCTGGATATGATATTGTTGGTGAAAATTTGATCGAAGCAATTAAACAAGTTGTTGGTTTAGATGATGATCATGAAATTATCAAAACATGGAAAAAAGCATATCAAGAAATTGCAGATGTGTTTATTTCAGTTGAAAAAGATATTTATGCAGAAATGTTATGGGATGGATTCCAACCATTTAAAGTTGAAACAATTGAAGAAGTTTCTTCTGATATTAAAGCATTTACAGTATCTTCAAAAGACTATGATTTAAGCCAATTTGTACCTGGTCAATATATTACTGTTGATGTAGGTAGTGAAAAAATGCCATATAGAGCAAAAAGACACTATTCAATAGTTAAAGGTGACGAAAATTATTTAACATTTGCAGTTAAACGTGATGTAACTACTGAACATGAAGGTGAAGTTTCTACTATATTACATGACGAATTTAAAGAAGGCGACGACATCAATTTATCTGCACCAGTTGGTCCGTTCCACGTAGTTGAAAAAGACAATAAACAATTATTCTTAGGTTCAGGAATTGGTGTAACACCACTAGTATCTATGTTTAATGAAGTAGTTAATAATGATAGCACTACTCGTTTTGTACAAGTTACAAATGATATTAATGATGCGCCATTCTCTTCTGTACTAAAAACAATTGCTAATGGCAGTGACAATGCAACATATATGCTACATGATAAAACTAAAAATGGATATATTGGTAGCGAAGATTTAAAAGAATGGATCGATGAAAATACAGAAATATATGTATGTGGTGGTAAATCATTCATTCAATCAATTATTAAATCTATAAAAGAACTTGATATAGACACAAATAAAATTCACTATGAAACATTTATCCCTAAATTAAGTTTCCAAGTATAAAATATTAATAAAAACAAAACATTAAAAAAGCCGAAGAAACATTTTCTTCGGCTTTTATTTATATGTTAAAAGTCAAAACTTATTTAATACCACGGCGCATTTTTTCTGCTAATAAAGTGTTGTTTAATACCATAGTGATTGTTAATGGACCAACGCCTCCTGGAACTGGAGTAATAGCGCCAGCAACTTCTTTAACTTCTTCAAAATCGACATCGCCTTTTAATTTTCCATTTTCATCAGGTGTATTACCTACATCGATGATGACAGCACCTTCTTTAACCATATCTTTTGTTACTAATTCAGGTTTACCAACTGCACTTACGACAATATCTGCATCTTTAACAAAACTTGCCATATCTTTTGATCTAGAATGCAAAATAGTCACTGTAGCATTTTGTTGTAATAACAGTTTAGAAACAGGTTGACCAACGATATGACTTCTACCGATTACTAATGCATTTTTGCCTTCAATATCAATATCTGCATGTTTTAAAATTTCCATAATACCAAGTGGTGTACATGGTACAAATGTTTGTTCATCAATATATAACTTACCAATATTACTAGGGTGGAAACCGTCTACGTCTTTTTCAGGATTAATAGCTTCTAATACTTTTTGTTCACTTACCTGCTCTGGAAGAGGGACTTGAACAAGAATGCCACTGACAGAATCATCGTTATTCAAACGTTCTAATTCAGATAACACGTCTTGTTCAGATGTATCTTCATCTAAATGAATAATTTCAGAAATCATACCAATCTTTTCAGCGGCTTTCTTTTTTGATTTCACATAGCTTAGGCTGGCACCGTCATTACCAACTATTATTACAGACAATTTTGGTGTATAACCTTTTGTTTTAAGCTCTTCCACTTGTTCTTTTAATCCTTGTCTATAATCTTTTGCGATTTGTTTACCATCTAATAGCTTTGCTACCACAATATCTCCTCCTAATAATTTAATAACTTAACTTTAACATTAATAATACGTCATTTAATAGCTAAAAGACGTAAATTTAATTAAAATTTTCAATCAAAGTTCGATTTTTGATTGAAAAAGCATATAATGATTGTTATGCTATATCTGTAATATACAACTTAAAGACAAATAAATCCAAAGTTTTGAAAGGGTGTACATTGTGAAAGTTGCAGTCATTATGGGTAGTTCTTCCGATTGGGAAATTATGAAAGAAAGTTGCAATATGCTTGAAGAATTTGGAATTCCGTATGAAAAGAAAGTAGTTTCAGCACATCGTACGCCACATTTAATGGTAGATTTTGCAAGTCATGCTGTTAATGACGGCTACGACTTAATTATTGCTGGTGCAGGTGGAGCAGCACATCTACCAGGTATGGTTGCTTCAATGACTACATTGCCAGTTATAGGCGTACCTATAGAATCGAAAAGTTTAAAGGGCTTAGATTCACTATTATCAATCGTTCAAATGCCTGGTGGAATTCCAGTAGCGACAACAGCAATTGGTAAATCTGGCGCTAAAAATGCAGGTATATTAGCAGCGAGAATTCTCGGTATTAGTCATTCTTCAGTTCGTAAAAATTTGGAAAATTATGAAAAATCTCTCGTACAAAAAGTGGAGGAAATGCAAAATGAACTTCAATAAATTATCATTTGGCGCTACTATTGGCATCATCGGAGGCGGCCAACTAGGTAAAATGATGGCGCAATCAGCACAAAAAATGGGATATAAAGTTATTGTTTTAGATCCTAATATTGATTGTCCATGTAGATATGTTGCCCATGAATTTATACATGCTGAGTATGATGACGAAAAAGCGTTACAACAACTTGGAGATAGTGCAGATGTCATCACTTATGAATTTGAGAACATATCAGCTAACCAACTTAAATCGCTAACAGATAAATATAATATTCCTCAAGGTTATCAAGCGATTGAATTACTTCAAGATAGATTAACTGAAAAGCAAACTTTGGAGCAAGCGGGCACACAAATTGTTCCTTATACCTCTATAAAAAATAAAGATGATTTATCAAATGCCGTATCAGAATTAGGTTATCCATTTATAGTTAAAACGCGTTTTGGTGGATATGATGGAAAAGGACAAGTATTGGTCAAGACAGAAGAAGATTTAGAAGAAGCAGAAACTATCATATCGAAACAAGAATGTGTAGCTGAGAAATTTCTGGAAATTGATAAAGAAGTTTCACTTACTGTTACAATCGGCAATCATCAACAAATCACTTATTTCCCACTACAAGAAAATGAACATAGAAATCAAATTTTATTTAAAACAATTGTTCCAGCAAGATCTGATAAAACTGAAAGTGCAAAGAGAGAAGTAGAGAAAATAACTAACGTAGTTCACTTTGTCGGCACTTTTACTGTTGAATTTTTCATTGATGAAAACAATCACTTATATGTTAATGAAATTGCACCTAGACCACATAATTCAGGACATTATTCTATTGAAGCATGTGATTATTCACAATTTGATACACATATATTAGCAGTAACTGGACAATCATTACCCCAGCAAATTGAAGTTTTAAAACCAGCAGTAATGATGAATTTATTAGGTAAAGATTTAGATTTATTAGAACATGAATTTGGAGAACATCCAGAATGGCATGTACATATATACGGTAAATCTGAACGTAAGCCAAATAGAAAAATGGGCCATATGACAATACTAACTAATGATATCGATGAAACTGAAAAAGATATGTTAAAGCGTTTTGAGGGGAGAGAAGGTTAATGTCATTACTATATGAAGGTAAAGCAAAACGAATTTATTCTACTGATAAACCTAATGAATTAAGAGTGGAATATAAAGACGAGGTCACTGCCGGTAATGGTGCTAAAAAAGATGCGATGCTAGGCAAAGGGAAATTAAACAATCAAATTACTTCTATTATATTTAATTATTTAAACGAAAATGGATTGAAAAGTCATTTTATAAAACAATTATCAGAAACAGAGCAACTTGTAGAATCAGTAAAAATTATTCCATTAGAAGTCGTAGTTAGAAATATAGCAGCAGGTTCAATTACTAAAAGATTAGGTTTTGAAAAAGGTTACGTTTTTGATGAGCCATTAGTCGAATTCTTCTATAAAAATGATGATTTAAATGATCCGCTTATCACTGAGGATCACATTAAATTAATGCATATTGCTAATAACGAACAAATCGACACTTTAAAATCAATGGCATTAGATATTAATACAATATTATCTAAATTAATGAATGAAATGGAATTAAGACTTGTTGATTTCAAGATTGAATTTGGCATTACAGAAACTGGAAATATTTTATTAGCTGATGAAATTTCCCCAGATACATGCAGAATATGGGACAAATATTCTGATACAAATTTTGACAAAGATGTATATCGAAATGACACTGGATCACTAATTGAAACATATCAATCATTTTTAAATAAATTGGAGGATTTAAAATAATGAAAACTATTGAATTACACGTAACGTTACAACCACAGGTATTAGATACACAAGGACAAGCATTAAACAGAGCTGTTCATGATTTAGGTTATAACCAAGTGAATGATATTCGAGTAGGAAAGTTATTATATATGACTGTCGATGAAGCAACTGATGAGGCTGTTGATAACATTATTACAACATTAAGTGAAAAATTATTTGCTAATACAGTTATTGAAGAATATAGCTATAAAGTGATTGATGAAAAGGAGAATGCATAACATGAAATTTGCTGTTCTTGTATTTCCAGGGTCAAACTGTGATAGAGATATGTATAATGCTGCAATTAAATCAGGTGTTGAAGCGGAATATGTTGATTATAGAACTACCTCTTTAGAAGGGTTCGATGGTGTACTTATTCCTGGTGGATTCTCTTTTGGAGATTATTTAAGATCAGGTGCTATGGCAAGTGTAGCTCCAGTCATCAATGAAGTGAAAAGATTAGCAAATGAAGGTAAACCAGTACTCGGGGTATGTAATGGTTTCCAAATTCTAACTGAAATTGGTTTACTACCTGGTGCATTACTTCATAATGATTCACATTTGTTTGTTAGCAGAAATGAATCACTACGTGTAGTTAATAATCAAACACCCTTCACTAATTTATATAACGAAGACGAAATTGTTGTTTATCCTGTGGCACATGGAGAAGGACATTACTATTGTAATGAAGAAATTTATAAGGATTTAAGCCAAAATAATCAGATTATTTTGAAATATACTGATAATCCTAATGGGTCATATGATGATATAGCAGGGATAGTTAATAAAGCAGGAAATGTTTGTGGTATGATGCCTCATCCAGAAAGAGCAATGGAATTATTATTAGGTACTGATAGTGGCGTCAAATTATTTGAAGCAATGGTAAATAGTTGGAGGGAACAAAATGTCTAAATTTATCGAACCAAGTATTGAAGAGATTAAGTTAGAAAAGTTATACCAAGATATGGGATTAAGCGATAAAGAATATGATAAAGTTTGTGAGATTTTAGGTAGAGAACCTAATTTTACTGAGACAGGTATCTTTTCAGTTATGTGGAGTGAACATTGCTCATACAAACATTCGAAGCCATTTTTAAAACAATTCCCAACATCAGGTGAACATGTATTAATGGGACCGGGTGAAGGTGCAGGGGTTGTAGATATTGGTGACAAACAAGCAGTAGTATTTAAAGTTGAATCTCATAACCATCCATCTGCTATAGAGCCGTATCAAGGTGCAGCAACTGGCGTAGGTGGCATCATCAGAGACATTGTTTCCATTGGCGCTCGTCCAATTAATTTATTAAATAGTTTACGTTTTGGTGAATTATCAAATAAACAAAATCAAAGGTTACTTAAAGGTGTCGTTAGTGGTATTGGTGGTTACGGTAATTGTATTGGGATACCAACGACTGCCGGAGAAATTGAATTTGATGATCGCTATGATGGCAACCCGTTAGTTAATGCGATGTGTGTAGGTATTATCGATCATGACATGGTGCAAAAAGGGACAGCTAAAGGTGTAGGAAATTCTGTTATTTATGTAGGATTGAAAACAGGACGAGATGGTATACACGGTGCTACATTTGCGTCTGAAGAATTGACAGAAGAAAGTGAAAGTAAAAGACCATCTGTACAAATTGGCGATCCATTTGTTGGTAAAAAATTAATGGAAGCAACTTTAGAAGCTATCACTTTTGATGAATTAGTTGGTATACAAGATATGGGTGCAGCTGGATTAACTTCATCATCTTCAGAAATGGCTGCTAAAGGTGGAAGCGGTCTTCATTTAAAATTGGATCAAGTTCCCACAAGAGAACCAGGTATTTCTCCATATGAAATGATGCTATCTGAAACACAAGAAAGAATGTTACTAGTTGTAGAAAAAGGAACAGAACAAAAATTCCTAGATTTATTTGAAAAACATGAATTGGATAGTGCAATTATTGGAGAAGTAACTGATACTGATCGTTTTGTATTAACGTATGAAGATGAAGTATTTGCGGATATACCTGTTCAACCATTATCTGATGAAGCTCCTGTTTATGTACTTGAAGGTGAAGAAAAGGAATACAACACTTCTAAAAATGATTACAGTCAAATTGATGTTGAATCTACATTCAATCAATTATTAAATCATCCTACAATTGCTTCAAAAAAACATTTGTATGAACAATACGATCAACAAGTCGGTGCAAATACGATTGTTAAGCCAGGTTTACAAGCTTCAGTTGTTAGAGTAGAAGGAACGAATAAAGCCATTGCTTCAACAATTGACGGGGAAGCACGCTATGTATTCAATCAACCTTATGAAGGCGGGAAAATGGTGGTTGCTGAAGCGTATCGCAATTTAATTGCTGTCGGTGCGACGCCATTAGCTATGACAGATTGCTTGAATTATGGTTCACCAGAGAAAAAAGAAATTTATCAACAATTAATTGATTCTACTAAAGGTATGGCAGAAGCATGTGACGTATTAAATACACCAGTTGTATCAGGAAATGTTTCTCTTTATAACGAAACTAGAGGTACCTCAATATTCCCAACACCTGTAGTAGGTATGGTTGGTTTAATTGAAAATATTGATTACTTAACTGATTTTAAACCTCAAGCTGGAGATAAACTTTATTTAGTTGGAGAAACCCGTAATGATTTTGGTGGCAGTCAACTTGAAAAATTAATATATGGTTCAGTCAATCACGAATTTGAATCTATCGATTTAAGTAAAGAAGTTGAAAAAGGAGAAGCCATTAAAGAAGCCATTAGAAATGGAATTGCATCACATGTGCAAACAGTAGGTAAAGGTGGCCTATTAATTACATTAGCTAAAATGAGTGCTTATTATGATTTAGGACTTGAAGCTCATGTAAATGTATCTAATCCACAATTATTTAGTGAATCTCAAGGTAGATATATTGTAGCGGTTAAAGCAAATCAATCTTTAAATATTGATGGTGCTATTGAAATTGGTCAGTTAACACATACAAATCAATTTAACGTATCAAATGAACAAACTAAGATTACCAAAGAAGTAACGGATATTAAACATGTTTGGGAAGGAGCAATTCACCAATGTTTAACTACTCAGGATTAAATGAGGAATGTGGTGTCTTTGGCATATGGAATCATCCTGATGCAGCACAATTAACTTATATGGGGCTGCATAGTTTACAACATAGAGGACAAGAAGGAGCTGGTATTGTAGCTTCTAATCACGAAGAATTAATTGGTGAAAGAGGTCTTGGCTTACTAACGGAAGCAATTAAAGATAATCAATTAGCTAGATTAAAAGACTATAATCACGCCATAGGTCACGTCAGATATGCAACTTCTGGAAATAAAGGCATTGAAAATATACAACCATTTTTATATCACTTTTATGATATGAGTGTTGCGATATGTCATAACGGTAATCTGATTAATGCTAAATCTTTAAGACAAAATTTAGAAAAACATGGTGCGATATTCCATTCTTCTTCTGATACAGAGGTAATCATGCATTTAATACGAAGAAGTAAAGCACCAACATTCGAAGAAGCACTTAAAGAAAGCTTACGTCAAATTAAGGGTGGATTCACTTTTGCTATCCTTACGAAAGATGCATTGTATGGGGCTGTTGATCCTAATGCAATTAGACCGTTAGTAGTTGGGAAAATGCAGGATAATACTTATATTATAGCTAGCGAAACATGTGCCATTGATGTACTTGGTGCTGAATTTGTTCAAGATATACATGCAGGAGAATACGTCATTATTAACGATGAAGGGGTTCATGTTAAATCTTATACACGACACACTAATACGGCTATTTCAGCTATGGAATATATTTATTTTGCAAGACCAGATTCTACTATTGCAGGAAAAAATGTTCATGCCGTTCGTAAAGCATCTGGTAAGCGTTTAGCACAAGAAAGTCCTGTAAAAGCAGATATGGTTATTGGTGTACCTAATTCTTCATTGTCAGCAGCTACTGGTTATGCAGAAGAAATTGGACTTCCATATGAAATGGGGCTTGTAAAAAATCAATATGTTGCTCGTACATTTATACAACCTACCCAACAATTACGTGAGCAAGGTGTAAGAGTTAAATTATCTGCAGTTAAAGATATCGTAGATGGTCAAAATATTATATTAGTCGATGACTCAATCGTACGAGGTACTACATCTAAACGAATTGTCAAAATGTTAAAAGATTCAGGTGCAAATGAAGTCCATGTCAGAATTGCTTCTCCTGAATTCATGTTTCCAAGTTTTTATGGCATTGATGTGTCAACAACTGCTGAACTCATATCAGCTAGTAAATCACCTGAAGAAATTTGTGAGTATATTGGTGCTGATTCACTTGCTTATCTTAGCGTAGATGGATTAATTGAATCTATTGGTTTAGATTATGATGCACCATATCATGGCTTATGTGTAGAAAGTTTCACCGGAGATTATCCAGCAGGATTGTTTGATTATGAAGAAAATTATAAAAAGCATTTAAGTAAACGCCAAAAAGAATATATTACTAAAAATAAACATTATTTTGATTGTGAGGGAAATATAAATGTCTAAAGCATACGAACAATCAGGTGTTGATATTCACGCAGGTTATGAAGCGGTAGAAAGAATGTCTAGTCATGTTAAACGAACATTGCGTAAAGAAGTTATTGGAGGATTGGGTGGTTTCGGTGCAACATTTGATTTGTCCCAACTTAATATGAAAGCACCTGTACTCGTATCGGGTACAGATGGTGTTGGTACCAAATTAAAATTAGCAATCGACAACGACAAACATGACACTATTGGAATAGATGCAGTTGCAATGTGTGTCAATGATATCTTAACAACAGGTGCCGAACCACTATACTTCTTAGATTATATTGCAACACATAAAGTCGTGCCTGAAATTATTGAACAAATAGTAAAAGGTATCAGCGATGGATGTGAAGAAACCAATACAGCATTAATAGGTGGAGAAACAGCTGAAATGGGCGAAATGTATCACGAAGGTGAATATGATTTAGCCGGATTTGCTGTTGGTGCAGTTGAAAAAGAAGATTATATTGATGGATCAGCAGTCAAACCTGGACAAGTCATCATCGGGTTAGCTTCGAATGGTATACACTCAAATGGTTATAGTCTTGTTAGACAATTAATCAAAAAGTCAGGTATTAATTTAAACGATTCGTTTGGAGATAGTACCTATTTAGAAACGTTTTTAGCTCCTACTCAATTATATGTTAAACCGATTCTTGAATTGAAGAAACATGTCTCAATTAAAGCCATGAATCATATTACAGGTGGTGGATTCTATGAAAATATTCCACGATCATTACCTGAAGGACTTGCAGCGGACATAGATAGTCATGCTTTTCCAACGCCAGCTATTTTTGACTGGTTGCAAAAAGAAGGAAATATAAGTACAGATGAAATGTATAACATTTTTAACATGGGTATTGGCTACACTGTCATTGTGAATGAAAATGACAAAGAGCAGGCTTTAAAAGTGTTAAAAGAACAAAATATAGATGCGTATGAGATTGGTCGTATTATCAAAGATGACCGTAAACCAATTCACATTCAGGGGGTATAAATGTGATTAAAGTAGCGATTTTTGCTTCTGGTTCTGGTAGCAATTTTGAAAATATAGTACGACAAGTACAAAATGGAATTTTATCGCATATTGAAATTTCAGCACTATATACAGACCATAATGACGCATACTGCATCGATCGTGCGAAAGCATTAGGCATCAAAGTACATATCAATGAACCAAAAGACTTTGAATCTAAATCACAATATGAAAAACACTTACTGACATTATTATCCGAAGAAGGGGTTCAATGGATAATATTAGCAGGTTATATGAGATTAATAGGACAAGATATATTAAATGCGTTTCCACATAAAATTTTAAATATCCATCCTTCATTATTGCCGAAATTTAAGGGGATTGACGCAATAGGACAGGCATATCGTAGTGGAGATATTGTAACAGGATCTACAGTACATTATGTTGATAGCGGTATGGACACGGGAGAAATTATTGAACAAAGACAATGTGATATTAAAACGGACGATACTAAAGAAGACTTGGAAGAAAGAGTTAAACAATTAGAATACGAATTATATCCGAGCGTTATTGCAAAAATCATTCAATAGAGGAGTATTACAAAACAATGAAAAAAGCAATTTTAAGTGTTTCAAATAAAAGCGGTATTGTTGAATTTGCAAAATCATTACACTCTTTAGGCTATGAACTTTATTCAACAGGTGGTACAAAACAAATTTTAGAAGAAGCTCAAGTTGATGTGAAATCTGTCTCAGAACTCACACAATTTCCTGAAATTATGGATGGGCGTGTTAAAACATTACATCCTGCAGTTCACGGAGGTATATTAGCTGATAGAGATAAACAAGAACATTTAGATCAATTAAAAGAACAACATATTGATCTTATAGATTTAGTTGTTGTTAATCTTTATCCATTTCAAAAAACAGTCGAAAATCCTGAAGTAACGGAAGATATTGCAATCGAAAATATCGATATTGGTGGTCCGACAATGTTAAGAGCTGCAGCTAAGAATTTTAAACATGTCACTACAATTGTTCATCCATCAGACTATAACGAAGTGATTAGTAGAATCAAAAACAATCAATTGGATGAAGCATACCGTAGATCACTAATGATTAAAGTATTTGAACATACGACTCAATATGATGATGCAATTGTTAATTTCTTCAAAGATAATAAAGAAACATTACGTTACGGAGAAAATCCACAACAATCAGCTTATTTTGTAAGAACATCTAATGCTAAACATACTATTGCAGGTGCTAAACAATTACATGGTAAGCAATTAAGTTATAACAATATTAAAGATGCAGATGCAGCACTGTCATTAGTAAAGAAATTTGAAGAACCAGCTACAATAGCTGTTAAACATATGAATCCGTGTGGCGTCGGAATTGGAAAATCTATAGAATTTGCTTTTCAAAATGCATTTGATGCAGACAATCAATCGATATTCGGTGGTATTATTGCGCTAAATCGTGCAGTGACGGCAGAATTAGCTCAAACGTTACATTCAATCTTTTTAGAAGTAGTTATCGCACCAAAATTTACAGATGAAGCGCTAGAAATTTTGACTCAAAAGAAAAATATTCGATTATTAGAAATAGATACTACGATTGATAGTAGAGAAGAGGAATTTGTATCAGTATCTGGTGGATATTTAGTACAGGATAAAGATAATTACGAAGTTAGTCGTGAAGACATGAAGGTTGCAACTGAAGTTCAACCCACAGAAAAGCAGTGGAATGCAATGTTATTAGGTTGGAAAGTTGTAAGTGCTGTTAAAAGTAATGCTGTTATCTTAAGTAATGAAAAACAAACAGTAGGTATTGGTGCGGGCCAAATGAACCGAGTTGGATCAGCTAAAATTGCATTAGAAAGAGCAATAGAAATTAATGAGAATGTAGCTTTAGTATCTGACGGCTTTTTCCCGATGGACGATACAGTAGAATTAGCTGCTAAAAATGGCATTAAAGCAATTATTCAACCTGGTGGTTCAATTAAAGATCAAGAGTCGATAGATATGGCAAATAAATATGGAATTACAATGGTAATGACAGGTATGCGTCATTTTAAACACTAAAAGTTAAAACATGAAGGGAGTAAATTCATGAACGTACTCGTTATAGGTGCTGGTGGTCGTGAACATGTATTAGCAAATAAATTAAATCAATCTCCATTAGTTGATCAGGTGCATGTTATACCTGGTAATGAAGCTATGGTAAATGTTGCACAAATTCATACAGATATTAAGGAAAATGATAATGAAGGTATTTTAGAATTTGTAACTCAACATCAAATTGAATGGGTCGTGATTGGGCCTGAACAACCACTGATTGATGGTCTGCCTGATTTATTAAGAGAACATCAAATTAAAGTATTTGGGCCTAATAGTGATGCTGCTCAAATAGAAGGATCTAAGTCTTTTGCAAAGAGAATTATGGATAAATATCATATTCCAACAGCTCAATATAGAGAAATTGATAATAAAGACGAGGCATTAACATATGTTAATCATTGCGATTTACCAATTGTGATTAAAAAAGATGGTTTAGCAGCTGGTAAAGGGGTAGTTATAGCTACCAATCGAAATGATGCTAAAGAAGCTGTGAATCAAATGTTTAGTGAGGACTCTGGTACAGTAGTATTTGAGGAGTTCTTAGAAGGTGAAGAGTTCTCAGTCATGACCTTTGTTAATGGTAAAAGAGCTATACCTTTTGATTGTATTGCGCAAGATCATAAGCGTGCATATGATAATGACGAAGGACCTAATACGGGTGGTATGGGTGCATATTGTCCAGTACCACATATTAACCAAGATATACTAAAAAGAACGAATGATGAAATAGCTCAACCTATTGCTAATGCAATGGCTGAAGAAGGTTATCATTTCTTCGGTTTGTTATATATCGGAGCTATTCTTACCGAAGATGGACCAAAAGTCATTGAATTTAATGCAAGATTTGGCGATCCAGAAGCACAAGTATTATTAACACGTATGAAAAGTGATTTGATGGATCATATCATCGCTCTAGATAAAGGTGACGAGATTCATTTAGAATGGAAAGATGAATCTGTAGTTGGTGTGATGTTAGCCTCTAAAGGCTACCCAGGTCATTATGAAAAAGGGCATAAAGTAAGTGGATTCGAATTGAATCAGAACTATTATGTAAGTGGCTTGAAAAAAGAAAATAATCAATACGTTAATTCAGGAGGTCGTGTCATATTAGCTATAGGACAAGGAGACAATTTAGCTAAAGCACAACAAGAAGCCTATAAAAATGTTGAAAAAATTAATAGTGATAATTTATTCTATAGAAACGATATTGGTAATAAAGCACTAAAGTAATGACACCGTACTCTGATTAACAGTTTATAAAATGCAAAAAAGGTCCGGGACATAAAGTTCTTGGACAAATGAAAAAAGGTAATTTCTATTGAAATAATATAGAAATTACCTTTTTCATTGTTATTTTGATTATTTTCAGCTCGTTGAGCTACTACATTAATCCAAAAAATGGTTCTACATCTATTTTCCTTTGACTATAGATTACTTTCGTTATAGTCCCAATTTTGAGTATTAAACATGTAACTTTTATATTTTTAGCTTTACCTTTAATAAACATGCCATAAGTTATCAATGATGTTTGATTAAATTCATCTATGATTACCAATTAATTAGACTCATGTGTGGGAATAATAATTGAAGTTCCCATTGGTAATGTAAGTTGAGTCTTGTTTTAGTCTTTATACAGAAGACTCTTCGTTAATTAAGTTTAGTTGTGTTTACTAAATTATACGAAAGAGTTTTTTTGAGTATATTAGCGTAAAATTACATATAAATACGTAGTATTTATGGCAAGACTCATGAGGGAACAGTACAAGTTGAAGACCTTAGAAATTCCCACAGATTTATCTGTGTAGAATTTCTGGCTGAAACTGTACCATCGGAAGGGACCCAACACAGAGAAACTGATTAAATCAGTTTCTACAAGCAAAGCAAGTTGGGCATAGCGTAGCCATACAATACGAAGTATTGGGTATAAAGTAAGCACTAAGATGATTAAAATAAATCATCTTAGTGCTATTATTTTAGTATTTATTTCACAGCCTGTTGTAGATATATCTTATCTGTTACCAACGTCTGAACCGACGTCTACTTTCTTACTTTTCTTGTCGTATACTGCTCCTTGTACACTACCAAAGTTTGGATCATTTCGTTTTTCCTTCACACCATATCCAAGATTTTTGAAAATCTCTAAGTCTTCGTCACTCGTAGCATTTTCATAATAAATGGTACCACCATCATTATAGAATCTTGGTTTGTCGACCGCTTCTTGTAAGGTACCGTCACCTCTTAAATAATCGACAATGACTTCATTTAACATTGTTGGAATTTTGTTACCACCAGGAGTACCAATACCCATATAGAAGTCTGTACCTACTATAATTGATGGCGAAATAAATGAACGTGGTGCTTTATGTTTTTCACCATAGTTAGGACTTGCTTGAGATTTAGAGAAGTCTCCTAATGAGTTGTTCATATAAAAGCCTTCCTTCATAAAGTCACCTGAACCAAAGTAACTTGATAATGTATTGGTAGTACTCGCAACTTTACCTTGCTTATCAATAACAACAAAGTGTGTTGTACTAGTATTATCTGTTTGAATTGGATTAAAATCACTTCCACCTTCAGCTGTTGTACCTACATTTACTTTGTTCAATTCACCTAGTAAATAATCATCTGATAAATGTTCTTCGCTACTAGGTTCCGCACCATTTACAATGTCACGATTGCTATACATAACATCACGAGATTCTAAGATACCTTTAATGTAGCTATTACGATCAGCAGTACCTTGATTTTCTTGTTCATCTATTTTTAATCCTTGTAGTGTCAATGTTCCTCCTAGAGGATTTGAAGCTGAATAAACTTTGTTTCCTAAGTACTCTGTACTTACTGGTTCTTTCTTTTCAGTTTTAAATGTATTGAAATCTTTCTCTGTTAATTGATTATCCAATTGTTTAGAGATACTTTTACCTACATCTTTATAGAAATAATCTGGACCTTTATCACGAATTTTCTTTAATGTATCCGCTAGTTTATCTTGTTTAACAACATCGCCTTCACGGACCGTTTTCTTACCTTTAAAGAATGGTGAATTACGATCAATTTTAGAACCATATATTTTCAAACTACGTTCTAATTCTGAATCTACTTCAAATCCATCTTCAGCAAGTGGAATAATATAACCAAAGAGTTTCTTCTCATCCATCTTACCTTCTTTTTCATGCATATCATGCATACCTCTTACGAAACCAGGCGTACCAATTTTATCTCCTTGTTTATAGTTATAAGAAGAATATGTTTTATATTCATATAAATTTGGTACTTGGCCTTCTGAACCATCATAAGTTAATGTGGCGCCACCACCACCTAGACCAGATGAATGAGGTTCAGTAACCGCTAATGCATATGATACTGCGAATGCAGCGTCTGTTGCATTTCCACCATCTTCAATAACTTTATTACCTATTTTAGTGGCAATCGCATTGTTAGATGCCACACCATAGTTTTTATTTCCAGCCTTTTTATGATTTGTTATTTTGTTCTCGTATAGTTTATCTTTATCAATCTTTTCATCTTTCGTAAAATAGTAAAATACAAACGAAATAATGATGGTCAAGATTAATATGACAGTCAAGGTTGCTTTATTATATATGTTCATTCCTAACTTGCCCCTTTTGAAAGATATTGCTGTTCTCCATTTTTCAATTCTTGCTGTTCATAACTATCTAAACCTTCATTTGCTCTTGCGAATATGACGAGTAGGAAAATAATTACTACAATAACGATTACAGTGATCGGCAGCCAATGTTTTTTAATATTCAAATGTATAACCTCCATCGTCAGCTTTTTTTAAATCAATTGATTGGTCTTTAATATTATTGTAAAAGCGTCTTTGGTCCATTTTGTTCATATCATCTTCAGAAATTTTACCGTCTTTCGATTGAATTGGTGTGAGATGTAACTTATGTTTTTTATCTTTCCAATCATCTTGTACAACCATACCTTTTTGATTTTTCGATAAGAAATCATCTGATGTTGTATTTCCCAGGCTATAAAAAATAGGAGTGTTCTTGTATTTTTCGACTTTTTGAATAACTGAATTATGTCCAATAATCACATCTGCTCCTGCTTTGGATAAAGCATGCGCATATTCTTTTTGACGATCTGTAACATTTCTTTCGTTTGGAATTCCCCAGTCAACATTAACTACTACATAATCATTATTTTGTTTTAATTTTTTAATTAATGGATAAAAAATGTCTGGATCCAAACTGATAGATGTCGTATTTTTAAGTGGTTCTGCATAATTTGATTCTACATCTGTAAATGATACATTAGCTATTTTCTTACCTTTAACATCTTGTTGCACGGTTTTACTATTAATAGGGTTAGAACCATTCCCCGTTAGGAAATTATACCCAGCTTGCGATTCTACCTTTTCCATCAAGTCTCTTGCAGTAACATTATCCGCAGTCTGATTAATTAAATTTACACTTTTAATGTTCTGCTTTTTCAAGAACATGATGTTTTCTAAATTTTTCTCAATCTCTTTCTTAGAATCTTTAGCAAAGTCATTCACTAACAATGAGGCCGTTGAAAAGTCACTATTCTTCAGTGGCTCTTGTAACCCTGAAAATACACTATTGAGATTATTTTGACGTATATGTTTATTTAATGTGATATTACCCAAATAGGTCATGCGAACGCTGTTTGGATCTTTTGCATCACTTTTCACAGGTACCACTTTAACTGCGCGAATAGCGAAGACTATTAATACTAAAGCGATAAGAAGAACTATGGCTGTGTATAAAGTGTTTCTACGTTTATGACGTTTAGATTGTTTGAGCAACCATTCGCTTGGTGTTAATCGTTTTTTCTTTTTCATTGTAATTACGCGCTCCTTGTTCTTGATTAATTAATAAAACTGTATAAGAACAAGATGACATATGTAATACATGTTAATAAC
>ENA-ORXC01000970-ORXC01000970.1-marine-metagenome-genome-assembly--contig:-NODE-970-length-18155-cov-3.571800_pt1 | contig 18155 bp, 15 predicted proteins | sample MGYA00237865_ERZ511478 | MGnify/ENA metagenome assembly ERZ511478 | reverse complement strand
CTTAAGATTCTAGTAATCTTTATCAAGTATGGACAACTATATGAGGTTTTAAACTAAACACTAAATAGCGAGGAAGCGATTTAAAGGAAACTGCCTAAGAAAAGTTATAGTTTTATTTAACCATATATTGTAAGTCTGGGTGAAGGCAAAGTTCTATAAATACATCACGAAAACATCTAATGACCATTTCATGCCCCCATAAGGCGGATGGATTGCGCTTTTTTCTGCATATCGACCATTTTGTGCCTCCATAAGGCGGCTGGATAATCATTTTTTCTAATCAACAGCATTTTCGCGCCTCAAAACAGTAAAAAGGTGAACCATATCTTATTCCTTGGTTCAGCCTTTTTGTGTTTTACCTTCATTCTTTTGTAATTTAACGGTTGGCGCATATATTTTAACGGTTGGGCTAACTTTAATCCCCGTTGGTTTTCTTTTAATCCCTTTTGAACACGATTAATCCCCGTTGATACAATTTTAACCCCGGTAGAACATGATATATTCCCGGTTAACCCAATTTTATTCCCGGTTGAGCACGTTTTATTTCCGGTTGACCTAATTATATTCACGGTTGATTAAACTTTGATACAAGTTAGCAAATGCAGGTCACTATTTCAACGAACATACCTTAAACAATCACACACAAAAAGCCGAGTCGACAACCACCGGCCTCAGCCCTGTTCAATTCGCCTTCTTCTCATATTTCAAAACATAAAGCGGTTCATTCTCCATCCATTCGGCAAATAGTACATCTTCAACATGATGGATTTTCTGTTTCTCTAACTCATTTTTCAGCCATTGCTCATCGACGCCGGCTTCTTTAAGATTATCGCTGACCACTTCTCCATCAAGGATCATGTTGACTGGAAGGCTTGGATCGTCTGCTTTAATTTTCATATCGCTATTTTTAGGCGTGTCATAATCCGCTTTTGGCAGGACACTGACCATTCCATTCGTTTCGATGATGGCATATTCCACTTCGCGTAGTGAAAAGTAGCCTTGCTGTCTGACAAGACTCTGGAGCTGGTTGATATCCAGCTTTGCTTTTTTCAAGGCCTCGAATTTAATCTTTCCTTTACGGACTACAATGTTCGGCTCGCCCTCAAGCAGCTTCCGCGATGACATGAATTTTTGAGTAATAGTCTCTGTAACATAAACGAGTACTCCCCACAAGGTTACAGCAAAGGCAATTTCGCCAATTTTCACTTCGTGATCATAAATCGCATTTCCTACAAGTTCACCAAGGATAATGGCAGAAATAAAATCAAAGGGTGTTATCTGGGAGAACTGTGTCTTCCCCTGCAATTTCGTCATGATAAATAAAAACACAAACCCGCTGGTTAATTCTAGTGCGATTGATAAGTAATGATTCAACACTCCCACTCCTTCCTTCCCATTATGGGAAGTTTTTCAGAAGTTGAATCATTATTTTTTGAAATACCTCCAAAAAACGACAAATGACTCGATTTTTTTGTCTAACAATTTTAATTCCATATAACGGTAAAATATGTAACTTTTATGAGAAAAAATCGTTTATAAGGGTGTAAATACCTTTACTAACACTGCATGGCCATAGAATTTTATCTAGATGGGCCTGCAAATGAAACAAGGGGGATGGGGAATGAAAAAGTGGCTTGTATCAATGATGCTTCTTGTATCAATGATGTTCTTTGAGGCACCTGCAGAGGCTGCCGGCGGGGATTTGATTATTATCAATAAGTCTATTAATCAACTAGCTTATTATAAAAATAATAAACTGGTAAAAACGTTTAAGGTGGGAACTGGGCGGAAAGCGTCCTACACGCCTGAGGGCAAGTTCAAAATCGTTAACAAAATCAAGAATCGTCCATATTACAGTGGAAAGATCCCTGGCGGTGACCCAAGGAATCCGCTTGGCGACAGATGGCTAGGCATAAATGCGAGAGGAACATGGGGAACAACGTATGCGATCCATGGCAACAATAACCCTAAATCAATTGGCGGATATGTAAGTGCCGGCTGCATCAGGATGTACGACAATGAAGTGCAATGGCTTTATGACCAGGTTAAGGTAAACACTCCGGTTGTCATCACATCATCCAAAAAATCCTTCAATGCGATCGCATCCGCAAATGGTTATAAGGTTACCGGCCAGGCTTCCGTACCAGTGACAGCTGTACCAACAAGCACTGTCCTTAAAAAAGGGATGCGAGGTCCTGAAGTAAAGCAGCTGCAGCAGGCGCTGACAAACAAAGGCTACAGTACGAAAGGAATCGACGGCGTATTCGGTCCAGCAACAGAAGCCGCGGTGAAAAAATTCCAAAAGGCGAAGAAGCTCAAGGTAGACGGTGTCGCTGGACCTGCCACCAAAAAGGCACTCGGAATGAAATAGCATCAGCCCAAAAAGAGACGGTCCCTCCTAAAAAGGAAGGACCGTCTTCATCTTTACACGCCTTTAACAAGTTCCCTCATCGAGTTCAGCTTTTCAGAAAGCTCCAAGAACCATTCTTCATCGCCAGTGGCAAGCGCCAGATCAATGAGATATTGAATTTGTTCTTTGTTTTTCACCTTTGGATTAGGCAGTTTTTTCACTCCGTTTGTGGCCATTGGAATCGTTTTGCCTACCATTGATTCATCATCACTTGATGTGATCGTTGCATTTACTTTATCATCCAAAATATCAAGTGACTCTATATATCCGATGAATAATTCTCCATCTCTGGATTTCCCCTTGATCCAATCGCCTACTCTTAAAATCGTGTCATTATTGGAAAACATATGTCACCTCACTTAATATAATCTGTAATATTTTTCATTACATTTACCAGCTAAGAAAGCGGGCGCGCTCTTAGTCACAACAGTTCGTTTCTTTGACCAGGTCGACTACTTCCTTGATGGAATAGTGCTTTAGATATTCTCCCAAATGTTCTTCAGCACCCAGGAAAATGGCAAACAGCACTTTGTGCATATTTGCTCCGACAACGCATTTTTCGTTAGAGTCCGGACACTTAGGCTGCAGTGCCCCTTCGGAGGTCAATTTATAGATATCCCAGAGGTTCACCTCATTTAAATCCAGTGCAAAAATGAATCCGCCGCCGGTTCCCTCTTTTGATTTGATAAATCCATGTTTTTTTAACAGGCCCAGCACTTTGCGGATCCGCACAGGATGAACTCCAGCACTCTCCGAGATCGCTTCGCTTGTCGACATTCTGTCCGGCTGCAGAGCAAGTAAGGTTAAACTGTGAATGGCAAGTGTAAAATCGCTGTTCATTGCCTGCCTCCTAACAGATTTGTTATGCTATATACTACATTTTATCCAGTTAAATTCAAAGCAAAAAGTATTTTGAGCACTAATTCGCGATGTTTTCCCACTCAAAGCCGGAGAATGTACGCAGCTTGCGAGGCAAGAAACTGCGAATTTCTTCCTCATTATACCCAACCTGCAGGCGTTTATGGTCCTGGATAATCGGACGGCGCAGCATTTGCGGATTTTTGATGATTAAATCATATAACTGATTCAGCGGAAGAGAGTCAATATCCACATCCAGCTGCTTATAGGTTTTTGAGTTCGTCGAGATAATGTCTTCGGTTCCATCCTCTGTCAGCCGAAGAATGGATTTGATTTCATCAACGGTGAGTGGCTCTGATACGATATTTCTCTCAATAAAATCAATCTGATGTTCCTGAAGCCACGCTTTTGCTTTCCGGCAGGAAGCACAGCTTGATGTGATATATAAAGTTACCATAATCCTCAGCTCCTTCGGTAAACTGCAAAAATAAAAATTACAGTTAAACGGCAATAGGTTCTTTTTTTATCTAAAATACTAATACTGTAATATTAAACTTTACAGTTAGCAAAGTCAATAGTCGTTTTTAGGTCTCCCCCCTTTTCTTCACCCATTTTCTCATTCCTTTTAAAATAGGCTTATCCGTTCGAAACTCTGTTGAAATCCTCTCGTCAAACTATTTGAGGTGATAAAAAATGATGAAGATAAAACGTTTCATACAGCTCGGGATGAGTCTCTTATTGATCGGTTCCTTACTCTTTTTTACCAACGGATCTGGCTATGCAGATGATCATGCTGTCACTGTTAAAAAAGGCGATACATTATACAGCCTTTCTAAGAAATACAATCTGACTGTCGAGGAGTTAAAGGATTTCAATAGCTTGAAGAATAATATTATTTATATTGGCCAAAAACTCCTCCTTCCCGGCCAGGCTGAATCAGAACTTATGCATGCAGTAGTCGGGGGTTCTTTTTCCAAGATAGAAAATGCAACGAAGCACATCGCTGTTCTGAAGAAGAAAGGAATTGAAGCCACAGTCATCACAAAGGTCATTAACGATAAAACTCTTTACCGTATCCAGGCTGGAGTTTTTTCAGAAAAAGCAAATGCGGAGAAACAAAAGGCTTTGTTGATCAAAATTGGCATTAAAGATGCTTACATCGATACGAATAAGAACCTCAATGTTCATGGTGTTTATATTGGTTCCACCTACATCCAGCTTCTGCAGCAATTCGGGAAACCATCAAAAACCGAGGACCAGCTGAATATCAGGTCGCTGTACTACACTGGAGAAGGTGCCGGAGTCCGCGTGAATTTTAACATGAAGAATGGTTCGGTGTTCGGTCTGCAAGTCTATCCGGAATATTTAAAACTCAGTTCCCTTCCGAAAGACAAAAGCCAGGTAATCAATGTCTATGGTCATCCAAATGCGGTGAAAAAAGTATCTTGCTATGAAAGCGCGAGCTGCGAACAATTCATCTATCAATTTAATAAGAACGAATTGATCATCCAGTTCGACCGCGATGGAAAGACTGTACAGTATTATGATTTAAGCAAATTACAATAACTTGGCGGCCGCCTTATGGCGGTCTTTATTGTGCCTTCAGCGGAATAGTTTTGGATAAAAAAATGCGTTTTATAAATAATAATGAGGATGTTATTAACCGCAGAAGGAGAATATGTATAATGAAAAAATTATTGTTGATGGGTTTTATTTTATTATTGCCGCTAAATATGATGGCTGGATCAACACCTGCCTACGCTAAACCACACCACAAATGTATGACCCAATCTGAGGTGAAATTCGAGAATGCATTCCGGAGATTGTGGATTGACCATGTATTGTGGACAAGCAACTATATTACAAGTGCCACAACAGCTGGTGCTGAGGACCAAAAAGAGGTGCTCGAGAGACTCCTGAAAAACCAGGAGGATATCGGAAATGCTATCAAACCGGTGTACGGCGAGGACGCTGGAAAGAAGCTTACGGATTTGCTTAAAGAGCATATCGTCATAGCTGGAGGTATTGTCGAAGCAGCCAAAAGTGGAGATAAAGCAAAGCTGGATCAGCTTAACAAAGAATGGTATCGAAATGCTGATGATATCTCGGCCTTCCTTAGCAGTGCCAACCCGAACTTAAAAAATGAAGAAGTTAAAAAGCTGCTTTATGCGCATCTCGAATTGGTGGCAGATGACCTTGCTGCAAGTCTGGAAAAAGATTGGGCGGCACGAATCGTTTCGATTGATGACGGAATGACTCATATCATTATGATGGCCGATGCCATTTCTGAAGCTGTCGTCAAGCAATTCCCTGAGAAGTTTAAGAAATAAGGCACAATTAATCCCTGGAGTCTAAATGGACACCAGGGATTTTTTTTCACAGAAAAAGGCTATTGAAACGTTGGGCTGAATTCAAGTAAAAGCTGTAAGCATCACTTCGGGCATATTTAACCTTCTGAATTAACATTCTTCCCCTCGGTTATAATCCTTCCTGGACAGGCCTAAGGTTTAATGTAACTTGAACAAAAGGAGCCATTAAATTGATACGAATATTAGGATTATCCGCACTCTTGCTATTCTGTATATACCTGGTTTATACCTATCCGCAAAATGCCCAGAAAAACGCTGAGCTCGATTATTTGGAGACCGACGCCAGTGTCCAGAATGACAATGACCTTTTAGAGACCATCTTACCTGAATTTGAATACCTGCACATAGAATCACTGGACAAGGAAGTGGACGGATATATCGTTGAAACCTACAGAGAGTATGAAATTCATCGTGACCAGGACGGCAACATCTTAAAACAAATCCCTACTTCAAACTATGAGTATGTACGATATAAAAACTATTAATCACTTCCTAATAGAAGATAGCCTGGCACAATGTCCAGGCTACTCTATTTTTTCCTTGGTTAAGATGCAGCTTTTGTCTTCAGCAAGCTTATACCCATTCCGATAAAAACAATGCCAGTCAAACGGTTTAAGATCGTTCCGGCTTTTGCATTTTTCCTGAGACTTGATGTTGCCATCGAGGAGAAATAGGCAGTCAGCAAACTCCAGGCTCCCCCGGTCAAGGTGAACGTCAATCCCAGAATGATGAATGGAATTGGGCTTGCAGCACCCCCATCGGCGTGAATGAATTGAGGAAGAAATGCCAAGAAAAACAAAGCCACCTTTGGATTCGTCACGTTCGTGATCATGCCTTGAAAAAAGATCTTTTTGTTGCTTTGGATTGGCAAAGCTTTCTGTTCACGTGCATTGCTTTTTGCTATTAACATTTGAATCCCCAGATAAGCCAGATAAATGGCTCCGGCAATTTTAATGGTTTGAAATAAAAAAGCTGACTGTGTCAATATGACGGATAATCCAAAAGCTGCAAGGAGTGTATGGACAACGATTCCGGTAGAAATTCCAAAGGCTGAGAAAATCCCAGCTGTCCTTCCTGAGGCCACTGAAAATCTTCCGATTTTTTAGATTTTCTTGAGAACCGAACAAAAAAGCCGATCCAATTCCATTTATTTGGAATTGGATCGGCTTTTTTCTTGTTTTGTTGTCCTCTTTTGCCTCTATTGTTACCCCATCAGTTTTAGAATTCTTTTTAAATTGACTGTGAATATGGCCATTGCACCTTGCAATTCCATGCCAATTAGACCCGAGGATGTAGCTACATCGTACCCGTGTCTGTGTTTTAATTCACTATTCTTCGCCTCAATCTTATAACGCTCCTTAGATTTCTCCTTAAAGTACTCGCCTTCCTGAAATTTAAGCTGTTGGCTGTGCTCAGTTGACTTTATGGTAACTGAATAGGTCTTACTCTTTGCTCCATCCTTGTAACACCCTTCTTTTAAAGGGCATGATTGGCATTTCTTAATATCAAAATAGTAGGTATCTTTCTGGTTTTTTCCTACATTTCTTTTTCCTGTTCTAGCCTTTCTGATTGCCAAATGTCCTGCTTTACAGACATACATCCCAGCGTCCTTGTTAAAATCGAATTCATCTTCCTTCGTACGTGTACCTTGGGTTACGATGGGGTTCAATTTAGCGACCAGTTTTATTTCGTTTTCGTTACTGTATATAATATTCTCTTTTTCTGAATATGCTGCATCGCCGATTACTTCTTCAACTTGAACTCCTGCTTCTTCGCTTTTCTCAATCAGACTCTGAAGTTGCTTGCCATCGTTTTTCTCGCCTGTCGTAATGACAGCTGCCGTAATGATTGGTTCCTCACTCATCGCCAGATGGGTTTTGTATCCAAAGAAAGAGGAATCGGCCGTCTTTTTTTATTGAGTTTTACGCCAGTTGACTTAACCGTATTTTAGTTATATATTTAAGTAAAATAATTAACCCTTGACGTTAATATTATTGTAACAGGAGAAGATTATGGACATATACTATACAAGTAATAAACTTGCTAAAATTTGTAATGACCAATCTTTGATGGATCGCAAATGGGGAGTAGAGAACGCAAAGAAAATACGGCGGAGATTAAATGAATTGGCTGCAGCAAATCACTTGGCAGAAATTCCTCACACTCCTCCTCCAAGACGCCATCAATTAACTGGCAAAAGAACTGGCCAATTTGCAGTCGATATACAGCAACCTCAGAGAATAATTTTTGAACCCGATCATGATCCTGTTCCGCTTAAAGAGGATGAGGGAATAGATTTGACTAAAATAACCTCAATAATAATTTTAGAGGTGGAGGATTATCATGGTAAGAAAAAATAGAATAAAATTCAATCCTAATTATGCCGTCCATCCAGGTGAAACATTGCTCGAAACTATAGACGCAATGGGCATTTCTCAAATGCAATTAGCAGAGAGGACTGGAAAAACGACCAAGGCAATTAATGAAATAATCAAAGGGAAAGCAGCGATCACACCACAAACAGCTCTTCAACTAGAGCGAGTTTTAAATATTCAGGCTTCTTTTTGGAACAGCCTACAAAAAAGATATGATGAAAAAATTGCCGAGTTAATTGAGGCGACAGAATTAGCGAAGCAGGTGGAATGGCTAAAAAAGCTTCCAATTAAGAGTATGATAAAGAACAATTGGCTTCAGAAAAAAAACGATGATGTTAGCCAACTAAAAGAGGTATTGAACTTTTTCGGCATGGCAAGTGTATATTCTTGGGAGGATCTGTGGGGTAAAGCGCTGGTAGATCCTCAGTTTGCTTTCCGCAAGTCAGAATCGTTGGATATAGATCCTTTCTCTGTATCTGCTTGGTTAAGGAAAGGTGAAATAGCCAGTCAGAAGGTTCAATGTTCCCCATTTAAAGCAACTCTGTTTAAACAAAAACTAAAGGAGATAAAGTCATTTACATTAGAGTCACCGGATATTTTCATATCAAAACTGAAAGACCTTTGCTCCGAAGCAGGTGTAGCAGTGGTGTTTGTAAATGAACTTCCCAACTGTCACATTAATGGAGCAGCGAGATGGTTAACCCCAGAAAAGGCAATGATACAGTTAAGTTTACGCTATAAAACAGATGACCATTTATGGTTTACATTTTTCCATGAAGCAGCACATATTCTCCTTCATGGAAAGAAGGAATTGTATATAGATTATATGGATAATAAAGGGGCCGGTTTATCAGGATTATTGACACAACAAGAGAAACAGGCAAATGATTTTGCTTCCGAGCACTTACTTCCCTTTTCTATATATAACAATTTTATAAAATTTAGGAACTTCAGTAAGGATAATATAGAGAAGTTTGCGAAGGAAAACGGTATATCACCTGGGATCGTTGTGGGAAGATTACAGTTCGATGGGTTGATTCCCTATAAAACACCTTTGAATGGATTAAAAAGAAAATACTCTTGGGATAAATTTGATTGGGTATGCAGTGAAGACACAATAGAAAAACAATAGTTATGAATTAAGGAGATAGAGAAATGATAAATGTTGTTAGAGGTGCTTCTAAAAAGCCAATATCATCGGACCGTTTAGCTACTTACTTTGAACAAAAAGATGACTTGAATGGTACATTATATTTAGGTTATCCGATCATCGGTACAGCCGAAGGTGCTTATGATATCGATGCAATTTTAATTTCTGAAGAATATGGATTAATTATTTTTGATATTATTGAGGGTCCAAATGAAAATGATCGTACCGACATTCAAGATGATCTTTATAATAAATTCCAGTCAAGATTGTTACAAAATAAAAAATTAGTAAAAAAAAGAGATCTGATGGTGGATATAAGTGTTGTAACCTTCGCTCCGGCTTGGAAATTCAGGCCCAACAATAATGATTTTGGATATGAATTGGTTACATCTGAAGCAGAATTGGATAATTTTCTAAATGATCTACATTGGAATAACAATGAATACTTCAATAAACTAGTAGAAGATGTTCAAATGATAACTACTATTAAGTCAAGACCTAAGCGTGAAAAAGTAAAAACTGTTGATTCTAAAGGAGGTAAATTGATAAAGCTTGAAGAATCCATAGCTAACCTTGATAGCAATCAAAGTCAGGCTGTTATAGAAACTGTTGATGGTGTACAACGTCTTAGGGGCCTAGCTGGGTCAGGTAAGACAATTATCTTGGCGTTAAAGGTAGCTTATCTTCATTCAAATAATCCGGATTGGGAGATTGCAGTAACATTTAATACACGTTCACTCAAAAATCAATTTATAGACTTAATCACCAGATTCACTTATGAACACACACGTGAGGAACCAGATTGGAGAAAAATAAAAATTGTTCATGCATGGGGTAACTCGAATACTCCGGGAATCTATTATGATATTTGTAATACCCATGATATAGAATTCTTGCCACTTTCAAAAGCATCTTCCCTCGCCCAACCAGGTCAGACAGATTTCGATGCGGTTTGTAAAAAGGCTCTAGATGAAATTACGGAGTTTCAGGAAATGTATGATGTTATCTTAATCGATGAAGCTCAGGACTTCTCCAAGAGTTTTTTACAACTCTGCTATAACATTCTGAAAGCACCAAAAAGATTGATTTATGCTTATGATGAGCTACAAAGTTTGAGCAGGATGTCGATGGATTCACCTGAAAATATTTTCGGGTTAGATGGTAATGGAAAACCTAAGGTACTTTTGAAAAATGAGGATAAAAAACCTAAGCAAGACATTATATTGCAAAAGTGCTATCGTAACTCTAGACCTATCTTAGCAACTGCACATTCTTTGGGTTTCGGAATTTATTATGATAAGGGATTAATTCAAATGTTTGATAGGTCATCTTTGTGGAAGGATATTGGATATACCATAGTAGATGGTGAACTAGAAGAAGGAAGCCATGTAAAATTGGGTAGAACTGATGAAAATAGTCCAATATTTTTAGAATCGCATTCACATATTGATGATATCATTCAATTTAATTGCTTCAAAAGCGAACAGGAGCAAGCCAAATGGATTGCACTACAAATAAAGAAAAACCTAGAAGAAGATGAACTTGAATACCAAGATATCATGGTCATTCATACTGATCCTTTGACTACAAAATCTGCTACTTTTCCTATTCGCCAGGAATTGCACAACTTAGGCATAAACTCTCACTTAGCCGGAGTCACTACCTCTCCCGATATATTTAACCAGGGGGATTCCATAACTATAACAAGCATATATAGAGCTAAGGGAAACGAAGCTGCCATGATATATGTAGTAGATGGCCAAAACTGCTATAAAGGACTCGAATTGTCCAGAAAAAGAAATATTCTTTTTACAGCTATAACAAGAAGTAAGGCCTGGGTCCGTGTAACTGGATATGGGAAAGACATGCTGGGTTTGATAGAAGAATTTAAAAGAGTGAAGGAAAACAATTTTCAATTGGAGTTGGTATATCCAACTGAAGAACAAAGGAAAAAAATGCACATCGTAAACCGGGACATGACACAGGAAGAGAAGAAGAAAAGAGCTTCAAGTTTAGAAAGTATGAATGAAGTTGTGAAATCACTAAAGAGGGGCGAATTTTATATTGAGGATTTACCTGATTCTATAAGAGAATTTTTAAGAGAACAGTTGAAAAATGATATGGATTAATTCCATTAGTACTTAACAATACGTTATCTATTATTTGATAACTCCACATTACCAAGTGCGCAAGGAAATATAGGATGAATTCATATAACACGACTAAAAATAAATCTATCGTTTTTTGGTAGGGTTTCCAAGTGGTCCTGATAAAGGGACAATGAGGAACCCTTTTTTATGAAATGAAAGAAACAGGCTAGTTAAAGCAGGTAAATGGATGTTCTCCCATTATATTTGTAAGGATGCTTAGCATTGAATAAAATGCCTGATGAATATGTAAAGTTAGAAGGGATCCACCTTTGGAGGAATTGCTAAATTCATAATATGTCCAAACCCTTGATATGGGTTTGGGCATTTTTTAAAATATACCATTATTTCCGTTAAGAAGGATTAACGTCTTTTTTTGCTGTTAACAAACCTTGGACACTAAATGGACCTGAGATTTTTTTGAGCAGAAATAACATAGTTTAATATTTTTTTACCAAAATTTAAACAATATCCAAAAATTAATAGTCTAGATATAATATTCTGGACTATCCGGATAGTACATGCATCGAGAGAGGAAGAAAAAATAGAATATGTCTTCATCATTCAGATTCTTTTATCGCTATTTTGCGATAATCATTTCATTATGCCTTATAATCAGTTTGGTAGGGCCAAATTTTGCAAACGCAGCACCCGGGGAATCGAAAAGAGCTCTCAAAAAGGAAATCTTGACGGCAGATGTTGGGGAACTTCCGAATAAACTTCCGAAAGAGAAACTGGAACTAACCAGCAAACGTACTCCATTTTCCACACGTTTCCTCAATCAAGATGGAAGCTTCACCGAAGAAATTTTCATGGACCAACAATTTTATCAGGATCCTTCCGATAAAAAATGGAAGAAGATTGATAATAGCTTAAAAGAAAGCAAGAAACAACACGGCAAGCTTGAGAACACTTCAAATGAGGTAAAGACCCTATTTGCTCAACAGTCTGGAAACAGTGAACTGGTGACTGTTGAAAAAGGGGGAAAAAGTGTCAGCTTTGTACCCGTAAAAGCCAATAAGGTACAGGGAACTGCTAAAGGTAACGAAATGACGTTCAAAGGCATTTTACAGGATGTGGACTTCCGTTATCGTGTACAGGGCAGCGCGGTCAAGGAGGATATCATCCTTCATCAATATCAAAACGAAAATACATTCAGTTTTGAATTGAAGCTTAAAGGCGTTTCACCTCAGAAAGAAAAAAATGGCACGATCGTCTTCAAAGATTCAAAAGGAAAAACAGTTTGGTTCTTTGAAAATCCTTATATGACGGATGCAAAAGGCAATTACTCCGAAAAAGTATCCCTGAACCTTCGCGAAGAAAACGGGAAGACTTTTGTCGATGTGGTGGCCGATCAGGTATTTTTGAAAAATCCTGAGACGCAATACCCAGTAACGATTGATCCGACCATCGACAGCTGGAATGTATTGAGAGACAACTTTGTCGCAAGCAGTTTCCCTGATTCAGTATTTTCCAGCAATACGTATATGCATACGGGCTACAACAGTTATTTTGGCACTACGCGCGCCCTTTTACGTTTCTATCTTCCTGCTTTGCCAAGCGACAGCGTGATTGACAGTGCCACATTTAACGCTTATCAAACCAGAAATGACGGACAACAGGTTTCTGTAGACTTACACCGGGTATCATCCGATTGGCCGTCATCAGCCACCTGGAATTCGCAGCCAAGTACTGCAACCACAAAGGAATCCACAGTGACAAGCAATACTTATAATGCATACTGGAGCTGGGATATTACGTCCTTGGCAAAAGACTGGTATAACGGTGTTCAGGCAAACTACGGTATGATGCTGAAACAGCAGAACGAAACCACTTCTCCTTATCGTACATTTACCTCTGTCAATAACGGAATCAACACCCCACGCTTAACGGTGAATTACCGGGTGGAAGCAATCGGGCTTGAGTCATTCTGGACAAATACAGAAGAGGGAGTCAATCCCGCAAACGGAAACCTTGTCTATCGGGAAACGGATGTGCAAATTCCAGGCCGTGGACCAGAAGTCAGTCTTACTAGAACATTTAACAGCCGGAAATCTTCTTTTAAAGGGCTGTTTGGTTATGGCTGGATTTCAAATCTGGAACAAACGCTTGTTGATTCAGGCAGCGGACCGATCACTTTAATCGATGAGGATAATACCCGCCATATTTTCGGAGAAAAAGTGGGCGGAGGTTATGAAGCCGCAGGCGGCGTCTACCTCGATCTGGTTAAAAATACTGATGGAACCTACACCATCACAGCAACAGACGGAACCAAAACAAACTTCAATACAAGTGGGAAAATCAGCTCGATCACAGACACCAATGGAAATACAATAACATTTGTCTATGATGCATCTGGCAAATTAACAAAAATTCAGGATGCATCCGGACGGGCAACCAGCATTGCCTTCGGGACAAACGGGTATGTATCCAGTGTGACAGACCCGGCTGGCAGGATAACTTCCTACAGTTATGACGCGTCTGGCAATATGACTAAAGTGACCAATCCAGAGGGCAAGGTTACCACGTTCAGTTATGACGCGAACCATAACCTTACGGGTGTCACTGATGCAAGGAGCATCAAAACTACTGTCGGGTACGACACATCTGACAGGGTAACCAGCATCAGCAGACCACTCACAATCAACGGAGTTGCGGGAACAAGCAAAACGACATATGCCTACGACACTGCCAATTTGGTAACGACTGTAACAGATGGTGAAGGCAAACGAGTCGATTATACTACGAATGCCAATGGAAATGTCGTCCAGGTAACGCAAAACCCGCTTGATGCAGCCAATAAAGCGGTAACGACATTCACCTACGACAATAAAAACAATTTGACAAAAGTTGTAGAGCCGAACATAAACAAGGCAAATGGCACCGCAGCATATGTTTACACATATGACCCCAACGGTAACATTACCGGTGTCCAGCTGCCTGAAAACCAAAATTCCACATTTGAGTACGACATCAACAACAATTTAGTCAAGGAACAGGATTTCAGCCAGAACGTCAGCACGAACGATTACGACAACAAGAACAACCAGACGGAATCCACCGATCCGAATGTCCAGACATCTGCAAGCAGATACGATGCAAACGGCAACCTTCTTTACTCCACGCATCCCATGTCTGCGGCTGATAACCTGTTAGCAAACTCAGGCTTTGAACTGGACCAGAATACCGACAGCTGGCCTGACGGCTGGACAAAGATGATGCAGCCTAATACAACCGCCACTTATGGCTGGTCAAACACAAGCAAGTTCGGCAAAAAGTCGATTAGTATTTCAAACCCAACTGGTTGGGCGATCGTAAGTTCCGAAAAAGTAAAATACGAGGCTGGAGATCAATTTATTGCGAGTGCGTATATTAAAAACGAAAACACAGCGAACTCCGCTTTGATCAAAATTGAATATTTTAATGCACAAGGAACACCTCTCCCGCCAACATCCTATTCATTCGGACTAAAGGGTACCCATGATTGGACAAGGGTCCAGGCAGACGCATCTAATGCTCCAGCCCAAACGGATACAATTCTTGTTTCCTTCGGTCTGAAGGCGGGTGCTGGAACAGCCTACTTTGACGGTGTGCAGCTTGAAAAAGGAACGACATTGGCAGCATATAACCTGGTGGAAAACTCTAGTTATGAGCGTCCTGATTCCACGAATGCAAGTCTTCCAGAAAATTGGGGAACAAGCGGAAATCTTTCAGTCAATGATAAAATCATTCAGAACGTCAACCCTGGTGATGATAACGTGTATATCGGCAAATCTTCTTTCCAAATGACAGGGGAAGCCGGGAAAAATAAACAACTGAAGCAGACGATCAATCTATCCGGCGATGCCAATACGCAGCTGACACTGTCCGGCTGGGCAAAGCAGGCAGGGGCTAATCCGAACGGCGGACCATTCGAGATGCAGGTCGTCGTGAATTACACGGACGGAACCAAAGGCTACAACTTCGGGAACGAATTCGACAAGAATGCGCAGGACTGGCAGCATGTTCCGGCATTTGTCAAACCGACAAAGGCATTCAATTCGCTTGATGTTTACTACCATTTCAACAACCAGTCTGGTACGGCATATTTTGATGCGATGCGTCTGGTAATCGGTACTTCCATCACGTCCAACACATATGAGGATGGAGGTAATTATATAACAGGTGTCAAAGACCAGCTCGGCAATACGGTTTCATTTGGCTATGATGCCGTCGGAAACAGGACAAGCGTGACAGATGCAAAAGGGCAAAGGACTTCCTTTGCGTATGATGGCCGCAGCCTGTTGACAAAAGTGACAGATGCGAAACTTGGCGTGACTTCCTATGGTTACGATGGCAACGGGAACCGGACAACCGTAACCGATGCCAAAGGGAACCTGACAAAGTACGACTACAACGAATTCAACCTTGTTTCAAAGTTCACGAATCCGTTAAACCAGGTGACCCAGTTTGAGTATGACAGGAACGGTAACCAGACAAAGCTGGTTTACCCGAAAGGTGACGCAATCACCAGCACATTCGATGCACTGAACCGTTTGAACGGCATATTTGTAAACGGGGCAAAGAAGTGGGGCTATGGGTACGATGCGAACGGGAACATGACTTCCGTGACCGATGCATCTGGTATCAGCAAAACCTTCTCTTACGACAGCAACAACCGTTTGACTGAGGAAGCAAAGGGATCCGTTAAAATGTATTATGGCTATGATCCAAATGACAATTTGACTTCCGTCAAATTCACTGCAGGCACGACAAGTGCTTCAACCGAATTTGCCTACAATAAGCTGAACCAGCTTATCACCTTGTCCAAAAACGGTTCAAACCGGGCGAAGTTCGTATATGATGAGCGGGGTAATGTGACTTCCGTTAAACGGGCAAACAATTCCTATACATCATTCCAATATGATGACGCCAACCTGTTAAACGAACTGAAAAACTACAAGAATGACGGGACTGTATTGAACTCCTATAAATACAGCTACGACCCGAACAGTAACCAGACCAGCATCGCAACCGACAAAGGAACGATTTCGTACGAATACGATGCGCTGAACCAGCTGACGAAGGAGACTTTAACAGACGGCACAGCGATTACGTACGAATACGATTCGGCAGGAAACCGCACGAAGAAAATTGAAACAAAAGGCACAGTATCTACAACAACGACCTATACGTACAATGCCGGAAATGAACTGACAAATGTCAGAGGCCAAGCATATACGTACGACCAGAACGGGAACCTCACGAGTGACGGGGATAAAACCTACATCTATAATGAGGAAAACCAGCTGACCGAAGTCAAAGACAAGACAGGCACTTCCCTTGGGAAGTTTACTTACGACCATGAGGGCAAGCGGACCAGCATGACAACATCCGCAGGGACAACAAACTTCCATTATAATGGGGATAAAGTCATCGCTGAGACGGATGCCAATAATGCGGTTACAGCGGAGTATACATGGGATGCCCAAGATAACCCTGTTACCATGGTTAAAGGCGGCAAAACGTATTATTATCATATTAACGGACATGGTGATGTAACAGCATTAACAGATGAAAACGGGAATGTGGTAGCGGAGTATCAATATGATGCTTGGGGGAATATTCTTTCTTCATCAGGGACCATGAAAGATGCTAACCCATACCGATATGCTGGGTATCGGTTTGATCAGGAAATTGGTTTATATTACTTGATAGCTCGTTACTATGATTCAAATGTTGGACGTTTCTTAACTAAAGATTCTATACACGGAGTTGAAGACGATCCTGGAAGTCTTAATCAATATGTCTACTCCAAAAATAATCCCGTTAAATACATTGATCATAGCGGACATCTGCCAACACTTGTAGCATCTGCATTGGTTGGTGCGCTGATTAATGCTGTCGGTTATGTAGCAGGTCTATTGGTTAAATATGGAAAGAAAAATGCATTTAAACATTTTAGTGTCTGGGCTTTCGGAGGAGAACTTTTAAAGGGAGCAGCTGCCGGAGTCATAGGTGGAGGTATTGTTTCCAAGCTAGCTAAAGCAGGAAACCTTTCAAAAGTAGGAGAAAAGTTTTTAGCAGGACACATGGCGCCTGCAGCTTACTTAGTATCAAACTTTGGAAACTTTAGCCGAGGGTCTTTCTCAGAAAACCAAGTCCTTTCATTGTTTGGTGACAAAGTAGGATTTTTATGGTCGGCAGCAAAGCCTTATGTCCAAAAAATATATAAAAAATATAAAAGATGAATCCTTTAATTAAAGGGGGGATAAACGGTGGGAAAAGATTTTTATGCGGGTATACTCATTTTCGCTGTTGGTATATTTTCTTTGTATATGTTTTTCCATGCAACAAAGGAAAGATTCTATTACAGTAAAACATATTCGCAAGTCAAGTATATAACGCCATTACCTGGTTCTATTAATTATTGGATTATTAAAATTTTGTTTATTGTTGGAGGTCTTTTGTGTATTTCTGTAGGTTTATATGGAATTAGTAAGCCATTTCTTTGAAACTCTTGTTGGATTTTGGAAGTTTCCTTTCCATTAAATAAATGAATAAAATTTCAAGCAATCTTTAAGTAATTTAGCAGTTACCTGTCATGGGTGACTGCTTATTTTGTGTGCCAGGCATGTTCATCAACTTAGCGGTGAAAGTCCGCTATGGACATTGGGATATGCGAACCATTAGCCGAAGGCAAGGGTGTCCGTGGCGACGAGGAATCAGAAGGAAGTCTTAGTCAAACCCTCCCTAGGTATTGTGGATTTCTAGGAAGAATGAGAAAACAAACTATTCGTATAATATAAATTAACGCTTTATTAAAAACGGTTATAAAATGTCCAAACCCTTGATATATATGGGGTT
>ENA-ORXC01000967-ORXC01000967.1-marine-metagenome-genome-assembly--contig:-NODE-967-length-18199-cov-3.298311_pt1 | contig 18199 bp, 16 predicted proteins | sample MGYA00237865_ERZ511478 | MGnify/ENA metagenome assembly ERZ511478 | reverse complement strand
AAAATCCGTGTTGAAGGCGATATGTCACAATTGATGGCAGTACAAACCGCGCGTCCAAGTGCTGAGCAAAAAGAGCTTTATAGTAATATCAAGTCAATGACTACCTTAGCTTAATGACTTGTTTTTCATTTTTGTATCAATAACGTTTAGCATAAAAAAAGCCCTTAATATGAATTAAGGGCTTTTTCGTCGGAGAGTTTAACAGTAAAGTAACTTCTAAATTAACTGGCTTTTGATTGTTGCGCAGTTGGTTGCAATTTTTGATTTTCTTTGTAAATCGCCGCTTGTAACCAGATATTGGCCTGTACATAGTCATGCACTTCAATAGCAGCGGTGGTTTCGGTTTTAGGTGCGCCGATACGAATGACAAAAGGATCTGCATCTTGCTCACGCAGTACCACCACATCAAATAAGATGATGGTCTGGCCATTAAATAGTGTTTCTTGCTTACCGAGCACCTGACCTTGACACCACGCTTCGTCTTCTTGCCCTATGGTATCGCCGAACAAATACGCGCACATATGACCAAGATTAATCTCGACGGGCGCCATTTGTTCTTTGGTTTGAGGCTGCCATGCTTTGATTTGCTCTTGTAAATCGTTAGGCATTTTTCCATCATTAGCGGCAACGATGTCGTTAAAGGCGCGATGGTAGCGAATGGCTTCTTGGTCTTCGACCATAATCACTTCGTCTTGCTCGCTCAGCTTAATCTCATGCGCCCACGCACTAAAGTTCACATAATAAGCGGTATCTTGCTGATATAAATGACGGTTAGCGGTATATAGCTGGTCGAAAGCATAAATAATGCTGCCATCAGCGGTGCGTAAGCGTAAGACCGCATCGTGAGTGTTGTCATTGACAATCATGCGCTCGATTTTGCACGTCAAACCATAAGGGCTATCGACACAAGGGTAAGCATTAATAAAGCATTCAGGTTTGCCGTCTTTCATCGCCAGCACTTGATTGATATGACAAGGCTGGTCTTCAGATAGCAATAAGCAGCTGTCTTTAGCGCTGACATTGCTGTTGAGCCCTTTCGGCATCGCCGCTTTTTCAATCATCTTTTGTAGCCATTCTGGCACGTCTTGACTCATGTCATCGGTCAAAATCCGCCAATGATCGGCGTGACCGGCAGATTGCTCGTCAGTTAAGGTGATTTTGGTGGGAGATTGGATGTTTTTATATTGATAATTAATGGTCATGAATATACTCAAACTTAAGTCAGCCATGAGGTTTGGGTCTAAAACTGTGATTGCTGACCATTATCCAATATATGAGCGGATTGGTTTATGATAACCAGCAATGTCGTCAGTAAAGAGGCAGCAAACAACAATGAGGGGTTAATGACAATTGTCCTTAGCATACAATATATAGGTATAGACGCAACTAATAGCAAGCCCCTCGTGAAAAATAATATGAAAAGTTGAGTTTTTATTAAAAAATACCGGCAGTTTGCGCTAATGACTGGCACATATAAGTCAAATTGTGTCAAACTAGCTCCCTTTTGACAGCGGTATTTTGCTGCTCATAATCCCCTGTTTTTTGTTCGATTGATATGTTTTTGCGGCGACGGCCTTAGTGAGTGTCATGCTAAAAGGCGGTTGCTGCATTGGATTTTATAACATAAATAAAGTCGCACGTAGATAAGATAAAGAGTTTGAATATGTTTCGTCCTTTAGCGTTATTTATCGGCTTACGGTACACCCGAGCAGAGCGTAGTAATGGTTTTATCTCCTTTATCTCGCTGATTTCAATGATTGGTCTGACGCTTGGCGTGGCGGTACTGATTACGGTGCTATCGGTCATGAATGGTTTTGATCGCGAGCTCAAAACGCGTATTTTGGGTATGGTGCCACAAGCGACGGTTATTTCAACCGAGATTATCGGTGATTGGAAAGAGGTGGCTGATAAGATTAAAGAAGATCCCGAAGTTGCTGCCGTCGCACCCTTTATTCAGCTGCAAGGTATGCTGACCTCCAACGGTCAAGTGGCTGGGATTATGGTCACCGGCGTTGATCCAGAGTATGAGAAAAACGTTTCTATCATCAACGAGCACATGATAGAAGGCAGTATTGATACGCTGCAAAATGGTGAATTCAGTATTGTCCTTGGTGAAGAGATGGTGCAGTCTTTGGGGCTGCGCTTAGGTGATAAAGTGACCTTGGTGCTGCCAGAAGCGTCGCCATCGCCAGCAGGGGTGATACCGCGCTTTAAGCGTTTTACTTTGACAGGTATTTTTACCATCAGTCCCGAAGTAGATAGCCTAATGGCGTTTATTCCGATGGGTGATGCGGCAAAATTACTGCGTCTGCCAGAGGGCGCGCAGGGTATTCGTATGAAGCTTGACGATATCTTTAATGCGCCAATGGCGGCCCAAAAAGCAGCAGCTATTGCGCCTGACAAGCTTTATCCTAGCGATTGGACACAAACGCACGGCAACCTATTTGGTGCCATCCAAATGGAAAAAGCCATGGTTGGCTTGCTGCTGTTTTTAATTATCCTTGTTGCCGCTTTCAATATCGTTTCAAGTTTGGTGATGCTAGTCACCGACAAAAAAGCAGACATTGCTATTTTAAAAACCTTTGGCGCTTCACCGCGTCTGATTACCCATGTGTTTATGGTACAGGGCATCGTTATTGGCTTTATTGGTACCATTGCGGGCACGATACTTGGTGTTATCTTTGCCCTGACCGTCAGTGATATTTTGGGCTTTATCAATCAAACCTTTGGCCTCAATTTGTTTGATGCTTACTTTGTAAATTATCTGCCATCGCAGCTGCGTTTGGCCGATGTGGTGCTGATTACCAGTGCGTCATTTATACTGAGCTTCTTGGCGACCATTTATCCAGCGCGCCGAGCAGCGAAAATTCAGCCTGCGCAAACGTTGCGTTACGAGTAATCTACAGGCGTCAATCGTCAATGCCATGATAAAGAAAACAAAGGAAGTACCATGTCTGAAATTTTAAAAGCGACCAATATTAATAAAATTTATGATGAAGGGGCGGTGAGCACGCAAGTATTGACCGGTCTGGATTTGACCGTCAATGCCGGTGAGCGCATTGCGATTGTTGGTACCAGTGGTTCGGGAAAAAGTACCTTGCTGCATTTGCTTGGCGGACTTGATACCCCCAGTAGCGGGGAGGTTTGGCTACACGGGCAGCTATTAAATAGTATGAATGAGACCGAGCGCGGGGCGATGCGTAATAAACACTTGGGGTTTATTTATCAGTTTCACCATTTGTTAGCCGAATTTACCGCGGTTGAAAACGTTGCTATGCCGCTACTGATGCGCCCAAAAGTATCGACGACCGAGGCACGTCAACAAGCGATAGATATTTTAAAAAGTGTCGGTTTGGAGCATCGTTTGGCGCACAGACCCGGTGAGCTATCAGGCGGTGAGCGTCAACGTGTGGCGATTGCTCGCGCGCTTGTGACCAAACCATCACTTATTTTGGCCGATGAGCCGACTGGTAACTTAGATTATGACAACGCGCAAAGTGTGTTTGGGCTGTTATCCGAGCTACAAAGCACCATGCAAACGGCGCTATTGATGGTGACGCATGACCGTAGTTTGGCAGGCCTTGCTGACCGTCAGCTCCTACTCCGTAATGGGCATTGGGAAGATTACTAAAGGCGTCATTTTTAATACTTTTTTTCAATAAACTGTAGAACTGCTGTTACTGAGCAGCAGCATGATACGGTTAGCTTTTTTATAAAAGTTACTGACTATAAAAGTTACTGATAAAAACGACGAAAAAAACAGACTGTATCTAGCAGCCTTAACAAGTAGATAAAATCATAACTAAAATGCTAAATAAGGAATGATGAGATGGATAAAAATGATGACCCGATTGAAGCGTTTGGTAGCGCCGAAGAAGGTAACGAACCACTAAAGCCTTATATGGATCCGATGCTGTTTGACACCATTGATAGACAAGCACAAATAGACTTGCTGACGCCGGTTTTTGACTCAATTACCTTAGCGGGTGCAGATTACGATTTAAAGGCGCAAGATAGCGCCACGGGAAAACGTTATACGCTGCTAAAAGATGAGAAGGTGATAGATATCTTTGTGATGGATAATAATCTGGCTGATAATGTTAAAAACGCTATCGACAAGCATAAAGAGGAAGAAGGCGAGTTATAAGGTCGCTTATGAATTGGGTAATGATTTTATAAGATATTTCCAACTTTATAGAATGCTGCTATTTTTATAAGATGACTGACGCGACAAGATCGATTATTAATAATTAAGGCTATTCATGCTTGCTGGTTTTTTCAGCAGAGTCTTTCTGACGTTTTTGCCAGCTGGTGACAGTTTTATAGCGCCAGATGGCTTTAAACGCCAGTCCGCAGACAATACTACTGATGACCGCTAAAATTGTTAGCCCTAGACAAAAAGCGGCGATAGATACCGTACCTTTATAAGTAATAAAAGGATTGGCGCCATCAGAGATAATCCATAAGGTAAAATCTGAAATCATGCGACCGATAATGCGCAAGCTTATCATCGGCACATCAAGGATTTTGGCACCGATATAGTAGCCAGCATAAAACACCGGCAGGGTCGTCAGCGGGTTAGTAATCCAAGTCAGACCAAGCGCCATCGGCACATTGGCACGAAAAATAAGCGCGCCGATTAAGGCCAGCAACATCTGTCCTGGCAACGGGAAAAATGCGCTGAGCACGCCTATATAAACCGCTTTATTTAAACTATGGCGATTAAAATGCCATAAACGCGGGTCGGCAAGTTGCGGCGCAAATAGTTTTAATGAGCGACTTTCTAAGATTTTTTCAGGGGTAGGGAGTAGGTCTTTTAGACGTTTGTTTGGCACAGAATCGCCTTTACATGTTAACTTCAACCCGCTCAATCATATTGATGGGCTGATATACAATGATATTATTAATAAAAAATATAGCTATAAATGTTATCAGAAAAGCGGCTAGATAATGTTGAATAATCACTATTGCAATATTTCTGGTAAGTATAGGGTAATAGCCACATAAATGCCATCGCTTGACGGTTTGCGCACTTGGTGGTTGGTTCAATGTTTAGAACAGTCATTATCCATCTACATCTTATATGCAATGGACGAGCTATCAAGCAAGCGAGGAGCGCTGGTGTACTGGTTAATTGGTAGCTTGATAATCATCGTTATGATGGGAGTTTTGGCCGTCGCGGATACTATTCCGCTGCCTATTGGCTCCTTATTACCAGACCTCAGCCCATCTTCTATCTTGCCGTTATTATTAATGGCTTTGACCATTGTTCTGCTATTTATCAATCAGCGTTACATTGCGCTTGCACCCTCGATTGACGCTAAAAAAGGGGTTTCTAAAAATTCCTCTGCTCAAAATCTTGCTGTTCAAAATTCTGCTAAAACCCCATCTTCTACATCACCATTACTCTATAAATTTGCTCATTATTTATTAACGACAGTATTAGCGTTAGCGCTGATTACTGGTAGTGGTCTGCTCGCTTTGATAAATCAGCAACAGGCGCAAAGTAATGCCATCAAACAAACTGTGCGCGTGCAAGCGTTGGTGAGCATCGAAGGCATCAGTGACAGTGTCTATGATGACGCAAGTAATAGTGGCTATCGGCAGGTTGCTACCATTAGCCATATATCGCCTTTACTGTCCGAGATAACGTCGCAGGATTTGGACAAACTGAGCGTAAATTACAATGCCAATTATAAAGAGGTGACTGATAATAGCCTAAGCAATGAAGAAAATAACTTAAACGGAGATAATCTCGAATATTTCGAAAATAAACAATATCGTATACTGCTAAATGCTTATCCAAAAAAATCTTACTCTAAGAAGTCGCTCCCTAAAAAACCTTCTAAGAAAGGTACTGACAATAAATCGCAGACTATAGACCTAAATCATTTGCAGCCCGGCGATCAGTTACTGATGACTTTGACGCTGGCGCCACTTGCTAACTCTGAGCAAGCGTTGAACAATCCAACGGGATTTGATAGTTATCGTTGGTTACGAGGGCGACATATCGATGGGGTTGCCACGATATTAGCGACCAGTACCTCAACTATTCCGTTTAATGACTCAGCAGCATTGTCTAAAGCGGACGATTCTTATCTATACCGTTTGCGTACCGCTATCGACCAAGGACGTTGGCAACTACGTCAGCATTTTTATCAAGATTGGGCAGGGCAAACTCCCGCAGAGCAGCAAGCAAAAGCAGTGACTTTAAGCTTACTGACCGGTGATCGCAGTTTAATCAATCGCACTACCAAAGATTCATATCAGTTGGCAGGTATTTCTCATTTATTGGCCATCTCAGGAACGCATGTTTTATTTTTAGCGATTGTGTTAGCGGGATTGGCAGTCTTACTGTTGAATCGTTTTTACCCCTCTCTCTATCGTCATATCCCGCGCTGGCAATTGCGCTGGTGGGTTATGATGAGCGCGGCTTTTATTTATGCCTTATTTACTGGGTTTGATGTCCCTGCTGCGCGTACCGCGTGGATGTTATTAGCCATAGGTTTGATACGCTTAACGCTACTGCCAATTAGTACCATGCGTATATTGTTGGCGCTAGCGATACTGATGGCATGGTTCGACCCGTATGTACTGTGGCAGGCTGGTTATTGGCTGTCCTTTATAGCGGTAGCGCTGCTATTAAAGTACGAAGATAGTTCAGTAGCATGGAGTCAAGCAGAGTCTGCAAGCTTAACGACCACGAACTCTAATGACAATAAAAATGCGAAGATAATTCAACGCTTATGGCTAGGGTTTAAAAGGTTGTTTAAGTTACAGTTCTGGCTATTTATTGCGCTATTACCCATAACCTTATTGTTATTCGGTAAGGCATCACTGTTAGGGCTTATCGTTAATCTCTTTGCCATCGGTTTATTTGGTTGGGTGATTGTACCGCTAAATTTACTGGCTGGGCTGTGCTATCTTATCTCGCCTGCGCTAGCTGATACTATTTGGGCACTGGTGATTGCTCTCGTCGCTCATTTACACGAGCTTATCACGTGGCTAACGGCGTTACCGATATTCTCAGGGGCATGGCTTTATACGCCAGTGAATATGGCAATTTTGCTGATGGTATTATTGGCGATGTTGCCGTGGCTATTACCGCGTGGCCTTATCAGTCGTTGGCTCGCGCTAGCGCCGTTAACGCTACTGGTTATGACGGTATACGCCAACCAGCAGTCGTTAACCATGACTCCGACTCTCTATATTCTGCCAACGGGCGACCAATATTTAAGCGCGGCGGTGCTACAATACCCTGTGCTAAATAATGAAGATAATAAGACAAACGTTAGCTGGCTAATTTTAGCCGATCATAGGCCTTATGATACTCGTACGATGCCAAGCACGCTAACCGCTGACAAGCTATCTGCGACATTAGAGCAACAACTACGCAGCTTATCTATCAAGCGTCTAGAAGGTATGGTAGTCCAAAGCAGTAGCGCGGCCTTGACGACATCTTTAGTGACATTAACAAATAACAACCGTCAGTCATTGCAGCCGACCATCTATAAGCCAAACGACTCTGAGCTGCTATCAATGACCGTCGCTGAGTTAAGTCAACGTCTCCCAACCGCTCAGTATTGGCAAGCCGGGCGTAGCGAGCGTTGGCCCGAGCTCCAGCGCGCTTATCAACTGACCAGTCAATCTGGTAAAAATAAAACTCAGGCAACCATCAGTGCCCAAGCTTGTGAGCAAGGTAAAACCTGGCAACTCGCCAATGGTGATTTAACGTTGCAAGCTATCACAGGTTGGAGCGAAATAAACGATGCCAGTGTCTGGGACTGTACGCTTGAACTTGACAGTCGATTACCTATTCACGTGATAAACTACAATGCTGCTGACCCGCTTAAATCATTAGCTACTAAAGTACAAACACTTCAGTCCGATAACAAAGCGCCACCTTCTCAGATTAAAAATGCTCAATCACGTCTGATTTTAAATGTCGATACCCATCCGCGCGTGTGGCAAATGTGGGCGTTATTATGTGCGATTGAACCGAATGCTAAAAATGACACTTTAAAAAACTCATTAAACAACACCTTAGGTAATGTCATAAACAGCACAACATGGCTTGGACATAGTGCCTCGCATATCTCTACTGAGGTAATAACTCAGCAACAAATCCATGAGATAATCACTTATGATAATAAGCCACTAGATGCCGCTCTAGCTTTTGAGGCCGATAGTAAGGATTAACCTTATAATCTGACTTATTGGTATTATCCTTATAAAATACCTCGCTCCTATAACCTGTCGCCTTTATAATATCAAGCTATTTCACAGTTCTGCTATTGAACCATGAGCGAAATGCCACCATACTTAGTAGCTTATTCAACTTTATCAAAGCGCTATAAAAGCATTGATACAAGTAAAAATAGCTATCACGCTTTTGCTATATCAAGTTTTTAGTTCTCTCTTTTATTGTTTTACATTGTTTCTGACTTAGGAAGTTATATGCCCAACTGGCCACCAGACCCTAACAAACGTCCTGATAACTCGGCAAATCAGCCAACGCCGCTGCAGCAGTCAAATCAGCCGAGCGGACAAGAGTGGCGACTGCTTGAAAATACGTTATTAGCCAGTGTGGTTGAGCAGCGCCGCGCCCGTCGCTGGAGTATTTTCTTTAAGCTATTGACCTTTGGTTATATTTTATTGATATTTTTGACCATTGGTCGCGGTTGTAGTACCAAAACACCGTCCGGGCTTGAAGGCGTTGATACCAGTAAGCCGCATTTGGCGGTGGTTGAAATCCAAGGAACGATTAGTAGTGGTGATGTCGCCAATGCTTACGATGTTAATGAGGCCTTAACTCGCGCTTTTGAAAACAGTAATGCCAAAGCCGTGGCGCTTGACATCAACTCGCCCGGCGGCTCACCCGTACAGTCTGATGAAATCTGGCAGACGATGATGGATTTGCGTCAAGAATATCCTGACAAAAAACTCTACGCGGTGATTGGTGATATGGGTGCTTCGGGCGCTTATTATATCGCTTCAGCTGCGGATGAGATTTATGTCAATCCATCAAGCTTAGTCGGTTCGATTGGCGTAATTATGCCAAGCTATAATATCGAAGGCTTAATGGATAAATTTGGCGTTAAAGACCGCACCATTACCGCAGGCGAGTATAAAGATATTTTAAGCTTGTCACGTCCGCTGACTGACTATGAAGAGCAGCATGTCGAAAAAGTGCTGGACAATACTCATAAGCACTTTATCAATGCGGTCAAAGAAGGTCGCGGCGATCGTCTAAAAAATCCTGAGGAAAATAAACTGTTTTCAGGGCTATTTTGGACCGGTGAGCAGTCGATTGAGCTTGGCTTAGCTGACAAAAAGGGCAGTATTTCGACTTTAGAGAAGAAGTTGAAGCTTGATAACGTCGTTAATTATACGCCAACCGACCCATTTAGCTTGTTTATGGATCGCTTTGCCGTTAAGTTAGGCGCCGGTCTTGGTTCAAGTATCAAGCTTGACGTGTTACCGCAGGAAGAGGGTCAAGCGCAGATGCGCTAAGCGCTTTATATTTTAGATTTAATGTGTATGATTGTTAAGGCTGAGTATATGATTATACTCAGCCTTAATTGTATATAAATTTCGATTATTATAATAAACAGCTATTTAAATTACTGAGAGCTTGTCATGAGTGCCATTAATCCACAGACCTTTGCGACATTACCCAAGTCTAAGATAACCCAAAAACCTGTCATTCATTTTGCCCATGCCAATGGTATGCCAAGTGCCGTTTATGCGCCGTTTTTTGCCCCACTTGCTGAATTTTTTACCATTGAATATATCCCTATGCTGGGTAATACGCCCGATTATCCAGTCGATAACCATTGGCAAAGCCTGACTCAGCAGATTATTGATAGCGTTAAACGCACGTGTGAGCAGCATGGGGTGAGTCAGTTAGTAGGCGTTGGGCATTCGCTTGGTGCCATGTGTACTATGCAGGCGTTATACCGTGCGCCGGAGATATTTGCGCAAGCGGTGCTGATGGATCCACCGTGGATTTATGGCAAAGTAAGCCTGCTGTGGCATTTGGCAAAAAACGCCGATAGATTACCGCTGATGAATAATCGCTTGATGGATAAGCTGTCGCCAGCGGGCGTGTCCAAGCATCGCCGTGATGTCTGGGATAGCCGCGAAGACGCTTATGATAAGCTGCGTTATAAAGGCTTTTTTAAAGATTTCGATGAGCGTAGTTTTCAAGGCTATATCGAGCATGGTTTACATGAGCGTGCGGACGGCAAAGTCACACTGGCAATCCCTAAAGCCAGTGAAGTTGAGGTGTTTCGTACCAATCCGTCATGGTATTGGCTGACCCCAAACCGTGCACCTAAACCGCCAGTGACGCTCATCATTGGTGAAGACAGTATCTTTCTTAAGCGCCGCTTCCCGCAGCAAATCAAATCACGCCTGAATATCGATTATGAAACCCACACTGGCGGACATATGTTCCCGCTTGAGCACCCAGAGTCGGTGGCGCGTCAAGTGCTTGAGCTTATCAAAAAGCAATTGCCAAAATAAACGATGGTTGTGAATCCTAGAGGTTAGGATAAATGTAATGTGAGCAGCTAGCACACTTTTTTGAGTGACGATTTATGCTAAAAAAAGCGACCACCGCAACTATTAAGACCACAGTGTCTAAACCTGCGCCGCTATTTTCACGCTTGGGTGCGTTGTTGTTAGTGATAGGCATGGTAGTGACTTTCTTTATCAGTCAATTAATCGGCGTCTATATCGCCGGAAAGCTTATATTGCCCGCTACTAAAAACGCTACTATGGGCGACATTTTCTTTTTCGGCAGCAATGATGGCACTGTGGTTAGTCTTTCTATCATTATTGGCTGTGTATTACTGGTGGCAGTCAGCGCTTTATTGATTCGGGTGAGGGGCGGCAATGTAAGGAAGTATCTGGCGCTACAGCCATTTTCATGGTCGGTTGGCATCGGTATGTTAGGGTTATTGCTGATATTTATGATTGGCAGTCAAGCGTTAACTTACCTGCTCAATGAATCACCGTTGGTCTTCGTCGACCCTTTATATCAGTCTGTCAGCTCAGTCTGGTTATTGATATTTGCCATGGTGATTGTCGCGCCGATTTATGAAGAGCTTATATTTCGTGGATTATTATGGTCGGCTATTGCTGAGCAGTTCTCAAACGTAGCCAACGCAGAGCATCGCGGCACAATAGTCGCAAGCCTAGTGACCAGCGTGATATTTGCGGTGATTCACTTGCAATATGGCATTTATGAAATCGGCACCATTGTGGTATTGGCATTGATATTTTGCTATGCGCGTATCAAATCAGGCTCGCTAGTATTACCGATGCTGTTACATGTTGTTAATAATGGCGCCGCGATGGCGCAGTATTTAGCGGAAATTAGTTAAAGGTTTATATATAAACGTCAAATAGCTAATTGATGAATGTCTTTATCAACTAGCTATGCACCCATTAGCTGTTATTTTATGTTTATAGTGATTGATGACTAGGCATCTGGATTTAAGGCTAAGACTTCTTCAGCGGCTCGTTTAATATCGTCTATCGTTAGCTGCGGTTTACCGCTCAATGCCTGTCGCCACTTGCGCGCACCTGTTAAGCCTTGAAACAACCCTAAATAATGCCGCGTCATCGTTGGTAGTGCTTCACCTTTAGCGATTTGTTTTTCTAGATAAGGGTATAATTGCGCTAAAATATCCGAGCGCTTAGTAATCGGCGCGCCCCATAAACTGTTGGCTTCTGCCAGTAGGTACGGATTGTGATAAAACGCCCGTCCAATCATCACCCCGTCGACATGCTGTAAATGCGTTTTAATATCGGCAACTGTTTCGATACCGCCGTTAATTTCTATATCAAGCGTTGGAAAGTCTTGTTTGAGACGGTAAACATCATCATAACGCAGTGGCGGTATTTCGCGATTTTGCTTCGGGCTCAAGCCCTGTAGCCACGCCGTACGGGCATGAACAATAAAGCGTGTACAACCTGCCGCTGCGACTTTTTCGACAAAATCTACCATAAACTCATAACTATCAAAATCGTCGATACCAATACGATGTTTAACGGTCACCGGAATATCGACCGCTGCCTGCATGTGCTTGACCAAATCAGCAACCGTCTGCGGCTCTGCCATGAGGCAGGCGCCAATTTTATTGTGCTGGACGCGATCAGAGGGGCAACCGACGTTGATATTGACCTCATCGTAGCCATGCTGCTGCGCAAATTGGGCACATTGGGCCATCTCGCTACTATCGGCACCGCCAAGCTGTAGCACCAGTGGATGCTCAAGCGTATCAAAGCGCAGATGCCGCGCGCGATTGCCATAGAGCAGCGCACCAGTACTAATCATCTCGGTATAAAGATAAACATGCGGATTAAACAGCCGTGCAAAGTAGCGATAATCTGTCGTTGTCCAGTCGATCATGGGCGCAACAGAGAGTCGTTTGTTGGTCATATCAGCCATTAGGGTAAAGCCTCGTTATTATGCATGCATATAGTAGGTCGTTTTAAAATCGTTATACCAGTCTCACGTCGATATTCATCAATTTGCCAATTTTATTGCGAACCGACCTTACTTTTACGTGCATTTTTAAATGTGTTTAAAAGGAGAATAGATAAAGCGCCATGAGTGTTATTTTCATGACGCCTTTTGATTATTCTATCCATATAAGTTAAATAATAGGAAAATCAATAACAAAGCAAAAATAGGGAAAAGCTCAGTAATTATTCTCTAAATCACTTCATCAATTTTTTTGAATTCAGGCAAATTATAAAAATAAATGCCCATGATAATGCCGATAAAGCCTACAAAGGCAATGTATAGCGCAGGCGAAAAGCTGATATATAAAGTGGCGTAACCAAGCCCAAAAGGCACCAACACTCCGACAATCCCATAAGCAACATTATAACAAAGTGCCATACCTGTCAGGCGCACGTTGGTGGGAAATAATTGTACCAAAATGGCCGGAACCATGCCCACAATACCCGCACAAAACCCTAACAGCGCATACATGATAAGAATGTAATCGCCACTTGCTTGTAGATGATAAAAGAATGCAAACATCTGCGCAATCAACAAGATAGAACCAATGGCCAATACTTTACCAAAGTTTTGATGGTTGGATATGATTCCGTAAAACACACAGCCGAGAATCATAAATACGATGCCTAAACTGTGTGAAAAGCCAAATAAATCATTATCCAAAGTAAAACGCAGCTCAATTAAATCGGGTAGGAGTAGAATGATAACGGTGGTGATACTGGCTATGATAAAGGTAAGTAGCAAGCCGATAAAGATAGAATGCTTACAATGCTTAAAGAGCAGGATAAAGGGTTTGGCAATATAATCACGCGGCTTTGCAGCTTTCATGGCGATAAAAAACGGCGATTCATCTATCCAGCGCCACGCCAAAAAAGGCACCACGCTTAGGATGGCCGCCATAAAAAATGGTACCCGCCAGCCATAAGCGGCCAGTTGCTCGGTGGTCATGGAGTTGGTTAGCCAAAGAAAAAAGGCGTTGGAAAATAGTACACCGACAAAAAAGCTTGCCGTTACATAACTACAGGCGACTGACAAATATTAGCGCGGCACATGCTCTGACACAAAAACCCAAGCCAGCGGTGCAAAAAGCCCAAACGCCATTCCTTGTATCAGGCGTAAAATAATGAATAAAGCAGGCGCAGCCATACCCCATTGCGCATACGTTGGCAAGCAGGCCATCGCCAGCAAGCTTGCAGCGGTCACCAAAATACTCATTAATAATATCGGTTTTCGTCCACTGATATCACCAAAGCGCCCAAAGATAACCCCGCCAAACGGACGTGCCAAATACCCAATCGCAAATAGCCCAAGCCCTTGTATTTTAGCCATCGCCGCACTGGTATTAGCAGGAAAAAAGGCGGCAGCGATGATATCAGCAAGATATAAGTAAATCAAAAAATCAAAGAACGCGACTGCGCTGCTAAAGCAGATAAAAAGCACAGCGTTTCTATCTTTAGAAGACATCAGAGCATATTGAGAACGAGAAGGCATAATAGATCACGCATCCACTTAAAGAGGGGTTGATTAGAATGGGTAAATAAAGCGTATGAAATAACAGTCGTGCGATAAAAGTATTGGCTATCTATAACAACCAATCAATCGGTAGCCATGACATGATGGCCAACCAAACATGATCACTAATATCGACGCGCGGCTCTGAATCGTAAACAACCTTTTCACCAGCTTCTACGGTATGCCATTGCAAGCTGCCATTTTCTAACAACTTAACTTCATAGGCTTGACCCAATAATTCATCGCTGAGCGCACTATGCAATTGTTTTGCCAGCTCCTCGTCATTGATAATGACGCCCATCTCGGTATTAATATTGGCGGAGCGCGGATCGACATTATATGAGCCAATAAATACTTGGTAGTCGTCAACGGCAAAAGTCTTGGCATGCAGGCTGGTAGACGATTGACTGCGCGCTTTCCAAAGCTTGTTTTCGCGTTTTTCTTCAGAAGCGGTTGATTTTAGCTCGTAGATTTTTACCCCAGCTCGCAATAAGCTTGGGCGCCATTGACTGTAGCCAGAATGCACCGCGGTCACATCAGTGGCGTCAAAGGAATTGGTTAAGATCTTAATATCAATACCAGCTTCTGCCAGCTCGACCAGTGTATTGACCCCGTCTTTGGTGGGGACAAAATAGGATGAGATAATCGTCAGGCGTTTGGTTGGACTGCCCAATAAAGTACGCAGCTGATGTACCAAATTGGTATCGGCTGGGACAGTCTTGGTCAATTTGCCGACGTCATCGCTTAAAAACTGCATGTCAGTCCAGCGAAAGGGCACGCGCTTATTGATTAAGTCACTATCAATAGAGGAATCTTCGATAGCGGTTTTATAGACGTCTAAGCTGCTCTTACTGTTGTTTTTTTCATCAGCTCTGAGTTTGTCCAAACCTTCCAAAAAATCCGTGGTTTCACCTTTATCAAGGGTGGCAAGGGTTTGGATATCAAATGAAATTGGCGCTGACCAGTAACTGGCAAAGCTATTGTCAATGTCAGCGACTACTTTACCGATGAGCAAAACGTCTAAATCGGCAAATTGGCTGTTTTTGTCATTGCTTAGGTATTCATCACCAATATTACGCCCACCAATAATGGTGATTTGCTTATCAAAGGTCATGCTTTTATTGTGCATGCGCCGATTGATGCGCGGTAGACCTGTCACGAAGTTTAAGGTTTGAAATTTGCGGTACATCAATGGGTTGATAATACGTACAGCGATATTTGGGTGGCTGGCAAAACGTAATAAATGCTGATCAAATTTGGCGCTATTATTAAAGTCATCCAACAACAAACGAACGATGACGCCGCGCTCGGCCGCGTCCCATAAGTCCTTTAGCATCAGCTGTCCGGCTTGGTCATCGTGCCAAATATAATATTGGGCGTCGATATTACGCGTGGCCATGCTGGTCAAAATACTGCGTGAAGCAAAAGCGTTGGCACCTGTCACAATCGGATGATAACCCGATAAATCAGGGTGAATCTCGTTCTGTTCACTGATAGCGGCGACTAAGTCAGTGCTATCCGTTTTTGTATTGGTAGTTTGGCTGTTTTGTTGGCCGTCTTTCTGATTGCTATTTTGCTCGCGACCCTCTTGTTGATATAAAGCGTCGATACGCGCGGATAAAGCTTGGCTTTCAGGCAAATGCGGCTGCTTTGGTAAAGTTTGGCAGCCACTAAGACTTAAGGTGAGTCCCAGTGTTAGACTCAGCGATAAGTTGCTTGGTTCTATACTAAACATCGACATAAATGAGATACCTTAATGAGCCTGAATGTAATGACATACTGGTGAATAATGGACTTAACTTTGCTTGCTGTTTTTACCGATGATAGCACTGATTATGAAGCGGATCATAATATCGCTCAAAGCAATATTCAAAGCGCGGCTAAGCTTAGCAGCTGTTGTCATCTGTGCCTATTATAAATACGTTATTTTTATTAGATACGGCACGTTATTTGGTCATGATAACCACATCGTCCAGTCATCGTCTGCGCTTGCATCTTATCCTTATAAATGCATCGGTGTTTTTAGTATTAAGTCGTTAATAGTTAATTCTAAATATTTAATAATAATTTCTGAACACTAAGTGCTAAACCTAATACTAAGTGCTAAACCTCTAGTATTCAAAAATAATATTTAGCAAGCCCTTTGAAACCAGCTGTTTGGAATAAGTTGCCATGCTATGATAACGCGAACAAATGCTGTTTATAGTCAAAATAAGCCGTATGTTTAATAATAACCAGTGCAATGGAAAATTTATGAGCCAGTCGCAAATGCATGATGATAGCAATGCAAATAAAACAGAGACAAATAAAGTAGACCCTAACTGGCGCGATGACGCGCTCAATCTAGAACTCGATTATGGCATGCAAACCATCGCCGTACGAGCAGGGCAGCATCGCACTGATGAAGGCGAGCATTCAGAGGCTATTTTTACCACAAGCTCTTATGTCTATGAATCAGCGGTGGACGCTGCCGCGCATTTTAATGGTAGCAAAACGGGTAACGTTTACTCGCGCCATACCAATCCGAGCGTGCGCACCTTTGAGCGGCGTTTGGCGGCGCTCGAAAACGGCGAGCGTGCGGTGGCGACAGCCTCAGGTATGGGCGCGATTTTGACCATGTGTTTGGCGTATCTTAAAGCTGGCGATCATTTGCTTGCCGCCAATCAATTATTTGGCTCATCGATTGGTTTGTTTAATAACTATATGGCAAAGTTTGGCGTTGAAGTCAGCTATGTCGATTGCTTCGATAATGACGCTTGGGCAAAAGCTGTGCGGCCAAATACCAAGGTTATTTATTGTGAAAGCCCGAGCAATCCGCTTGCACAAATTTGTGATATCGGCTATCTGAGCGAGCTGTGTAAAGCCAATGATATCTTATTGGTCGTTGATAATTGCTTTGCCACACCAGCCTTGCAGCGCCCATTAGATTTGGGCGCGGATGTGGTCATTCATTCTGCAACCAAGTATTTAGACGGTCAAGGTCGGGTATTGGGCGGCGCTTTAGTCGGTAGCGATAAGCTGATGCAAGAGGCGTTTACTGTGGTTCGTTCAGGTGGTATCAGTATGAGCCCATTTAACGCATGGGTCTTTACTAAAGGGCTTGAAACGCTGAAATTACGTATGCAAGCGCATTGTCGAAATGCCAATCAAATAGCAGAATTTTTGGTCAATCATCCTAACGTCAGCACCGTGCACTTTTCAGGATTAAGCGACCATCCTGCTCATGAATTGGCAACGCGTCAACATCATATGAAAGATGGTTATGGCGCTATCATGGGCTTCGAAGTTAAGTCGTCAGCTAGCTCTGATTCAAAAAGCCTTGATTCAAATATTGGGGACGCAAAAGCCGCAGCGTGGCATGTGATTGATTCAACGCAAATGGTCTCTATCACCAATAATTTGGGCGATGCTAAAACCACCATTACCCATCCCGCGACCACTACCCATTTTCGCTTGACGCCTGAGGCGCGCGCAGAAGCAGGCGTTAATGATAGTCTCATCCGCCTGTCGGTAGGCTTAGAAGATGTGGAAGATATCATCAAAGATTTGGCGCGTGGTTTAGACAGTTTGTAAAGATAAAGGTATAATCGCCATTAACATCAGATTTAGTGATGAATAACGTTTTATAATGATACGCATTAATACAAAATAAAAGAGGCAACTATGAATATTCAAGCATTGATGCAACAAGCACAAACGATGCAAAAGAAAGTAGAAGCAAACGTTGAAAACGCTAAAAAAGAATTGGCCAATAAAGAAGTGCAAGCCGAAGCGGGCAGTGGTCTGGTTAAAGTCACTATGACTGGTCGCCACGTGGTTAAGCGTTTGACCATTGATCCAAGTTTATTGGAAGACGAGCCAGATATGATTGAAGACCTAATCGCTGCTGCCATCAATGATGCGGTGCGTCAAGCGGATGAGCTGTATGAAGAAACCATGGCTGGCGCGACCTCAGGTATGGGCTTACCACCAGGTATGCAAGGTCTGTTCTAAATAGCGAATTATAAGCGCTAAAAACTGCTGATTGACCACAAAAATGGGGTTGTTATCGACACGATACGACCCCATTTTTATAGCTACGATTTATAAATTAAGTTAAATAAAGGAAGTTACTTTGCTGACAGCCAAATTTGATCAGCTGGTCAAACA
>ENA-ORXC01000966-ORXC01000966.1-marine-metagenome-genome-assembly--contig:-NODE-966-length-18205-cov-69.666262_pt1 | contig 18205 bp, 12 predicted proteins | sample MGYA00237865_ERZ511478 | MGnify/ENA metagenome assembly ERZ511478 | reverse complement strand
CCAGTAGAAAGTAATGTTTTTGAGGTGTTAGATAAAAAACTATATGAAGTAGTATACCGCTGTTTACCTCTGTTAAAAAATAGTGTGTTCCTCAAGTTTATGGTGGCACCTATCTCGTTGTCATCTTCGTTAAATGGGTTCAGACTAAAATCGTTAGAAAGGCGCAATACCTTTTTGTCAAGTATATAACTCGTCTGGTTATAAAAATGTGACAAGAATTTTTTAATACCCTTCTGTCCAGACCACTGGCCCGGCTGCAGTGTGAGTTGCTGGCTTAATCTGTTTTGATGCGTTCGTACAAACACTTGATTGGGTAACAAAACTCGTACATAATCTGCCTCATCTTGAAACTGCGCAATCTCAAATTCATCTAGCTCTTGCACACCATCACCATTATAATCATTCCAGGTGTGTGTGCCTTGGCCCTCATCTACCTGTATATAAGTAAATTCTTGTTGAGGTTGTGTGCCGCTATTTGTTTCATAAACAGTATTTAACCTAACGATATCATTTGCAAACCGCTGGTCATAAAGTAATCGTGAGTTAAGTGAGTTTTCACTCTCTCGCTGGTCTGTGTATACCAGGTTTCTGTAGTTTACAAAGATGGACAAGTTTGTCTTTTCATTTTTAAGAAGCTGTGACTTTAGGTAATACGTATTTGAAGTATTAACCCGCTCTATTTTGTTAAGTCGTAAACTGTCATTAGTACGGTATTTAAAACCTGCTTCTACATAGATATTTGTGCTGTCTCCTACACCTGTGTAGAGGGCATACTCATTAAAGCGCTGGCTATTTGGTGTGATAGAGTCATTACTCTTTGCAACACGTAAGTTATCTTCTAGATGTAGGGAGCCGCCTACCCACGCTTTTTTAAAATCATAAATAGTTCGTGCATTCACCCGTGTAAAGTTCGTACTGAGCAGTAAATCATCTGTAGACAGTATACTTGCGTTTGCGATAGTTTTTAGATTTCCTAGTTGCCATCTACCTAAAAGACGATGTCGCAAACCGTTATAGTATCCATCAAAATGTAGATTTTGAAAAGTATACGTAAGTGCGCCATTTTGCACATCTGTGTAGTCAAGGCCTAGCGTACTATAATTTTGTGTACCTAGCAAGAGCCCATTTGCGTTTGCCAGCGAATTTTCCAAATTCCAATCACGATTGAACTCCACATTATAAAGCCCCTCTACATTTACAAAGTCTTCTTGAATATAATCCCAATTTACAAATGCTTTGAGAAGCTTTGTGCTATCTTTCTTGATAAGGTGTTGATTTACATCAAGGTGTAAAGCATAGCCGTTATTATCACCATCATCTTGAGTAGAAAATGTGTTAGTATCATTTTTACTCCCTGCAGCTTCAAAATTTATAGTGGTCTTCTCAGATGGTGTATAACTACCATTTACAACACCTAGTTGCAGCAATGTGGGTGAAAACAATTGTACCTCTGGCGCAAAAGACCCCTGTGGCACACCATTTACTGGAGCTACGTACTCAAAAGTGCGTTGTAATGTGTTTGTAGTACTCAAAACATAGTCACCCTGGTTAACACCTACATTAGTAAATCGCACTTGAAAAAGGGACTCATTTGGGTCTGTGCTAAACTCAAATACCTCTACACCATTTATTATAACCTGCCGGTATAGTATTTTATTAGTGTCAAAGGTATCGGGTACGGCGCTGGGTGCTACCATTTCGGCAGTATTATCTCCTGCGGCTTCTAGAATGGCAACTTGTTCGGTGGTTAGGTTTTGTTGTAAAGGTTGGTTCTTTACGTCACTTTCAGAATATACGTGAGCAGCAATTTTTAGGTTATCGCTTTCGCGAAAGCTTCCCCCCGCATAAGCCAGCACGCGAGTATATCTTCGCTCAGAAAATTGATACTCTACATTGATACGCATCTCACTTGTGATGGGATATGTAGCGTTAAAACGTATTTCTCCAGCATTGTAATCTATCACATAATCTTCATTTTCTCCTCGTTGCAGCGGGATGCCATTTACGTATACTGTCTCGCTACCAGAGACCACAAGCACAAAAAGTTCGCCATTAGGTCCTGTGAGTTTATAAGGTCCTTGATTACCCTCTTGACCTGTAAATGTACTTTGTGTAAATACCCCACGCACGAGCGCACCAGAGCCAAAGAGGTCTGTGCTTTTTGTGTCTGAGTGATTAATAGTGCCTGATAATGAAAGCCCTTGAATCTTTTTTGTAAACTGCCCAAAGTAGGAATCTGTGTTTTGAAGATTTATATCTCCTGCTCTTATATTCCAATTGTCTGAAAAGAGCTCAATAAATATTTGATCAAATTCGTCTAGATTTTGAGAATACCCTCCCTGCTGGCTTGGGATGTTTGCATCTTGTAAAGAAGCGCGTAAAGTAACTTTCTCACTAAGCTTACCACTTATTTGTAAATCTAGTTCGGAGTTGAGTGTGCTGTTTTGACTATTACCCACGGCGACTCCTCTTAAAATGCTTCCGCTCACGTTAAGACCAGAGAAGGGCTGAGCGCTATTTTTTCTTTTATCAACACCAAGGCTTACAAGTTTATCTAGAGCGCCAGTGCTTTCTACGATTTGACTTTTGTCAAATTTTGAGTAGCGGCGAGTGAGAAAATCTGGATACAGTTTGTATGTAATCTCTAGACTGTCTGGGAGTGTGGTTTTTTTCGCTTTAAGCGAAAGAATACTCTTAGCATAATCTATAGTGTAAAGAGAACTGTCTACTGTTTTGCCTGTGAGTGATTTTATACTAAAAAGGGATGGATTAATACTTACAGAGTCTATTACAATAGTATCTCTAGTCGCAACTTTTACTGTACGAGTTTGTTGAGCCAGTAGCGTGCTGGTAAATAGAAAACATATGATGACGTAAAATAACCGCATTTATAGTAAAACTCCATACTAGGCTTAATAGTGCCTACTCGTAAAGGTAAACTTTATAAGGTTTTTAAGAGGAGTGAAAAAACCTAATTTATAACTTAGCACTTTAATAAAGCAACGTATGAAAATAGTATCTTATAATGTAAACGGAATTCGTGCTGCCTTGCGCAAAGATTTTGCACTCTGGCTTAAGCAAACAGATCCAGATGTGGTCTTGTTACAAGAAACTAAAGCTACACCAGACCAAGTAGATGTTGCCGTTTTTGAAGAACTGGGATACGAGCACTACTGGTTTAGTGCGCAAAAGAAAGGATATAGTGGAGTAGCCGTACTTACTAAAAAGACACCTAAGCATATAGAATATGGTACTGGTATCGCCTCTATGGATTTTGAGGGGCGCAACATACGTGTAGATTTTGATGACGTGTCTGTGATGAGTATGTACCTGCCTTCTGGTACTAATAGTGCCCGTCTTGAACACAAGCTGGAGTATATGGATTTACTACAAGATTACGTAAATGAGCTCAAGCAAGATAAACCTAATCTTGTGATAGGTGGAGATTATAATATTTGTCACGAGGCTATAGATATACACGACCCTGTGCGTAATAAGAAGGTAAGTGGCTTTTTACCTGTAGAGCGCGAGTGGATAGGTGATTTTATGGAGAGCGGCTTTATAGATTCTTTTCGCCATCTTAATAAAGAACCAGATAACTATACCTGGTGGAGTTATAGAGCAAATGCTAGGGCAAACAATAAGGGCTGGCGTATAGATTATAATATGGTGAGTGAACCTCTTAAAGATAAAATATCACGAGCAATCATACTCTCTGATGCAAAACATAGTGATCACTGCCCTCATATGGTAGAGCTTGACTTATCATAAAGATCACTAAATTTTACACAAAAAATAAAGTTATAAAATGAAAAAAATACTGATATGCCTTCTGGCTGTGAGTGCGCTAGTATCTTGTGTACCTGCAAAAAAGTTTAAAGATCTTGAGGCAAAATATAGCCGCCTTAGAAAAGATAACCGCAATATGTCTAAGGAGCTTGCCGAAGCAAAAGCTGCTCTAGAAAAAACTAAAGAAGAGCGTGATCTTGCTCTAGTAGACCTTGATGCACTATCTAATAAATACAATGAGGTAAGTGGAGAATATGATGCTGCAAAGGCAAATCTTGCACAATTACAAGACAGCTATAATGCCCTAGAGACTAACAGCAGTGCCTCAATAGCAGAAAACTCAAAGAAGAACAGACAACTGCTCGCAGAGCTAGAATCAAAACAAAATGACCTTGCCGAAAAAACAGCAGCGCTTGAGGCAGAGCGTAAGCGACTAGAGCGATTACAAAAAGATCTAGCAGATAGGTCTGCGAGAGTAGATGAGCTAGAAGGTCTTATTGCGGCAAAAGATGCAAAAATGAGAGGTCTTAAAGATGCGATATCTAAAGCGCTCACAGATTTTGAAGGTAAAGGCCTTACTGTAGAGCAACGAGATGGAAAGGTATATGTCTCACTTGAAAACAAGCTTCTTTTTGACTCTGGTAGCTGGACCGTGGGTACAAATGGAACCAAGGCAGTAAAGCAACTAGGTAGTGTACTTGCAGATAACCCAGAGATTGCCGTACTTATAGAAGGACACACAGATAATGTGCCTTATGGAGGAAGTGGTAACCTACAGGGTAACTGGGACCTTAGTGCAAAGAGAGCAACATCTATTGTAAACATACTGCGCCAGAATAAAAGAATAGATCCCAAAAATCTTACAGCAGCAGGTAGAGGAGAATATGCTCCAGTAGCCGAAAATGACACGCCAGAAAATAAAGCCAAAAACAGAAGAATAGAAGTAATCCTTACACCAAAACTTGATGAGGTAAAGGCTTTGTTACAAGAGATAGATTAATAGTAAGCTAGTTTTAAGACACAACAAATGCAATACAATAAAATACCGCATACAGATATAGAAGTATCAAAAATATGTCTAGGCTCTATGACGTGGGGACGTCAAAATACCGAGGCAGAAGGACACGAGCAAATGAGCTATGCGCTTGATAATGGAGTAAACTTCATTGATACTGCAGAGATGTATAGTGTCCCTTTCAAACCCGAAAATCAAGGATCTACAGAGACTATTATTGGGACTTGGCTTGCAAAAAATAAGAATCGTGATAAGATTGTGCTGGCATCAAAAATTACGGGTCCTAGTCCTACTTTTAAATCTATAAGAGATAACCTAGGTTTTTCAAAAGAAGCACTAGAAGATGCTTTACACAAAAGTCTTAAACGTCTACAGACAGATTACCTAGATATTTATCAACTACACTGGCCTGAACGCAATACAAATTACTTTGGGCAACGCGGTTACAAGCACGACAGCAGCGAGCAGTGGGAAGATAATATTGCAACTATTTTAGAAAGTCTCGACACTTACGTAAAGCAGGGTAAAATTAGGCACATAGGTTTATCAAACGAAGGGCCGTTTGGGACAATGCGATTTATGGAAGAAGCTCGTAAAGGAGCACCTAGAGCCGTAACGGTACAAAACCCATATAACTTACTTAATCGCACAGACGAGGTAGGTCTTACAGAGGTGTTACATAGAGAAGGTTTAGGCTTACTACCATACTCACCTCTTGGTTTTGGACAACTTACAGGTAAATATCTTGATGGTTATCCAGAAGATGCGCGTGTTACTTTGTTTCCTAACTACAGTCGTTATCATAGTGATAACTCATTTGAGGCTACAAGACGTTATAAAGCAATTGCAGATAGTCACGGTTTAAGCCTTACTCAAATGGCGCTTGCCTTTGTAAACGATAGGCCATTTGTTACGGCAAATATTATAGGGGCGACCAGTATGAAACAACTTAAAGAAAACATAGGCAGTGCATCTGTTTCCCTTTCTGAAGAGGTTCTTAAGGCTATAGATGAGGTACACGAGGCAATACCAAACCCTGCACCATAAGTCTATTGTACATATTATCAAGAAGCGCTACCCTAGGGTGGCGTTTTTTTTACGCTTTCGCGAAAGCGTAATTACCCAAATAAGTGTCTCACTACATCGTGCACCTTGGCCACTTTTATCACATTTATATGATAAGTGTTATCTGGTATTTTACAGTATTTTGAAATAATAATACTGGTAAAACCTAGCTTCTCTGCTTCCAGAATGCGTTGTTCTATGCGGTTTACAGGTCTTACCTCACCTGCAAGCCCAATCTCTGCAGCAAAGCACATTGCCTTATCTACAGGGATATCTACATTACTTGATAATACGGCTGCTACCACGGCAAGATCTATCGCAGGGTCATCTACAGAGATACCTCCTGTGACGTTAAGAAACACATCTTTTGCACCTAGTTTAAATCCAGCTCGTTTTTCAAGTACGGCTAGAAGCATATTGAGCCTCTTTACATTATAGCCCGTAGAGCTACGTTGTGGTGTTCCATATACTGCGGTGCTCACAAGTGCTTGTATCTCTATCATAAGTGGTCGCATCCCTTCCATTGTTGTGGCAATGGCTGTACCGCTTAATTCCTCATCATTTTTTGATATGAGTATCTCGCTAGGGTTGCTTACCTCCCTAAGGCCTGAGCCTTGCATCTCATAAATACCAAGCTCGCTGGTACTCCCAAATCTGTTTTTGTGTGCTCTAAGTATGCGATACACGTGGTTGCGATCTCCCTCAAACTGTAGTACGGTATCTACCATATGCTCCAGTATCTTGGGCCCAGCTATATTACCATCTTTTGTGATGTGACCTATAAGAATCACTGGTGTTGCTGTCTCTTTTGCAAAGCGTATAAGCTCTGATGTGGTTTCTCGTATTTGAGAAATACTGCCTGCTGTACTCTCTATATGATCTGAGTGTAGTGTTTGTATGGAGTCTATAATCACGATATCTGGCTGTACCTCCTCTACGTGTCTAAAGATGTTTTGGGTTTTTGTCTCAGTGAGAATGTAGCACTGGTCGCTTTCTGGGTGTATGCGCTCTGCTCGCATTTTTATTTGTTGCTGGCTTTCTTCACCAGAAACATATAGTGTTTTATAAGGTAGAGCAAGACTTATTTGTAACAGCAGTGTACTTTTCCCTATACCTGGTTCTCCACCCAAGAGTGTAAGGGATCCTGGTACAAGTCCACCACCCAGCACACGGTTAAGCTCGCCATTTTTTGTATTCATACGCGCCTCAGAGGCGGTAGAGATGTCTGCTACTTTAAGTGGCTTGCTTGTTCTTGTGAGTCCTGAAACTTTTGTAGTGCTGCTTTTCCAATCTTTCTTGTCGGCTTTTTGTACTACTTCCTCTACGATGGTGTTCCATTGTTTACAGGCGTTGCATTGCCCCTGCCATTTGGCATATTGGGTCCCGCAGTTTTGACAGAAAAAGGTGGTTTTAATTTTGGCCATTGAGAGAAAAGCTTTTGGCTAAATTAGGAAATCATATGATGTAATACTGGTGATGCGACACTAAGATATACACAAGATGGCAGGTAACTTTGTAGAGGGTGTGAGTACGCTTTCGCGAAAGCGTAAACATATTAGGTTACCTTCTCTATTACTTCTGACCTATTAGACACATCTAGTTTTGCATAGATATTACTGGTGTGAAATTTTACCGTGGCTATAGAGATGTGTAACGCTTCTCCTATTTGTTTATTTGTGTAGCCTTTAGATAGCTCTAAGAGTACTTCGGTCTCGCGCTTAGAAAGATTGTGACTTGTACTTATTTGATCTACACTCTCTTGGAGTGTTTGCTCTTTTGAGGAGGCTACATTTTGTAACTCTCTTACGTAGTGCTCTAGCTGGTTACGTATGTCGTGGTTTTCTCTTTTTATAAATTTAAAGCGATATAATAGTGCTGTGCCTAGAATGAGCATTTCTATAATACCACCAAATTTTACTTGATTTGAAGTAATCTCAATAAATTGATACCCCGTTACTCGCAATGCAAAGTGGCCTATGGAAGAAAACAGTAGTATAAGGTATGCTATTACGAGTATATAGGCATAACTGTATTTTGTAGCGATATACCAGCATAATAACCAGCAGCCTATAAGTAGAGAAGACATCAAATAACCAGCAGATCTAAAAAGATAGAAATTATCAAGTAACAAGCTCCCTATATAAAGTCCTGCAGCTATAAATAGAGCGATATAAAACCACTTTTTTATGTGTGGCATTACAGAGTTTATTCTTAAAAATGTAAAACTGAATAAGGCAGCTGTGACACCACATAGCCAGTGTAAAAGCATCTCTATAAAGTCATAATATTTAATAATCCCCGGAAAGAAATAGGAGAAAAAGCCATCATCATAAAAGATGCTTGCAGAGGTGGCAAACAGAAAATAAACATAATATAAATATACCTTCTCATTAAAGGTGAAATACATAAATAGATTCAAGATGATTACCAGAAGGGCAAACCCAAAATAACTTCCAGAAAAGGCAAGCGTAGATATATTGTTGCGCTGGTATGTGATATTATCTACAACGGTAAGAGGGAAGTAAGCCTCGTGCCAGAAAAAAGTCTGTATATAAAATGTGTTTTCTCCCTTGTTAAATTTTGCAGGGACACTGGTAAGCCTCTCAAGTTCTGGTTTTTCTATAATATGAATGTCATTTCCAGAAGTGCCTAGGTATTTTATAGAATCATTTGAGTGTTGAAACAGAGAGAAACTTTTAATGTGTATAGAAGGTACTTTGAAGTGGTAAACACCCTCTTCACTTTCTTTAAGATCAAGCGTGATTTTAAACCAGTACCATCCGTTTTCGCTTCCCCAGTTTAGGTCTTTTTCATCTATGGGCTTAAACTCTTCTTTGAGTAGTGTGCTACTAGATATTTTATTCTCCACGTCTCTTATAAATTCAAATGAAGTTACCGTTAGGTCATCTGCTACTTTTTGGGAGTGAGCAGCAAGGGTGAAAATAAATACAAGAAGTATAAATGATATTTTTTGTTGTAGGTTGTTCAAATCAAGGGGCTTGTTAGTAATGGTTGCTTTTTTTGTAAAAAAGTGGGGTTTTTGTACAAAAGACAGTGGTTTAGGTAAAAACTATACCTAAAGTATAGGTCGATAATTTGTGTTTTTTAAGATTTTTGGGGTATACATTTCATTTGAGGGACTGAAGTGTATGTGTAAAAAAAAGCTATTCATTAATAGTGGGTAGCTTTTTATTTTTTTCGCGAAAGCGTTATTATTTTTTACACTACTTAGTATCCAAAATCCTCTTTTATTTTATCAGCTCGATCAAGCATAAGATCTTTAGTAAGAAAAGAAACTTCTTCTAATAGGTATGCATTTTGATAAGTGCGCATCGCTTTCTTAGGTTCCCCAGCCTTTTCAAGAGATAAAGCTAGGTAGTAATTACCTAGCATAGTCTCTGGATATTGTTTTCTAGCTAGTTGCCCCAGGTTTGCAAGCCCCGTCCAGTCTGCTTTTTTTTCTAATGCAGTAGCTGTAGCTACGTAATCATTAATACGTATAGGGTCATCTAGTCCAAAAAGATCTTTTACGGTGGTGTATTTGTCTATAAGATAGTCGTAGGGAGCGTCGCTTTTGAGTAAGCGTTCTTTGTATTCTGTCTTACTTATAGGTCTATATACAGAAAACATTTGCTCTAATGCCTTTGGTATAGCTCTACCCACAAGAGAATAATGGGTTGCTCCTTCAAAATTGTCAAAATTGTATTGCAAGCTTTCATTCTTAACTTGTTTAATCTGGCCGTCTAGCTGGATAATAGAGTTGCGTAGGGCTCCTATATCTTCGGTTCCAGTAGCGAGGTAATAAAAGAGCTTTTGATCGATGGCTCCTAACCTAGCAGTAAGTCGTTCTTCCATTTGAGGAGCGATGTCTGGGCTAAGAGATATATATCCTTGAAAGAGTGCTGGGTCTTTCATAAGGTAGTAGTTCATAAAATTTGCTGTGAGATCGTGACCTACGGCAATTCTAAAAGTACTGGTTCTATAGTTTTTATCTAGATAAGGCATTAACTCTAGCCCTATAAATTCAAAAAACGACGCCCCAGTGTCTGAGGGTAAATTGCTCGCCTCATCATAATAGGTATCGTCATTGCGGCTATCTACTTGATTAATGCCTACAACTATTACCTGTGGCATTTCTTCCCAGTAGCTGTAGTAATCTACATTACCAGCAACGGGCTCAAAAAGATAATCACCGTCCATAACAATGATGATAGGGTAGGTTTTATCGACATTGCCCTCGTAATTACGAGGTAGCTGTATTTTAAGTTGTCTCGTCTCTCCTAAAATATCTGAGGAAAGCTCTTTGTAGTCTATTTGAGCAAATAGGGGGAGGCTTAAAATACTGATAATGAGTGTAAAAAAACGTAATTTCATTTGGGGCTTGTTTTAGATTACTAAGCCCTAAAGTAGTAAAAAATTTAGCGTTTATTGAATATGAGCACTATTAAGGCACAAATACCTCCTACTACAACGTTAAATATAGTTTGAGTACCCCAGAGTAACCATCCAAAAACGACTCCATCTTCATACCCAAAGAATGTAAAAATAGCACCCATTGCTATAGGGTAAACACCCATACCAGCATTAGTCGCGCTCATAGCAAATGCGCCTATTACAAAAGAGGCGAGAATTACTCCTAGTGGTGCGCTTGCGATACCTGGCACTGTAAATTTCATCACCCAAAACATTCCTATATACATAAGCCATATAAAGATGGTGTGAAAAATAAAAGCACTATTATGCTCCATTTTAAGTATGCTCTTAATACCATCTAAAAGGCCAAGGCCAAAATCTCTTATCTTTTTAATAAATGGATGAGAAGAAGTTTTAAGCAATCTTAATCCAGCGATTCCAGCCGTAATTCCTAAAATAAGTAGTATGATAAAACCTGTAGGATTTGCATTTTCTTTAAAATAAGAAACAAGAGCAGTAGACTGTAAGGCAATCGCAGTAGCCATAACTAGTAAAAGTACAATCAAGTCTGCAATGCGCTCTGCTACTATGGTGCCAAAGGCTTTCTCAAAAGGAATGTTATCTGTGCGTGATAGCGACACTCCTCGTAGTACTTCTCCAGATCTTATTATAAAGGTGTTTGCAAAGTAGCCTATGAGAATAGCCATAAAGCTTGATCGTAATCTTGGTTTATAGCCTAAGGGTTCTAAAAGAAATTTCCAGCGATAAGCTCTTGAAAGATGACTAAATAAACCAAAAAGTAATGAGATAATTATCCATATAGGGTCTACTGTTTTTATAGCCTCCCACATATCACTGCGCTCTGCACCACTCATTTTACTAAGTTGATACCAGACCAAAAAAACTCCCACGAGTGGGAGTATAATTTTAAGCACAAGGCCTGTATGTTTTTTTGTAGACAATGCTTACTTAAGTAAGTTAGTCTCTTCATTAGGAAAACAAAGCGTAGGTTTAAATTCCTTAGCTTCATCTAGTTCCATAAAGGCATAGGTGATAAGGATGAGAATGTCTCCCTTTGCAACCTTACGAGCAGCTGCGCCATTAAGAGTGATTTCTCCACTGTTACGTGGTCCCGGGATAGCATACGTTTCAAGACGCTCACCATTAGTCACATTTACAATTTGAACTCGTTCTCCTTCTATAATTTTTGAGGCATCCATAAGATCTTCATCTATGGTAATACTTCCTATATAGTGTAGTTCTGCACCCGTTACTTTAACGCGGTGTATTTTTGATTTTACAACATTTACTAGCATAATGCAAAGGTAATAATAAGGTGTTTAATTTAAAGCGATGTTATCTATAAGTCTCACCTCGCCAGCATAAACGGCAAGGAAAGCTCGATATTGTTGATTTTTACGCTTTCGCGAAAGCGTACGAAGATTTTTAACATTTACGATTTCAAAATACTCCAGTTCCAGTCCGTCCTTTTCTTTGTAAATAGACTCGATATATGTTTTTAATTCTCGTGCCGAAAGATTGTTGAAGTTCTTTCTAGCATACGTTAATGACTCGTAAATAAAAGGTGCAATCTCTAGTTGATGCTTTGTAAGTCGCGAGTTTCTACTACTCATAGCGAGTCCATCTTCTTGACGATGTATGGGGCAACCTACAATTTCTAAATCTAGATTTTCTATATCAACGAGCTTGCGCACAATGGTGAGTTGCTGGAAATCTTTTTCGCCAAAATATGCCTTATGAGGATTAACTTGTCTAAAAAGAATATTCAAAACAGTACCTACACCATCAAAATGTCCTGGGCGATGCTCTCCTTCCATTACGGTTTCTAAATGGCCAAAATCATACCCCTTTGAAGACACGTTATTGCCATAGATTTCTTCTGGTAAAGGATTGTAAACAGCGACTTTAGATCCATAGTGAGATAAGAATGCGAGATCCTTTTCTATGGTTCTGGGATACTTTTCTAGATCTGTGGCGTTATTAAACTGCGTGGGGTTTACAAAAATACTTACCACAATAAGGGCACAGTCTTTGAGTGCATAGTCTATTAGTGAGGCGTGGCCATTATGTAATGCACCCATTGTGGGTACAAAACCTACGGTTTTACCTTGCGCTTTTGCTTGACTGACGATTTTAGAAATCTGATTATGAGCTGTGATTGCTTGCACTTTACCAAAATTTTAACGGGGTGCAAACTTACTAATATTAACCCTAAGTGCGTAAAAATTCGTACTTTTGCGTGTTTTTTGAATAGAATAACAACCTAATTTTACATATATGAAAGATAAGAGGATATTGTACGTGTCATCTGAAGTGATTCCTTATCTACCAGAGACCGAGATTGCCTCTATGTCGTTTGAAGCTCCTCAAATGGTTAATTCCAAGGGAGGGCAAATACGCATATTTATGCCTCGCTACGGCAATATTAATGAGCGCAGGCACCAACTACACGAAGTGATTAGGCTATCAGGAATGAATCTTGTGATCAATGATTTTGATATGCCACTTATAATCAAAGTTGCATCTATACCTAAAGAACGTATTCAGGTTTACTTTATAGATAACGAAGAATATTTTAAGCGTAAAGCGACCTTTACAGACGAAGATGGAAATCTTTTTCCAGACAATGATGAGCGTGCTATTTTCTTTGCAAAAGGAGTGGTGGAGACGGTTAAGAAATTAAACTGGGCTCCAGATATTATACACGTTCAAGGATGGCTAGCATCTTTATTACCATTATACCTAAAGCAATATTATGCTAGTGAGCCGTTGTTTGCGCAAAGTAAGATTGTAACATCTGTGTATAATCAAGGTTTTGAAGGTTCATTAAATAGTGAGTTGCTCAACAAAGTTGCTTTTGATGGAGTTGATCCAGAAACGATTAAAGAGCTTGAAGATCCTACGTATGAGAACTTAATGAAGGTGACTATTAAGAACAGTGATGCTGCTATTATAGGTTCGCAAGACTTAAACGAAGATTTACTTAAGATTTTAAATACAACTAAAATCCCTGTTCTACCGTATAAGAAGAAGGAGGAGTTTCCTCAGGCTTACGAAGATTTTTACACAGCCCAAGTTTTAGAAGAATAGATAGTTGCTATGAAATTGAATAAATTATTTAAGCAAGCACTTACAGTAGTGGGTCTTGCATTATTGATTATATCTTGTGAAGATGAGTTTGGTTCTATAGGAACTGACATTGTAGGGCAAGTAAATTTTGAAACAGAGGTAGCTCAAGATTTTGATATTGCAGCATATAGCCGCAACTATGCAGATGCTTCTGGTTTTAATGGAGTACAGACTAATGGTTCTCAAATTGGGGTTGTAGGTTATTACAACGATCCTACGTATGGATCTACAACTAGCAATTTCCTTTCACAAGTTGCTTTGTCTCGTACTAATCCGGATTTTGGAGATAATACCGTAGACAATCCTACTGTAATTGATTCAGTAGTATTTTCACTAGCATACTTTGCTACTAATGAAGGTACAGATGATGATGGAGCTTCTACGTATACAATAGATTCTATATTTGGAAATACACCTGGACAGATGAAATTATCTGTATATAGGTCTAATTTCTTTTTAAATAGCTTAGATCCAAATTCAGATTTTGAAGATGCAGCATTATATTTTTCTAATGAGATTGGAGATTTTGCTGGTGTAGAGGGGGATTTGCTGTTTGAAGTAAGAGATGTTAATAGTGCTGGGGAGCTGGAAGAAGGTTTTGTGCCAAGTGCAGAGGAGCTTGTTCTTACAGAGCCAGTTCTTGATGATGATGGAAACATACCAGAAGATCCAGAATTTGAAGTTTCAGATAGATTAAGCCCAAGAATTAGAATGGCTTATGATAATACTACAACAACAGGTGCAGAGGTTATTGCTTACTGGCAAGAAGCTATTATTAATCAAGAAGATACAGGAGTACTTCTTAATAGTAATACATTCAACGATTATTTTAGAGGTCTTTATTTTAAGGCAGAGGCTATTGATGATAAAGGAAGTACTATCTTATTCAACCTTACAGGGGTAGACATTACTGTGTATTATAGCTTTGAAGGAGATGATGACTCTGGTGAGCCTGGTGAGTCTACAGATGATGGTAAGGGTGATATATCACTCTCTTTAAATGGTGTGCGTGCTATAGGTTATACTAACGACTTTGGAATAAGTCCTATAGGTACAACAACTTTTAATGATAGCCAGAATACGGTAGATGGAGAAGAAAATTTATATCTGAAAGGTGGTGACGGTTCTATTGCACTTATAGATTTATTTGGGGCAGATGCAGATGCAGATGGTGTTGCAGATCAACTAGAAGCATTACGTTCTTGTAATATTTTAATCAATGAGGCAAACCTCACATTTTATGTAGATCAAGATGATTTAGCAGATGCAGGTGCTGGGCAATTAGAGCCAGAACGTCTCTTTATTTATGATTATGAAAATAATAGTACACTTTTAGATGCTGCTATAGATGTTACAACTGGAGCTATAGGCCCTGTGGATACTCGTGTTAATCACTTAGGAAGACTTACACGTGAGACAGAAGGAGATCTAGATAGTGATGGAGTGAGTTATAAAATTAGAGTAACACAGCATATAAATGACATTGTTCAAAACGATTCCACAAATGTTCGACTAGCACTTGCTGTTTCTCAAAATGTAACACTTGAGAATACTGCACTTATAGGTGGTACGGGAGATTTAGAAGATGGTCAAAGAGTGCCATTATCTTCTGTTATCTCTCCAGAAGGAACGATACTGCACGGTAGTGCGAGTCCAGACGAAGAAAAGCGTTTGAGACTAAGAATTTTTTACACATTAACAGAAGAAATAGATCCTACTAGCCCTTGTGGTATAGCATTAGGACTTTAAAAAATAAAATTACATATGTGCGGAATTGTAGGTTACATAGGTCATAGAGAAGCATATCCTGTAGTAGTACAGGGTTTAGAAAGGCTTGAATACAGAGGTTATGATAGTGCAGGTATAGCACTATATGATGGAACGGACGTTAAGTTTTCTAAAACAAAAGGAAAAGTTGCAGATTTACGAGCTAAGCTCGAAGCAGATATCACTACAACCGGTGGTATAGGAATAGGTCATACAAGATGGGCCACTCACGGAGTGCCTAATGATGTTAACTCCCACCCTCACTTTTCAAATTCTGGAGATTTAGTAATAATACATAATGGTATTATTGAAAACTACGATCCACTACGTCAAGAGCTTATTAAGCGTGGCTATACGTTTGAGTCTGATACTGATACAGAAGTTCTTGTAAACTTAATAGAGGATGTCAAGAAAAACGAAGGTGTAAAGCTTGGTAAGGCTGTGCAAATAGCGCTTAATCAAACTATAGGTGCCTATGCAATTGCAGTGTTTGATAAAACGAAGCCAGACGAGATTGTTGTGGCAAGATTAGGTAGTCCGCTTGCGATTGGTGTGGGGGAAGATGAGTTCTTCATTGCATCAGATGCGACTCCTTTTATTGAGTATACAAAGAAAACCATCTATCTTAAAGATGGTGAGATGGCGGTAATACGCAATCATAAAAAATTAAAAGTACGTAAGATTAAAGATGACTCTTTAGTTGATCCGTATATAGAGGAGCTTCAGCTTAATCTTGAGCAAATAGAAAAAGGTGGTTATGATCACTTTATGCTTAAGGAAATTTATGAGCAGCCTCAAGCTATTAAAGATACCTTCCGTGGGCGTATGCTTGTAAAAGAAGGTATAATTAAAATGGCAGGTATTGATGATAATATCGAGAAGTTTAAAAACGCTCGTCGTATTATCATTATTGCCTGTGGTACTTCTTGGCACGCAGGTCTTGTGGCCGAGTATATTTTTGAAGAATTTGCTCGCGTTCCTGTAGAGGTTGAGTATGCATCAGAGTTTAGATATCGTAATCCGGTTGTCTTTAAAGATGATGTGGTAATTGCTATCTCACAAAGTGGTGAAACAGCAGATACGATGGCGGCTATTAAACTTGCCAAAAAACAAGGAGCATTTGTATTTGGAATTTGTAACGTAGTAGGTTCATCTATATCTAGAATTACAGATGCTGGGGCTTATACACACGCAGGTCCAGAAATTGGGGTTGCATCTACAAAGGCATTTACAACACAGATTACCATACTTACGCTTATCGCACTTAGGCTAGCGCAAGCTACAGGTAAGATGGCAGACTCAGAGTTTAGAAGTTACCTTCAAGAACTAGAGAGAATACCTGGAAAGGTAGAGAAAGCTCTTAAGTGTAATGATCAAGCAGAGCTCGTAGCAGCACAATATAAAGATGCGCCTAATGCACTTTACCTAGGTCGTGGATACAACTTCCCAGTAGCGCTAGAAGGAGCATTAAAGCTCAAAGAAATCTCATACATACACGCAGAGGGATACCCAGCTGCAGAGATGAAGCACGGGCCTATTGCTCTTATTGATGAGATGATGCCAGTTTTTGTAATCGCTATGAGAAAAGGCCATTATGAGAAAGTGGTAAGTAATATTGAAGAGATTAAAGCACGTAGTGGTAAAATAATAGGTATTGTTACAGAAGGTGATACAGAGGTAAAACGCCTTGCAGATCACATTATCGAAATACCAGAAACACTTGAGCCACTCACACCTATACTTGCAACCATACCGCTGCAATTACTGTCTTATCACATCGCTTTGATGCTTGATAAAAACGTAGACCAGCCACGTAACCTTGCAAAGTCTGTTACGGTAGAGTAGATAGTAAATAATTAGAATTTTTTAGAAGGATATTTTAAACTCAAGTTTAAAATATCCTTTTTTTATGCGTTACTTTTTGGCTGAGCTAAATAGTTTTTGGCATAGAAATTATCACGGGTAATAACCGTAACCCCTAGTTTTTAGTGCGCTTTCGCGAAAGCGTAATCATCACTAAAAAAAGCACTTCAAAAACTTACACTTTACACTTTTGCATAAAAAATTAAACAGTATCTTTGCACGACGAAAAACGACAAGTTTTTCGCTATTATTTTGCTAAACATTAATATAGAGACTAATGTCACAAGTTACAGGTAAAGTTGCACAAATTATAGGCCCAGTAGTAGATGTCGCTTTTGAGAGCGGAACTGAGTTACCTAAAATTTACGATTCACTAGAAGTTACAAACTCAAACGGAACAAAATTAGTTCTTGAAGTACAGTCACACATTGGAGAGAATACAGTACGTACAATCTCAATGGACTCTACAGACGGATTAAGCCGTGGGGTGGATGCTGTTGCAACAGGATCTGCTATACAAATGCCTATTGGGGCAGATATTTATGGTCGTCTATTTAATGTAATAGGTGATGCTATTGATGGTATGGATGATCTTCCTAAAACTGGAGATGCAGGTTTACCTATACACCGTAGCGCACCAAAATTTGAAGACCTATCAACATCTACAGAAGTACTTTTTACAGGTATTAAAGTAATTGACCTTATTGAGCCTTATGCAAAAGGAGGTAAGATTGGATTATTTGGAGGAGCAGGAGTAGGTAAAACAGTACTTATCCAGGAGTTGATTAACAATATTGCAAAAGGTCACGGTGGTCTTTCTGTATTTGCAGGAGTAGGAGAGCGTACACGTGAAGGAAATGACCTTTTAAGAGAGATGCTTGAGTCTGGTATTATCAAATACGGAGATGACTTTATGCACTCTATGGAAGAAGGTGGATGGGATCTTTCTAAAGTAGATAAAACTGCGATGAGAGACTCAAAAGCAACTTTCGTATTCGGACAAATGAACGAACCACCAGGAGCACGTGCACGTGTGGCACTTTCTGGACTTACTATAGCTGAGTATTTCCGTGATGGAGCAGGAGAAGGACAAGGAAAAGATGTACTTTTCTTCGTAGATAACATCTTCCGTTTTACTCAAGC
>ENA-ORXC01000964-ORXC01000964.1-marine-metagenome-genome-assembly--contig:-NODE-964-length-18232-cov-16.234701_pt1 | contig 18232 bp, 18 predicted proteins | sample MGYA00237865_ERZ511478 | MGnify/ENA metagenome assembly ERZ511478 | reverse complement strand
GCACCGCCAATGGAACACATGGTTCTAAGGTTAGATGACATTCCAAATTGCTTGCCTATGTACAATAAGATAAACATAGTTAAGGCAATTAAAGGTCCGGCCACATACCACGGCCATGGATCATATAGTAAATTCATTCTCAATTTAATTCAAGTTCAAAACCGCTAAAGAAAGCGCAAAGAAAATCATTCTTATGTAACTAAGGTTACATAAGAATGACATTAACTAAAATGAATTACTACTTTTTGAAAAGAAACCTTAGTGCGATATAAGGTTTAGTCAGTGTAAAATTCTGAAATGTGGTATGTTATAAGAAGATGTTCACTTGCGTATTATTTTTTTTAAAATAAAACGTGCATTGCAACTTTAACAAAGCACTAGTCACAATTTATAGCACATGAAATAATACTACTACTAATTTTTAATCCCGAATTTTTTAAGAATAGTCTCTAATAAGCACCATTTTGTAAAAGCCGACTGTATAATATTTACACCTATAAATACTGTAAACCATAACCAGTTTATATCTACATAAACAGCTAATACAACACTTAATAAAACCATTGTACCTACTATAACTCTAAAATATGTGTTTAACATGTTGTTCTATTTTTAGAAGAATCAACAGCACAATAGTTGCGCTGTTGAATCCTATTTTTTTTATTTATTAATTTCTGTGTTATCCGTTTCTGGATAGTTTTTCTTTTCGATCATATAATACACCAATGGTACCACCAATAATGTAAGCACAGTAGATACAATAGTACCGCCCATTAAAGAGATAGCCAGACCTTGAAAAATAGGATCGAATAAGATTACGAAAGCGCCAATTACAACGGTGCCGGCAGTTAATAAAATAGGAGTTGTTCTTACCGCACCAGCTTCAATAGCAGCTTGCTTTAAGGGCACACCTTCGGCTAAACGAAGATTAATGAAATCTATAAGTAGTACCGAATTCCGCACCATAATACCTGCAAGGGCAATCATACCAATAAAAGAAGTAGCGGTAAAAAATGCTCCCATGATCCAGTGACCTAAAATGATTCCTATTAGAGATAATGGTATTGCAACCATCATTACTATAGGTGCTTTAAAGTTTTGAAACCATCCTACAATTAAAATATAAATTAAGATGATGGCACCCATAAAGGCAATACCTAAATCACGAAACACTTCTAGTGTAATTTGCCATTCGCCATCCCATTTAACGGTATAGTCATCTTCAAACTCAGGTTGACCTAAGTACATTTCGGTAATTTGATATCCTTTTGGTAGCGCAATTTCTTTAAGCTTTTCTTCCATACCTAATATTGCGTATGCGGGACTCTCCAATTCTCCGGCCATATCTGCCATTACATATACCACACGTTTTTGGTTCTTACGGTAAATGCTCTTTGCGCTTATAGTTTCTTTAATATCTACTAAATCGGCAATAGGCACCATGTTACCCTGTTTAGAGGTAATTTTCAGTTGTGAAATATCTGTAATAGTAGATTTTTCTTTTTCATCTAAAGCCAGTACCAAACCAACTTGGTCTATTGCATTCTCATCATATAAATTTGTGATTGCTCTATTAGATAAAGCCATGTTCATAGTATAGGCAATTTGTTGTGGCGCCACGCCATAAAGCATTGCTTTCTCTTTGTTAATTTCAAATTTATATTCCGTTTGGTCAGCTTCTACCAGCCAATCGATATCAACTACATCATCAGTGTTTTTCAAGATATCTTGTACACTATTCGCAATTTTAATCTGTTCCTCATAATCAGGTCCGTATACCTCTGCTACAATGGTAGAAAGTACAGGGGGGCCTGGTGGAACTTCAACCAATTTAACATTGGCGTTGTATTTAGCAGCTATTTTTTGGATATCCGGTCTCAGTAAACTCGCAATATCATGACTTTGAGCAGAACGTTCGTCTTTATCAATAAGGTTTACTTGAATATCTGCCATATTACTACCACCACGTAAATCATAATGACGTACCAATCCGTTGAAGGTAATAGGGGCAGAGGTACCAATATAGTTTTGATAATTAACAACCTCTGGTCTAGTAGATAGATATTGAGCAATTTCTTGAGCAACTACACCTGTACGTTCAAGGGTAGTACCCTCTGGCATATCAATAACCACTTGAAACTCGTTTTTGTTATCAAAAGGCAACATTTTAACAGCTACAGATTTGGTAAAGAATAGTACCATTGATCCCATTAGCATTAAAAAAGTCAAACCTAAAAACAACCAACGTTTGCTTTTGCTTTCAATAAGTGGGCGTTCATATTTATTATAAATTTTGAAGATAAATGTATCTTCTAAAGGTTTCTCTACCTTTTCTACTTCACCTTTTTTATCCTTTTCTCTTAAGAAAATATACCCTAAATAAGGCGTTATTGTCAATGCTACAAAAAGTGATAAAATCATGGCAATAGAAGCTCCAATTGGCATAGGTGCCATATATGGGCCCATTAATCCAGATACGAATGCCATTGGTAATACAGAGGCAATTACCGTAAATGTTGCTAAGATGGTAGGGTTACCAACTTCGTTAATTGCATAGAGAGCTGCCTGTTTAAAGGGTAGGCGTTTCATTTTAAAATGCCGGTGCATATTCTCGGCTATAATAATGGAGTCATCTACCACAATACCTGTCACAAAAACTAAAGCGAATAATGTAATTCTGTTCAATGTATAGTCAAGCATATAATAGCTTAACAATGTTAAGGCAAACGTAATAGGCACCGACAAGAATACGACCAAGCCACCACGCCAGCCCATAGCCAGCATCACAACTAATGTTACCGCAATTATAGAACCTATTAAGTGTAATAAAAGTTCAGACACTTTGTGGGATGCCGTTTCACCATAATTTCTGGTGATTTCTACATGAACATCATCCGGAATTAACGTAGTACGTAAATGTTCAACTTTATCAATAACGATGTCGGCAATTTTCATTGCATCTGCACCTTTTCTTTTTGCTACCGATATAGTAACGGCAGGGTATTCAGATTTGTAATCTGAGACCTTATCGCTTGCTTGACCAAAACCTAATGAAACATAACTTTGAGGAATTTCTGGTCCGTCGATAATGCTGGCAATTTGCTTTAAATAAATAGGTTGATTTTGTTGAACACCAACTACAAGATTTTCAACATCAGTAACCGATGCCAAAAAATTACCTGTATTCACTAAGAACTCCGTATCATTTTTATCAAAACTACCAGAACTCAATTGGGCATTATTCGCCTTTATCATTTCAGAAACAGATAAGAAATCCAAGCCACTAGCGGCTAGTTTGTCTTTATCTAGAACCACGCGTAATTGACGGTCTTGGTTTCCTATTTTATGAGTTATGGCAACATCATTTACTTTCTTGATTTCACCTTCTAGTTCTTGAGCCATTTGGCTTAACTGATACCCATCATAGTTTTCGCTCCATAGGGTAAGTCCCAGCATAGGTACATCATCAATAGCACGGGTTTTTACCAATGGAAAGGTTACGCCTTGCGGCATAATATCCATATGCTTATTAATTTCGTTGTATAGTTTTACAAAAGAACGCTCTATATCTTCGCCCACATAAAACTGAACGATGACCATACCTTGTTCTTTCATAGATGTTGAATACACATACTCTACACCTTTGATGTTAGAAATTAATTTCTCTAAAGGTTTGATTACCCGCGATTCTACTTCTTCGGGACTCGCACCAGGGTAACCTACAAAAATGTCTGCCATAGGCACATCTATTTGTGGTTCTTCTTCCCTTGGAATCAAAAACGAACTGTACACTCCAATGACCATGAATACGATCATTAAAAGTACCGTTAACTTACTGCCTATAAATAATTTGGCAATTTTACCAGCTAAACCTTCCTTCATTATTTCTTTATTTTATTTGTGTGTTCCCACCTGTAAAAGACAGGTGGTCGGGCTTTTTGCTTTTACTCCTCGGCATAAAAATGCCTGTGGGGTATCCGCTACAACTTTCCTGCCGTCAGGCAGGTCCCTAACCCAGACTCGTTTATTGATTTGCGATTTTGGCGCCGTTAAATAATTTTCCTTCGGCAGAAACTATATATTGCTCGTCTGCCGATAAGCCAGATAATACTTCAACCTGATCACCAAAAGTTCTTCCCAGTCGTAACCATCTTAGTAATGCAGTATTGCTTTGACTTACGGTATAAATACCAGATAATTGCCCTTTCTTAACTATAGCTTCTACCGGAATCATTACAGCAGAACTTGTTGTTGTGCGCGCAATAGGAAATTGTACCGTAGCGTACATGCCAGAAAGTATTTGTACATCTGTTTTATCTAAAATGACCTTTACCAAGTATTGACCGCCTGTGTTCTTAGAAGAAGTACTTACTTCGGTAACTTTTCCTTTTATACTTTTATTCAAAGCTTTGATCTGTACGCTAACTTCAGTATCATTTTTAACAGCAAGAATTTCAGATTCAGGCACCATAGCAAGTACTTGGTAGGTACCAGGAGATTCTACTTCCATTAAAGACATACCTGGGTTTGCCATATCGCCTGCATTTATAAATTTATTGGTTACCACACCGTTAAAAGGAGCACGAATATTGGCATAGCCCATTTGAGCGTTGACACCGTTTTTCATTTGCTTGGCAGATTCTACTCTCGCTTTTGCCATATTGTAATTGGCTGTAATATCATCTAGCTCTTTCTGCGAAGCACTGTTTTCTTGAAATAAGGCCGTAAAACGGTTAAAATCTTTTTCTGCATTTGTATATGCAGCTTCAGCTTCGGTAATACCTGCATTTACTTGTGCCAGTTGTGCAGAAACATCTGCATTATTAACACTAATTAATAATTGACCTTTGGTTACTATATCACCAACACCAACATATATTTTATCTACGTACCCCATCATTCTAGTGCTGATGTTTGCACTCTTGGCAGCTTCAATTTTACCACTAACCGTTAAAAACGGACTACTACTATCTTCCGAAACGGTTTTTGTTTGAACGGCAATAGCAGGTGAATTGTCAACTACTGCTTTTTTATCATCGCTGCCACAACTAGCGAGCAAGATTGTAGCACCTAAAATAGCTGTGATTATATATTTATTATTTTTCATCTTTATGAATGGTATTTAGTGATATTAGGGTTTTATTCTTTTGTTAAAAACTGTACATACGCCAAGGCGTAATTATGTTGAAAAACTGTAGCATAATACTCTAATTGCTTTTGAGAATATTGCGTTTCAGAGAGTAATAGATCAGTAGTTTTTTCTAAACCTTGCTTAAACCTATTGGTTCGGATACGCAATGATTCTTCAGATTGTTCTAGTGCCAGCTTTGTCAGCTTCAGTTTATTTTGTGCATCTTCAAAACCTCTTTTCGCTTTGTTAAGTTCTAATTGACTTTCAGATTTGTACTGCTCTAATTGCAATTTAGATTTGTCATATTCAGCCTTGCTTTTTTGAGATTTTCCAAAACGCTTACTACCTTCAAAAAGGTTCCATTTTAATTCTGCACCAAATAGGTAACCTTGGGCTTGACCTTGAAAAATATCATCGTCATGTAACTCGTAAGTACCAAAAGCATTTAAACGAGGTAAGAAAGCCATTTGGTCTGCCTTATGCATTTGTCTATAGGCTTCGGTAGCAGAATTCATTGCTAAAATATCTTTTCTGTTTTCCGATAAGTTTATTTCCGTAGTACTAGCATAACTAGTAATTGAAAGTGAATCTGAAGGTTTTAAAATTTCACTTTCATCAGTATTCATTAGAACAGATAAATAGTTGCTGGCATTTAAAATGTTACTCTTTGCATATTGTAATTGATTATCGATTTCGGTAACTCTTACTTCTACAGAAAGAACATCAGATTTTTGTAAGTAACCTTGCTTGTAACTATTGTTAGCAATACGTTTATTTTCTAAAGCAGTTTCTTGAGCTTTCTCTAAGACCGATACGGTTTTATAAGCAAGTTGTAATTGCATGTACGCCTTTTCAACTTCAAGAGCCAAGTAATCTTCTGTTCTACCAGACTGAAGTTCTGTAGCGGTCAATTTTGCCTTTGCCGCTTTACGCTGGTAGATGCCATCGAAGTTTATTAATGGTTGTTGAACTTCAACACGAGTTGCAAAATCTTCTATTTGACTTGGGTCATTTAATACATCAGGATTAAAATCTGCAGCGGTCAAAATTTCTTGATTAAGTTTAGATCCAAATGCCATTAATGGGTTAGTGGTAGCAATACCAGTATGCGATACACTAATGTTAGGCAATAGAATAGCATTGGTCTGATTGAAATCACCCTTGGCAACTAACACATCTTGTTCAGCCATTTTTAGTGTGTTATTACTTTCTTTTACCTTGGTCAGCACTTCATCTTTTGTAATAGATTTTACTTCTTGTGCCAAGCCAGAATAAAAGACGAACAACAATATCCATCCTAATTTATATTTCATGGTATTCATTTATTTGAGACAAAATTAAGGTGGTAAAACAGCCTGCACAGTAACTAATGTTACCGAAGGAAATTTCTTTCTCAAAAAACAAATTTTTAAAAATGAAAAGGCACCCTTTTATAAAGAGTGCCTTTTACTACCAATTGAAAAATAAATGTGAATTCAGTTTATTTTTCAGGAGATTTAATAAATGTATTAGCAAGTAAACCACCCATTAAGCTACCGTATAATGTGCTATTTAGGGGTTTAGATGTAATTGCACAAGTACCACTTAGACAGCCTATTTCAGTATAATATAAGTAACCGGCAATAGCACCAATGACTATGCCTATAGTGGTAATAAGAAGTGTTTTCTTATTCATTAATAATTAGCTTTCCTAGTACCGCCGTGACCACCGGCAACTACTAACATGATTTTTATACTTAACCATATGAACTTAAAGAATTGGATTATGGGGTTCATCATATAAAAGCGTTTCGATTTCGATATTCTCTGTGTCATTATTCTAGATTTTAAGTTTTATTCTTTCAAATTTTAAATATGTGGAACTTGAAATTATTCAGGAATTAGCCACCAAAAAGGCTTCATTTTTGCCTTGTAAATAAAAGCATAATGCAACGCTAGTTTTAGCCAGTGACCAGCTAGACCTATTTCTCCAAAGGTTTTACCTAATTTACGACCTTGGGTATCTGGGTATTTGTTGTAGTCAGGTACAATGGGGTAGGTGGTAATACTTACGCCACTACCTTTTGTCATGCCATAACCAGCAGAAGCAATACAAGCCGCACCCATATTACCTAGAGAACCTTTATGGTGTAAATCTTTTTTTCCGTTAATAGTATCGATGATATTGTCTGCAACCAGCTTTGCGGTAATACCAGAAGGCATGCCCGTACGCGGTGGCGCAGGAGATATCGAAGTACCATTTTTGCTTACGCGAGGTTTTGAAATTGCATGTGGTGGGGCAAATGCGATACCAGGTGCGAATATGTTTTTGTATGACGGATTTTGATAGGTTTCTGGCCAATCTTGTACGCTCCATTCTTCATATGGTTTAGCGGTATAATCGGCATCGACCAACATAAAACCTTTAAATAGTTTTTGGGTAATGTCTTCATTATTCTTATCAAAGGCTTTAAAACCATGACCAGAAAATGCAGGTATTAACATGGCAAAATCATATGTTTCAGATTTATATTCTCCATCTAATGTTTCATAATGCGCTATACCATCTTCAATTTTATTTACCCCGGCACCAAGAATCCATTTAATTCCGCGGTCTTCAAAAACCATTTCAACCATTTCGCTAGATTTCATGATGTTGTCACCATAACTAAGTAGCACACCATCCATACCAAAATCGCCCAACTGATACTCATTGGCAATCCATATTACTTCAGCCTGATCACGTACATTATGCCTTCTAAGTTCTTGTTCTACATTTAAAATATATTCAAAAGCAGCACCTTGGCAAGTAGATTTTGCATGCCCGGTTCCAATTAAAATTTTAGCTTTCTTACCTTGTTTCATTTGTTGAATCAAATCATCTAAAGCATGCCACGCATGTTCTGCATGACTATAGGTACAAACAGAGTAGGCTTTATTAGTGCCAGGGTTTAAACCCTCTGTCATGTCAAAGGCCAGTTTTGGTCCGGTGGCATTTATGAGATAGTCATAGGTGACATTTTCGGTTTTACCTTTTTGTTCACCGGTAACGTATTTAATCTTTACATATGCACTTTTAGTTTCTGCATCACCTTCTGGGTGAAATGTAGTAACAAGAGCTTGTTTAAAATTTATATTTTTTTTCTTGTATAATGGAGCCAAGGGAAATAGAATTTGGTCAGACTTCATACGACCGATACCTACCCATATATTAGATGGTATCCATTGGTAATTGCTATTTGGTGAAACAACCAGAACTTCATGTTCTTTCGATAGTTTTCTTCGAAGGTGCGCAGCAGCAACATGCCCTGAAATTCCAGCACCTAATATGACTATTTTTGACATTATGACAAGGTTTAAAGTTTACACGAAGTTCACTTTAAACATAGTGCTACACAGCAACATTTGTTACATATAGCACTTTATTTTACTTGGAGATTTTGAGTAAAATGGCGATGATCAATTTATAGTCTAAAATTGATTAATATCATATTTCTATTTCTATATGATGATTAGTTTTGATTGTATTTTTTAAGATAGATTACAAATGAGAGGTAGTTCAAATACATTGATTTATATTGTTGCAGGTATTATAGTGCTTCATTTCGTTGTAGGTTTTATTTGGCTTATTTATAAGCTAAACAAGAAAAAAGAAGAGAAAGAATAAATCTGCCCTAAACTGAAAAGTTGGTTCTACAATAAATAGGTTGTGACGTTTAAGATTTATTGAATTTCTGATAGACCTTTGTTGCAATTATAAGACCTAAAACACCGCCAATAGCAGATACTACTAAATTTATGGCTAGGCGAAAACCATCAAAATCTCCATTGTTCATTATAGACCACGGGTTAAAGCCTAAACGACCAAAGGTTTTTATAAATAAGATACTTCCAAAAACACCAATTACAGTATTGCCGGTAAAGCCAAAAGAATACTTCTTTTTAAAATTACCAAAAACGTTAGCGGCAATAATACCTATAAGAATACTGATCAATGATATTAACGTACCTGTCATGATGGTCTCTTTATACTAATGCCCATAATCCATATTGTCGACTTTACCCTTCATCAATCTTTTTTGAATGATCATGTAAATTAATATAAGGAGGAACCCTAAAATACCCCAATAAATGCCCACAGACAACCCGTATTCTGATGCTGCAGTATTATAAATAGTTAACGGTTCATGAGTATCGTTCACTGAAGGTAATATTACAGGGAACAAAGAAGCCAATGACGATGTAATGCCACCAACAATCAATAAAGACGATAGTACAAATGCGTGACTGTCTTTTTTTATTTTTTTGATAAAAAACAATCCTACCAATCCACTTAAGTAAATTAATGGAAATATGAGTAAATATGGTTTGTCACCAAAGTTATCTAATGAATTCGGATTCACTACTTGCCATACAACTAATGAAAAAACGGTAAGAATAGCTAAAACAATATTTAGCTTAAAAATGACCCCTTTAAGCTTCGTGTTTATAGAGGAATTAGTTTTTAAGATAATCCAGTTTGCACCATGTATAGCTAGGGTTACCACAGCTATTAATCCTATAATAATTGTAAACCAATCTATAACTCCAGGGTGCTCGGTCAAAGGGCTAAAGCTACCATCCCATAACGGTAAAAAGAAATAATGTCCTTCGTGAACAGATATTCCATTATCGACACCACCTAGATTAACACCTCTTACAATATTGCCTAAAGCAATACCAAAGAATAAGGCTAATAGTAAACTAGAAACTCCAAAAGATGTATCCCAGATATCTTTCCACATTTGAAATTTAAACTGACTCCTTAATTCAAGTCCGATAGCTCTAAAGATTATGAGCCATAAAACGAGTATTAATGGCAAATAGAATCCGCTAAAAACAGAAGCGTAAAATGTGGGGAAAGCCATAAAAAGCATCCCACCGGCAGCGACTAACCAAACCTCATTAGAATCCCAGAATAAGCCAGCAGATTTTGCAATTACTTCTTTGTCTTTTTCAGTTTTAGCGAAGAATAAATGAATGATTCCTGTTCCGAAATCATAACCATCTAAAATAAAAAATACAGCTAAAACAACGGCTATTGAAATGTACCAGAATATTTCCATAATTAATGTAATTTAGATTTAGGACCTTCGTTAATAGTTTTACCGACTAAGACTAAAAATAGTAGTCCAAGTAGCATATATAAAGCAACAAAACCTAGTAATGTAAACAAGGTGTTACCAGAAGAAACGGTTGGTGAAATACCATCGCTAGTTCTTAATAAGCCATAAACCAAATATGGCTGTCTTCCTAATTCAGCAGTATACCAACCTGTTAGGTTTGCTATATAAGGGAACGGAACTAGAAACATAATTGTCCAAAGTAGTGGTTTTATATTGTATAATTTTTTACGCCATAATAAAAAGGCAGCCAATGCCATGATGCCCATAAACACGGTACCCAAACCAACCATAATATGATACGAATAATATAGGGCAGGTACGTTGTCTGGTAATTCCTCTTTTTCAAATTTATCCATTCCATCAATCTGTTTATCCCAATCTTGATAGGTTAAAAAGCTTAATATGTTTGGTACGGCAATTTTGTTGTCCAATTTTTTTTCAACCATATTAGGTTGTCCTATAAGCACTATTTCGGCACCAGCCTCTTCAGTTTCAAAAATACCTTCCATTGCCGCAAAAGCCGCAGGTTGGTGTTTAGCAACATTTTTAGCATTCCAGTCTCCCGTAGGGAAAGCAACCAAAATACTAGAAACTAAACCAAAAATGACTCCGGTTTTTAAAAACAGCTTACCATGTTCAATTTGCTTATTTCTTAGAATATAAAAGGCACCTATACTCGCTACAACAAACGAAGAAGTAACAACAGAAGCTAGTTGATTATGTAAGAACGCAGGTAAGAGCCACGGGTTGCTAAACAGTGCTGAGAAGTTTTCTAAAACGAATTTACCATTTTCTAATATTTCGTAACCAACGGGGTGTTGCATCCAAGCATTGGTCGCTAAAATAAACCAACCACTTGCCCAAGACCCTAAGAATACCAGAAAGCCTGTTAAGAGATGGAGTTTTTGCCCCATTAACTTTTCACCAAAAATAAATAGTGCTAAAAAGGAAGATTCTAGAAAGAAAGAAAACATGCCTTCCATAGCTAAGGTCTGACCAATTATGCCACCTGTAAGTTCAGAGAATTTTGCCCAGTTGGTACCAAATTGAAATTCCATAGGTATGCCGGTTACGACACCCATGGTAAAATTGATAGCAAAAATTTTCATGAAAAATTTAGCCGAATCATTATATTTTTCAATCTTATTTCTAAGGTATTTCCATTTAAAATAGACTATCATTAAAGATAGGCCCATTGTTAATTGTGGAAATATATAATGGAATGTGATAGTAAAAGCAAATTGCAATCTATCATAAAAAATCATGTCTTCCATAGTCTATATATTTTATAATATGTAGTATGATGACAAAAGTAAACAACACCTGATTTTTAAAGGTAACCAATGTTACATATTTGAAGAAAAACCAAAATAAATAAGAATTTAAATCAAAATATAAGAGCATATAGAATAATGCATTTAAATTCTTATTTGATGCTATGTATTTATGGGCAGAATTCTCCACTCACAAAATTGGGGGCAAAGAAAAATCCCTAGAAATTGAATGAACAAATTCTAGGGATTCAGAGATATCAGCGTTTGACTTAGTCTTTATATGCAGAAAGCATCCAAACTAATTTTTCTTGTTGTGTAATATAATCGCTCATTAGAGAAACGGTACCTTCATCTTCTGCATCGGCAGCAATTTTAAGGGTAGCTCTTTCTTTTTTCAATAAGATACTTAAGCTATCTAAAATATTGTCTACCGCCTTATCGCCATCTACTACATTTTCACTGGCTTTAATTTCAGAATTATCAATATACTTTGTGAACGTATGAATAGGAGTGTTGCTTAGCGTTAACACACGCTCTGCAATTTCATCGACTTTGATTAAAGCGTCATTATACAACTCTTCGAATTTAAGGTGAAGTTCAAAAAACTTCTTCCCTTTAATATTCCAATGAAAACCTCTTAGGTTCATGTAGAACATTTGATAATTAGATAGTAAATCATTTAAATGATTTGCGATATCGTTAGAATCTTTTTTATCTAGACCGATGTTTGATAAATTTGAATTTGCCATAATTATGTATTGTAGTTATTTATTTTTTCGCTTAGGTCGTACACCTGGGTGTTTTTTATTTCTTTTGATACGATACTTGAACCTGCAGCACTTCTATAGCCGCCTGCACAATGTATAACAATTGGCTTGTTTGTCGGAATTTTATCAATAGAATTACGTAATTCATTCAAAGGTATATTAATTGCGCTATCAAAAAAATGACCTTCATTGAATTCACTTTTATTCCTAATGTCTACAATGGTATAATTTTCTTTGTTTTTATCAAAGTCCACGAAATCAAATTCATCTTCTTTTTCATAAACCTTATCTAACGTTAAAACTGCCTTTACTTGAGTTTTATAACCTATTTTGGCTATTCGTTCTAGTATAATTTGTCTATCGGCTATACTGTCTACGACCAAATAAAACGGTTCTTTAGGCTCAACAATAGACCCCAACCATGTTTCAATTTTATCATCAATATTTCTAGCCATAATATTAATGGAATTTGGCAAATGATTTTTCTTGAATTCAGCCTCATCTCTTGTGTCTATGACCAAAATATTCTTTTCGATTTTAAAAGCCCCTATTTGTAGTGGAATCTGAGAAATAGTACTCATGAAATTTTTAGCACCTGTTTTATTAATAGCCACATCATAGCCAAAATAAGATGGTATAAATGGCTGATCCTGCAGAATATGTGCTACGAATTCATCTTTGGATAAGTTTTTAAAAGCCCAATTACCAATACGTTCATTACCTAAGGTGCTAGAAGAATCACTGCTCATATTTTTGCCGCAAAGTGAACCAGCACCATGCGCCGGATAAACTAAAGTGTCATCAGGTAAATGATTGAATTTTGTTTGCATCGTAGTAAACATGGCTTCTGCCAGTTGCTCTCGTTTTGCTTTCATGTTACCAGCTTTCTCTCTTAAATCTGGTCTTCCCACATCACCTATGAATAAAGTGTCGCCTGTAAATATGGCTTGTTTAGCATTTTTATCTTTTGCTACAATAGTAATTCCGTCAGGTGAATGTCCGGGAGTATTAATTGCCGTGAAGGTTGCCTCATTCATTTTAAAAGTAGCGCCATCGTCAAATGTTTTATGTGGATAATCAGCACCTACTAACTCGCTCACATAAATTACGGCATCAGTTTCTTTATGAATTTGTAAATGTCCACTAACAAAATCGGCATGAGGATGCGTCTCGAAAATGGCAACAATTTTAGCATCGTTTTCTTCGGCAAATTTATAATACGGTTTTGGATCTCTAGATGGATCTACTAAAGCCATTTCATTACCACTTAAAATTGCGTATGAATAATGAGCCAACGGTTTATCTTCAAATTGTTTAATTATCATAAGAACAGTTTTTAACGATTAAAAAAGAATCGGTTTTGAAAACTGTTCAAAACCGATTTCTATATAATTATAAAGATTTTTTGGCAAGGTACCAATCAACTTTTTCTAAAGTATCATCTTCTAATCGAGCGTTAAGCTCATCTAATGTTTTTGGTGGTGATACAATAACCTTGTCACCTCTTTTCCAATCTAAAGGCATAGCAACTTTATACTTGTCAGAAGTTTGTAAAGCATCTAAAGCACGAAGTATTTCATCCATATTTCTACCTACGTTTAATGGATAATACATTACCAATCTTATTTTTTTCTTAGGATCGATAAAAAATACCGCTCTTACGGCTGCAGTTTCACTTTCGTTAGGTTGTAACATTCCGTAAGCTTTAGAGACCTTCATGTCAAGATCTGCAATAATTGGGAAATCGAAATAAACACCTGTATTTTCTCTTACGTTCTGTACCCATCCTAAGTGTGCATGAACACTATCTATACTTAAACCTAAAAGTTCAGTATTAAGTTCATCAAACTCACTTTTACGCGATGCAAAACCGCTCATTTCTGTTGTACAAACCGGAGTAAAATCTGCAGGATGCGAAAACATTACAATCCATTTGTCTTTCGCAAAATCAGACATTTTAATTTTACCCTTAGTTGTCACAGCTTCAAAATCGGGTGCTATATCTCCAATTCTAGGCATTGAAATCACTTGTTCTTGTATATTATTTTCGATATTCATAATAAATATAATTTATAGTTTTATAATTTTTGATAAAATTAAATTATCAAAAAGAACTATAATGTAACCTTGGTTACACATATTAATTTTTAACATTTTTTTACAAATACAATCAAGCATTACCTTATAGTATAGCTCTGGTTAATAAAAATTAATACGGTCAAGATTAAATTGGTTATGTGACTAATGTCACATTAAAAAACAATTAGGGCACTTAATTTTACAACATGAAGTTGTCAAGCTTTACTATAGCAATACTGTTTACATTCATTTCTTTGGCAAGTAGTCTTAAGACTGCCAGCGTCATGGGCTATTATGCTATGTTTACAAATGATTTTGTAGAACGTTTTTGCGAGAATAAGGAACGACCAGAATTAAAATGTGATGGTAAATGTGCTTTGTCGCAAATGTTATCTCAGAAAGCTGATGATGAAAAGACGCCCATTAATTTAGATTTGCTTAAAAACGAAATAGTATTATTTATAGGATCGTTGACTACATACACGTTTGTACAACAACCTAGAAAAGTGCTGCATAATGTAATGTATCGTGTTCTTTACGATTTTCATTTTTTTGAGCGTATCAAACATCCACCAGAAGTTTAAAATTTTTATTTCAATCTAATGTGTCTAACGCCTAATTAATAGGATGTTGGATAGTATTTCAATTATTTAAAAATTTAAACAATGAACCTAAAATATCTTTGGGTACTTTCGATATTATTATCGACACCCATACTATACGCACAAAATTTATCAGGAAAAATCATCTCTGAAATTGACCAACAACCACTTGATGGTGCTCACATTTTAACTAATAACGGATTAGCAACATATACTAATTTTGATGGTGATTTTATTCTGAAAAATGTTGAGGAAAATGTGATATTGACCATATCTCATGTTGGGTATAAAACCATACAACAGCAAGTACTTGACATTAATACTCCAATAATAATCACTTTACAAGAAGCACCCATTACCATAAATGGAGTTTTAGTAACAGGGAATATGAAAATTGACCCTGTACTTACCATAGAGACCAATGATTATGTCAAGAGAATAGTTCAGCCTAGAAATGTAGCCGATCTATTTAATGATGTTAATGGTTTTTCGTTGATTAAAAGAGGTAATTATGCAATTGATCCTAGTTTTAGAGCAACGCAATATGAGCAGTTAAATGTGCAGTTTGATGGTGGTACAAAAGCCATGAATGCTTGCCCCAATCGTATGGATCCCATTACTACCCATGTGATACCAGAGGAAATTGAAAAAATTGAAATTATAAAAGGACCATACTCCGTTAGATATGGTGCTACTTTTGGTGGTATCGTTAACATGGTAACCCAAAAACCAACTGTAGAAGATTATGGTCTTCATGGTGGTGTAAGTAGTGGTTATGAAAGTAACGGTAATTCTATGGTCTCCTTGGCAAGGTTGCAACAGGCAACTGAGAAATATGACGTAGCAGGTAATTTTGGTTTTCGTGATTTTGGTAATTATGAAGATGGTGACGGTACAGAAATTCCGTCTTCTTTTAGAAGCTTGGATTATGGAATAAAAGCGGGTGTTAATTTTACTGAAAATCAAAGACTACAAGCACATTGGCGACAGTCTTTTGGGCGCGATGTTTTGCACGCAGGTCTACCTATGGATACCGAAGAGGATAATAGTCGTATTCTCTCTTTAGATTATAAATTAGGGAGTATGCCAGGTCTTGTTGAAAGCATAGATTCTAAAATTTATTATAGCTATGTAGATCATATAATGACTAATTACAATAGACCAAGCTTTAAGATGACATCTGCCATTTCTTCAATTGACGCTACTACGGCAGGTGGTAAAGTAGAATTAAAATTAAAACCAACAGACAATTTAGCCCTATTTACAGGTGTTGATGTTTTGCATATTGCACGAGATGGCAATAGAACACGATTAGTGAAAAGAAATGCTATGGGAGTTTTAGATACACCCTTAACATTTGAAGATAAGGTGTGGCAAGATTCATATATAAATGATATTGGATTATTTGCAGAAAGTAAATACCCCTTAACAGAAAAAACAATGTTAACTGCAGGTGTACGTTATGACAATGTTACTTCTGAAGCTAAAGATCCAGAAGCTGATTTTGCTGCTTTATACACTGATTTAGATAAAAGAACGGAACATAATTTTAGTGGTACAGCTTCAATTAAATATGTGTATTCTCCTCAATTTATTATGGAAGTGGCGTATGGTCGTGGTGTTAGATCAGCAAATATGATAGAACGCTTTATTAATCATTTCAGCGTAGGTCAAGACGCGTATGAATATGTTGGTAATCCTAACTTGGATGCAGAAATAAATAATCAATTTGAGGTAGGGTTTAAAGGGAAAATGCCTATTTCAGAAAACACTTCAGATAAGTTTAGCTATAGTACATCTTTCTATTACTCGCTTTACGAAAATTATATAGTCGCTATCATAGATGAAACACAGACCAGAAAATTCATGCCAATGAATGAACCCTCTAATGCAAAAGTTTTTAGAAATTTAGATGATGCGTACAAGACAGGTTTTGAAATTATGGCTGGTGTAGACTTCTGTACTAATTTTAACTTTACAACTGAACTTGCTTATGTATATGCTAAGAATAATGACTTAAATGAGTCATTACCCTTGGTACCACCTTTAGTTACAAGATTTAAATTGGGCTATGAAAAAGAAAAGTTTTGGGTGAATGCAGAATATAGGTTCACCGCCCAGCAAGATAATATTGCGTATTCTTTTGGTGAGCAGGTTACACCAGGTTATGAAATAATGGATTTACGTTTAGGTGTAATACCAATGAAGAACCTAACCTTAGGTGTTGCGGCATTGAATGTTTTTGATAAAACGTATAGTAATCACCTTAATTTTGCATTTAATAATCAGGCTGAATTTGGAACAGAGCCCATCAATGATCCAGGAAGAAACCTATCGGTTTTTGTTCAATATGAATTTTAATAGATGAATATAAAAAAGGGACCAAATATGGTCCCTTTTTATATTTTAGTGCCAGTAAAACGAAAAATTGAAGCATTGCCAATATGGTAAAGTCCTTCGTTCAATTCTATATCCTTTTCTTCTAAAATTTTAAAATTTATTCCGTTAAACTCATCTTCCACTTCATCAATATTATAGAGCATATCTATATTTTTTGGTCCGCCAGAAGGTTTCCCAAGTTGATTTTTAGAGAACGCCTCAAAAATGATATGTCCGTTTGGTTTTAATGATTTTAAAAGATGTTGGTTTGCTTTCTTTCTAATAGCTGCAGGAAAATGTGCGTAACAGAACGCGATTACATCAAACTTTTTACTAGCATTAAATTTAAGGGCATCAATTACTTGATAATCCAAGTTCAAATTATAAGTAGCAGCTAGTTTTTTAGCTTTAACCATTGCAGATTCGCTAAAGTCGAAAGCCAATACTTCCCAACCTTTAGATAGTGCATAGACGGCATTTCTACCTTCACCTTCGGCAGGCAGTAAAAGAGAACCTACTTTTAACTTATCTAGTTGTTGTTTAAAGAATACATTTGGTGAGTTTCCGTAAGCATAACTTTCTTCGTCATAACGCTCGTTCCAAAAATCTTTCATGTGGTAATTATTTATGGCATAAAAATATACCCGTCCATTTGGTAATTGGCAAGTACCATCATTGCAGAAAGCCCTAGTTCTGTATTCGGGTTTAAATCTTCAGCGGTAATATCTCTAGCAGCGGTAGCTTGTGCGCACACATAGAATTCTACCCCGTAATCCTTTAATAACTTTATTACCGCTTCATTTGGATTTTCCTTTTCGTATTTAGCCTTGTATTTAGCTTCGTTTAAGGCAGTAAA
>ENA-ORXC01000961-ORXC01000961.1-marine-metagenome-genome-assembly--contig:-NODE-961-length-18277-cov-3.991593_pt1 | contig 18277 bp, 16 predicted proteins | sample MGYA00237865_ERZ511478 | MGnify/ENA metagenome assembly ERZ511478 | reverse complement strand
CGAGAACTTTTCCGCCCCCGACACCTAAAATCAAATCAGCCTCATGAATGCTTGCTAATTCAGCTTGTCTTGCAATTTCTGATTCGGAGCACTCCGCACTATACGTGGAATAAGCTGTATGAAATTCAGACAAATCCGGGAAGTATTCTTGAGCCGCTTTCCAGGAGTGATGTCCTGAAATAACAAATACTTTTTGAAATCGTCCTTCCTGAAGCAGCCGTGGTAATTCCTGAAGAACTCCCGGTCGACATTCATAATGTCCTGGGGTTGCTCTAACTTGTATCGGTTCCATTTTTCATTCCTCCTAAGCTTGCTGAATCCACTTTTTGTTTCCTTTATTTAATGTAGAAACACCTGCATCTATCACACGCTTTACTCCAATCCCCTTTTATATAGAAGAAAGTGCATCAAAAAAAGGAAAAACATTAGGAATTGCACCCCTGTTCACACAACCTAATCCTTTTTCAATCGAGCGGAAAGAATGTTACCAAACGACTGCAGCCCCTGAACGAGGACAATGAGCAAAAAGACCGTCACGTACATCACATCAACTTCATACCGCAAATGCCCATAGCGGTAAGCAAGGTCTCCAAGCCCACCTGCACCAACAAGTCCAGCCATAGCCGTTGCCCCAATGAGTCCGATCGTAGCAATCGTTAACCCGAGCACAATCGAGGATCGCGATTCTCTGACTAGAACGTGCCAAATAATGTGTCTCGTTTTGACACCCATCGCTTCATACGCTTCAACAACTCCGCGATCGACTTCAAGTAAAGCGGATTCCATCAGTCTCGCAATGTATGGAGCTGTAAAAACGACGAGCGGCACAATCACGCCTTTCACACCGATTGTTGTACCTGCGATCATTTTCGTAAAAGGTAAAATGAAAAAAAGTAGTATAATGAATGGAATCGATCGAATCACGTTAATAACCGCATTTAGTAAGCGGAAAAGAACCTTGTTTTCAAGTGCTTTTTCAGGTCGTGTTAAAACGAGTAACACACCTAGGGGAAGCCCTATTAATACAGAGATCAGGAGGGAAATCCCAACCATCTGAAACGTTTCTATAATGGCACTCCAAATATCTGCTCCCCAAAGGTCGAGGAATTCCGAAACTTTAGCTGACATGCGCTTCCACCTCCTGAACATATCCTTCTACCACAACGCCGCTTTCTTCTAAAAAGGCAACAGCTCGATCCGTTTCATCTGCATTACCTTCCAAATGGACGACAAGTCTGCCAAACGGCTGATCCTTTAGCTGTGTTATATTCCCGGCTAAAATAGAGGGGTACACGTCAAACTTTTTACTAACATGCGCAAGAGCCGGAGTTCCGGAACGCTCGCCAATAAAGGAAAGGTTCACGATCTGACCGCTTTCTTTCAAACGGGTAACGAGCGACTCTGGAAGCTCATCTTGGAAGAGTGACTGCACAAACCGTTTTGCCGTGGATGTTTCAGGTTGACTAAAGATATCAACAACTCTGCCTTGTTCAATTACTTTTCCATTCTCCATCACAGCGACTTCATGACAAATCTTCTGCACAACGTGCATTTCGTGAGTAATGAGTAAAATCGTAATGCCAAAATCACGATTAATTTGTTCCAACAGCGCCAATATGGACTCGGTCGTATCAGGGTCAAGCGCGCTTGTCGCCTCGTCACATAAAAGCACTTCAGGTTCATGAGCAAGCGCACGCGCAATCGCAACTCGTTGTTTTTGACCACCTGAAAGCTGAGAAGGATAAGCATCACGCTTATCCGCTAATCCAACGATACCTAAATATTTATCTACACGTGCTTCAATCTCTTTTTTACGAACACCTGTCAACTTCAATGGGATCGCAATATTTTGGTACACGGTCCCTGTTTTCAACAAATTAAAAGATTGGAAAATCATACCGATTCGCTGTCTTGTTTTTTGGAGATTTCCCGTAGACAAGGAGGTGAGCTCAACATCATTGATAAAGACTTTTCCATCCGTCGGTCTCTCCAAAAGATTGACCATGCGAACAAGCGTACTTTTTCCAGCACCACTGTAACCAATGACGCCATAAATACTTCCTTTTTCAACCTGTAGAGAGACATTATCGACGGCCTTTGTGACCGTCTCACCACTTTTATACGTTTTCGTTATATTTTCTAATCGAATCATCTCGCCCACTCCTCTTCCTAATTACCAGGATGCCACTACAGATCCGTTAAATTCGTCCTGGATAAACTGTTTCACTTCATCTGACTGATAATAGTCCACTAGCTTCTGAATACGCTCATCATCTTTATTTTCCGTTTGTGTCGCGATGACGTTCACCCAAGGGGAATCTTCTGGCTCCATTTCAAGAGAATCTTCTTTCGGGACACGCCCACTTTCCATCGCAAAGTTTGTGTTAATTGCCGCAATCGCAAGCTCACCTAGCTGTCTCGGAATCTGTGAAGCTTCTAATGGAACAAACTCGAGATTGTAAGGATTTTTCTCAATATCTTTAATCGTCGCTTTTACACCAACGCCATCTTTTAACTCAATAATGCCAGCTTCTTCAAACAACATTAACGCCCTGGGCTCACCTGTTGAGTGGTTTGGCAATCCTACTTTGTCGCCTTCCTGTAGTTCATCAAGACTTTTATATTGATCAGAATAAATACCCATTGGAAAATTAATCGTTGTCGCTACTTTCGAAAGCTCCAAGCCACGTTCTTTCACAAAGTCATTTAAATATGGTTCATGTTGAAACACGTTTGCATCAAGTTCCCCTTCATCAAGGGCAGTGTTCGGCATCACGTAATCATTGAATGCAATCACTTCGATCTCAAATCCATCTTCCGCTGCCACTTCCTTTACTTTGTTCATCACATCTTCATGTGGCCCAGCCGTTACGCCAACCTTAAGTGGACCATCTTCTTCAGAGCCTCCAGAAGCCTCGTTTCCTGAACAGGCTGCCAAAAAGACTAATAGTAGTGCTCCTAGTAAATAAAATGATTTCTTCATCTTCGAATCTCCTCCTGAAATATGTAGTAATGTAAAGCGTTCTAGCACTAAAACTCAAAAGCGCAAAAGCTTCTTTATCTGTTAAAATCCCACCCAATAAAAAAACTCCCTCTGTAAAGTACAGAGAGAGTTGAGTGATTTAGGATAACAAATCAGCCGTGCTTGAACTCCCTCTCATCTTTCAAACGATCGCTCGTTTGCTGGAATTAGCACCTTTCTCACGAACTGAGATGGTTGCCGGGCGTCATAGGGCCAGTCCCTCTGCCACTCTTGATAAGAGTTTTCAATATTATTTAACTATTTTCAATAGTATAGTATCTTTCTCGAAAGGCGTCAAGGGCAGATCGAGAAAAAACGCGAGTGCCTGTCACTCCCCGGTATTTGTCGAATCACGCCCTCCACGCTGATCAAACCAGTTTACGAGATGCTTTAGCCTTTCCACTCTTAGCTCCGGATGGCCACTCCGAGATAAATTATGATCCGAGTCTGGAAACCTCACAAACATCGTATCCTTGCCACGATGTTTTAAGGCAATATACAATTGCTCTCCTTGCTCAATAGGACAGCGGTAATCATGTTCACTATGCAGAATAAGAAGTGGCGTCTGAATTTGATCGACATATTTCAAAGGAGAATGGTGCCACAATTTATCAGGGTTCTCATCAAGATCACTTCCAACTTCCCACTTTGTAAAGAAATAGCCGATGTCACTTACCCCATAGAAGCTCTGCCAGTTTGAAATCGAGCGCTGTGTGACAGCTGCTTTAAAGCGATCCGTCTTTCCAACGATCCAGTTCGTCATAAATCCACCGTAGCTTCCTCCTGTTACATAGAGCCGATCTTCATCAATAAAGGAATAGCTCTTCAATAAAGCATCAACACCTGCCATCAGATCTTCATAATCGCCTCCACCATAGTCCCCTCGACATCCGTTTACAAATTCTTGCCCGTATCCCTGGCTTCCGCGTGGATTTGTGTATAAAACAACATACCCTTTTGAAGCGAGAAGCTGGAATTCATGCATAAACGAATTTCCGTACATCATATGTGGACCGCCATGAATTTCAAGAATGAGAGGGTATCTTTGCTCATCTTTAAAGCCAGTCGGGCGCATGATCCATCCCTGAATTTCTAACCCGTCTTTCCCAGTGTATGTAAAGCTTTCTGGAGACGAAAGCTCCAAACGTTGAAGAACTTCGTCATTTGATTGAGAAATTCGCTCCTCATTGACTCGATCATCATGAAACGAAAGCGTAGAAATATCACCAATGTTTACAGGATCACTAACTGCAACAGCCGCTTCATTTGTCTTCGGTATGTAGTGAAAAGCGTAGAAGTGCCTGTCACCACCCGTTATTTGTCGAACTGTGCAATTGACGTTAGCGCAGTAAATGCTCGTATTTCCCTTTTCACTTGCAAGAAAATAGACTTCTGTTCCATTCTCATTCCACTCTGCCCCTGGCGAAGCGCCTCCCCAGTGCATATCTGAAATCAACACATCCGAGCATTCCAAATCAGCTATATCTGTTAAACAAGTAAACTCTCTTTTGTCTACATCAACGGTCCACACCTTATTTAATGTAGCTCCTTGGTGGAGAAAAAAGTGACCGATAAACGAAAGCTTCTTACCATCTGGAGACCATTTAGGTGTGTCAAAGCTACCTCCTTCACTGTTTAGTTGCTCCGGCTCGACATTCCCTTCTTCTAACCGCTGTACGAATAAATCCGATCGCATATACGAACCTTGTTCCGCATCCTCATTGCGGCTTCGCACATAAGCAATCGATTGACCATCTGGTGACCAGCTAGGACTTGAATGGTTAAACGGCGCATCCGTCAGCCATTTGATCTTCTCTCCTCCTGAGGATACGTCGATCCTAACAACCTGAAGGTGATCCCCATCCAAAAATCCAACACCATCTGATTTATACTGCAAGTCCGTTACGACAAGAGGCTTTCGTCCCTCACCCTTTTCTTCTTCCTTTTTATTTTTACTTAAAATGAGTAAAGATGTACCGTCCGGCTTCCAAACGGGCGCTGACACACCGCTCTTCATATCAGTCAGCTTACGCGCCTCACCACCATCCGTGGAGATCAGCCATATTTGATCTTCTCCTGATCGATCGGAAACGAAAGCAATCGTCTTTCCATCTGGTGACCAGCGTGGAGAACGGTCCTTCTTTTCTCCTCCTAAAGCTGTCCAATCATGCTCAATCCCAGTATCTCGGTTCACTAGTACGAGGTTTGAAGTATATTCTTTTTCCTCATTTATCACTTTTTTCACATAAACGACATAGGTTCCATCAGGCGAAAGCTGAGGATCCCCCACAAAGGTGAAATCATATAAAAGCTCTTCCAACTGCTCGCTCTTTTCCAATTCTTTTTCAAATTCTTTCTTCAAACTAACCACTTCCCTTCTTCTCTTATGTCTCTACTTCCATTAAATAGGTGAAATTCCTGCTTGTTACCTTTGCACGAATGATTCAGTTACCTCTTCTTTTCCAGCGCATTTTCTCTTTTCAGATTATGTTTCGTCTTCAAACCTCAAAATAGAACAAGAGTTCCCATTTCGCCTCTTTTTCTCCGAACATCCGCTCACTTTCATACCAAAACCACATCGGTTTCAGGTGATATATCTCAAAACGGTATTTGAATGATCTCATTATGAGATATATAATGGAATTAACAAATTGAAAGCGGTTACCAAAATCAGAAAGCCGCTTAAAATACTAGGGAGGATTTACAATGAGCCAGCAAGCACGAAACCAATTTATTGATCTTTTGTGCGACAAAACGACGATGAATAGAGAAGAAGTTCTCAAAATGTCTGATGCAGAAGTAGAATATTTTCACTGGCTCTACTTTGATGAATCACCAGCGGACTTAATGATGTAAATATACGTTCACAGCCCCTGCAGGAATTCCTGCAGGGGCTGTTTTGGTATGTAAAGGTGTTTTTTTGGGGTGGACATTTGTACTTTGTGGGGGTCAGGCTCGAGCCTGACCCCCATCCTCCATCACCGCCACAAAATCCCCATCCTTCTCCTCTAGCATCTGCCTCGCTCTTTCCCCATCCAGCTTCAACAAAATCATCAACACCGCAACCCGCGCATCTCCTTCCGCCTGTTCACTATAACGCGCTGCTTCTCCCTCACTAACTCCCGTCAACTCCTGAATAATCGAAACGGTCCGCTTCCGCAGCTTTTCATTCGACGCCTGCACATTGACCATTAAATTGCGGTACACCTTTCCAAGCTTCACCATGGAAGCAGTCGAAATCATATTTAACACCATCTTCTGCGCAGTTCCTGCTTTCAATCGCGTGGATCCCGTCACCACTTCTGGTCCAACTGGTAATTCAATCGAGTATGTAACGATTTTCGAAAGCGGTGCGTTCGTATTGCATGAGATACCTGCCGTTTTTGCCCCCATTTCATTCGCTGCTTCCATCGCACCAAGTACGTAAGGCGTTCTTCCACTTGAAGCAATGCCAATCACAAAGTCACGCGCGTTCACATGCTTTCGTACATCTTCAGCACCAAGTTCCTGACGATCTTCCGCTCCCTCAATCGGATAACGAAGCGCCTGATACCCTCCTGAAATGACGCCATTCACAAGATCCGCCGCAACACCGAAAGTCGGTGGGCACTCTGATGCATCTAATACGCCGAGACGTCCGCTCGTCCCCGCACCGAAATAAAAGAGTTTACCGCCATTTCTGATTACAGTCACAACCTCATTGATCACCTTCTCGATCGAGGGTAAAGCGGTTTTCACAACTCCAGCAACGCTCGCATCCTCCTCATTCATTAGCTCAATAATCTCAAGTGTTGAAAACTGATGAAGATTTTCCGACTTCGCATTTCTCATTTCCGTTTTCGCATTGTTTTCATCAGCCATTTGCATCTCTCCCATTCGTTAGCCGCTCATTACGTGATAAGACGACATTAGATTTGATTTTCGTTCTTCAGTGATCGAGTCTCCATTAACAATCAGAGCACAAATACATGCGCCTACCGCTGGAGAAAGTGTAGGAAAGGACACGTTATTGACTCCGCTCTCCCTCATTTCATCAACAAACCCATTCCGGAAAAAAGACGATTGCATCAACCCTCCACAAACGACAAGCCTACCGCTCCGCACCTCAATCGCATCGATTAGTTCGCTCAACTTCCGATAAGCATGCTGAATGAGGCCCAAAGCTGTCTGATTTTGCTTCTCTGCTAGGCCGATCACCACTTCAGCCAAAGAAGCGATTTTCATACGCGCATATCCATCCTCATAAATCTCCGTAATCATGTCGGGGGCACGTTTTAACTTTAAGAAAGAAAGGACTGCGTCACAAAAAGCTTCATCTGCGATCGCTCTTCCATCATGCATCATCGCAACGGTGCGAAGCGCATTCTGTCCAATATCATAGCCGCTGCCTTCATCGCCAAACAAATAACCCCAACCACCCGCTCGTCTTGCATCCCCCGGATCTAAAGCATAAGCAATGGAACCCGTCCCAGCGATCAAAACCGTTCCTTCCATGGAAAAGGTTCCGCTTGCTAACGCACCGTAAGCATCGTTTCGAACCTCTAGTCCTCCTTCATATTCTGACAGGACCTCCAACACCCACTTTTTCCAGCGCAGCTGATCTTCTTCTCGCTCACCACCGGCTGTGGAGACAAACACACTACAAAGCTCTCCCTCTTTTACACCAGACATTAATTCCGTGGTTACCTGATGAATAGCCGCTCGAACTTCTTCTTCCTTACGTGATTTCACATTCGTTGATCCGGCAACACTTTTCGAAAGAATGACACCGTCCTGATTACAAATGAGTCCAACCGTCTTCGTGCCACCGCCGTCTATGCCCATATACACTTTTTTATTTAATGGCACCCTGAGTCAGTCCTTCCATAAATTGTTTCGATGCGATGAAGAAAAGCACAATCATCGGCAGTGAGGCTAACGTTAGCCCTGCGAAAAGCGCGCCCCAGTCTGCAGAGTATTCACCGAAAAGTGAAAGCATGCCAACTGGAATCGTCTTTTTTAGATCATCCGTAATAAAAATCAGTGGGAAAAAGAAATCATTCCACGATTGGATGAATTGAATAATCATCACGGTTCCAAGCGCTGGACGCATTAAGGGAAGAACGACATTCCATAAAATACGCAGGTTTCCAGCTCCATCGATTCGTGCGGCTTCTTCAAGCTCGCGTGGCATCGTTCGGAAGAAGCCGGTTAAAATAAGAATCGAGAGGGGGATCCCCGTTGCCACATACATAAAAATAAGTGACCAGAGTGAGTTTAATAGATTCAAATCTTTCATTAAAATAAACAACGGCACGATCCCTAGTTTAATCGGAAGCATCATCCCCATCAGGAAGAAAAAGAAAATGATATTATTCCAGACGAATGTGAAGCGTGCAATATAGAAAGCAGCGAGTGAAGATGTGATCAGAATTAATAACACAGATACAACACTCACAAAAACACTGTTCATAAAATACGTCGTAAATGGGATCATCTCAAGTAAGTTCCGGTACGTATCAAGGTTGAACGTCTTCGGCAATGAGAGTGGACTTGTGAAAATCTCCGCGCTCGTTTTGAAAGACGAAAGAACCATTAATAAAATCGGATAGATACTGATCGATGCGATAAGAAAAGCAAATACATAGTAAAACGGTCTCGTCCAGATCGTATGGTTCATATCATCGCCTCCTTACATGTCCACTTGTTTTTTCTGCATGTAGCGTAAATAAAGTGCGGTAAAGAATGAGATAAAGAGAAAGAGCACAACCGCCAGTGCGGATCCTAATCCGACTGCCGTCGTTGACCCACCTGCGGAGCCGCCGAATGCGAGTCGATAAAAGTAAATCGCAAGCGTATCTGTCGAATGATAAGGTTCTCCTTGCGATCCCTGCATCGCATAGACAAGTTCGAATGCCTCGAACGATTGAATAAACGTCAGAACCGTCATAATCATAAAGGAAGGGACCATTAACGGAAGAACAATTTTTCGAATCATGGAAAGGCCGTCTGCGCCGTCCAGCTTGCCTGCTTCGAACAGTTCCTTTGGAATCGATTGAAGACCGGCAAGGAAAATCAGCACGCCGAATCCGATCCCATACCAGCAGTTAACGAGAATAATCGAAATAAGAGCTGTATCTGGATCACCAAGCCACGCTTTTTGAAACTGTTCCAAACCGAGTTTTTCAAGAATGACATTTAGCGCACCGTAGTTTGGATTTAAAATCAGCTTCCATAAAAATCCGACAACGATCACGGATAAAAGTCGTGGCAGGAAGTAAGCAATTTTAAGAAACTCAGATCCTTTTACTTTTTTATAAATTATATAAGCCAGAATAAAAGCAAGACCGTTCTGGAAAACCATCTGTAGCACGAAATAAAGAATGTTGTGACCAAAAGCATTCCAGAAAAGTCCTGAAAACGGCTCAAGTGTAAAGAGATCCTTGAAATTCTTTAAGCCGACAAACTCTCCGCGCACAATCCCTTTCCAATCAAAAAAGCTGTACGTTAATGCGGCAAATAGTGGATAAACAATAAATAGCCCGTAGATGAGAAGAGCAGGAATAGGAAAAAGGTGGATGGTCCACCTTTTCCAGTTCCTCTCCTTCTTAATTTTGACGACTGAATTTGAATTCGTAGCTGGTTTCATCTTCTCCGCCCCTTATTTCTGTAGTGGCTCATACCATGACTGCGCGCTTTCCTGAACCGTCTTCGCTACTTCCTCCGGCGTGCGTTCACCAAGGTACATCCCTTGTAGCTCGGTTTCAATCGTCGCCTTCGTGGACGGATTTCCACCAGCAAAGTGAACAAGCATCATGTAAGGTGTTGACTGCTCTTCTGCTGCTTTTCCGAGGGCATTCACAAGCTCATCCTCAGACTCAATTCCTGGAATCGCGCTGATCATTTTAAATTCTTCTGTAAACATCGTGCCAAACTCTTCCGTTGTCATAAACTGTAGAAATTTCTTTGCGGCATCTTTATGCTCAGAACTAGCATTGATCGCATATGAGCCATCCACCCATGTTGTAATCGTCGGCTCTTTTCCAACAGCAGACGGAATTGGGAAGAAACCGAGTTCAAGGTCAGGATTCATTTCACGTAGCACTTCAATTTCCCAGCTTCCTAGCGGGAACATCGCTGCGTCACCTGTAAAGAACATCGTGCGAATATCTTCCATCCCAAGTCCTTCATAATTTTCAGGGAAAAACTGTTTTAGTTCATCCATTGCGTCAATCGAGCTTTGAAATTCGTCGCTTGTAAAATCGGTTTCGCCTGCTGTAATCTGATCGACGAACTCATTGCCACCATAATGAGCCGGCCCAATGATTCCGTGGGACAACGACAACAGCCAGCCTTCTTTAGTACCAAGGGCAATCGGTGTTTTGCCTTCTTTCTTAATTTTTTCATTTAGCTCCATGAACTCATCCCACGTTTGCGGCTCTTCAAGGCCCATTTCTTCAAACATTTTTTTGTTGTAAAACATTTGGGTCGTGCTCATATTAAGCGGTACACCATATTGCTTATCATCCGATCCTTTTGAAGCGGCAAGCGTTTCGTCTGAATATTGATCGAGTCCTTCTAAATCATCAAGCGGTTCAAGGTATCCTGCATCCGCAAGCTCGATCCCAGGCGTATAAGGACGAAGGTGAATGATATCAGGTCCTTCTCCACTTTGAAGGGCCGTGTTTAAAATCGTGTTATACTCCGTATTTTTTGAAGGCTTGAACTCAACATTAATGTCCGGGTTTTCTTCATTAAATTTATCAATGATTTTTTGATAGCTTGCTTTATCTTCTGTTCGCCAGCTTCCAATCGTTAGCGTGACACTGTCTTCACTCGCTTCAGAATCTCCAGAATTGCCACCACTTTCAGAGCTACATGCGGATAAAACTAAGATAAATGCTAAAAAACCCGTTAAAGTAAACGCTTTCATTCTATTCATTACTTTTCCCCCTCGTTTAGTTAGTAAAATGAGCGTAAATCAAAGAATGAAGATCAGGACGAATGTGTTTCATGTTGTGCTTCCTTCCATACTGAACAACATTCGTTAAAAACGTAACAACCAGCTCTTTCTGCGGATTAATCCACAAACTCGTTCCCGTAAATCCCGTGTGGCCGAAGCTTCCTGCTGACCACCCCCTTCCGCATGATAAAGTAGTGCCTTTCCCGCTCCACACTTCAAACCCCATCCCTCGATTTCCAACAACGTGATTTCGTGCCTTTCTGATCAGATCTTGTGATAGCACAGTTTGCGTTTCTGGATAAAGAAAATAAGAGCCAAACTTCCCTACATCACTCGCGGTAGAAAAGAGTCCAGCACTTCCGCTTGCGCCGCCAAGATGAAGCGCTTTTTCATCATGTACTTCTCCTTGTAGATAGCGGTCTTTCGTCCACTCTGTTGAAGCGACTTGCAGCGGTTGATCTGGATGAAAGCTGGTCTGTGTTAACCCCAACGGTTTATAGATAACCTTCTTTGTAAAAGTGGAAATGGGCCGGCCAGTTACCTTTTCAATGACCACTCCTAGTAAAATCATGCCAAGATCGCTATACTTTACGATTTTTCCTGGTTCATGAATCAGTTCAGCATTCACCACTTCGCTAAAAATATCGCGATTCTCATATCGTTGTACGGGTGGCGTAAGATCGGCTGGAAGTCCTGTCGTATGGGTAAGCGCCTGACGAATCATAATCTCTCGGTGTACAAATTCTGGGATGTAGGTTTGAATCGTGTGATCAAGTTCAAGAGAAGTATTGTCAACAAGCCATAGAATCGACGGAAGAGTTGCCATCACTTTCGTTAAGGAGGCAATGTCAAATCGTGTTGTTGTTTTCATGGTGTGGGGTTGATGGTTCGAATCGATAAATCCACCGTATGCACGATGGAAAACGGTGCTCCCTTTCTGTTGAACGTGAAGAACAGCGCCAGGGAGCTCCTTTTTGACAATAAGGTCGCGGAGATAGGCGTCAATTTCAACCATGCTTTTTCGCAACCTCCACCGCTTTTCGCGTTCGTTCAAGCGCCGCCACGCTTTCCTCGTAGTTTCGGCTCGTCATGCCAACATATAAAATATCAATCACGTTAAGCTGAGAAATGCGCGAGCTCATCGCGCCGCTTCGAATGCTTTTCTCAAGAGAGCTTGTGAAGAGCTTAATGTCAGCAAGATCGGATACCGGGTTCGTGCCGTACTTGGTTAATGTTATAACGGTGGCGCCGTTATCCTTTGCGATTTTAAGCGATTCAATGATATCGTTCGTTTGACCTGAGTATGAGATACCGAAAACAACATCCTGCTCCTCGAGGTTCGCGCTAATCGTACCTTGCGTATCATAATCAACGCCTGCTTCACACCAGCGATTGATCCGAGAAAGCTTTTGTTTAAAATCTTGTGCAATTAAGCCGGATGCTCCAATGCCAAACAGGGCAATTTTGCGTGCCTGACTAAGGACAGCGATCGCTTTCTCCACTTCCTCTTTTGAAAGAACCGAGATCGTATCATTGATCGATTGAATGTTGTTGTTTGAGACATTTTCAATAAACGAATGCACTGTACCATCAATCGAAATTTCTTGATAAGACTTACTCGTTTGCTTTGTCGCAAGGTCCCCTGCAATCCGAAGCTTCAGTTCTTGAAATCCTTTGTAGTTTAGCGTGCGAGCCAGACGGATGATCGTCGCTTCGCTTACTTCTGTTCGTTTTGAGAGCTTCTGGATTGAGAGATTGATCACTTCTTCCGGGTAATGAATAATGTATTCCGCCACTTTTCGTTCTGAAGGTTTTAATGAAGTGATTGATTCCTGAAGACTGATCAGGCCACCGTTCATAACTAGCCCACCTTTATCTTATAAATTTTCAATCATTTCATTTTAGCATATCCTCACCGCCTAGCTTGGCACAACAGCAGATTCAATTGCTTTTCTTAAGTGACCGTCATACCTTTCTAACGTAGCGTGGACCTCTTCACCTGTTAATCCTGTTAGTAAGGAAAGAATAGCCGCTTTCGTTGAGCCATACTCTTCTAACGATTTTTCAGCCTCTTCGATCGATACCCCTGCAATTTCAGCGACAATGTTCTTCCCGCGCTGCACAAGTTTCCGATTCGTCGGCACAACATCAACCATTAAATTGCTGTAAACCTTACCAATTTTAATCATGGAAGCGGTTGTAAGCATGTTCAGAACAAGCTTCTGAGCCGTTCCCGCTTTCATTCGCGTCGATCCGGTTACGACTTCTGGCCCAACATCCGCAACGATACTGTAATGGGCCACTTCTTCCATTTTCGAATGACGACTACAAGTAACCGCACCAACCGTGGCATCTACTGTTTTCGCGTACGCCATTGCCGCCACTGTATAAGGTGTTCTTCCGCTTGCGGCAATTCCGACAATCACATCGTTAGAACTAACGTTCAGCTTTTTCATATCCTCTACGGCCTGTTCTTCATCATCCTCCGCACCTTCAAGAGCATATTGAAGCGCCTGATCTCCTCCTGCAATGACGCCGATCACCTGTTCAGACCGGGTGCCGAACGTAGGCGGACATTCTGATGCATCAAGAACACCAAGCCTGCCACTCGTTCCTGCCCCAACGTAAATTAAGCGACCGTCTTTCTGAAAAGCTTCGACAATGTGATCAACGAGTTGTTCAATAATAGGCAACGATGCTTTAACGGCTTCAGGTATCACATGATCTTCTTGATTTATGACGTGAAGAATTTCATACGTTGTCATTTGATCAATTGAGAGTGTGTTTTGATTTCTTCGCTCGGTCTGGATGTTCGTTAAATTCATTTCATTAATTCCTTTCATCAGTAGCATCATTTTTCAAACGTATGTCAAAGGGCTGCGACGCCCCGATCCATTGTAAAAGTGGCAAATCGTTTGGTGTTACATTTCCAATCACGTTCACCCGATCATCTGCCGGAAGATCGCGTTTTGTTAGCTGGATTTCACCAGCATAGCGGCCATAGTTCACGTTATCAATCGTCACTGCCCCACATTTTCGTTCCATTGAAATCATGGGGTCAGGACGATCATGAAAACGTCTTGAAGCCGCGGAACGAATCACATCTCGAGCTGGATCAGGTCGGTTTTCATGCCGACCTGCGACGTGGAATCTTTCAAACTGTTCATTTGAATTCTCCACATCAAGTGGAATCACGCCCTCTGAAAGAAGTGATAGTTTACTAAGCTGATCGTCGCTAATCGAAATATCCCCAACTAGAACGTGGTCCACATTGTAGTGAAAAAGAAGTTCAGCACATGCAATATGAGGAGATACATCGCGATGTTTCTCAAGCGTTGGTAAGCCCGCATAAATAGGCCCTCTCAGCTGTTCATCTCCAGGAATGAATGCCATCGTTTGGATGCCATATTCTTTAAATAATCGATTTCTCTCAGAAAAGAAATCCCCATCTAGTCCCGTTTCAGGACGTGGGTAATAGTTATGCCATGCTTCGAGATTCCGAGAGTTTGCACCTAATTCAATCCAGCGCTCGATGTTTTCTCTTGTCACGGTGCTCGCATTAAGACCGACTTTTATCTTTTGAGACAGCGATACAATTAAATCATCGGAATACCCGTAATCGGGACGGATCCCACTCAATCCCCACTGAAGTAAATCTTCATAGTTTTCAATTTCTAAAAAGGTGATGGAGTGAGGCGAGATATCCGCCACTAACTCCATCTTAAATTTTTTTGCCAAACGACCAAGCTCTTTTAATCGAGTTTCATAGATCGTGTGATCGTCTTCTGGTATATGTAAGGAAGTGAAAAGCACCTTCACTCCGAAAGATTGCGCTTTTTCTAACTTCCCTTCCATATCACCATCACTTCCTAGATAGATAGACATTCCGAGCACGCCGTTACCTCCTTTATGCAGCTGTCGTCTTTGATACTCCTTTATCAATCGCTACCGTCATTTCTTCCTTAAATCCGAACAGATACGTGAAGACAAAGCCAAAGAAATACGCAACGACAAGAGAAATAATGTAGTAAATTATTTGATTTGAATTTACAAGGAATATGAGTGGCAAGCCGGATACGCCAATTGCGATGGTCGCAACCTTAAAGAATGCGGCAAAAGCGCCTCCGATCGCTGCACCGAGACACGCTGTGACGAACGGGCGGCCAAGTGGCAATGTTACTCCGAAAATTAACGGCTCACCGATACCTAAAATCCCAACTGGTAATCCTGCTTTAATCACTTTTCGAAGCTTCTTATTTTTTGTTTTAAAATAAATAGCGAAAGCTGCTCCAACTTGACCGGCGCCACCCATTGCAAGAATCGGAAGCAACGGATCATCACCAATCGTATTTATTAATTCCATATGAACGGGCGTTAGTCCTTGATGGAGCCCCGTTACGACAAGCGGTAGGAACGTTCCTGCAAGAATCAATCCTGAGAAAATACCACCAGCGTCAATTAACCCTAATAGTCCTTGTGTAATCAAATCTGAAACGAAGCCGCCGATCGGCTGAAGCACGATTAACGTCGCAAATCCTGTAATTAACACCGAAATTGTTGGCGTTACGATAATATCGAGAGAAGAAGGAACGAAGCGACGCACGCGACGCTCTGTCCAAGCCATGAAAAAGGCAGCGAGCATGACACCGACTAAACCACCACGACCAGGAACAAGCTGTTCACCAAAGAGTGTAATATCCGCAAGGGCCGGGTTAATGATCAGAATACCCGCAATACCACCTAATGCAGGGGTTCCACCAAATTCCTTAGCAGCGTTAATCCCAACGAAAATACCAAGATACCCAAACAGTCCCCAACCAATGAAATTAAGAATCGATACGATTGACGTTTCAGGATCGACACCTGATCGGATGACAATGTTCGTAATTCCAGCGATTAAACCTGAGGCTACGATTGCTGGAATGAGCGGAATAAAGATGCTGGCTATTTTTCTTAAAAACAATTTAAAAGGCGTAGCATTTTTTTGCTTCAACTCTGATTTCGTTTGAGCTGCAAGTCCTTCAAAAATGTCATCTTCATCATCTAAATCTTCTGCTTCAACACCACTCATCTTAGAAACTTCTTCTGCTACCTTCGTCACAATGCCTGGTCCTAAAATAACCTGAACCGTTTCAGCTTCGACAACACCGAGCACGCCGTCAATTTCTTTTAACTGTTGGAGCGCTACTTTTGACGAATCAATTGGCGTTACGCGAAGTCTCGTCATACAACTTGTTAACGATTGAATATTCGATGGCCCACCGAGAAGAGGTAAAATCTCACTAGCTAAGCGTTCTTCTTTTCTCACAAGCTTTCCCCATTTCTTCTGATGATTTCATGACACGTCTCAATATCCTTCATAAGTCTTCTGCTATGTAATCCACTGACTGCTCCCCTAACTCGTAAGTGATCCTCCCTTCTCAGTGCGTTTGTATTGAATTTTCTAATAATTTTAGTTTAACAAGTTTTATTTAATAATGTAAGTGTTTTTGTGAAGTTTTATTACATAAAAAAGCACTCGCCATTCTCACGAGTGCTTTTAACTCTTAGTAAAGCAAGTAATCTTCTCTTACTTCTTTAAACTCTTCAAGATCCGCTTCCCACTTTTGCTGCATCTCTTCAACGCTTTCTCCTTCTTCAATCGCTTCTCGAATCCAGCCGTTTCCTACGAGAAGGTCAAAGAACGAAACCCCAGCGCTGTTTTCTGCACGGAATTCGAAATCTTCTGGGTAAAGATCATGAATGGTTTTCACAAGACTAAGCCCTGTTGTAACTGGTTCAAATGCTTCTTTATCCGCTACGTGAATTTGAACGCCGTGCGTTAACTTCCCAGCATGCTTCGAGAATGAAGGAGTGAAAGAAGCGGCTCGAAATTCAACGCCTGGAAGCTCAAGCCCATTCAATTCATTGGCTAGTTCAGTTGCATTAATAAAAGGTGCACCGATTAGTTCAAATGGTTTTGTCGTTCCGCGACCTTCTGATACGTTTGTACCTTCAATTAAAGCGGCCCCTGGATAAACGAGTGCAGTATCAAGCGTTGGCATATTTGGTGATGGAAGCACCCATTCGAGAGGCGTGTCATCATAATACATATCCCGCTTCCACCTATCCATTTCAACAACTGTCAGATTGGCACCAATTTCAAATTCTTCATTAAATAGTTGGGCAAGCTCTCCTACCGTCATGCCGTGGCGAAGTGGGATTTCATATTTTCCTACGAAAGAAGAATATTCATCATTGAGTACCGGCCCTTCGACTGCTTCCCCACCAAGAGGATTCGGTCGATCTAGTACGATAAATTCAATGTCATTCTCAGCAGCTGCTTCCATTGCGTAAGCCATCGTGTAAATATACGTGTAGAATCGCGTTCCAACGTCTTGAATATCAAATAGGAGCACGTCAATTCCATCTAGCATTTCAGGAGTGGGCTTTTTCGTAGCGCCATACAGACTATAAACGGGTAGGCCTGTTTCTTCATCGATATAATACTCCACGTATTCGCCGGCCTGCGCGCTGCCTCGCACGCCATGTTCAGGACCGTACAGAGCCTTTAAATCAACATCCGAATCATTATGAAGTAAATCTACGATACTGTTAAGCTCTTGATCAACACCCGTTGGATTTGTAATGAGTCCAACGCTTTTGCCTTCGATTAACTCCTTCTGATCTTCAAGGAGTACTTCCACACCAAGCTTGAATTTTTTCTTATTTTTATCATGTCCATACGCATTTCCTTTTCCATTGTTATCAGCGAGCGCGACTGACAACGACGAAAGAACGAGCATCATCGTAACAAGCATAACCATCCACTTTTTCATATTCCGAACGCCTCCCCATTTTTTAAATCGGGAAGAAGGAGCGCTTCTCCCCGATCATCGTTAGTACGTTAAACCATGTCCAAAGTGATAAAGGATGCCACCCGTTTCCCCTGGAATCGTAATGGGTAGCTTTCCTGTTGGTGCATTTTCACCAAAAATAGTGGCGGCTGTTGCTTCAAAACTCGCTGTTCTAAAACCATACTGTGTTAGGTAGCTATCAACATCCGGATAAGCCATAATGTCATATGGATTACGAATCCCTACGGCTAAAACCGGTGCATCTGTTTCATTTATAATGCCGTTAACCATCATCATTTGCGGATGCTCAGGTGAACGAGTTCCAACACTGTACGTGTACGTTCCTACAATAATTTGATCAGCGGAAGCAATTGTTTCACGCTGTTCGTCCGTTAACGTGTAGCTGGAATTTGCTTCAATCACGGTCGTATTCGCATGCTGTGCTTTTACGGCGTCACCTAGCGTAGACAGATCGGA
>ENA-ORXC01000959-ORXC01000959.1-marine-metagenome-genome-assembly--contig:-NODE-959-length-18287-cov-3.201922_pt1 | contig 18287 bp, 16 predicted proteins | sample MGYA00237865_ERZ511478 | MGnify/ENA metagenome assembly ERZ511478 | reverse complement strand
GCTGGATGTGGAAGGCGCGAAGGAAAGCGGGCGACGGAAAAACCTTAAAGGGAAGCGCATCAAGGCCGAACGCGCGGACGTGGAGGAGATCGACCCGCACAAGGTCGCGCTGGACACGGCGCGAGCGGCGGCACCGGCACCGCAGGAACCGGAACGCGGCGGGCGGATCATGCTGAACGACGATATGGCCAATCAGGCGGGGCAGCTCACCGCCAAGTCCGTCGATGTTGCCGACATTCGGTCGCGCGATGAAGTGACGGAGTACGAGAAGGCGCTGAAACGTCAGGAAAAGGCATACGCTAAGAGGGACAGGGCCATGGCCCGCCTCGAAGCGGTAAGGCGGAAGCACGAGGGCGGCAACCCTCGCACTTCCTGAATGCAGTCACGGAAGCACGTGAACAACGGAGAGAAGATAATGGAAGATCGACAGGAAATCCATGACTGGGAGCGCTATTGCGAGATATCGACTCTTGGCAGCATCACGGCGCTGGTCAAGGATTGCAGGATGAGCAGCGCGATGGGGCTGGTCATCGGCACCCCCCGGCACCGGCAAGACGATCGCGCTGGACTACGCCGCGAAGACAGCGATGGCCGAGGAAGAGATGCCGACCATGGCATTGCGGGGATCGACCCTGACAGGCGACAAGCCCCGCCTGTTTCTCGAAGAGATTGGCGAAAAGCTTCCCGAGGACGTGACGTTCAGGCGCGGGTTTGGCTCGCAAACCCTTCGCGACATCGAGAGGATTCTCATCAACGTGGGATGGGCGAATTACGGTGTTCTGATCGTAGACGAGGCGCAGAACCTCAAGGCATCGTGCCTTGAGGTTCTGCGAGAAATCCATGACGCCACTGGCGTCGGTATCGTCATGGTCGGCAACGATCATTTCCGGGGCAGGTTCAAGCGCGAGGAAATGGGACAGTACGCCCATATCTCGTCCCGGATCACGCGCCGCCTGCCTCGCATCGACGGCGTTCTTCTAAGCGATGTTGCCGCGATGGCCCGTCATCACGGCGTGGATGACGCCAAGACTATCGCGGAGCTGCAACGCTTCGCGGTCGGTTCCGGTGGTCTTCGCCACGTCGTCAGCGTCATCGACAAAGCGCGGGACATCGCCGGTCCCGACTCTTCGATCACAGTCGAGATGATCGGGGATGCCGCCGCTATCATGGGGATCGATGAATGACCAGCACCCTTTCCAAGCCCTACGCTGACCCGCTGGCGACGATCCATGACCTTGGCCGGGTGACGACATTTTTGGGTGAGACGTTGTTCTCAGCCGAAGGCGATGATTTGCCCGTTTCCGAACGGTCGCGCTATGCCCGCGTATTCTTCGCCGCCCGCGTCGGAGACCTGACGGCGACACTCTCGACACATCTGCAAACGGCATCGGCCAAACCGGACGATGCTTCGCGAGACCTCTTTCTCTACAGCACTCACCCCAGCGATATGATGGCCGACCTCGCATCGGTCGCAAGCGTTCTGTCGGACTATGCCAGGCATAGCCATCGCGATGACTTTCCCCCGGCAGTTCACGAGGGCGCAGCGGTCGTGCTGGACTGGATCGCCGCAAGCCTCACCGCAATGACGGAAGCTGGTGTTCGGTTTCAGTCGGAAGAAGAGAAGGCAAAGATCGCCGCTGCAAATGCCGAAACGGAAGAGCGTGTTGCGGCAGCGAAATCAGAACGCGAAACGCGGGAGCGTTGGGAAGACATGGAATGGGACAATCGAAATAAGGAGGCATCATAATGGCAACCGCACGCAAAAAGGCGCTCTCCCGAAAACAGCTTGGCTTGATCCATATCGCCAAGACGAAACTCGGCATGACGGATGAACGGTATCGCCACACGCTTTTGCACTTCGCGGGCGTTGAGAGCGCGAAAGACCTCGATAACGAGAGCTTCGACGCGATCATGGGGTATTTCGAGTATCTCGGTTTCGAGCCGGTATCGCCCCCGCCGATGAAAAACCCACCGGGCGAACGGGCTGGCATGGCATCCCCGGCGCAACTCGATTTCATCCGGGATATGTGGCAGCGCTACAGCGGAGAATGGGACACGGGCCTGAATGCATGGCTGGAAAAGAGCTTCGGCATTTCCGACCTTCGCTTTCTGGACCTGAACGGTGCCAGCAAGGCGATTACCTCCCTCAAACGCATGATAGCACGGCCCGCGAAAAAGACCGCCAAGGATCGCGCCTGACGGCGCTTGTCTTTCACGATGGAGGTAGGCGCGTGAAATCGCCTACCGCCGCTCCAATCGACCGCTAAATTCGTTAAGCGGCATCCGGGGCAACAGGATCGCCACACAGCGACGATGCCCCCGTTCGGCCCCGTACCCTATCAGCAATGCCAGCCCCTTTTAATTTTCGATCTTTTCTGTTTCAAATGGCCTAATACTTGTCGTGCCATCGCGATACTCGCCAATTGCGGCGCAATCGAAGTCAATTGGCCCGGATTTGCCCGTGAAGGGCTTCACGGCTGCATTCAATTCCCCCTTCGTCATAATCGACATTCATCCCCGGAACGGTTCCGGGCGGAAGGGTTCCAGCTTCAAGATTATGTTCATGGAACACGGTCCGCACCAAGTGCCGGATGATTGCGACATAGGATCGACGCGCATGGGTGACCCCGCCAAAGCCGAAAGGAAAATGTACCGCTCGGCAATCGTTGGCGATCTTTGCGAGCGCTTTGGAGAAGGTGCCGCCGACAAGCTGATCGAAGAGTTCGGCGGGCAGGAATTTATAGTTCCACGCAAAAGCGCGGGTTCGTCGTTGGAGAAGGCCCTTGGTCAAGAAATCGCGGCGGCAATCGTGGAGAAGCATTCGGGCTGTCTGCTCGCAGTCCCCTCATCGGTGGGCCTTCTGAACAAGGCGAGCAGAATACGGCACACGGTCGCGGACAATCCTGAACTTTCTAACAATGAACTCGCGAAAAAACTGGGGGTCACTTCCCGTTGGGTTCGTGAAATTCGCCGCCAATTGCGAGGTAATTGAACGTGACAACTCGCACATTTCAACAGTCCGCGACGGCCTGTAAACCCTAGGAACAAGACGAATGCTCATCAACGAATCCAATCTCGGCACCGCCTTCAAGGGCTTCAAGGCCGTCTACCAGGACAGCTTTGACAACGCGCCCGTGTACTGGCCGAAGATCGCGATGGAAATCCCCAGCTCGTCGCGGTCGGAAGACTACGGGTGGCTCGGCAACTTCCCCCAGCTCCGCGAGTGGCTGGACGGCGAGCGCGTGGTCAAGCAGCTCGCCGCGCATGGCTTCACTATCACGAACCGGAAGTTCGAGAGTACCGTAAGTATCTCCCGCGACGATTACGCGGATGATCGCTACGGCATCTTCACGCCGATGTTCGGCGAAATGGGTGCGCTGGCAAAGCAGCATCCCGACACACTCATATTCGAGATGCTGGGGACGGGCTTCCAGAATGTCGCCTATGACGGGCAGAACTTCTTCGACGCGGAGCATCCGACCGTCGACAAGAACGGCACCGCCAACTTCACATCCAACGTGCAGGCCGGGACGGACCCGGCGTGGTATCTGCTGGACACGTCCCGCGCGATCAAGCCGATTATCTGGCAGATGCGCGAACGGTACGACATGCAGAGTGTCTTCGCGCCGAACGATCCGCACGTCTTCATGAAGGACCAATACCTCTACGGGGTGTGGGCGCGCGTCAATTCGGGCTTCGGCCTGTGGCAGCTCGCCTACGGGTCGAAAGCCCCGCTGACGAAAGAGAACTACGAGGCGGCGCGCACGGCGATGCAGAAGGTCCGGGGCGATACCGGGCGGCTTCTCGGAGTCAAGCCCGACACCATCGTCGTATCTGCCGAACTCGAAGGCGAAGCGCGTCGTCTTCTGAAGGCGACCGTGGGCGGGGGCGATACGAACGAATGGGCAGGCACCGCCGAAATCATCGTCGCGCCCTACCTCGACTGACGGAGCGGCACCCCATGGAAGACAGCATCGAAACCGTCGCGGTCGCGATGAACACCACCGGCACCGCGCCCGACTGGATCGAACTGGTTCCAGCCGGGCGGGTCGTTCGCGGTCGCGACCGGCGCGAATGGTTCAACACGAACCCGCAAGGCATAATCGACGCTTTCAACGCAGACCGTCGGGATATCCTGCTGGATTGGGAGCACGGGTCGGAACTCAATGCCCCGAAGGGCGAGCGCGCCCCGGCGGCGGGATGGATCGAAGGGCTGGAGTTGCGCGCGGGCGCTATCTGGGGTCGGGTGCGCTGGACCCCGAAGGGCGGTGCGGACGTGGCCGAACGTGGCTATCGTTACGTCTCTCCGACCTTCCTCTATCACAGTGCAACACGCGAAATCGGGCGGCTGAAAAGCGCCGCACTCGTACACACGCCGAACCTCGAACTGACGGCGCTGAACAGAACGGAGAATACCATGGACGAGGATATGGACAAGATCGTGCGGGCATTGTCGCTTGACCCGGCCAAGGCCAGCATTGCGGGCATCCTTTCCGCTATCGAAAAACTGCGCAACGGTGAAGGCGCATCCGCCATGAACGCCGCGCAGGATATGGAAGGCTATGTTCCGCGCCGCGATTATGAACTGGCTATCGCCCAGCTTCAGGAATACCGCGAGCGCGATACAGATCGGCGCGAGGCGGAAATCGAAGAGGCGGTGAACAGTGTCATCGCCGTGGGCGATCCGTCCTTTCCCCCGGCGCGGCGCGAGGAGTATATCGCCATGTGCCGCGAGCGTGGCGGCTTGGAACGGTTCCGTGAAATCATGGTTCCCGATGCGTCGCGTTCGCTGGCCCTGAACGCTATGGAAGGGCGCACGGCCCCGTCGCGCGGCTCGACCGTCACCGCAGCCGAGCGGGATATCTACGAGACGATGGGCGTCGATCCGACCAAGGTGCGGAACTAGGGAGTATATGCCCGGAGGGTCGGTAGCCCACTCACGGCTCAGGGGCGGTTCTACGGTTGGCTCGGGCGCGTCCTGTATAATCCGGTCGCGCCAATACCGAAAGCCCGACATTTTGAAGGGCAATTGAACACCATTGAAAGGGCGTTCAAATGGATGATGAAGTAGAGACAGCATTCGTCGCTGCGATCAAGGGCGAGTTGCTATTCATGCGCCAGTCCATCGCGCGTATCGAAGACGTGCTGGACGGCAAGGTCGTAACGCGCGAGAGCTTCGAAAAGCTTCTGGGGCCACAGGCCATGCGCCAGACGAAGGCGAAGCTGGACCGCGACCCGGACGTGCGAGCGTTCATCCTCGACCAGGTGGCAAACCATCCCGGCACGATGCAGGAAATCGTGGACCGGGCGAAGGCGAAATTCGGGGCGAAGCGCGTTCCGGCACCATCTACGGTCCATATCTACCTGCGCAATATGCGCCGGACGGGCCGCTCGAAGAGAGTAATCGGCAAGTAACGGCGCGGACAATCTGCTCTAAGCGAGCATCCCACAATCTGCCGCTATCATTTGGGGTCTTCCGGATTAAAACCCTGTATTTCTCAAGACTGATACTGATAACAGCTTGTTCAGTGGTAGGGGTATATACATAATTGTGGCTGCCATTTAGAAATGTCGCCTCGCGCGCAAAGCAGAAATGTCGTTCGAGCGACGCGTTGGCCTTCGGCAGGGGGTGGCTAGCCACCCCCTGCCGAAGGCCAAAATCATTGTGATGTCGCCGTCTCGGAGTCGGGTTTCTTGCGCGCAAGGGGAGGGCGTCCTCGTCGAGGTTTGCCCGTCTTCTCGTAGCCACCCTTCTCGCTATTCGTCTTCATGCGTGCCTTCTTGGGCGGCCCCTGCGCGTCCATCGTTTCCTGCATCTTCTTGATCATGGCCAACTGATCCCCGAGCAGCTTGTGACTGGTGACGGCGGCATGCGTGACGCGCTGGTTCTTGTCGAATACCGTGTAGGGCAGGGAGACGCCTTTCCACCGGATCTGGAACCGGCCATCGGCAAAAGCGTAGGTGTCCACGTTTTTGCCCACCAGATCACGAGTCGTATCGTTGATCTCGAGCATGTATTTCTTGCGCTCGTACATCAGGGTCAGTTGCTGGCCGACGCAGCGCGTATCACGCCAGCATAGGATATCGGCCAAACGATCCGGCTCCACGTTCATGGTCCGGTGCAGGTTGTCGGGGCTGGCAGGGGTCTTGGCGAACTTCGCATTGAACCGCTCCACGAAGCCCGGCAGAAAGGCGTTACCGTCCTCGATGCCGGTGATGCCTGCAAGGCGCAGCTCCTTCACCAGGCGATCCTGTAGTGTCCGGTTCGCGTGCTCGACTCGACCCTTGGCCTGGCTGGAATCAGCGCAGAGAATCTCGACGTTTAGTTCCGACAATGCCCGCCCGAACTGCGTCATCCCCGCGCCGCCCTTGGCATCTTTCTTCGCGACCCGAAACACCGTGTGCTTGTCCGAGTAGAACGCCACAGGGCGACCATGGGCCGTCAGATACCGCTCCAGAGCAGCGAAGTACGAGAACGTACTCTCGGACGGCACGAACCGCAATTCCATCAGCGTCGACGTCGCGTCGTCGATGAAAACCAGCAGGGTGCATGGCTCCGCACGGTCCTCGAACCCGCGATGATCCGAGCCGTCGATCTGGATCAGTTCGCCGTACCGCTCCCGACGCAGGCGCGGCTGGTGAAACGTCCGTCGCGTCTTTTTGTCGAGCCAGATGCCGTCGGATACCATCCCTTGCGAACCGTCTCCCGTGAGACCTTCAACCCGTGACCCTCGGCTAGCTTCTCCGTCGCCAGCGTCGGCCCAAAATCCGCATAGTTCTCCCGGATCAGGGACAATGCGTAATCCCGTACCGCTTGGTTTTTGCGGTTGTTTGGAGATCGTCCACGCGCTTTGTGTTGGATCGCTGCTGCACCGCCGTCGCGAAATCGCGCCAGTAAACGCTGCACCTGCTGAACGCTCATCCCGAGAACCGATGCTGCATCACCTGCTGTCATCCGCCGATCGACCACCTGCGACAAAACCTCGATACGGTTCAATTCACCGTACGCCACGTAGTGGGCGCTCATCATCACCCATCCCATGACGTCCTCCCATCCCGTTATCGGGAAGGGTACGACGACATTCCTGCTTTGCAGGGATATGACACTTTTGCTTTGCGGTTACATCTTAAAATCTGGTAATTTAAATTATGATAAAATAGTGAACGACCACCGGCTGGAAGCCGGTGGCTTCAGGTTACGGCTAGAAGCCGGATCGGTCCGCCGTTCGACGGACTCATGTCACTCAGATGCTGCACCGCCCGTGACACCGACAGCCTTGGCGAGATCGATACCAGCAAGTGGATGTGGTCACGGTTCACAGACCCCGCGTGGATCACCATCTCGTGCCCTCGCGCCGTCTCGCGGAGCAGCTCACGGCACCGCTCGCCAACATCGCCGCCAAGCACCTGGTAGCGATATTTCGTAACCCGGACGATGTGGTACTTGCAGTCCCAGACAGTATGACTGCCACGCTTGTACGATTCCATAACACCAGTCTACACGGCAACCGCTCCAACGTCCCATGCCGCCTAAAGGCGTGGGTTTTACTGATCCCCTATGGGGGACTATAAATACCAAGGAAGAGAATCAGAAAATCTACAATCCGTCAAAATTCGTGAAACGGAGCACTAGCGCGTGACCTTGCTGCGAGCGTACTGGCCCGAAGCGCGGTACCGGTAGAGATAGGTCGGCAGGATCGAGTCGAGCGTCGTTCCCCTGACCCCCAGATCGTCCAGCGTCTTCGCATCCTCGCCGACGACATTGTCCTCGTCGAGCATCGCGACCTGGTCGCGGGTCAGCAGGGGGGCCATGCCGAACAGCCTGTTGGGCAGCTCGAAAACCGCCGCCTGAACCCGCGCGAGCCAGTCCGGAACCGGCAGGACGGCGCGCTTGCGGCCCGTCTCCTCCATCACGAGGTCGAAGACCTCGCGCATCGTCACGACTTCCGGCCCGCCGAGTTCGAATATCTGCCCCTGCGCCGCCCCGGATTCGAGCGTGCGCATTACCGCCTCGGCAACATCGCCGACATAGACGGGCTGAAACCGCGTATCACCCCCGATCAGCGGCAGGACGGGCGACAAACGAGCCATGCCCGCGAAACGGTTGAAGAATTCATCCTCCGGACCGAACACGAGGGACGGACGCAGGATGGTCGCGGTGGGAACGTGTTTCAGAACCGCCGCCTCGGCCTCGGCCTTGGTACGCTGATAGGACACCTCCGACTCGACATCCGCGCCGATGGCGGAGACGTGGACGAGGCGGTCGATGCCGTGGGCGGCGGTGAACCGGGCGATTCGCTCGGCCCCGTCGCGCTGCACGGCATCGAAGGTCTGCTTGCCGGTCGGGAAGAGGATTCCGACGAGATTGACCACCGCGTCGGACCCGACGATCGCCCGCTCGGTCGAGGCATCGTCGCGGATATTGGCCTGGATCGTCTCGACCTGTCCGACATCCCCCGCCGTGCGCAGGAACATCGCCTCGTTGGGGCGGCGCACGGCGACCCGCACCCGCCAGCCGGCCTTGGCGAGTTTGCGAACCGCGTAACGGCCGATGAAACCCGACCCTCCGAAGACCGTGACGATTGGCATGGACGATTCTCCCGCATTGACCTGACCGGGTGTTACAGCGCGCGCCCGCGAAACGAAAGGGGCGCATGGTCGCCCCGCCGGGGCGACCGCTCTTCGTACGGGACGGTGTTTACTGGACCTGTATCTCGATGCGGCGATTCGAGGCGCGGCCGGCGCGGGTATTGTTGTTCGCGACCGGCTCGTCCGGGCCTACGCCGACGGCGTCGATGCGATCGGGTGCCACGCCATTGCGCGACATGTACTCGACCACGGCGGCGGCGCGCAGTTCCGAGAGATAGAGGTTGTACGAGCGCTCCCCCATCGAATCGGTATGGCCCCGCACGGTGATTCGCGCATCCGGGCAGTCCCGGGCGATCACGATCAGCCGGTCGATAGTCCGGGCCGCATCGGCGCGGATTTCGGCCTTGTTGTTCGCGAACTGGATGCCGCCCGCCTCGACGACACCGGCCATGCGCTGCTGGCATTCCAGCGCGCCGTCGTCGCTCTCGGCCTGCTCCGCGATCTGCGTGGCCATCCGGCGCAGGGTGCCGAGTTCGTCCTCCAGTTCGGCGATCCGGCTGCGCTGGCCCGAGACGGTGGCCGCCACCCGCGCCGCCCGCTCGCGCTGGTTGTCCATCAGGCGGCCGAAGCGCTCCTCGACGGCGGCGACGTCCTGCTGTTCGGCGGCCTGTGCCGCCGCTGTCGCCTCGGAGTCGCGGCGCGCCTCGATCATGGCGTCCTGAAGCGCGGCGATGCGGGCGCGGGCATTGGCGAGATTGGTGGCGTCGAGCGCGCTGCGCCGCGCGATCTCGGCGACATTCTCGCGGCTGTTGCCCAGGCGCGACTGAAGGTTCTCGATGCGCGAATCGGCTGTTTCGAGCCGCCGGGTCAGGTCGGCGACTTCGGCGGTGGCGGCATCCGCCGATCCGGAATCACTGCGGGCCTGGGTCATGGCATCCTGGAGCGCGGCGACCTGCGCGCGGGCGTCGTTCAGGTCGCTGGCGGCGAGGCCGCTCTGCCGCGCCCTCTCCATGGCACTTTCGCGACTGGTGCGCAGACGTGACTGGAGACTTTCGATCCGCGATTCGGCGGTTTCGAGTTGCCGGGTCAGGTCGGCGACTTCGGCGGTCGCGGTACCCGCCGACTCGCTCGCCTCCGCCGATTCGAGCAGGCGTTGCTGCAGCCCCTCGATACGGACCTCACCGGTGCGCAGCGAGGATCGGGCTTTCTCCAGGTCGGTTTCGAGGGCGGCGATCCGCGCATCCGCTTCCGTCGTGTCGCCGGGTTCGCTCTGCGCAGCCGCAGAATCCATGGCGGCGACGAGGCGCTCCTGCAGACCGGCGATGCGCGCGGTGCTGCGCCTGTTTTCCGTCTCCGCCGTCTCCAGCGAGGCTTCGAGTTCGGCGATACGCGCGGCGTTCTCGTCCGGGGCCTCGGCATCGGTTGCGGCGGCGTCGCTGAGGGCCATCAGACGCGACTGCAGCCCCTCGATCCGGGCGGTGCCGCGCTGGGTTTCGGTATTGGCCTTTTCGAGGGCCGTTTCCAGTTCGGTCACCCGCGTGGCCATCGCCTCGGTTTCCGCACCGGTCGAGGTTTCGGCGCTTTCGAGCGCTTCGGTCAGGCGAGCCTGCAAGGCATCGGCGCGCAATTCGGCCTCGCTCGCGGCTGTCGTCGCGGCGTCGAGCGCGGCCTGCATCGTCTCGCGTTCGGCCCCGAACTCGCCCGATGCGGCACGGCTGGCGGCCATCGCGGACATCAGCCGGCCCTGAAGACCGGTGATGCGATCCTCGCCCCGGATACGCTCCGACTCGGCGGTTTCGAGTTGCGCGGTGATATCGGCGATGCGGGCCTGCGACCCCTCGTTCTCCCCGGCAGCAGCAGAAGCCTCGGCGGCGGTTTCGAGTTCTTGCAAGCGTTCCCGCGCGGTCGCCAGTTCGGCCCGCAGCGCATCGACCTCCTCGGAACCGGCCCCGGAACCACCCTCCGCCGCGCCCCCGCCAGCGACGGTCTGCATGGCATCGGCCCGGGGCGGGCGGGCCGCATCGGCGAGGCAATCGCCGAACAGGCGCCAGCTCCGGGTGCTTTCGTCGTCGTCGCTCGCGGTCAGGCACCGTTCGCGTATCAGCGTGGGGATGAAGACCCATTGCTGCGAAATCTGCGCGCGGGCCTGCCCTTCGAGGAACCGGCAGTATTGCGGGGTCGCATCCTCGGTGCAGATCGTCTGCGGGTTCCAGGACGGCAATTCCTGCGCATGCGCCCCGGTGCCGACGGTGAGCGCGGCGATGGCGCAGGCGGTCAAGATTCGTGGTGTCATACGCATTTCCTCTGCCTCCCGAACCGAAGGCGTTTTCCTGCAAATCCAGTCGACGCGACGATCTCGCATCTTTCCCGTCCACGGTACGGGAACAGCACGGATAGCGTCAATATATTGAGTGACACAGGGGATCGAAAGCCCGATATCCCCTGTATTTCTACCCCATAGGATGAGTTGCATCCTGTCAGGCAATGCGAGAGGTGAGTCCGCTCAGAGTTGATCAAAGAGATCGGGTGCAGTGTCATGTTGTTTCGACACTTTTCTGGATCGTGATTTTCCGGTCTTGCCGACGATCGCGCCGACGCGCTTGCGGCCCGCGAACTCGATGGTCAGGGCATCGCCGGTGGCGAGGGGACCGGGGGCGCTGACGATGCGGTCGGAACCGTCTCGCACGACGGCGTAGCCCCGGTCCAGAATGCGTTGATAGGACAGCGCTTCGATGGTTCGGGTCAGGGCGGCGAGGCGGGTCTTTCGATCCACCAGGCCCGCCGTGCCGGATCGCTCCAGCGCGCGGTGCAGGCCGCGCAGGCGCTCGCCCCGGTCGGCGAGGGTCTTCGACAGGTGTCTGGGCGACAGGCGGGCCGAGATGCCCTGCAATCCCCCCGCCGCCTCGCGCAGGCGGGCATGCATGGCGGCGGGGCGCAGGCGGGCGCGGCTTTCGGCCATCGTGGCGCGGTATGTGCCGACCTTGTCGAGCAGGCTGCGGGACAGGCTCTGCCCCGCGAAATCGAGGCGCTGGCGGCGGTCGCCGATCAGCGTGTCGGGCCGGGGCAGCAACCGCGCGGTCTGACCCGATCGCTCGCGCAGCAGGCCCAGATACCGCTCCATTGCGCGCAGACGCCGCCCGCCGCGCTCGGACAGGCGGGCGAGGAGTTCGGTGCGCACGGGCACCGCCTTTTCCGCCGCTCCGGTCGGCGTGGGCGCGCGCAGGTCGGCGACGTGGTCAAGCAGGGTCGTGTCGGTTTCGTGGCCGATGGCGGAAATCAGCGGGATGGTGCAATCCGCCGCCGCGCGCACCACGACCTCCTCGTTGAAGCCCCACAGATCCTCCAGCGACCCGCCGCCCCGCGCGACGATCAGCACGTCGGGCCGGGAGATCGCGCCGCCGGATTCCAGCGCATCGAAACCCCGGATCGCCGCCGCGACTTCCTCGGCGCATTTCTGCCCCTGCACCGCGACGGGCCAGACATAGACATCACAGGGGAACCGCTCGGACAGGCGGTGCAGGATGTCGCGGATCACGGCCCCGGACGGCGAGGTGACGACGCCGATGGTGCGCGGGATCAAGGGGGTGGCGCGTTTTCTTTCGGCCGCGAACAGCCCTTCCGCCTCCATCGCCCGCCGCCGCGCATCCAGCATGGCCATCAGCGCGCCGGCCCCGGCGGGGACGAGGGCGTCGATGACGATCTGGTATTTCGACTGCCCGCCGAAGGTGGTCAGCCGCCCCGTCGCGACGACCTCCATCCCCTCCTCCGGCGAGACGGCGAGGCGCGAGGCGACGCCCTTCCACAGCACGCCGTCGATCACGGACTTGTCGTCCTTCAGGCTCAGATAGACGTGGCCGGAGCGCGGGCGCGACACGCGGCCCACCTCGGCCCGCACGCGCACCATGCCGAAGCGGTCCTCGACGGTTCGCTTGATCGCGTTGGAAAGCTCCGTAACCGATTGTTCGGACAGGTTTCCCTGATTCTCGCCCTCGTCCTCGCCGTCGTCGTCCCGATCGATGACCATGCCCGCTCCTTGCCGCCGTATGCACGACACCATAGAAGGGGCGCAATGCGGGGTCCATGGGAGAAGACGATGCGGGTACTGGTTCTGGGGGGCGGCGGGCGCGAGCATGCGCTGTGCTGGTCGATTGCGCGCAGCCCGCTGCTGGCGAAACTGTGGTGCGCGCCGGGGAATGCGGGGATCGCGCAGGTTGCGGAATGCGTGAGTCTCGATATCCTGAACGCCGCGCAGGTCGTTGATTTCTGCACCGATAATGCCGTCGACCTGCTCGTGATCGGGCCGGAAGCGCCCTTGGCCGAGGGGGTATCGGATGCGGCCCGGGACGCGGGAATCGCGGTCTTCGGGCCGAGCCGGGCGGCGGCGATGCTGGAGGTTTCGAAGGCTTTTGCCAAGGAGATCTGCTTTGCCTGCGGCGCACCGACCGGCACCTATGCCGTCTTCGACGACCCTGCCGAGGCACGCGCCTATCTGGAAGAACGCGGTGCGCCGATGGTCGTGAAGGCTGACGGTTTGGCGGCGGGCAAGGGCGTCGTGGTGGCCGAGACGCTGGACGAGGGGCTGGCCGCCATCGACATGATCTTCGACGGTCCCGGCGGCGGGTCGGTCGTGCTGGAAGAAAAGCTGACCGGCGAGGAGGCCAGCTTCTTCGTGCTGACCGATGGCGACACGATCCTGCCGCTGGCGGGCGCGCAGGATCACAAGCGCGCGCATGACGGCGATACCGGGCCGAATACCGGCGGCATGGGAGCCTATTGCCCCGCCCCCGCCTTCACGCCCGCAATCGAGCGGCAGGTGATGGAGAGCATCGTCGCCCCCGTGCTGGCCGAGATGACGGCGCGCGGGACGCCCTATTCCGGCGTCCTCTATATCGGTCTGATGCTGACGGCGGACGGGCCGAAGGTCATCGAATTCAACGCCCGCTTCGGCGATCCGGAATGCCAGTGCATCCTGCCCCGGCTGGAATCCGACCTGTTGCCGGTCCTGCGGGACTGCGCCACGGGGTCGCTGAAGGACGCGCCGCTGGCATGGCGATACGAACCCTGCCTGACCGTCGTGATCGCGGCGAAGGGCTATCCCGGTACGTACGAGAAGGGCGAGGTCATCACCGGTATCGATCTGGCAGCGTCGGCCCCCAACACGCTGGTTTTCCACGCGGGAACGGCGGCGAAGGACGGCGAGATCGTCTCGAACGGGGGGCGGGTGCTGACGGTGACGGCGCTGGGCTACGACATCGACGACGCCTGCACCCGGGCCTATGACGCGGCGGAGCAGATCGGATGGGCGGGCGGGTTCTACCGCACGGATATCGGGTGGCGGGCGCTGTAGCGGGTTTTTCTTTGTCCCCGCCGCCCTAACTGGGCGGGCATGGAAAAGATCGACCCGACCCGACCCGCCGCCCTCGCCCGCCTCGCGGATTTCGTCCCCCTCGCCGGGCGCGCCTACAGCCACGGGCGCAATACGGATCAGGGGTTCGCGCGGCACGGTGCCGTCTCGGCCCTGTCGCCCTACACCCGCCGCCGCCTGCTGACGGAGCGCGAGATCGTGGAGGCGGTGATCGCGGCGCATGGGCGCGAGGGGGCGGACCGCTTCGTGACGGAGATCTTCTGGCGCAGCTACTTCAAGGGATGGCTGGAGAAGCGGCCCGGCGTCTGGGAATATTACACGACCTCGCGCGATGCCCTGACCGTCGAATGGGAGGGCGACGCTCGCCTTCATGATGCCGAAGCCGGGCGCACGGGCATCGCGATCTTCGACGAATGGGCGCGGGAACTGGTCGTGACGGGGTATCTGCATAATCATTCGCGGATGTGGTTCGCGTCGATCTGGATCTTCACCCTGCGGTTGCCCTGGCAACTGGGGGCCGATTTCTTCCTGCGGCATCTGCTGGACGGCGATCCGGCCTCGAACACGCTGAGTTGGCGCTGGGTCGCGGGGTTGCATACCAAGGGCAAGCACTACCTCGCCGAGCGCACCAATATCGACCGCTTCACCCGCAATCGCCCCCTGCCCGACCCGGGCCAACTCGACGAGACCGCCGCCCCGCTGGAGGAGGATTTCGACGCAGGCCCCGCCCTGCCCGTGCGCAAGCCGACCGCCCCCGATCCGGCCCGGCTCAGCGTGCTGCTGCTGACGGTGGAGGACTGCAACCCGGAATCCCTGCCGTTGCCCGCGACGATCGGGACCGCGTGCCTTACCCTCGACGGTCGCTCGCCCCGGCAGACGGCGCAGGCGGTGCGCGATTTCGATGCGGCGGCCCTTGCGGATACGGCGGCGCGGCTTGGGGTGACGGCACCGATGCTCGATTCCGTCGAAGCGCTGGTCGCGTGGGCGAGGGAGGCGGAGGCGACGCAGATCGTGACGCCGTTCGTGCCGCGCGGGCCGGTCCATGACTGGCTGACCGCCGCGACCCCGACCCTCGCCGCCGAGGGGATCGTGCTGGCGGAGGAACAGCGGGAGTGGGACGCGCAGGTCTGGCCCCGGGCCAGTGCAGGATTCTTCAAGGTCAAGAAGGCCATCCCCGGACTCATGGATACGCTCGGCATCGACTGATGGCGAATACGGGACGGTGTAAATTGTGGCACTTTCAACCCACTATTAAGGTTAATATATAAATAACAATAGCTTACGCTATATAGGTTTCGTTCTCGTTTGCGATTCACTGTCCGGTTTTGCGACACTCTCCGCATACATAGCGAAAGAGGCGTCCCATGCTAAGATCCATGTTTCTCACGACCGCCATCGTCGGCCTTGCCACGTCTGCCTCCGCGCAGGGGGCCTATATCAATGGCACCTACACCCCCGTCGGCAGTTCGATCACCGTTCCGGCGGACGGCTCGCTGACCCTGCAGGGCCAGCCGACTCTCGGCACCGCGTATGACGCGGGCCACGCTGCGGTCGACACGATGGTCGGCGGCCAGTACCAGGCGATCCCCGAAGTTCCCGCGATCCAAGGCGCATACGATCAGGCCGCTCCGGCGATCCATGGCGACCCCTATCAGGCCAGCCCGGCGGCTCCGGTGATTCAGGACCAGACGATCACCGCCTCCCCCGGGTTCAGCCAGACCTACACGATCCCGGCAGGTCAGAACGCCACCTACAACGTCGTCGTCCCGACGCCGGCCCCGGCCGTGACCTATGCGCAGCCTGCGGCCCCCGTCTATGCCGCTCCGGCTGCTGCGGGCTGGAAAGCGCGTGGCGTCTATGTCGGCGCACGCGCCGGTCTGACCCGGGTGGGCAAGACCGACTTCACCGTCGCAGGCGAGCACGGCCATCCCGCGTCCCGCATCCGGTCGGCATACGACAAGCGCGGCTATACCGGCGCGCTCGTGGCCGGGTACGGCGCGCGCACCCCGCAGGGCTGGGGGTATCGGGTCGAGGTCGAAGGCGGCTATCAGAAGGCTAAAGTCGACTCCCACACCGTGCGCGGCGTCGGCACGTTCGCCGGCAAGGATGCCTTCGGCGATGCCAAGGTGATGTACGGTTTCGTCAACGTGTACGGCGACGTGCCGATCACCAAGCGTCTGGCCCTGACCGCCGGCGGCGGTGTCGGCGTCGGCAAGGTGAAGTTCGACGGTTACGGGGTTCGTGGCGCGGGTACCGCCCTCGACGACAGTGCGACGGCCCTCGGGTATCATCTCGATGCCGGCGTGACCTATCAGGTAACCGATGCTGTGGCTCTCGAAGCGCTGTATCGTTACCAGAGCTTCGTCGATGCCGAAGTCCGCACCGAGAACGGCAACGAGCAGAAGCTCGATCTCGACAGCCACAGCGTCCTCGCGGGGGTGCGCGTCGGCTTCTGATGCCGACAGGATCGGGGGGGCGGTGTACGTGCCCCGAAACCCTAATCCGGCAGGCCCCGCACCTCATCGTGCGGGGCCTGTTTTCGTTTAGGGCAGTTGGATGTCGGCGCTCCGCCTCCGCACGCCTGCCTCGGATCGGGGTCCGGGGCAGGGGAAAAGCTGTCCACCGGCTCACCGGTAAGAAAGAAACCGAAAAGGGCCGCCGGATATCCCCAGACGGCTCTGTGCAGGTCTGCGAACGGTACGGCCCCGCGTCACACCAGCAGGACCATGTCCTCCGTCCTGCAATAGATCACTGATCATTCTACAGTTTACGGGGAACCACGATCACCCGATACGACTGCATTACTCGGGTGGACGCAGGTTGCCGATCGCGAAGCCGAGTTTCGTGCTCCCCGCCAGGCGCACGGCGCGGAAGATGCCGTTGCCGCTGTCCTCGAACCAGATATCGAAGGGGAAGTACCGCTGGCCCTCCTTCGTATCCTCGGCGAAACCCGACATGCGCTCGTAGACGCCCAGGCACCGCGTCAGGGGCTTGTCCCATTTCGGTGCGGGGGCGCTGTCGTCGAAGCGTTTGGGGTCTGGCGGCAGGAAGATGATGTCGAAACGCCGCTTGCCGTCAAAGACCGGAATCGAGCGGTTACACAGATCCGGTGCCGCCGCCGGCATCAAGGTCGCGACCGCCGCCGTCAGCGGGTCCAGCGATCCGGGTCGCTCCGCCGGTTTCGCGTGCTGGTCGGAATCGGTCGCCTTGGGGTCGAACGTGATCTCCGCCGGGTCCGAATCCTCGTAGGAAATCAGGATCTTCTGGTCCGCCGTGCGGGAGCGGTAATGCGTGGCGAAGCCCACGGGGACGAACTGGCCGAAATCGCCGCGCATCCCCACCGCCTGCGACGCCGCCCGCCCGCGCAGCAGCACGTCGAGCACGCCGCGCGTCGTGACGCTCGACTGCGCCTTGTAGCCCTGCTCGTCCAGAACGGCCTTGAGGCCCACCTCCGCAATGCGGAAACCGCCGACGAAGAAGTCGTAATCCGCAGTGACTTCGGCGGGGGGCTGCGCATGGGCGGGCGGCGGGGCCGCCAGTGCCGACAAAAGCAGAGCCAGTGCGATCCCTGTAACCTTCGTCATCCCCGATCCTCGTTCCGCTGTTCGACTGCCCCCGTCATGCAGACACCGCTGGGATGGCGACACCGCACGGGAGCGATGCTAAGGCAGGAACGTCACTTTATCCTTAACAGGGATTCACACCTTGGTAACCACCATGACAGCCACCGACCTGTCGCGACTGGAGGACGGTATCCGCAACGGCGAACGGCGCGCCCTCGCGCGCGGGATCACGCTGGTCGAATCGGCGCGGGCCGACCACCGGGAGCAGGCCCAGACACTGCTGAATACTCTGGCGCGGGACAGCGCGACCACCACCCGCATCGGGTTGTCCGGCACGCCGGGCGTGGGAAAATCGACGTTTACCGAACGGTTCGGGACCGAGATGATCGGGCGCGGGCATCGGCTGGCAGTGCTGGCGGTCGATCCATCCTCCACCGTGACGGGCGGGTCGATCCTGGGCGACAAGACGCGCATGGACACGCTGGCCCGCAACCCCGCCGCCTTCATCCGCCCCTCCCCCTCGGGCGGCAGTCTCGGCGGCGTCGCCCGACGCACCCGCGAGACGATCGCGCTGTGCGAGGCCGCCGGGTACGACCTGATCCTCGTCGAGACGGTCGGGGTCGGGCAGTCCGAGATCGCCGTCTCGCGCATGACCGACATCTTCCTGCTGCTGCTGGCCCCGGCGGGGGGCGACGAGTTGCAGGGAGTCAAGCGCGGGATCATGGAGATCGGAAGAGCGTCGTGTAGGGAAAGAGTGTAGATCTCGGTGG
>ENA-ORXC01000958-ORXC01000958.1-marine-metagenome-genome-assembly--contig:-NODE-958-length-18316-cov-5.510774_pt1 | contig 18316 bp, 19 predicted proteins | sample MGYA00237865_ERZ511478 | MGnify/ENA metagenome assembly ERZ511478 | reverse complement strand
CCGACAGCGGCTGAGGCACTGTCAGCAGCCGATTCGAGCCCCGATCCGCCACCACCCCCGCGTCGAATCGCGTGTGAGCGCCCACCGAGTCGATTGAGGCCGGCGTCGCCCCTGCCACGGCCCCTCTCGCGACCGCCGCCGCCGCCTCGACCACGGCCACGACCCGCCACGGGCGCGATTTCGTGACCGGTGCCGAGCGGAGCCAATGGGAGCCAACGGGCCTGGTACCACAGTTTGCTCAAGCAGTCGCGCCACCGCAACCGCACCTCGTTCGACCTCATGCGCCGCATTGAAAGACCAGGCGGCTTCCTCAGCCACCCGAGCAGCTTCATCAGTCATAGCCTCCGCCCGTTTCCGGGCGCGCGCCACTTGAAGACGCTGGTTGCGACTCAATTCGCCCGGGATAGGCCCAACGGGCTCTGACGCATCGTGCGCGTCCCTAGACAGCTGTCACGAAGACAGAGACAAACCGAAATTCTCAAAGAAGACCGCTCACCCGGCGTGGCGGCCACTCGTCAATCCCAGCGGTTGGCCCCAGATACGGGTACACAGTCCGGGGTACCACAACAGCGCGATCGCACGCGTGGGAAATCGGCCCCAGTTCCGAACGCACCACCGGCGGGGCGGCGAGCGAAAATCAAACAGTCAAGCCGGCCCGCTTTGCGTGCCGGCGTCCTGCACAGCCAGCGACTGGCCCCAAAAAACGGGACACAGCCCGCGGCACCACCCAGTCCCACTCGCCCTATTGGGCGATTGGTAACGGCCCCAAGAGCACCCACCGGCGGGGTGAAGAGTGAAAAAATACAGTGAAGCCAGCTCACCCGGCGTGGTGGCGACTCTAAAACACCAGCGGGTGGCCCAACAAGAGGGGCACAGCCGGCGGCTTCACGGAAACTCGATCGCACATAGGGGCGGTCGGTCGCGGTCTGGCCCGCACCCTCCGGCGGGGTGGCGGACCTCATTCCTCAAGGGTGCGCCCAAAAAAGAAACAAAGGGGGGAAAGGGGGGCGCGGGGGGCGCGACAACGAACGGGGATGGTGAAGGGGGAAAGAAAAGCAAGCGAGGACGGGATGGAGAAATGAATCGTGGAGAAGAAGGAGTGGTGGTGTAGACACTGTGACGGCTCGAGCGAGACGGCGCTGGTCTGCGGCGGCGACTGGGCGTGGCGGTCCCTGGATGAAGTACGTGCTGCGACTGTGCTCGCCAAAGGGTAATGTGAGTGCGGCGGTGACCCGTGCGGTCGCTCCGTCTCACACCGGATACATGCGGTACCCCGATCCAGGCACGGAGTGGTGGGCACGGCGTTCGATCTGAGATCACCTGTCTGCCGCGGCCGGGTGAACCCGTCCCGCACCGGATACGTGCGGGATCCCGATCAGGGCGCAACATGGAGGGCGCGGCGTCCGATCTGAGATCATTCGTCGGCCGCGTCCCGGTGAATTGGAATATGTGCAATCTCCAATAGTATTGTAAGTCAATGCACAGACAATTCCACGCGTGAAGTCAAGTACTCACAATCGCAGACCACCGAAGTGAACGACCTTCATGCATGCAGCGCGTATGGGATCCTCGGCCTCGCCCGACCGGCCAGCTCGACTAGAGCATATGGGCTCTTTGCACCAACGGGTGCTTCTAATCTTCTTGATAAATACTACACGCAAAGGGAAAAGCGTACATTGATAGTCAAGGCGAACCGCTTCTTCTGCCGCATATCAGCAGTCTGCGTCGCCCTCGCGCTGAATCCGGCTTCTACAGGACGCCTGACCCTGCTCAGGAGACCACCTGCGGTGCAGCTCCGCCCAGCGCCGCCTGCGTGCAACCGGTCCGCTGTGTGCGCTATTTGCGTACGTCCTCTCCTGTACAGATCTCAAACGTGTTGTCGTGGCACTCTCTTCCTTGATCCTCAGAGTATTGCTCGTTGACTGGGGCCCTGTTACGGTTGCACAGAGACTTACGTTCACTGAGACTCCGTTGCGCTTGTCACACGTTTCCTGATGTACTATCGCGGTTGCGGAGCCCACACCTGGACTGAGACTCCGGGACGCTTTTGCGAGGACAAACGTTGAATGAGACGGCGTCTTGCGCGTCGAAGTGATGCCAAGTAGCGCGGTTGATGACACTCTTGATGCTCCGCCACCATCCCCAGTTTTCAGTGGTGCCCTATTCGCTAGTGTCTGGGCTGCACATGGAGTACTTTGACCACATGACTCGATAGCGTTTGGCCCATGGCATGAGAGAGAGGTGCTCCGGGATCTCTTTTTATCGTACCACGAATCGCACCGTGTCTAACCCCCACGCATCGTCGTACTCGTGCCTTGCTGTCGACGTGTTGCATATTTTTCTGAACCAGGATGACCTGAGTGGTCTTCTTTCGCGATACGCACAGGCCATGTTAAGGAACTTCCAATGGAAGTGCGAGCCCCGGAACGAGTGGAAGCACCGCCAACTCGCCCGAACACAATTGCCTCTCATGGCTGGCCCCCCCTGGACAACTGGAAGGCCCCAATAGACACTGTACTCTCCCTCTCCGAGCAGTTATGTCCAAAGCGGTTGAAAAGTACGCGAACCAGATTGACTTCACCACCAGTGGCTGGTCAGGCTATCGAAGTGCTATGAAAGCGGCTCTGAAGAAGGGTCTTCGTACCAGGGGCTTACATGAATAAATGGCACTCTCATAGAATGGATAGATATACTCGGATATACTCAGATTCCAGAAAAACAAGCCCGATTATGCGTACTCTTATCTGAATGGCGCCGCCATTTTAATGGCTCTGAAGCGGATAAACGAAAGTATATCAACTTACCAGTCTTCAAACGAAGGCAACCCACTACCTCAGGTAACTTGACTCGCCAGGCGGCTCCGAACGCGCGAAGCCGGCACGAGACACGCAGTAATATGTTAGACACATACTGGATAGCAGTGAGCCAACTCAGGGCACATCGTCGACGGCGAAGGTGATTGGCAATCTGGGCGATTTTTCGTCTTTTGTCCCGCGTGGCAGCTGACGGGCGGCCTGTACGACTCAGAACACTTCTCATCCATGAAGGTTAACCAAGGTAGCGAGATAGACAACGATGCTTGCGCATCTGGCCTGGCAATCGCTGTCCCGAGCGTGTCATGGTCTTGCATAGGTCGCCTGCACACGTTCCGCCACAACCCGCTCTTCGTTATTTCTTGGCAATCAGCATCGCAAGTACTTCTCATCTGACGCACTTGTTGCAGAATCTGATGTATTCTGATTAGAATCCCTATTCTTATTCATATCCTACATTTTTTAGTTTCGAATATTTATCCTATCCGTACTCACGAAATTGCGTCAGAACTCTTATCTGATTCAAAAAATGCCGAAGTCGAGTATATCGGAGTGGGCCGAAAATCGGCAGATTCATGAGCCCCTGCTTTTGAGGCGGCCGTTGTCGGGCCGCCGCCCACCCCGCCACCAGCACCTACGGAGGAGAGCCGCGGCGTGCGGACGCATGAGGAGCAGGAGCGTGCGCTGCGCTGGGCCGCAGCCACGCTCTTTCACAAGTTCTTCTTTGTGCGCAATCTGAACTCGGCCACCGGTGTCATAGCCGCAGGCGCCGCGGACGCATCGTCTTTGTCGGGCGCCAGTGACGAGGACAACGAGGCCAGCATTGTGGTCCCGGACGCGGAAGCGCGCGCTGCCAACGGCTCATCGGGCAGCGCGTCGGAGTACTCCAGCGACGAGTTGGAGCAGTCGGTTACCGCGAGCAGCGGCAAAGGGTCGGTGGCGGGCGCCGCGGAGGAGGAGGGTGGCCAAGAAGCTGATGATGCTCAAGGCGTCGAGCAGTCCGATGTGGCGTCGGGGCCTGAGGCGCTGGCGCTGGAGTCAGTGGCGCCTCGTGGTGGCGCTGTCGCCGCCACCCCTCTCTCGCCTCCCGCAACTCCGCCCCCGGTCGGCGACGGCACGGAGTTTTTGCTATCTGAGCCAGGAGGCGCCGATGAGGCCGGAAACGATGCGGTGGCGTCAGAGTCGGTCAAGGCGGTCGTGTTGCGGAGCGACGACCAGTGGCGGACTCCACTGGCGTCTGTGGAGCCGCTGGCCGCCAGGAGGTCGTTGCCCAACAGCGACGACCCGGTCGCCGTCGACGTGACAGACCCAGCCTCTTCATTGACGCAATGCGCCGTGACGGCCACCAATGACGTGCTCAAGGAGCCCATCACGGGCAGCCTCTTCACGCTGCTGCACGTCGGCAAGATCCCCCTCTCGCACTCCGACTTTGAGCGGCTTGTGCCGAACAAGTGGCTGAACGACGAGTGCATCAATGGCATGGCCACCCTCATGCAGATTCGAAACGAGCGGACGGTGGCGGCCGACTCGTCGGCGCCGACGCACTACTTCTTCAGCAGCTTCTTTTACACCAAGCTGTGGCACGGGTGGCAGTACTCGTACGACATCGTGCAGCGGTGGACGCAGAATTTTGACGCGCTGTCGTACGACAAGATCTTTTTCCCGATCAACATCACCAACTGCCATTGGGTGTTGGTGGTGATGGACAAGGGCGCCGGCACAATCACCGTCTACGACTCCCTCGGCGGAGAGCACCCCGTCATTGGGGCGAGCATCAAGCGGTGGGCCTTGGACGAGGCCGACTACTACAACACGCCGGCGCGGGTGTGGAGCGTGCGCCACGCTTGGTGCAGAAGTCAAAAAAACTCGGACGACTGCGGCGTGTTCACTATGCAGAACATGAACTACATTGCGATGGGCTCGAACCTGCGGACCATGACGTGGAGCACCGCGTACTACCGGCGACGCATGGCGGCTGAGCTGCTGGCGCGGAGCATCGGGGGCAACGGATGAAGAGGTCGGGGAGTGTGGGTGGGAAGGGTGCTCGAGGGTGACCGTCTTTCTTGACTTGTCGGCGCTCTTTTTCCGCCCACTTTTTCTCACTTCTTGTCAGAACACGTAAACGACAAGGTCCATACCCCTGCGCACTTGTGTGTGCGCGTACTGTGTCGGCCGACTTGGGCATGGACGGGGTGCTGGGACTCGGCTGTATCGCTCTTGGTCGTCTTGCACACGCTCGCCGCGAGCCACATCCCTGCCAAGATTGTGTAGGGGGGAAACCTTGCGTCAAGTCTATTTCAATAGCAGAACAAGTTCCCTTTTTCATTCCAATTGTGTGTACAGCGCATCCCTCGGTCCTCTCGTAAAGCTGTCCCTGCATGTGGATTTAAGCGCAGCGGCATGTATTTGCATGCTCCTATCGTCGTAACATACCAAGGTGGCGCCCCAGTGAATACACTTATCTGATTGTATCTGACCGCGGAACGCTCGTTGGAGGGGGTCCTGGATGACCGATCCACCCGAGTTGGATCCGTCGACAGGCCAGCTTCCCAGTGCGTGGCCGCGCATTCGGACAGCCGCTTATGGCCGAAAGGAAGCGCTCTCGAGGCACCCTGCACCAGACAGTGACCCCGCAACGGCATCCTTCAGTGCCCCTCTTCCGCGCAACCGCCACCACGCACCCACGTACGATGCTAGCTCTCTGGGGCCCCTCTCTTCGTGAGCGGGCTGTTTCACGGCCTGCAATGGCCGGCCCAGGGCGTGGAGATCTTGTATTGGCGGAGGGTGCGCCGTGTTTCATTTCCCGGCCTCGAGTGCCCCCCACTGTGTGTCTGTATGCCGCCAACGAACCCGTGATGCAAACTGTCTCCCTTCCCCCGCCCCCCGGCGAGCACCTCTATGGCCGGGTGGAAGCGGTGGAGGACCACCTGGCCGTCGCCCAGACCGACGCGGCTCCCGCGGCCCCTCCGCTGTCGGGCCCAGACGCGGCGGCCACCACTCGACCGCTCTCGTGCCTAGATGAGACGCTCGAAGCGGCGCTCGCGACACCGCACCGTCGCGGGCCGACGCCGCGGTCGGGGTGGCGCCCACTACCCGCTCTCTGTCGACGCTGTGCGTATCCCGGCGCCGGCCTCCCTTCCGCCGACATGGGTCCGCGCTACGCCTGACGCCACGCTCGCCTCCACCACGCTGACGCGGGCCCACGCTGTGGCCGACGCCGTGCTCGCTTGCGCCGTCGCCGACGCGGGCCTCGGCGCTCGCTTGCCCCGTCGCCGACGCGGGCCGAAGCTGCAGCGGCGTGGCGCCCACAACGCACCCGCTGGTGCGACCCGACGCTGAGGCCGACGCGGTGCAACCTTCTCCCGTCGCGGATGCGAGGAGACGGCGTGCCGGCGCGGCGCTGACCTCCCTCCTGCGTTCGACTCTACTCTTGACTCGGCGCTCGCTGACGCCCCCGTGAGGCTCGCCAACGTGGCCGCCGGCGTGTCGCGGGCACCCAGCCGCCGCCGACCTAGCAGTCGACGCGGCGCTCGCCTCCCCCCCCCCCCCCCCGTCAATGCGTGCTGCCGCTGCCGCCGACGTCGTCCTCAACACCTCCCTACCGCTGGCGCCACGTCTGACGCGGCGCACGCATCACCATCTTCGCAGCAGCTCCTGCGGTGGCAGTGGAGTACTCGGCACTCCGCAGAGGCGCGTGAGGGCCTCGCCTGGTCGGCGAGCGTCGGCGACGCGGCGGTGCTGCCCCCCCCCCCGCGGCTGGGGGCATGTCGCCGGCCGACGAGACGCTGGGGAACGCCACATGCTTCACGGCGGCCGCTCACTTCTCTGCCCCTACCCCCGTTGGTTCCTCCAAAGTAGGCGGCATGTCGGACCGGCGGGGTGGGACGGATGACGGCGTCGCGGAGGACGGCCAACTCGAGGGCAACACGGCCCAGGCCAACGCCGTTCCCGACGCCAACCACCGCATCGTCGTTGACGCCGTCGCCCGAGCGGACGCGACCATCAGGGACTTTGCGGTCCGCGCCGTCCTCGCGGACGCCGTCCGCGTTGTCGTGGACGCCGGCGCCGTCTCGGTCGGGGGGTCGATGAGCGTTGCGGGGTCGGCAGTAGGCTATGAGCCCAACTACGAGCCCGTGGTGGCCGCGCCAGAGGGGGCGCCCGTTAACCCGGAGTATGTCTACGAGGAGGTGTTTGAAGATAAGTACGAGATTGAGGGAGGCGCTGCCATTGACGACGAGCCCGCGCCGGCCGCCGCGCACGTGGCGGCTCCCGAGGCGGCCGCTGCAGATGCTGCGGACGAGGTGCTGTGCGTCTGCACAGACTTCTTCCCGGAGACCGATGATGAGGACGTGGACAAGGACAGGTGGATGAAGGTGCGCACCTTCGTGGCAGCGATGCTCGCCGAGCCCGTGCTCAACATCTTCGGCGCGTGCGACGCCATCGACGTCGAGGTGCTGGCGAGGGCGCTCATCGCGCGGAAGCAGAGCTCGGAGTGGATCAAGTTCGCCCCGTGCGTTACGCCCGTCGTCATCGTCTGGCGGTTTCTCCTCCTCGTCCTCTTCACCATGGACGCCCAGCCTGACCTTTGCCAGGCCGTAGGCGAGCTCATGCTCTTTTGCATCCTGGCGGAGGAGGAGACCATGTCGCGGTGGTTTGCCAAGGCCAAGCCGGCCGCCAAAGAGTACCGGGATAAGTGGGAGGATGGAGACGCGGACGCGTACGAGGCGTGGCTGCTGTCCAATGGAGTCCAGCCGGCCATCTCCCACGTCGTCGCCAGAGCGCCTTCCAAGGCCCGCGCGGCTGAGCAGGCCAACGAGCTGAGGACCGGCCAGTCGTGGCCCGGCAGGGCCATCCTCCGCGCCTTCCCCGAGGACTCTACGGCGGTCAAGCAGCGGCTCAAGGCCGCCTTTAAGCGCGATGAGAAGAAGGAGGTCAAGGCCAAGGAGGTCAAGGGGTGGGACGTCGATGACTGCCGTCACAACTTCCCTGAGAGCGTGCTCCGGGCACCGGGTGTCATCACGTTTGTTTGCGGGTGCGGGTACATCATCGGCTTTGAGCTCCTGAGGGAGACAGAGAGCCCCGCCCACGTTGTGGCGGCGCTTGTCCAGCGGTTCAAAAAGTTCCCTCAAGTTGTTCATTTTGATACTGCCTGTCAAGCTCAGCGCAACGCCCTGCGGCGCGTCCCGTGGATGATGGACGGCGTGTGCACGCTGTGGTTAATCGACAGGTTCCACAGGTGCAACCATACGTGCTCTCCGGTCTTCAATGCCGACCAGTATCCCGACCTCACGCGCGGCCACGACACGTCGGGCGCGGAGAGGCAGCACTCCATCAAGAAGGGGTCCAAAAACAGCGTCTCCTACATGCTGTAGCGGCGGTTTATCGTGCGGTCGCGCATCATCGCGGAGCACAACAACATCAAAGTCTCCCAGCGGCGCGAGGCGACCAAGGAGGCCAACCGAGCGCGCGCCCCCGGCCAGCGCAAAGTTGCGGTGGAGATCCAGCACAAGCCCGTTGAGACATATTTCCAGGACGTTATTGTTGACCATTGTGAGATGCGAGAAGGGTGTCCGTGTAGAGACAGGGTGAAGCAAGACGTGTCATTGGGGTTGGAGAGGAAGATGTGAAGACACGGTGTAGATCCAAAAGTACGCCACGAGTCAGAAAATACATCGAAGGCAGACGCGCGCATCACATCAATCCGTCGTGCTCAGAGACAGAGCAGCACCAGACAGACAAAGCAAGGCACCACTCAACGCACATGATCAGAAAACCACAGTGGTAGGGGTCGCACGGTGGAAGGGCAGCCTGCTCCAGACACGGTCCTGCTTGTCCCCGCAGAAAGCGGTCCGGCTCCCCACTACAAATCTGAAGAGCAGCCCAACCAAACAGCAGCGTACAGGAACGAGGCAAAGTGGCACGAAAGTCACTGGGAAGCGTCAATGGGGCGCGTTGACCATGGACACACACCATGCATGCGCGGGTTCGGAAAAAACAGCGAAGTCCCTCCATGCGCCACGAGTCGGTTGCCCCGCCTCGAATAGTACGCACTCATCCCGCAATAGCCACAGGCAGTGGCAGCGAAGCAAGCATCCGGGAAACAAATGTACTTACCCACTGGCTGTTGTCGACGCGTGGAGGCACTCGGGGGAGTGAAAAAGCAGCCGAGAAGAGGCCGTAAAGGGTGACAGGCGCCCACAGCCGGAATGGTTGCTGCGAAAAAACCGGTCCAAGGGCACCCACAAGCCACGCAAAAGAAAGAAGAAGGGGCCCCGACCAAGCCACCACCCCTGCCAACAGCAGGCAGCACGCACTCCTACCGCCCACTCGCTCGCAACGCGGGCCTCCATTGCAAAGACGTAGACCCGGGCGCACACCCGACCACCAAGCTGGTGCAAGCGTGGCGATGCGGCGGGGGGGGAGGGGTCACGAGGGCACCGGCAGAAACACCCGAAGGAAGTGGAACTCGGGGAGACGAGGGACTTGGCGTGTGAGGATGCCACCGATGACCGACTGTGGCGGGAGCCTGCGTGGGCATGTCAGGCGTGCGCCGACCACTCGTCACTGGCAGAAGGGGCCTGGTTCTGTACGCCACAGGTCTGAGGATCGGGGCCAATCAATATCGCCTTGGAGCCGTTGATTCATCAAATGTATCCCGTCCATGCCGTTTACACTCAGAGATCGGCCCTGTAGCTTGAAATTATCAAGTATGTAAGTATCTATAACTGGGTTTAACTTCCAGGTAGACCCCCTATATTGTAACCAAGGGAACGAAGATTGATGATCTCTGGCGTAAACGGCCTTGCAATGGCGCTCATCCGGCATGAGAACGGCACCTCCACGTCACGCTGTGGGGCCCACCGCAGATCTTTGCGCAGGGGACAGGACAGCTTGCTGTCATCGAAGAGGTCAACCATCGAGCCTGGCCATCTGTGGGGGTGAGGCTGCAATCGCCTCCAGGGAGGCGGAGGTGGGAACGGACTCTGAGGGGTCCTGAGGGGGGCTTATTGACTGCGACCCTCCTGCACAAGGTCGCACCGCCCCCAAACGGCGACGGGCCTGGGGCGGACTGCCGGCACCACCGGACCCTACCGTCCTCGTGCTGCGCCAGCCGTCGCTTTCGAGATGGTATGGAGACGCAGAATGGTGGCGACTGGGAAGTTCCCCCCATTGCCATAGCCGCCGTTCTAGCAGGCCTCAGTCTGATGTCCCGTCCAAACAGGTCGTGTTCAGACAGTGTGGGGTCGTTTTGTCCAACTCCGGCGATGCGGTAGCCCCGCATGTGCCTCCAGGGCAGAGTGGGCGTGAAACCAGGAGGGCGGCGGTGTATGGTTTTGAGGCCATGAATGTGCAGCGTGAGGTGGACGCACGCGCGAAGGTATGTCTCTGTTCGTCGTTAGAGGGGCACGCGGCACAGCAGATCTTGGCGCGCAGGCCGTCCACCACCGCTCCCACACAGTGCCGTTCTCTTTCGCTCGGTGGGAACCGCGCTGCTATATGGGCGCGTGCAGCAGACGGAAGCCCAAACGATGGCATAGCTTCTTTTCTGGGAGAGATCACACCGTGCGATGATAGCAAGAAGCCAGCACGGTCGAATCTGCCTGCCAGTGTCTCTCTTTCTGGTGGCTTCGGGGTGTTTCTCCACATTCAGCCACATGTCACTATCTTCCGCACTCCTACCTCGATGAGTACACATCATGGCGCCGCCAAAACGGTTGTGGCGACGATGCAGCTCCACCAGGTCTTCCGCCACCGCAGTCGTCGGAAGAATGCCAGTTCAGAATGGTCCCTCCGTGGTGAATGCGCTGTGCAGCTTTAACTGGAGCATCTGCCGTTGCCAGACACTCAAGGCCTCTGTTCGCAGTACTCACGCGAAGCAAGCTCACAAACGCCTAAAGCCTCTGTGTTTGGCGAGTCCTGCTCATCTTGATACCCTTTAATTGTATGTTGCTGACGGTAGCCACTTGTTCATTCATCTGTTTACTCTCAGTCACAGGCGATAAACCCCATGCGACCCTACCTGAAGCCTCCTCGCGTATTCCATCTCCTGCAACTACTTCACCACCACAGCATGCCTGACGCCCCCTAGTGTGTAGCGTCTCCTGAAACTACGCTACCACCGCAGCATACCCGACCCCAGCCCTCGGACAATCCCCTCACACCATCTGTGCTGGGGAAGATTAATGAAGTCGGTGTGCCTGCTGTTCATGTGAGATACCCCCGTACCTACCACAAGTACGCACCAGAAACATAAACAACGTCACCTGTGCACTAAGTGGAAGTCATCTTTACATGAGTACCCTTTGTCGTCACCATTGAGGACCGCCATCAGGGCGCCACCCAACCTATTCTCGCGCCCCGTCCAATCGATAGCCCTTCTTACGCCGCCAGCGTCTCTATTGGCATCGGCCACGCCCATGAGACTGATGCCATGAGCTCCTCCCCAAGCCCTCCCCTACGGCCGCCGCGCTCGCCTCGCACGCCGCCACCTCAAACTTCACCGCAGTTGTATTCACAGAAGGCCACCCCGCTGCTGAACAGCAGGCCATCCCGTCGTGGATTGCTAAGCGACGGAAGAGAAAGAGAACTACCATATGTATTGGATGAATAACAAGCACTGTGCTATAACCCTGGCGTAACCGAATACCTCCACTCGCCCATCTTCTCCGACCGCTCCAATCTCCCCCCTACTGCCGAGGTCCGTGTTGCTCGGCCGTAAAGAGGCCGTGCACGTACTCCGACACCTTGGTGGTGATGTGATGACCGCCCGGCAGCGGCGGCAGCTTGGCCAAACGAGAAAGACCATCCTCCTCCGAGAGTCTTTCGTATGCCGCCGCCAGAGCCGCGGGCGTCTTGTACCCGGCCGCCATGATGACGTCAATTCGCACGGGGCCGACGCCGGGCAAGAAACTCATATGCAGAGACCACAGCTGCTGCAGCGTCGCCACGCCCCGCATCGCTCTGATGTTCTCTTCCCAAAATGAGTAGGTGAGGACGCCCTTGGCGCCCGGGACAGCGCCGTCGGATGACCGGTGCCTGGTGAGCCAACCCTCCAATCCGTCGGCCGTCCCCAACCGGCGGGTCCGCTGCCGCACGAGGGCCGAGTAGTACTGTACCGTCCCGGCCATGTTGTCCGTCTCCTTGACAAAGATGTTCTCCTCGACCGTCATTTTGGCGAGGAACGCGCCAATATCCCCACGGATTGCCGCGTCGCCCCGCGTCACCGCGTGCCAGCTCCCCTCGATCACAAACGTCAGGGAGGTGCGACCGGAGGCGGCCATCGAGTACGCCTGCTCGCGCAGCCGCCCGTCGAGCAGCGAGGCCACCAGGTTGTCCGCCGTCTTGCGCTCGACCAGCTGGTCGAGCATGACCTCGGTGCGCGCCGGGGCCGCACCCGCAAAGGCCGCCTGGCCGGTGCGGGTGACGCGGGCCACCAGCGTCGCGTCGCCCGTTGGCAGGCGACGCGTAACGACCCGGACCGCCAACCCGGGGTTCACACGCAGCCGAGACAGGAAGCCTGCGCGAGACGTGCTGCTTCCCGCCGTCTCTCTGTCATCGACGACGAGGTCAACCTCCGATGCCGTTTGGCTTGTAGACTCGGGGGGGAGGGGATAGGGTAGAGCGATTGGCTGGCGGGCCAGCGCCATGCCTCCCACTCGGGGAGGGGCCGACCCGGCGGTGACCCCGAAAGGGGACGCACGGAGAAGGTCCTCTGCGGTCTGTTGGTGGGTGCCGACGCGGCTCATCCCAACAGAGCGGCCCACACCAGTGCCGGACGCGATGCCGGTGTCCGATGCCGTCGCGTGGGTGCCCTCGTCCACAAAGACGACGGAATCCCCATCGTCATCGTCCGCCGCGTCCGACACGGCTCTACCGGGCGAGTGGATGCCGTCGGATGCGGCTGGCATAGCCGTCGCTGGCGCGCGGGCGTCTTCGGCAGACGCCGGCGCAGCCGCCGCCGAGGGGTGGGCGCCGCCATGCACCACGACGACCCGACCGTCGACAGCGGCATTGGCGAGGTCGGCAGCGGCCGGCGATGCCGCGAACTCGTCCGTGTGTCCGGGTACGTCTTGGGGATGGCGATCAACGTGTCCGCCCCGTCCCCCGGCCACCTCTTGCGCGTCCGACGCTCCTCCTCCGCGACGAGCCATCCCGCCGGATCCACCGTCGTCACCGGCCGGACCACCATCTCCGGCATTGGCCACCAGGGCTCGATCCACCACCAGCTCTTCAAGCGAGCGGCCATCAGGGTCGACCGACGGCCCAAACAGCTCGGCCTCCACGGCCTCGGCAGCAACAAGGGCGGAGATGCCGCAGCCCAGAAGCCACCGCAACAGGGCCACGTGCTCGGCGACAGAAGCAGGAGGAGGAGGACCTCTCCAGGGTGAGGAAGGGGCCGGTGACGAATCCGGGGCCGGTCGCGACGAGCGGCAGCGCACCCGCTCGCCGCTGCCGCCGGTCGGTGGCGACGGCATCGTTAGGGAAGGGTGGAAGGGGAGTTGGTCCACAGTGCAGCATGAGCGGGCCGAGGAAGGGGGACGGGGACAGCGAGCAAGAACACGACTCGGGCGCCGGTTGGGATGTGCACCCCAACGAGGTCAAACAACGGTGAAGCCGGAGTGGTGCCAGTGGGCGTGATGGCGAGGGGCCAGTGGGCGCAATGGCGAGGGGCCATTGCGCGAGATGGAGAGACGCTGCCAGTGGGCGCGATGGCCGGGTGCCAGTGGGCCCGTTGGCGAGGCGCCAGCTGGCGCGTCGGCGAGGCGCTAGTGGGCGCAATGGCGTTGCGCGAGTGGCCGTGATGACCGCCTGCTGGCACCTGCAGAGACAGGTGCATCTCTATGCCCTGTGGGGGCCTTCTGAGGGGCGGCGGAATCGCGGAGATCCCGCGTCAGTGGGGCCGCTCGTGACCGCTGCCAAAGTGCTGCTGCGAAGCCTCGCTCGCCCCACGCACGTGCGGTGCTGTATATCCTGGACTCGTGAAGAGGGGGGCCTCTTCAGAAAAGAACACCACTTTAGCAATCGCAGGGGAATTAGAGAACATTTAGTGCAGCAAGAGTGCGGCAGAGTATTCCAAGAAAGACGTCTTTGCAGCTCGGACTCGGGACCCTCGCATGTTTTGGCGCTGACTCAGAGTCCTTTGTCGACTGTAATCGCCCTTTCACCCCCTAGTGAGGACGTTCGGCGCGGTCCAGACAAGCGGCGGCGATCCCAAAGCGCCGCTGCCGGGCGGTCTTCTAGTGGTCTGGACGCGATACCCCTCACACAGTTGTATTGTGCGGCCTGCGAAATTCGCTGTCTGGGCGCTCTTGCTGACAATGGCGGCACTCTGCGGCCAGCCACCATCCGCGCGCTGAATCTACTCTGCAGCCCCTACCAGCGCATCCACGGGGGACCGACTCAGGGCGGATTTGGCTGACACGTTCACGACCACGCCGGTGACAGCCCCACAGTTCCCACATACTCTGGGTGTCTCGCGGACGCAAGCAGGCCCAAGCGCCAGGCGCTCTGGGCGCCAATCCGCCGCGATTGGCATCTGCCCGTTCGGGCGCAACGCGCGTCCCCATCACTGCGCCAGGTCCTGTGTCACGACCAATGGCGCCGCTTCTCACCCCGTCATGGTTCATGATGATGGCATTTAGGCCGGCCTCGGGCGAATTGCACGGGGCGGCGGACAGCTGGACCGTTTTTCTTTGGCGCCCTTTGGTGGCTTTGATGGCACTGTGACAACAGCCGCAGGCAGCATCGCCGCCGGTGGGGGGCGGCAACGGGACGGGGGGAGGTGTGCATTTTCATGCCCGTGGGACGAGCGGGGCGTGATGGGGGGGCTGCTCGATGCCTGAGAGCCTTGCGTGTTTGGGGATCCTACTACGGTATCCGCAACCGCCGTTGCATTCTGGACGCCGTCATTGAGGTTCTGGAAGCGGTGCGGTAGGACTGCAAGCGCGCGGGGGTCCTTTTTGTCAGTCGGAGCAGCCCCCGCCTCGCTGTTGATACCGCATCTTTCACCCCTGGGCGGAGTAGCCATGACACGTCGAGCACCTGCGGGATGCAATACTACGGTAATAGCTGGGGGCGGTGACGCAAGGCGGAGGCAATGGGTTGCGGTGAGGTGTGGCAGAGGGGGGCGCCGGCGCGGGGGGCGGCGGCGGGCGGCGGTGGCGAGTTGGGGGGCGGCGGGGGGCGGATGGATGAGGCCGCTGGTGAAGCCAGCGGGTCGCGGCAGGGCGCAGTGGAGGCGCGGGCAGCGGCAGCGAGACGGGGAGAGGTGGGGGGTGGAGGGAGGACGGTGCTGTTGACAGAGAACGAAAAGTGACGGGGCTCCGTGGAGGCGCGGGCGGCGGCGGCGAGTCGGGGCGTGGCCGGGCGTCGATGGAAGAGGCTGCTGTTCAAGGCAATGGGCGGCTGCGCGGCGTCTTGGATGCACGGGCGGGATTGTCGAGCGGGGGGGCCGCGAAGGGTCGAGGGAGAGAGCCGCTGTTGATGGCAACGAGTGGCAGCGGAACTCCGTGGAGGCGCGGGCGGCGGCGGCGAGTGAGGGGGCGGCGGGGATTGGAGGGAGGAGGCTGATGGGCAAGGCAACGGGCGGTGGCGGGGCTTCTTGAATGCGCTGGTGGCGGCGGCAAGTGGGGCGGCGGCGGGGGGTGGAGGGTGGAGGCCGCTGTGGGAGGCAATGGGTGGCGGCGGGGCGCCGTAGAGACATGGGTGGCGGCGGCGGTGGCGGCAGGGGGTGCAGCGGGTTGGCGTGGCGGCTGGGGGCTGTGGAGCGAGGTGGCCGCTGGCGGAACCGGGTGGTGGTTGTGGCTACAGGGTGGCGGCCGGGGAATGTGGCTGGGGTTGGTGGCGGGAGGCGGCGGTTGGGACCGACGTGGAGACGTGGCGGGTGGGGGCGGCCACGTCAGGTTGACTAGGGTAGACGGCGGAGGATAGACACTGCGTCGGCGGCGGGGGGTGGGGGCATCTCTTCCATTGGCAGTGCTACAAGTTTTGGTCGGTACGGGTCTTGGTTATGTGCGTTGGTGCCCTGTCTGGCCTGTGCCATGAAAACATTGCTACCGTCTGTTTCTGTTTGTATGCTTGTCCGAACCCTTGCTTTCATTATACGATCAGAGACTGCCTAGCACCAACGCATACTCCCCTTGGACGCTTCTTGTGTTCGTTGTGCATCTCAGATGCTCTTTGTGGGACGTCCTTATTTGCTGTTGTACAAGAAAATAGAAAAGAGAGAAGAGAAGATATAAAAGGCGCTCAATGGCGTTCACGAAAAAGAAAGCGCCTCCGTGGACCACACTACCACCGTGCCGACATGTGTGTCGAGGTCCGTAGCCGCCTTGCCAGTGCCGGGGATGGGGTAACGCGCACTGTAGGGGTACGCCACGGAGGCGTCCAAGACCGCGACCAACTCGACGGCCACCATGTCCGAGACGATCCAGCGCGAGGAGAACTTCTTTTTCTCTTTGGCGATACGCGCCGTCGCCACGGGACCTCCCAGTTCCGAGAGGAGAGTGCACGAGGCTCGGTTTGGGATGGCCGTCAAGTCCATCGCCGTCCCTTTGGCGGCGCGCGCGCCACCGACGGCCGAGAGCATCTTGGTAGCCAGCCTCCGCGAGCGCTTCACCGGCTGTGATGGCGAGCCGTCCACGTCAGCCGCCGCACGACGCTTGTTAACCACGGCCGGCGATTCGTCGGAGGACGGAGTGGCGGCAGATGCGGCGGCGGCGGCGACGGCGGCGGCGGCGGAAGCGGCTGCGGCGGCGGCGGCGGCGAGGGCGGCCGCCCTGTTCCCACGCGTTGACCGCCTGCCGACCGAGGACAACGGGAGACCGGTGCTGGGCGCTGCTGCGGCGGCAGTTGACGGCTGCTGGATGCCGCTGGCCGGCTTCCCAGCGTCGGCAGCTACCGCCGCCACAGCGTGTGTAGACGCCCCGGTGCGACTGCCGCCAGCTGTCAATGCCGTCTTGACGCCGCCGGCAGGCCCCTTGTCCTTCCTAGTGGTGGTACCGGCGCCTGCACCCGAATGAACAACAGCCCTTGGCGCCACGGTGGCCGGCCCGCTGGCACCCTTGCTCCGCCCGATGCCGCCTGTTCCGCTCCTGCGTGCCATCGAGGCCAAACGCTCGTCGCCGGTGGGCGGCACACTGCTCCCGAGGCCCCCCCTCCCCCGCACCCTGACCGGCGTTTGCGGAGGTGCGCTCGGCGCAGGCCGGGATGGCGGTGAAGGTCGAGGAGGCAATGGTGGTCTCCGGGAGGGCGACGCCGCGGGCGTCACCGAACTAGTCCCAGCGGCAGAAAGGGCAGAGCTGGCCGAGGATGACGCCATCCGCTTGTTTGCCGGCGGCCGAGAGGATGAGGCAGAGATGTGCGTGCTCGTTTTTTGGCTGACGGCCGCAACCGGCGGTGACCCCTCGGCAGAGGACCGACCACCAGGGGGTGCTATTGGCACGCCAGAGCACATCGTGCTTGAGGGAGTCGACAACGGCACAGACGCAGATGGCGAGCCTCCAGCGGACGACCCCACCGGCTGCGATGGAGAGGTAGAACTGGCTCCGCCAGTGCGTGATGCAGACGACAACGAAACCGCTTTTAAGGTCACAGCAGGACGAGAGTCGCGAGCGACAGGGGGGGTAGAAATGACGGCTGCATCGGCGGCCGCTCGAGGAGGATTGGTCACGGCAGAGGGAGCACCATCGACAGCCGCAGCTACAGCAACATGGTCCGCTGCAGCGCACAAAAGGGGAGGGAGAGGATTCAACCGGGGAACGAAAAGGAGCGCGACGCTCTCAGCTGGCGCCGGTGCCGGAGGTAGCGCCGTAGATGCTCCCGCGGATGGCAACAAGGAACTTGGCGGAGAAGGTGGTGTCGACGTGGGAGCCCTTGTCGTTGGCGGTCCAGCCCCAGTTGGGGGAGCACTAGACGTGCTGCCACCGCCAGACGGAGCAGCAGGTGTCAGCGGCGTCGCGCTTGCAGCAGGCGGGAGAGGTGCAGGACGAGGATCTGCTGTCGAGGTGGATGCCAGCGGGGTAGTCTTGGATGCTGCACCAGGTGTCCTGTTGCTCTTCGTGCATGCCACACCGGCCGTCGGTGTAGCTGATAACGCCCCGTAAAGGCCGGCGCAGCCCGCCGATGACACAGCGGTCGCCAGCTCTCCAGGCATATCGCGCAGCGCGACGGAGGAAGCGGCCGCACCCGAAGCAATGCCAGTCGTGCTCGTCTTGCCCACCGCGCGCCTCTTGCTCGTGGCGCTCCCCTTGGTCGCGGCGCTCCCCTTGCTCACGGATCTCCCATTGCCCGTGGCGCTCCCCTTGGCGGCGGCGCTCCCTTTGGCCGCGGCGATCCCGTTGGTCGTGGCGCTCCCAGCCGCGGCGCTGCCCTTGGCCGCCACGCAGCCATTGGCCGCGGCGCTGCCTTTGGCAGCCGTGCTGCCCTTGGCCGCCGTGCTGCCCTTGGCCGCCGTGCTGCCCTTGGCCGCCGTGCTGCCCTTGGCCGCCGTGCTGCCCTTGGCC
>ENA-ORXC01000956-ORXC01000956.1-marine-metagenome-genome-assembly--contig:-NODE-956-length-18326-cov-8.948271_pt1 | contig 18326 bp, 21 predicted proteins | sample MGYA00237865_ERZ511478 | MGnify/ENA metagenome assembly ERZ511478 | reverse complement strand
TCAATCCTCCACGTGAATACTGACCAGTCAGGGGGGCTACCGGGCCCAATATCCGAATATTAAGGAGATATGCTACATTTTCTGCTTCCAGCAGCTCTCCAAACTCTCCCGCCCCATCCTACGTCTCGTCCTCCCCGGGAACATGGGTGTCGGGTGGACCCTCCTGCTCCCGATTCCAGTGACATCGGATCCTCGTCGCCGCCGCAGCTACGTTTTCTGACGCCCACTTGCATCGGTCCTCCCTCTGCTTCAGCAAGCATGAGGCGGAACCGCCAGCAGCGCCCGCCTGGGACTTCCACGTCTTGGTCCGCATGTCCTGCGCGCTTTTGGCATCCCGCGCTCTAGGGCCGGCCTTCGATGGTGCCCTCTTATGTCCTCGGTTGTACTCGTCGTTGCCGGGCGCCCGGCTGACAGCTGAAGGCTTAATGTAAGAGAGACAGCTGCTGAGGAAGCTGTCTGACGGGTGGTGAGAGGCGTTCTGATTGAAATGGCCGTGCCAAGACTCACGCCCCTGCTCGCTGTATCGCCCCACGCTCCCAAAGAGATCTAGGAATTCCGGTGCCTGGCAGCACCACGTGTGCATCTTGGGAGTGACCATAAACCACGGAAATGCCGCGCAGAGGCCATTCTCGAATCGAGCCGTCCCCGCCCGAGACGCCGCTGCCTCGTCCTCGGAGCTGGCACGCGTCCGAAAAACGACCGGCAGCAGCTCCTTCCAGGTGTCACAGGCCAGTCGGTACGCCGCCGCATCCGCCGCAGGATGGTGCGTCTCAAAGAGATCTATGATAGCTGACAAGCGCCGCGCAATTAGTTTGCATCGGCGACCCTCAAAAGCCCCGCCAAAGTACGGCTTGGGCGGCACGCAGACGGAGAAACGCACAGCCAATGCGAGGTTTTTCGCGTAGGCACGCGCCCGCGCCGGCCCGTGATGAAGGTACACAGCCGCAATCCCCAATCTCAGGATGGCCTCGGTGACCCCCAGGGTCACATGTAGAGGCATGGAGAAGATGTGGCTTGCCTCAATGATGAGCAGCGGTCGGCTTTTAATGGAAAAGTGTTCTTCGAGTGGCATGGATGTCGCCCGCCCGTTGTTGTCGCCCGCTGCGAAGGCCGCCGCCATCTGCTGGAAGTGTTCCCGTCTCCGCGCCACGCCTGCTGCGCGGCTCCCGTCTTGAATGGTGCCTCACCGGTCAACCAGCAGCCCATTTCCATGCGTCCGCCGTCGGAGAACTGTGCACCACAAGCACGGCATGCGGCTGTTGGCACCCTTGTGCTCTACCCAGGTTGTCATGAAGGAGTAGTCAACAATCAGGATGAGACGCACAGCACGCTGGTGGCCGCACAAGTCCACCCCACCCGTCCGCAGAGTGTCCAAATCGGGTACGTAGACGTCAGCCATCTGAGCGAGCGCTTCACGGTCGTCTTTCTTGCTCGGAAAGACGCCATACAGGAAGACTTTGCCGCGAATTGTGGGGTTGAGTTGATTCGCACCGGACAACACTGCTTTACACGAGCTTTCTTGGCCACCCTCGTCAAGCCCAAAACAAATGTGGACGTCTTGTACCGCACTGCTGCGTAGGGCACGGGCTTTCGTCTGCCCTACAAAAAGGAGAGTGGCCGCCACGGCCCGTCCGTCCACACAGCGCAGCCCTCGTTAAATGAACTGGTTTTGCCTGCGCAGGTCACAAATCAGAGCCTTCAAGGCGGCGTGCGGGCTGATGAGGTACGCACCTTCACCGTTTTTAGTGGCCTCGTTGTTCTCCTCATCCGATGCGCTGCGCAGCTCCGCCGGCAGCTGCTGAGCGGTGGCCAAGCCGCAATCGCGCAGCCCCAGCAGCCGGCAGTAGCGCTGAAGCGTGGCGCCGCTCACGTTGTTGTCAGCCATAAACTGTGCCTACAGCCGCAGAGGTGGGGCACTCACAGAAACCGTTGGCGACAACGCGACGCCGCCGCTCGCGCGGGCCCGTCGGCAAACGTTGTCTATCGCTGCTGACGCAAAACCGGGGTCAATGTGAAACATACAGGCCACCTCCTCCTTGGCTTGTGCGCGACGCCGCCGTGCATGCCGAGGACTGACGTCCTCTTTACGAGGCTCATTCACGCGGCGGTACGTTCTCTTCTTTCCACTCGCTAACGTCGCGACGATATCCTCCGGACGGGTAGGGGCCGAGTGACGACTGACCAGCAGGTCCACGCGGGCGAGGAGTGAGGCGTCTAGTGCACCGTATGTCGTGTGGAGCACCCTCAAAGCGCCCGCAGGCTCTGGGGGCGCTTTCCCGAGGGGATCGTTATCAGCGCCCTTGACGCTCTGGCATTGCCAGACGCTGCGCGCTTCCGGCGGCGTGGCCGACACCACCGGGCCGGCGACGTGGGCATGGACTATTCCCGCGCAGGAACACAGACCTAGGGAACGGCCTCCATTTCTGTATGAGAGCAAGACGAAGAAAAAGTAGGATGGTCACAGCACGAGCATGAAAGAAGAGCATTGGTCCGCAGAATGCAGGATCAGCAGTCAGCATGCGCAGAGCCGTGCGCCACGCATGGCCCCAGTAGGATATCAGGAGCCGTGAGCGTACACGCGCATAACTTGGCAACAGACTAGAATGGCGGCGTTCGAGACAAGCAACGTACATGGACCGGTTATCATCTGTGACGGCGGTGACGGCAAGGCGTGACATTGTCGCTCGGCCTCGCCGTGCTGGTTGGCGGAGAACTCGGGTGGTGCACAGCAATACACATGGAGGACGGGTGGGCAGATGCAAGCGCGAGAGGCATGTGAACGAGCAACGATCGCCTGGGTCGGTGTCGAGCCCCGCGGATCCGCGACAGCGTACGGCGCTTCCTGCAAAATCTGATCAAGTTCCCCGCACTCGCCAAAATGTTTCACGTGACTGTGTTGGCTGTAATGGACGCCGGGGCTACATCTGCTCGCGAATACACCATGTCCGCTCTTAAATTGGGGATAGAGGTGTCTGGGAATCCCAAATCGCGTAACAGGCTCTAGAACGTGCTTTCCAGAGGGGGGTGCCTTGCAGCATGGATTCTGGCCTATCGCTGGGTTTCTGAGGAGCGACCGGTGGAGAACTCGAGTGGATTTCAGATGATCGCATGCGGATTCATGACGATCGTACACTCGCATAAGTCTATCTGCACTCTAATCTTCGACGACCTCCCTAACTGAAGGCCTGCGCGACAACGATCAGGCTTAGTATAGAAGTTTGACGTTCTGACTTGAAACAAATGCACAATGATGGCCGAGATGGTCGCCAGCCATCTCCCTGGACTTGGTGGGCGCACTGAGCGCGAGTGGCGGCGAGGCAGGCAGCCGGCCGGACCACCCGTGGTGGCCACAATAGCGCCGAGCGGCGGCGCCGCAAGCGGTCTGCCGCCAAGCGCTCCCGCGCCGCCCACGCGTTGGGTGCAGGAGAGACCCCGACGCAGGCAGCCGCGCAGCTGCCGCCATCCCAGCCGCTGCTACCAGCGCCGCTGGATCGGCGACGGCGAAGCCGCCACGGCCGCGGCCGCCGCCCAACTTCTGGGCCGCGGACGGGGCCTGGGCGTCCCCGACGACCTGGTGGTGGCGACCGTTGCGGCCGCAAACGCTACCGCCGCCCTGTTTGGCTCCTTTCAAGCGTACGCGAGTGACATGGAGTGGTCATGCCTGGCCACCTCGCGCGCGTCGGGCGGCGGCGGCGGGGGTTCTGTTTTGGCGACGTAGCCGCGAAAACCGTCTGCGCGCCCGCACGGAGTGGTTCCTGCCGGGGGCAACGCGGACGGTCGGGGGGAGGACGCGGATGCGCCCGCAGGCGGCTGGGCCGACGCGGCAGAACAGGAGCAGGTTTCCAACTCGCTGCTTCAGCAGCTGCCGTCGACGGAGACCTCGAAAGGGTCGAGGGGGGCGGCGCTAGCGATAGCGGCCACGGCGGCGACTGTGGCAGCGGCAGCATCAGGGACGGCGCGTGCGGAAGATGCGCAGGGCGCGGGGCCAGCGGCGGCTGACCGTGCGCGCCGCGGGACGCGGCTTTCTCACGCGGACTGGTCTACACCGGAGACGAACGCATCCCCCCCACCGGTCATCGGCTCCACACCAAAAAGCCGACGGCCCCCGCCGCCGCCCGTGGCGCTGGGTCTCCCGCTGTAGCGGGCACCTTTCGACACGAGCTACACGGGCGGGTCGGCTGCGTCGCCCGTTGCCGCCGCCGCCGCCGCCGCCGCCCAAGGCGACTGCCGCAGTCCCGAAGATGATGGCGGGAATGCGGCGGTGGCGGCGGCGGTGGCGGCGGTGGCGGCGGCGGCGGCGGCGGCGGCGGCGGCGGCCGCGTCTTGGCCGCCATCGCCTGCCTGTCTCCGGCGCGCGAAGCTGATCTGAACGCGGATATCGCGGCCTTGCACGCGGGAGACGCGGTTTATCCGCGGCCGGCGGGCAACCTGCCCGCCCCGCGCCGCGCGCCGCGGCACGCCGCCCCGAAGTGGGGGCTCGGATGACGCCCCTTGCGGGCAGTGGCCGCTCGATACCGGTGGGGGGTGGTGGGGACGGCGGACCAGGGGAGCGGACGTCGCCGCACCCGCAGCTGCTGCTTGCGCGGTACGCGGCCTGAGCGGGCGTGCGCAGTGCGACCGCCGTGCGAGTTGGCCGTCGCCGCAGGCCCCACTCCCCGTGATGGCGTACACAAGCCAATATCTGGTGGTGTTTGCCCAGTAGGTGATGCGGCGATGACGGGCGGCGGTCAGAACGCGGCGGCGATGGCAGGGGGGGATCTTGCCATTCATGTGGCGCTCGGGTGGCGGCGGTGGCGGGCAGAATCGTGGTGCGCGTTAACCATTCTGCATCCGAAGGAATCGCACGCTGCACCGCCACGCTGGGCGGCGCCCGCGCCGCTCAGAACACGGCGCCGTCGAACGCAGAGAACTAAAAAACTTAGATGATGTGGACGCACGCTCTGCAGGTAGCAACTGCCAAACACCGACGCGCCGACGCGCTCCGACGCTACGGAACTGTATTTCGTCGATCATGTCGCACGTGTGCTTACCAAAACAGCTGTAGCGCCAACACGGACACCTCTGAGGTTGAGCACCGTCGTCGCCCGACATGGCACGCCGCAGTGCGCGCACCAGGTGCCGAGGGCCACTCAGGTGCGGTGCTGCAGGGAAATAACGATCATCTTGCATTTGCATCGATATGGTTTATCGTGTTGGAAGCCCACACTTTCTAAGACGCGGTCATATAGTGCTCGGTATCATGCGCAAAGAGAAGGGAAAAGTGATAGGTCAAGGTGGAGTGACTACGCTATTTCGCGTATTGTGCGCGGGGCTATGTGCAGCTGCTGTCCCTGGACTCAGACAATACCGCACACGAGGACCAACGAGGGCGGCGGCGGGATGCGCGTCCGACACGACTCTGGCACTTGCGGCGCAGGAGCTGTGCGCTCCTCGACTCTACACGTGTCTCGCATTCCACGACCATCCACATACCAAAGAGAGCTCAAACAATACCGTCGTTCGTACATCTAACATGTAAAGCAGAAGAGCTCAAACAGCAGGCGAACTTGTGCACCGAATCACACTGGCAATTCAAACATCAAACATCAATCACATTTCCGTCCTACAAGTGACATGGATCAGGCAAGAACAGCGGGGGTGGGATGCGTGTGACCGCGAGCCACACCGGGAGCCACACCATCCCCGATGAACACTAAAAGAACACAAGCGTATCCAGCCGTGTACAAGTGAAGATGCAACGAGTGAAGGGCATGAAAAGGACACATGCAGGGGAAGACGAAAAAGGAAAGAGGAGGGACCACACACGAAGCCTATCAAAAAGCGAGAGTGGGGACCAGATTTACACCTCCGGAAGGATAGGACCACGAGCACGCAAGTAAGGCCCATCAGGAGCACATCCGCTGCACAGGCAGTCTGAAAGAGGAGGACCAACCTGCGACTCGGCTCCAAAGCGAGAGGCGAGCTGCCGATTAATGCAGCCTCTCGATTGCAGGAAGGAGTGCGTCTCCAAGAGCGATTCGAGGTCCGCTTGGGAATCAGCCTTGAGCATGTCAACCAGACGCTTCGGCCAGCCGTCCTGCTCGATGTCGGCGACAATGTTGAGAGGCGTGCCATTGGAGAAGGTCTCGCTGGTGTGAACGACAAGAAGTCCTTCGTGGTGCATTTCTTCAACGGCTTCATGCTCTGCAGCAGGGCCCGCCGCTCGGCGGAACAGAAATGAGACGAAACCGCCAACAGAGCGTGCGTAGAACCTCGCCATTGGCACTCTGTGTGCCGCGCGCTGACGGAACTGCGGCAAAATGTTCCCCCGCCAGAGCGACAGAGCATTCTCGGAGAGATCTTCATTGCCGTCGAAGGTGTTCTTGCCTGGCCGCACGGAATCACGGCATGGCACGGCTCTTCCAGCCCTGCTGACACCTAGACGCTGAAGAGCGGCCAACACATGGCTGAACTTCTTGGGCTCGACGCATGCTGCCCGGAAGTCCGCCACGTGCATGAATGAGGTTGTTCCGGTAACGGTCGTGCGGTCGATGATTTTGGTGAAGAGCGTCGACGACTCACTCTCCGTCATCATCTTCTCATTGATGCGGTGACGAACACCACAAGAGTCGCTTGGATTGAAGAAGCAGACGCAAACAGCGTGAGAACCGTCACGGCCAGCCCTACCAAACTGCTGTGCGTACTCTGAAACAGAGCAAGCACCTCCCTGCTCGTCAAAAGAGAAGGACACAAGCGGCAGTAGAGAGCAAGGTCCCGAACTCAGGTACACAGTGAACACAAATAGCATGTTAGATAAAACGAAGCACACAATTTGATCTCGGAACCACACTCCGTCACACTTACCATGGTCATCACCGACACACGGACGATCAGGGCCAGTTTTCCGAGATGCTATGGCACATGGGTAGAAGCAAGTGAGTGTCAGAAGTAAGGCATGCGCAACACGTACGAAGTGCAGCACTGCTCGCACATGAGCAAAAAGCACGCCCATTTTAAATGCGATTGTGGCGACGAAGACGACAACGATCCCTGTCGTTGAGGCGAACAGCTGCTCAGTCGCGGCCGGATTTTCGAGCCCAGCGTGGTAGAGGACGACTTGAAGAGGCTCCACCTGACGGCGTTCAAGGCGCACTAACGACTCGGGCAAGCTCTTGAGCTCCGTGCCGACACGAGCCGCCTCGGACCGAGACGGAGTGAAGATGATCACCTTTCAACAACGTCTCGGAAGGTAGTGGCCATTTTCGAGGCGCACCCAACGCGTTGGGCATGCTCGAGAGCGGCACGGCATTTGTCGATGCGAGAGGAGCCGCCACCGCCGTAAGCAGAGTCAAGGAGAATGACTCGGATGAAAAGGTTTCGGCGTAGGAAGAGACCGCGATGAATGACCAGAAGCTCCTCGAATTTTAATGCCGCTTTTATAACGGACGGTTTTCCGATCGGCACAGTCGCCGACAGCGCTAGACTTCGTCCGCAATCCAAAAGTGAGGCAGCGACGGAGAGATCGGGACGCCGGCGGCTCCAGGATTCGAACAGGTGAGCCTCATCAAAGGCGACGAGTCCGAGTCGCTCGGCTTTGATCCTTCTGATCACGGTAGGGTTGTTGACAATGGCCTCAGAAGACGCAACAAGGATGAAAAGAGTGCGACAGGCCACAGCCTCGTTAAGGTTCAGGCGCTCCATCTCGGCTGTGCTGCCCCAAAGCTCGCGACACTCGACGCCAGCTTCCTGAAATTTCCGGACGTGCTGCCAACCGATGCCGTTAAGCAGCGGATTCACAAACACCGTAGGTGATTGCTCGTGCATGTGCAAGAGCGTGGCTCCACGCCCACGATCACGGTCTGTTCGTAACGCGCGCCAGAAGCACTCGCGAGAAAGCAAAGCGATTATGGAGTCAGTATGAGCCCAACGAATCGAAAGATGCCACATTTGGGCTGTAGATGGCGTCTCGGAGTGCCATGATCAGAAGAGATGAGATATGTCAAACCTTTCCGGGGCCAGTTTCCAAAATGGACAGGACGCTGACGTTACGAACGTCGATGTCGCCCACCGCATTGATGGCCGCGAGCTGGCCGTCTCGGAAGTGCTCTTGGTCGCAACAGTAGCGCAGGATGCCCTCGGCAGCCGCTCAGATCGCCGCCTTTTCCATCATGGGACTGCTTTTTGGTTGCGCGTCCTTGGTGAAGAAGGAGACAGCCGCGCTGCTCCATGCGCGGCCGTCGGTTGATATCGGACAAAGAGCGCTCTCTTTTACGGGGCTTGTGTACGGTGCGACTCACCGAGTCCCGTGCGCTACTGTCCATAGCAACATCATTAATTCTATGTGTGGAATATGCACTTTCCATGAACAATGATAGATGTTGGAAGAATCTCACCCTAACACTGTACGTTCAATATCAATCTTTGTCGGGGACGAGATGGCGGCAATGCGCCCGAGCCCCTCGGAGACGGCAGCGGCTGTGCGGGCACCCCTCAGCTGCAACTTCCTGTGTGACGGTTGGCGCGGCCGACAAGCACCCCGTCTACAGGCTGACGGCCCCTCCACGTGGGGCACAGCGGTCCCGCTTGCAGCGCCACTCACTCGCGGCCGCGCGGGCGCCGCGCGGCATTGGCCGGCCATTTGTTCCGCCTCCCACACAACCACAGATGCTAGCCGGTGGCCAACAGTGCCTCTGATTCTGCCGGCGTCGCTCTGTCTTGTGCTGGCGGCGTGCGGGGTTGCCTTTGGGGGGGCTTCGCGGGCCGAAGGTCCGTGGTGGGCGCTTGCCAGCTTCATTGGTTCCGAACAGGGTGCCTGTGGCGGGACAAGGCGGCTGTTGTGGGGAGGGGGGCAATCTGGGGGTCTGGACGTGCCTTGGAAGGAGGCCGCAAATGAAGTTGGCTTGCTGGCACCTGAAACGCTACATATCACATCTGCGCAGCCGCCTGCGCGGCCGCGCTGGGATGTAGAGCCCGCTCGGGCGCGTGGCTCTGCAACGACGACGCGGCTGCACGTTTCTTTCCACCGACGCCGCGCACTCTCGCGGTAGGCATTAAGAGAGCGACCGCACGAAAGGTGGTGGACAATGCGCCAGGGCCGCTGCGGCCGCCATGTGGAAAGCCGCAAGGATGCCAGCGCCGGCTGTGTGCGACGGAGTCTCGATGGTGGCGGCACGAGACAGGACTGGTCCGGGAATTATCCTGCGAGGAGTTGGTAAAGTCAGAGGCACACAAAAAGCCATCGCACGGTCGCGTTGTAGGCGGCGCCCGCGCTGGCGCTATGTGCGTCGGCCGCAGCCGTGGCAGGCGACAGTGGATGGTCCGCGGATGCTTCCCGGCAGGCTGGGATGCGGGCGAGAAAGCGGATTCCGGCCAGTAGCCGTCGGTGATTTGGCCGTGAGGCTTTGGTGCAGGCGCAGACGACGGTGGCGTGGGCACGGGGGCTGAGAGGTCTGGCGCGTCTGGAGGAACGGGTGGTCTAGATGGGACCGGAAACTTCCAACCTGCCCAGCAGCCGTAGTGCGGTTGTTCTTTTTGTGTCTCGCTCTCCGTGGCGCTCGCCTTGCAGGACCGCTCTGGTGGCACAGTCGGAGGCTGTTTGCTGCGCTTCACGTCTTCTCTATTGCGTGAAGGCAGACGATTGTGCTGCCTTTTTCGAGCAGGAGCGACTCCGTTGGCGAACGCAACTACAACCATGACGGCAACAGCATTCGCACGCGATGCGGGAAGAATCTCGGAACGAATTTGGAACGCGCTCCTAGGTCCAGACAAATGCGCCGTCGCTTCTGCTTTTGTCTGTTCACCTCTCATGGAGTGGTTGACCTCAGCACAAAGAGACATACCCGCATGGTTCGAAAGAATGGCACTGGTGTGCCGGTGATCGAGAGAAACCGTGAGACATGCACAAGCGTGCCAATACTACTCTACTGGTCATCCGCTAGTGCTTGAGACTCGCAAGAAATGGTTTCCTTAACGTGGCGTTCACTCCCGCGCCACATCAGTCCCGTGTGGCAGAGCCTTTCTCTAGAGTGCTCGCTCCAACAACCTGAGGGCATCCCGCCACTGGGCACTTGGCAGTTGCCGAGCCCAAGTTCGCAAGCGCCGCTGTTGCGCGTCGGACGACAGCGGCCGCGCTGTTCGACACAAGAATGTGGCAGGCAGTGCCCTCGAGGGAGTAAGTATGCGCACAACAACGGCTGGGAAACCAGCGGTCCCACGCATCGTGCGGTGCCAAGCCCAACGACAAACACAAGAAACGTACGCACATGAAGACCGAGCCAATGAGAGAGGTGGGAGTTAGGCAGCCTTCCGCGAATTCTAGGGTTAAGTGGTGCACACGCACATGCACTGAATGCAAGAAAAGATTACAGAGGCTCCAAAAGTCCGCACAAGGAAGCCCGTACCTTCTCACCCGCCGAACCATTTTAAAACCGGTAACCGGGCATGTTAGCCTCGGAGTTTCTCGACGCGAACTGACCTCAACAACTTCCTGTGCGTCCCCCGCTGTATCTGGCTTGGGTGCCGACCACTCTTGATTAGATGAACCCGCATCGACCAATGCACCGGCTGTCCACAAAGAAGGTGTTCCCACGGAAAGATGAGCACTGGAGGAGACGGGCCCAAGAGTGTCTGCGCCAACCACTATCAGACACTCAGGCACGGGGCAGCTCGCGGTCAAGCTGCCGAGCAACTCCGGCGACGGAGAGGATGTCTGAAGAGCGTCAATGGCGTCATTTGATGCCAGTACGTGGCGAACTACATCGGACGGGAGGAACGCATGCAGACAATCGCGACTATCGGGAAATCACGTACGCAGAAGAGCACGATGCATAGGATTCAAGCACTGGATGAGGCCAGTGCCGGACAAAAAAAACTGGTACCAGTCAGATGCTTGAGCGAAGATCCGTGCCGTGCTAAGAATCAAGAACCTATGATGTAGCAGAGCAGCGCGACATGGTCCGTCCGACATTCGACAGCAGAGAGTCAAGATTGGTCCCGTGGCGTCGCCTTGCTGGCTTCTTGATGTGCCCGTGTGGACTTCAACGCACCTCTGGACCAGTGCCGCCGTCGTCAGAGTAGATGGCTCCGCAAGTTCCTCCATTCCGTCGCCAATGCCGCCACGTGCGGCAAAAGCCAAGCGCGTCTCTTCAAGAGCAGTACCGCGTGTACTGAAGTGCGGCGATGACAGCAACGAGGGTCGCGTAAGAGTGCAAGCGCATAGCCACGCGAGTGAGAACGTTGCACGATGTCCGTTGACTCCCAGAAGAACCTGTGCCAGTAATTTTCGAGTCTATGCGAACAACGGAAAATATTGTACTATGGATTGACTCTATCTATTCCAAACTGAAGCACTACCCGTGCATGGGTTCGAAATATGAAATTATTAATCAATCGTGAATTATTTATTGCAAATAACATATGGAATCGCGTGAAGGAAGCATCTATTCGCCAACACAATTGGGTCTGGCGAGGTCTTGCAAAGCAGGATCCGCTTCATCCGACCCAAAAAGTGTACTGTACTGCAGCGCACCTGCAAAGAAAAATGAAAGTCATGCAAAGTGCAGGCTCATCCTCAGCCGGAGCGTGTGTCCTCCCCTGGACAAGTGCGCACCTCCAGCCCCGACTCGTCTAGCACGGCAACCGACACTTCACCTCCTGGCGCAATGACGTCTGACAATGCGGCTTGCGCCGTTGCGTACGTAAACCGCTTCGCAAGCCGATTGCTGGCTTGAACGTACGCAAAGTACGCCGAGAACGTTTGCCAATTTCAACACTCTTTGATCTCTTGGTCAGGAACGCCAAAAAAGCGATAAAGCTGCACTGCACCGTCTTCGAATGAGTGTGTGCCCGGAAACCTGTAAGAGTGCTCCCCAGCTTCCTCAAAGGCATCCCGTATGTCGATCAGTAACGCACTACCCTTCAAGGGCGTCACTGGATCCATCTCGTAGGCGTCACAGGCGACTTTCATGAAGTTGACAAAGAGAGGACCCGAAGTCTCACCGCGCTTGAGCAAGTACATGGAGTGCGCCAGCACGGGGTCAACGCGAGGGTCGCCAACGAGTCGCGGACCACCCTCCAAGTAATATCGATGACCACTCGTCAAGTTCTTGGTGTTCTGCAAGATATTGATGCGAAATACTGGGTTCCCAAACATGTCCTACTTGAGGAGCACATTCTCGCGCCTGATGTACAGATGGATAGACAGCATGTGCACTCAAACAAGCAGAGGGCACCAGACACGTGGGCAAAGCAGTGCACGGCGCGTACGGATGCTCTGAGGAGCCGTACCCATGATAAGAAAGTCTCCCGATGTCACCGTTGGTCACGTCCAGCTGCTCATATGTGGAACACGCCAACTGCAAGGCACAAAGAGTACGCTGGAGGTGACACATTGTACGTAAAAGATCTTGGTAACCTTATCGAATCTCAGTAGGTTGTATGTGGCAACCATCATGGCGGCGAACTGGCAGAGGCGACCAGGTGGCACCTCATCTTGGTCCTTGATGAAGTATTCATAATACGCACACATGTGGCCGTACTGCAACGCGTCAATGGGCACGGGTACATGCCCTTGCGATGCGAAAGCAGCCTTATGAGCTCGCTTGCATCTCGCCACGTCGTCGCTGGAAGTTGAGTTTCCATTGACGTACACATCCTTATCGCCGTCCTTGCCGGATGACCAGATCCCAGAGAATCCCAGCTCTTTGAAGCACAACGTCATTTTTGCGGAGACGTGCTTGGACGTTAAGAGTCCGAGCTTGAAGTTCTTTGTACGAAACTTGTAAGAGTTCGCAACATGAGCAGCCGTCGAAGCTGACACGAGGTTCGAATCCACGCTGACGCGGGAGCAAAACGCAATGTAATCGGCGCGCATCGCATGATGAACCTTCGCGCTGCTCTCGGACAGCGCCGCCTCCTCCGTCTCTTTGGAAATAGCAACCGCATCATATGAAGAGGCCTATGGCACATGCTCCGGCCAGGCATCGCGCCGGGCCGCGATTGTGCGGTTTTCCAGCGTGTCGGCCAGGCGGCCAATCGCCAAGGATCGAGGACCAATCTGCTTGTCAGGTTCTGTAGAAAGGTTGGAAGAAGCCATAGCTGTCGTGCACGGAAGCCCCCGCGGGTGGTCCAGAGAGGTTCCGTGCGAGCACAGCGAGCTGCGAGACGAGGCCGTCGTCTGGATAGAAATAGCGGCATGAGAACAGGCAGCAACGCTAAACTCTCGAACCCACACTCACAGCAGGGGTACATCTAGAGCTATGTCGATTACCCCGAGGTGTCCCGCACTTTAAGACCGACTCTGATAGGATTTGGGGCACTTCGAGCACAAACGGTGTCTACTATTTAGTATGAAGTTTAGGACAGAGGTTCAATCAGGGTAGCTCGGTGCTCACGTGACGTGACGTGCTGATGCCCACGGATGCCACGCGAGGCTGTGGAGTGCCACAACGTTGTCTTCCGTGCAAAATGATCCTCCTGGAACTGTTGGCTCCCACCGCGTTGCGGCCTCTACCACTTTGGGCTCCTGTGCTCGTGGCATGCGGCGCATCAACAATGACCTACGGTGACCCAACTAGACCGTCAGACTCCGACCCGGCTTCACCGTCCACATGCATTGCTTAACCCTGCGACTCGCAATCACGCAATGACGAACCTTCCGCATCAACCTCGTTGACACCACACCTGCCGCTGACGGCAGCTATCAACCCCCTTCACCGCGCCTTCGTTCCCCGCTTGCTCCCCGAGCACCTGGAAGGTCATCTTCACTTGCCGAGGGCTCTCGCTTCCAGCATAGGGCGGTTTCCATGCACTGGCTTTGCCAAGGCGCTTTGTGCGGCGCTTTTGCAGAAAGTGGAGCAGTTCGAGGTCAACCGTGAACGAGGAGCAGCGCGCCGTGGTCTGCCAGCCCAACTCACGATGTCGGCGAAACGTTTTGCGGGTGTTACCCACGGCGCGCGGTTGGGGAAGCCTGAAGCGGAAAACAAAATTGGCACGCCCGAGCTCTCTCCGACTTCCTCGGCCAAGTCGCGCTCACCTGCGGAACGGGACCACGGCACGCTCTGCTTCCATTGCCGCAAACCATCAACTGGGCCCTCGGCGCATACACGTCCGCCGACCAAGATCCAAGTCAAGCCATTCACGCTGCCCCCCCTGCCACGGGACTGGGAAAAAATGGTGGACGCCGTGCAGGAATCCTGGGAAAAGGGTCTCAACGGCTCCCCTGCACTTAAGACCCTCGTGAGTGGCTCGACAACGCGCGCCGACATGGCATCCAAGAAGCAATTGTTTGGCCGGGTGTCCTCATCAATGCTATCCAAGCGCGGCGCAATCGCAAAAGCTGCGGCCAAGTCGGGAGGATGGAGCGCTCTTCGCAGCGTGCTTCGCCGAGAGAGAGCTTCTCGCCAACGCGCTGGTGCGGTCTTTCTCTACAACGACGTGTACAAGTTTTGTGCCGCGCTTGTCTCGCAGTCGGACCTTGGCTGTTAGAGATGTGACCGCTGTCGCGGGTTTGAGTTACGTAGTCATTTTTTCATCTGCTCCACACTGGGTCCGGCGTGAAAGTCTAGTGTCCCTTTGTTTTCCGGGAGTCAGCAGCGGAAGCGATGCAGAGAAGGGAGACTGCCACAGCCTCTGCTCCGGCGGGAAGGTGGGCTTCTGATGTGATGTCGACTGTGCAAGATTATGCTCGAGTATTGTTGCCGCTTTCCAACTCGAGAGTAAATACGACATGTCGATTCAACATCAAACCATATTCTTGTTTCCTGTTTACAGTGTATCTTCTCTGAATTGTATATACTGAGTAGTGAGTAGTGCATGATGCCAGACTCATTGTTTTCGAAATTGCACGACTGATTGCAGGACACAATTGCAGCTTCGATTGCTGGGCTGTTGCATGCTGGCGCCCGCCCGAGCAAGTTGCTTTAAAGGGCCGTGACGCAGGACCGTTACGCGGCAGCTGACGTGCCGTTTGCCAGCCGGTGCGCGCCTCGTGTCGCTCCCGACACGTCTTGTCGACACCGGGCCATCCTGTCGGAGTGTCTATTCTCATTGTGGTTTTGTTACCACGAGCTTGCAGTTGCGAGTACCCTCCTCGGTACGTCGCACCTGTCTACGCGATTCGTTCTCCAGTTTCTTGTGCAACACTCCGTCTGGCGCTTCATAGCCAACCTCTGACGTTTTACGTTGTGATTCTCGTCGCATCGTAACTCCGTCAGAGACGCTATCCTAACATCTGTGCTCCACGCGAGGTTCGTGACGCTGACATGCGCGCTCGTTTGTGTTTGTCAAACGGCTCTCTGGTCGCTTTGCGCTGGTCCTGATCCTTCTTCTATTGTATGCTCTTTGACTTTTCTACCCCAGACGATGCCTGCTGGCGGCTCTGCCGGGGCTTCTGATTCCGGAAAGCATGGTACTGCACGTAAGGACAAGAAGGCCAAGCCGTCGAAGAAGGAGATGAAGGCTGCGCGGTCGGCAGCCGCTAAAAAAGCACAAGCCACTCGCAAGCGGAACCTGACCATGGCGGCCGACGAGGTCGGTCCTCGCAAGACGCGGAGGTGCGCTCATGCGTCCGCCCCGGCGCCAACGCGCCAAGAGGTCAACGACGTGTTTGGAAGCGATGCTGGCAGCGACGATGGATGCCAAGAGGGCAATGCGGCCCTTGACATCCCCGGCAACGAACTGGACCAGGAGGAAACCAACTACACTGGAGAAAAGAACAACAACGGGGTATCCGCGCCAAGGCCGCGCACAATCCCACCGCTTGCGGCCACCGCGCCTACTGGCGGCAGTGCGGGTGGCGGCGATGATGGCCGCAACACCGCGGGCAAGGCGCCCTCCTCGTCGCCGCGCGCTTCGTCGCCGCCATCGGTGGCAGCGCGGACTGGCGGTAAGAAGGACGGCGGCACGGCCGGCCGCACAGCAGGGCGCAAGCCGCCCGCCTCGTCGCCACGCGTGCCGCCACCGCTCTTGGCGGCGGCGCGGACTGGCGGCACGAACGACGGCCGCACAACCGGGCGCAAGGCGCCCGCATCTTCGCCACGCGTGCCGCCACCGCCCTTGGCGGCGGCGCGGACTGGCGGCACAAACGACGGCAGCATGGCGGGCAGCGCCAGCAAGGGCAAGGCACCCGCTTCGTCGCCGCGCGCGTCGACGCCACTCTCTGCGGAAGCACCGACTGGCTGCAGGAAGGGCGGTGGCACGGGCTGCCGCGACTACGCGAGCACGGCGCCCGCGTCGTCGCCGCGCGCTTTGTCGCCGCCCTTGGTGGCGGCACGGACAGGCGGCAGGAGCGACGGCGGCACGGGCGGCCGCGCCAACGCGGGAAAGGTGCCCGCCTCGTCGCCACGCGCGTCGACGCCGCTCTGTACGGAAGCGCGGACTGGCGGCGGGAAGAACGGCGGCACGGGTGGCCGCGCCAATGCGGGCAAGGCGCCCGCCTCTTCGCCTCGCGTGCCGCCACCGCCCTTGGCGGCGGCGCGGACCGGCGGTATGAACGACAGCGGCACGGGCGTCCGCGCCAACGCGGGCCAGGCGCCGGCCTCGTCTCCGCGTGCTTTGTCGCCGCCCTCGGCGGCGGCGCGGACTGGCGGCAGGAACGACGGTGGCACAGGCGGCCGCGCCAACACGGACAAGGCGCCCGCCTCGTCGCCGCGCGCTTTCTCGCCGCCCTCGGCGTTGGCGCGGACGGGCTGCAGGAACGACGGTGGCACAGGCGGCCGCGCCAACACGGGCAAGGCGCCCGCCTCGTCGCCGCGCGGTTTGTCGCCGCCCTCTGCGGCGGCGCGGATGGGCAGCGGGAACGACGGCGGCACGGGCGGCCGCGCCAACACGGGCCAGGCGCCCGCCTCGTCGCCGCGCGCTTTGTCGCCGCCCTCGGCGGCGGCGCGGATGGGCAGCGGGAACGACGGCGGCACGGGCGGCCGCGCCAACGCGGGCAAGGCGCCCGCCTCGTCGCCGCGCGCATTGTCGCCGCCCTCGGCGGTGGCGCGGACGGGCGGCAGGAACGACGGTGGCACCGGCGGCCGCACCAACGCGGGCAAGGCGCCCGCCTCGTCGCCGCGTGCTTTGGCGCCGCTCTCGGTGGTGGCGCGGACGGGCGGCAGGAACGACGGTGGCTCAGGCGGCCGCACCAACACGGGCAAAGCGCCCGCCTCGTCTCCGCACGCTTTGTCGCCGCCCTCGGCGGCGGCGCAGATGGGCAGCGGGAACGACGGCGGCACGGGCGGCCTCCGCAACGCGGGCAAGGCGCCTGCCTCGTCGCCGCGCGCGTCGCCACCGCTTGCGGCGACAGCGCCGACTGGCGGCGGGAACGACGGCGCCACGGCCGGCCGCGCCACCGCAAGCGAGGCCCCCACCCAGGCGCCGCGCGCGCTGCCACTGCTCGTGCCGACGGAGCCGACTGGAGGCAGTGCTGACGGGGCCCGCGCCTACGACAGCACTGCTGGCAGCGCGCACGCGTCATCAACAGAAGCGACGCTGGCGCTGAGATCGTCTACACCTGTCGTGACGACGGCATGGCCGGAGAGGGGCGTTGCTGCGTTTGGGAACGGCAGTCGGAGCGTTGGGGAGCAGGAAACCATTGCGGCTGCCTTGGAGGCTGCGTCTGTGGCAGTTGCGGGTGCGGCGCTTGGGGAGTTTCCGTCGGAGGGAACAGCGGCGGCGGTCGGTCCCACGTCTGCAGACGCAGCGACCGCAGCTGCTGTTGGTGGTGCGTGGCACCCACAGCCTCAAGAGCAAGGCGCATTCAAGTTCCGTACTGGCGTTATAGCACCAGCGTTTCCGGGATCATCCGCCGTCGCGGCACCAACCTCCGCAGCTACGGCGCACCCGCAGGCGCAGATTGCGCCGCAGTTTACGTCCCTGATTCAAGGGCAAACCGCGATGCCGTCGATCTCTGGACCCGCGGTCTCCAACGCGGACGAGGACTGCCAAGCTGGTCCAAGCACGCCTGCGCTTTCTCCTGTCGGCGCTTTTGGGGATGCATCTGCAGTCTACGAGCGTCCTCTGTTTCCTGGTTCGGAGTTTTTGTACGACGGCGCATCGGGAGGTGGTGGCGACACGTGGGTTGCACCTCCGGGCCCAAGCGGTGGTGGAGCTGCTTCGGCGGGCCTGGGGCCTGTTCTCCATTTGCCTGTGGAAGCCCCAGCAGAGTTCCCGCCTGTTCAAGACATTTCGCTGCAGTGCAAGTACGCGGCGGAGCGCCAGCTATGGCGCAAGCACTTCTCCGAGTGGGGTGTGTCTTGGGAGGATGACGTGCAGGCCGTGATGGTGGAGCTGTTCACCAGGGCTAAGGACATCACGCCGTCGTACATCATCCACTTCGCCTCGTCAAAGTCGATGTGTGACGCACC
>ENA-ORXC01000955-ORXC01000955.1-marine-metagenome-genome-assembly--contig:-NODE-955-length-18352-cov-8.862271_pt1 | contig 18352 bp, 18 predicted proteins | sample MGYA00237865_ERZ511478 | MGnify/ENA metagenome assembly ERZ511478 | reverse complement strand
CATGATCCGGTAGTACGGGTGGTTCACCACGATCTTGGGCGGCACCACCCGAGTAGGTGGCGTCGGGGTTGCTTGAGTCGGCCACCCCTCCGCCTCCGTACCGGTTGCGAGGGAGATTTGCGTCGGGAACCCCGGGTCAATACCCCGGGGTAACTCTCGCGCCCCCCCCCCTCCTTGCTCACCTCTTACCGAGTTATGGCCCTTCCCACTTGTCTGTCGGCTTCTCGCGGTAGACCAGCACGTCCATGCCAGGGCAATTGTCGGCCATGGCCGCCTTCGGTACTTGGGAACGCAGCGCCCGGTCCAGGCACGAGCGGGCTAAGTGCTTGGTCATAGCGTACCGCGCCTCCAACAACGCCTTGCAGCGATCCCGGTGGTTCGGCAAGTCGACGGGGTTGACCGGCATTCGTGGATGAACACCGAAGACAAGAAGAATAGGCGAAAGCCCATCTGGGCCAGCCGTCTGATTCATAGCCCATACCGACATAGAGACCGCGAGGGCTATTGGGATAGCCGGATGGTCCGCCCGGATCCGCTTAAACAGCTCGCGCAGGTAGGCGTGATAGCGCTCGCCCGCACCCAATGCGTTATGGCTCTCCACCCCCGACGGGCGCATCTTGATACCGGAGCTACAGAGCAAGGCTTGGAAGGGAGCCGACCACAGCTGCGAGCCGGCGTCGACGTGAAGCTCCTCGGGATACCCGACAAGGGGGGTCACTCACATCTGCAAGAAGGCGTCCCACACCTTCGCCGCGGACTGCTCGTGAAGCACGGTCGCTGCGCTGAAGAGAGTGTCCCTGTCGACCGCGTGGAGTACCGCCTGCCGCTCCAGGAACAAAAGGTCGATGTAGACAAGTCTGTTGAAGCACACGTCGTCCGCTGGCAGCGCCATTCGAAACCGGCTCGGCTCCTTAGCGAGCCTCTGACAAACGTCACAGCTTGTCGCAACGTCCTGCAACTGTTTCAGCGTCTCAACGTTGACGTCCTTGACCTCGGCGCGCTTCATGATGTTGTAAATGCGCTCGGGCTTGGCATGGAAGAAGTGCTTGTGAATCTTCTGCAACTCAAGGAAGGTGAAGAGCACGTCCGCATCCCACTCGTTGTACGCATGTCCGAGCTTCCGCACGACGGGTAAGTTGACGCCCTCGTCGACGCACACCAAGTGGTTTGTTGCGTTGTTGAAGTACATGCGGTGCTCGTCCATCTTCTCCAACCCCAGGAGCATCGACACGTTCAGCGCAATCACGCCCACCGTCAGCGGGATGAAGAAACCTTTCGTGACGGGCAATCGCATCTCCAGGGTTCTCACGGTTGGATGCCTTCCGCCGCCGAACCTGAAGACGACCTTGTCCTTCGTCGGCTTGAGCTGCTTGGTTGTGCCGTGCTTCACCACGTACGCTTCCGCCTGCTGCATACCAATAACCGACCGTTGAGCCCCAGTGTCGAGGCACGCTCCGTGGAAGAGCTCCGACGACTCGAGGACGTTGACGCACACCTCGTCTACCAAGAGACACTCATTGTCCTCTCCTCGGTCCGGAGGGTCTGTTCGTCTTTGCATGAGGGAGTTGCGACGAGCTACTCCCTCGGCGCAAAAGCCGAACCGTCAGCGTCATCGGCCTCCTACAGCAAGCCGGTGCCGTGCAGAAGCGCCTGGTACATAGACTCTTGGTTCTTTTCCCTTGTCCGTCACCGCACCGTCCGACACATCGACCGTGACCATCCCGTCGCTTGGGGCCTCATCGCCCAGCTGGCCGCAGAGCTCGTACAGTACGTCAGCAATGGCGGCGCGCTTGGCATTGCGCTTCAGCTGGTACTCCCGGCGTCGTGCGTCCCGCTTAGCCACGTCGAAGGGAGCTGGGCAGTCCTTGGCGGCATGGTCCGGCTTGTCGCAGTTGAAGCACCCCATAAGGGACAATGGGTTGAACCGTGCGACCGCCTTGCTTGCCGCGCGGTCACCGCTGCCCTTGGGGGTCTTGGCGTACCAACGCTGCCCACCATAGAGGACATCAAGCGCCGTGTAGCTGCCCGAGGCTGGCGTAACGCCGGTCACAGAGTCTTGTAGCACTACCCGCTTCGCCTCGTTGCTCATGAACAGCGCCGACTGTAGTTCGCCGTACAGCTGCTGGAAGCCAAGCGCGGAAGTAGGGATTTGGCTCAGAGGCTCGCTCGCCCATGCGTAACCGACAACGGCCCCCTTGAGGTAGCGGACAGGATGCACATCGCCCATGTGGGATGCAGGCAGCAGCTTGGAGGTGTTGGCAACCGTCTTGTACGTCTTCGCCAACGCATCTTGCTCCGACATGCCCTCGGACACAAACGTGGCCATGCGCAGGCTCTCTAAAACGTTCTGCGTCTGGTTCTGGTGCACTGCCGAGTGGTACTCGGCGCGGATACGCGCCACGGCCTCTTGATATGACTTGACCGTCGGCTCCACTTCGGCTAGGTAGAACCGCTCGGCGTCGCCACGCAGCAAGTTGTGAAAGAAGCGCAGCTTCTGGTCCTGCGACAGGCGGTAGGCACGCCCGACTAGGTCATACTCGGCCACGTAGTCGTCGAGGCACTCCTTCCCGTCACCAGAGAACTTGGCTTGGTTGTCCTTGAAGCACAAAGACACACGGTGCGCCTTATTGTCGTCTTGGGAATCCGGAGCATCAGGAAGTGGGTCCGCGTGCGATGGCATCCCACGTGAGCGCGGGGTAGCGTCACCAAAGCGTGCCAGAGGAGGCGTTGCCTACGGCAGCTCGGCCCCAAACGCGTTCCCCTCCGCGCCGTACCGAACGCCATGCGCAAGGCTTGGGTGTAGAGGCTGCTGCTCCGACTCCGACGCGGCGGCACCATCAACCGACTGGGGCGTCAGACGGCCGAAGCCGGGCTGCGCAGCCAGGCGCTCGGACCCCGAAGACCAGCCAGCAGTGACGGGGGCGTCGCCAAAGCGACATAGGCGCATGAAGCGTGCCTCAATACCGTCAAGGATGCTGACAGCCGCGACCTTGTCGTCACCCGAAGGGCAGAGCGTTGCAGCCACACGCTTCACACTGCGCATGTCGTCGTTCCCACCCAGGTCGACGTTGTGCTCGGTGAGCCACGACAGCAGCCCCTGGTGGAGAAGCGAGTTGCGCAGCATCTCGGGGCTGAGCAGCACCGCCGGGGGTTACATGTCCACCACCCGACGGCGCAGCTCCTCCCCGCGCACCTGCCCATCACCGTTGCCAGCCGGCAACCCACGAATGGCGAGCACAAACCCAAGCTGCATCTCCGTCAGCTGCTCCGTCGCCAGGTTATAAAGGAACTCGGTCGTAGACGCGCCCGAGGTCGACATGTCGGCGGCGGCGTGGTATTCCTTGTCGTCGGCGGCGTGGTAGTCCTTGTCGTTGGCGGCGTGGTAGTCCTTGTCGTCCGCCAGGTAGTCACGGGGTCCAGGTACGTGCAGCACGGGCAAAGAAAAAACTCAACAGTAACAACAGGCAAACGCAAACAAACACAACTCGTAACGAAGAGCGACCACGCGCTTAGCCTCTCCGCCGCGCTCAAGCTCGCAGAGGAGGAGAAACACAACGGGACCTACACGCGGGAAGTCTCGACGCACCGCAGCCCACCCATGCTGAAGCGCAGTCAGGGGGCGATGGGGCGTCACGCAAGAGCACCCGTACGAATTCGCGTGGTTACACCAGCAACGAGGACTCGGGGCACCCAAGGATCAGCACCACCTCCGCACTGCAGACTGGTAGGGCTCTCTCCACTCCGCAAACGTCGACCCTGCAGGCCCCCAAGCTGTCGCCGTTGGCAACGACGTCGCGACTCGGCGCACGGAGCGACCGCGGCAGAAGCGCAGTGAAGGTTGACCGACAACGCGCAGAAGGCGCGGAGGGCGCATTGCGACCGCCGGCGGAAGGAAGACAGGAAGAGCACGCTGTAACCGCGGCAGCACGCACGAAGCAACCAAGAGCCAACAACCAACAGGGATGTAGTACGAATACGTCCACCCCCAGCGCGGATGGCGTCCCCCGTGACGCACCCGCCGACCGTCCTATCACCTGTGATGGTAGTGCCGGAGCACGCCGGATCAGGACAGACGACGGACACACGAGGTGGATCAAAGTTTTAAGGGCCCCCTCCCAGCCCACGCACCACTCCCCGAACGTTCTAGACAGGCCGAAGCCCCAGGCAGAACGAAGAGTGGCACGACTCCCCACCTCTCCCGGGATTGCGGCCGCTACGCTAGCGGTACCCCGTGAGGGATACCGCCGCTGGCCCTCAGATGCTACGCACGGGCACCACGTCGAGCACGTCGCCGACGTGCGCGTCACTCTCGCCGAAAGAAATCGCGATTGTGGATACAGCGAGGGTGTCGAGGAAATGCAGTGTAGACCCAAGACACCCAACACCACGCACCGAAGCTCCCAACTCGGGAACGGCGGCGGTGATGTCGAGTCTGCCCGCTCGGGCACGCCCCGCAACCGGAGGGCGACCGGTGCTAAAGTACCCTCTGGTGGCACGCGCGCGGCCACGGTCGAGCCAAACAAACGACCTGGGCACCCCCGAATGGGGTGCGCCAGGCAACAACACACGCCCGTCAAAACAAGCCCATTGGTTCAACGTAGATGCAATCGACGCAATCGTCCAATCAAAAGCAATACAAATCGCAACGACAGTCGACTGTCAAAGGCCCTCGGCTGACAGTAAAGCGCGATGATGCAGCCGCCGCTCAACCGCCAACTCACAGTGACTTCAGATCGATCTTCGAGTGTCGAATTGGGACGTCCATCGTTGGGCTTTCGTTGGGTCAAAAGGCCCGAAGACATTTGACCAGCCGTGCTGCCTCCCAGTGTCGCCTTTCGTTTGCGATTGTCTTTCCATCAGTCATGGTGTTTGTGCCGGCTCCACCGCGCTCCGATGGGCACGGGCGCTGTCGGTCGTCGTCGACGGACACATCCATTGCGGTGCCGTTTGTGATGGGTCGCGGCCGCTGTCACCCCTGGGCGGTGGACGTCCCTGCTCGCGACGGTATGCCTCCGCGGCCGCTGCGGCCGCTGCCGCATGTGCGTTTAATCCTTCTGAGTGCGACAGGCCTGTCGCTGTGGCGGGTGGTGGAGAGCGTGGGCGGCCCCCCCGGGTAGCGGTGGGCTGGGGCGCTGTGGTGTGGTCGGCTCCGTTGGCAGGCGCGCCCACCGCGGCGCCGTCGGCGACGGGTCGCGAGCTCGATGGCGGCCGCCGCTTGGGACCTTCGTCCTTTTGACCGCCCCAGTGCTGCCGCTGCCCCGGGCGCGGAGGCGCGTTTGTAACGCTGCTGGCGCTGCGGCGGGCACGCCCACCGCAACGCCAATGGCGACAGGTGGTCGTCGTGGCTGCCGTAGCAGCCGGCGTTAGGGTCGCGACGGGTCGTATCCGGGGCCGCCGCCCCCACCTCCACGTGGGGCCGTGCACTCTGCTGAGCGCGACGAGCTGTCTCCGTGGCGGGCGGTGGACGTCGCGGGTGGCTCTCCCGAGTGACGGCAGGCACAGGCTGTGAGCGTCGCTGGCGGGCGCGCCCACCGCGGCGCCATTGGTGACGCGTCGCGGCCCGAACGACGGCGTCGGCCGGCGCTTGGGCCTGTCACCCTAATGCAAACGCACATGTGGTGGTGCCGTGCGGGGCATGACCAGGTGTGGCCATAGGGCTCACTCGAGCCCTACTCATGGGGGACGAGCCTTTTGGCGGATGGGCCTCATGGCAAGGCGGGCGTCGCGTGCGTGCCGGCGGGGGGGCGGCGTGTTCGGAGCGTGCACGCTTGGACCCCGCGTTGGGACTGGCAGGTGTGCGCTGCCGACCACGTATGAGCGGCAGGGTGTGAGCAGCACTGTCTTCTTCGTCTTGGCTATGTGCGCGGTGGCCGGTCCCGCCCACCCACCTCTGTAGCTTCCCCGTTGACGTCCCGGCTCTGCGGCGCACGCGGCCACTGCGGTGGCGACCGCTCTTCGCACCCTCCCCTACCTACTTTTTGCGTCTGCGTACGCTGTGCTAGGCGGTCACCAGGCTTCGCTCATTTGGTCATCCATCGACGGGGTCTGCCAGCACCTGTCATCATGGTGTTCATGCCGTCTGCCTTGGGGATGTGCTTCCCGTGATACGAAGGGCCCGATGCCCTGGCAATCTCCCAGAACACGCAGGGGCATACCTACGCAGCCGCGCTCGTCGGTTACCCCATCAAGGTCAACATTGACCGCATGCGACGCTTGAGGATGGCGCTTTTTGTCGCGCCTCCGGCCAACCACGACATTCACGTCTCGTCTGCCTTCACGGTGGAAAACGGACGCCTGCGACTCGACGTCAGCGCCACTCGGAGTGGCAGGCTGGGCTACAGTGGCTTCCTCTACGCGACGATGACTCGTCTGGGCACCCCGATTGTCGACGCCGCGAAGTTCCGCACGGAGGTGGCCCTCCGCCACGACTGCGGCATGACACTCTACCGCGTCAAAGTGCGCGGCCAGTCTGGTACGGACCTCTAGGAGCATTGTGACTTGACGTCGCCGCATCGTGGCAGGTTGGACCTGTCTGCGGATGCCGGTACGGTCTCTTCCTCCTACGTTGACGTTGCTGTGATTGGCGCCGGCTATACCGTTGTGCCGACGCGACGGACGTGGCCATCGGTGTTGGCAAGGTCGTGATCCGCCCGCGCTGGTATTGGAGCGCCACGTTCTACAACCTTGTCGCGACTGTGTGCACGAACGCGGCCCTACGCGACCTCAAGGGTTGGGCGGAGAACGCGGCCGGCGCGGTGGACGTGCCGAACTTGTCGGTTGCGGACGGATACGATTCCGAGGATAATGATGGCATTGACCTGGATGGCGCCGCCATGTCGGGGGCGGGGGAGACCGAGGACGAAGGGGCGGGGGGCGAAGATGGTGACGCAGATGAAGGGGGGGACATTAGCGAGGGGGAGGCCAGTGAGACTGACGACGGAGTGAATGGGCATGAGGGCGCCGTGCAAGCGTAGATGTCGAGGTGTAGTGTACGGCTTGGCGGTTGCTGTTGACGTGTGGCCGCTGGCTCCACACTGGCAAGAGAACTCGAGGCTCCTCGCCATGCTGCGGTAGACAATTGGAGAGATGGGGATGAGGTTGCCGTGCTGGTGTACGGCACGAGTTGTAAGATACAGGTTCTTCGAGCTCTTGACGCTTGTCCATTACCTTGGATACCTAGGTGATTTTCTCAAGACGCCTTGCCATCCTCTGAACAACAATCGGGACAATGACCAAGAGGGCGCCGTGTAGGTGCATGTGCTGCTGAGTGGCACTGTAGAGGTGCAGGTAGCTCCGGTAACTCGTCCTCTTTGCTGCACGTGCACTATTGCTGAACCGATTACTCCGTGAAATACATAATCATGGAAAGTCTGACCAATCTGCAAGCGAACATTGCTAGTTCACGCCCCATTGCGCAATGCGCAATTGCGCGGGCGTGCGGGCGTAAACCTGTGTGAAAAGAAGCCCTGAGCGTATCAGTGAACACGCATCACGCCTAGTCAAGCCTGCCTCAAGCGGCTCTTTTGGATTTCAGATCACCTCATTGGGTGGACGTCATAATTAATGCATTCTATTGGCTAGAACCGATGCTGTCGGCTGACTTCCAATGCACTCTGCTTTCGACATGACAAGGCCTCTTTTTTGGACCTGAAAGTTCCCAGGGCCAATGAGCATGTGACATACGCCTCCGAACCCTCACACTATGAAACCCGCTTCCGATTGGCCTTGGAGCTTTCGAGGGGGGCAGGGTCCATCGAACGGTCTGAGTGGAGGTCGCTGTTGCTTCTTCTTGCATACTCGCCAAATGCTCACCCGCGCACAGACCGCCAGTGGCGGAAAACTACTTTTTAGAGAATGCCACAATCACTCCGTTGGCCTCCTCAAACTGATCGCTGGCCCACTTCGCCCGGTCGTTCGCCCGCTTCTCGAGTGTCGCCAGACTCTCCCGCCTCCACGCCTTGTTGACACGCAGGCGGCGGTCCCCTGGCAGGAGCGCGCCACGAGGCCCCGCTCTCCGCTTGCGAATTGGCGCCTTGGACCGCCGAAGCGCGTCGGAAGCCACGCCGCTCAGCGCCATCGTCTGCACGAGCGTGCGGCAGGAAAGCAGCGGCGTTTCGGCCGTAAACCGAGCCGCGTTCTGGTTATAGAAACCATGCCACGACTCAATCGCCTGCTCACCGTAGAGCCCCGTGCTTCCCCAGCGCCCCATGAACTCCCACGAATGGCAGAAGAGCACGTGTAGCTTGGGCGAAATGCTCACCCACGGGAAGGACTCCTGGATGCGAATGACAAACGTCCGCGCATCGGCCTTAAACCGTCGCTGCTCGTTAGCAGGTATATCAGCTGCACGGTTAAGGGTTGACATTACCCCCCGGAGCAGCGCCCACCCGCGTTCGTAGGCGGTCGCCCACTCGGCAGGCACGAGTGGCCTCAGAATCCGCACAATGGCGTGGCTTCTCGCGCCAATCGTGTGGCAGTGCCGACCAATGAAGTTTCCTCCGTGATACGGCACCGCATCTACGCCAATCTCCACGCTCAACGTGGCCGCCAGCGAGTGCGCAAACTGCCGTCCGACAGTTGGACCACGCCCTCGCGTGACAGCCTCGATGGAAATCCGGAGCATCCGCATCGTAAGCCCAATCAATAGATGAAGAGGTAGAGGCACGATTTGCGTGGGAGGCACAATGATGACCGGCGGCCGCTCGACAGACAAATGGGTAGCCAGCCCAAGTCCCTCGGGCGTCTCGCCCAACTCGTAGGCAGCTCGCATTTCCCTTAGATGGGACGCGGTTCTCGGTGGGTGGGTGCGAGTCAAGTCCTGCACAGTCCCAAACAGCGCGTCCAGCAGCCACTGAGCGTCACTTGGGCTCTTGGTGCCCAAACACATTGGGCACGGCAGGGATGCGCTGTGCCCCTTGTGGCCCGTAGTGTTACACACAGCTGGGAAGTCACTGTTAATGAAGACCCTCACTGCCCGCCGATGAGGCCCGACAACAGCCCCAGTTAAGGCAAGTTGGTGTAACTGCGCCACATGGGGAGCCAGTATGGCTGCTACCTCAGGGTACTTGTCCTTGGACTCAGGGCACACACCCAACAGGATGGTATTTCCCAGTCTGTTCGGGTGTTCTTGGTTCATAAAACCCATCACAACCTTCACAGAAGATGGGTCACCTCCTCTGTCCAGGCCAACAGAGATATGGATATCTCGCATATCAGCCGGAGGGCAGAAATCGCTATACACAGGTCTCCCATTGCTGGGGACCTCGTAATCACGAGTCTGTGGGATAGCGACGCCATCTGGGTCAAACGACGGGCGCTCAATGAACAGCCCGGCGGACCACAGAACAGACAACCGCCCTTCCACCGCCCGACATAGGTGGATCAGGTGCGCCCCAGTGTCCAATAAGGAAACGTCATTGGCAGGCAGCCGCACAAGAGCAGACCGCGCCTGACGTAGGTCATGGAGGCTTGCCATCGGGCTGAGAGCCCCGCCAAAGAACACCCGAATCCGGTTGAACTTTGCGTAGCTTAGTCCAACGGACGCCAACAGCCCGACCTGCTCAGTGGCAGTTGGGCGTGGCGGGAGCCTACGGCCGCGGCTCTCTGCTGCATGCCGAATATCACAACCAGCCACGGCCAAGCGCTTGTTGCGCTGGCTCTTTCCCACGTCAGGTTTCAGCACAGATGGTTTCCTTGTGTAAACACTGACGCGCCCGTTCGCATGCGACACAGACAAAGCAGTTGGAACCGTCCGCGCCAAGATGGCTGCGGCAACACGGTTTAAATCCAGAGATGCAATATCTTGGGGCGTCCGAGCCGCCCCTACGAACTCTAAAAACTGGTTGACAGTCTCTTGAGGCGTAAGGTGCGGCCCAGAAGACCTCCGCGCCTCCGCTGGTCGGCCCACCAAGCGTGATGTGGAGGGCGGCGGCGCCACCGCGCCGCTCGCACTGACCACGTCACACGTCAAGGTTGATGTGCGCGGCGGCGCGCGGTAAGACGTGGAGGGGGGGTCGACCACCACGGCGGCTGCAGTCCCCACAGCCGGCGAGGACGCGCCGGAGCGCGGACCGCCAGCCTGCTGGCTGCCTCTGGGGGATTCGCCTCCCGTGGTGTCGGCGTCACTCGCGCGGGTCTTGTACCCCCGTGACTGCGCGACACAGCCGCCCAACTTCGCTGCGTCGCCTGTCTGGGCGGCCGGAAGTGAGTCACGGAAGGGTAAGGGGGGGGGGGCTGTGCCGGCACATCGCGTGCCTGCCGGCGCAGCCAGCGACACGCCGCCCACCTGGGCCAATGGCACCGTAGGCAGCGGGCCCGGCGCGGGGTTGTTCACAGCGCCGCCGGGTTGGTGCGCAGAATCAACGGCCGGCCGCCGCTGCCGGCGGGCAGCAGCGGCGTAACACGGAGCGCATATCCGGTGAGGAATTCCGTCGTCATCCGTGTGTGAGCCGCCCTTGCTCCGTCGAAATGGCAGGGCTGCCGCCGCCCCAACGGCCGTTGCCGAATTCTTGCCGTCGGCGGTCTTGCTTGCCGCTGCTTGCCACGCGAGGGCCTGATCTGTATGTGTCAGGAAAGGTCGGAGACACAGGGGGCAAAAAAAGGCAAAGACTTTACCAGAAAAAGCTGGTCGGAGCTGGGCAGACGTGGGCATACTGTGGGATTGCAGAAGCAAAGTGGACGATTAGGTTTGACGTCGTCTAGAGACCAAACCAATAGCGGTCGGATGGGTACTCTTCGTACCGCACGAGCCACCTTCGAGCGGGGAACACGATGACATGCCAAACGCAAGTGTGACGTACGACCATCCCCAAAAGTACCCACAGAAATTGACATACGTACCTCAACGGGCGCGGAGGCACAGACCGGTCTCTGCCACCGCGCAACATCATTGGGTGGCGGCCGCGCTGCTCCAGGTATCTGGTCGGTGGTGAGGGGGTCCTTCCGACACACCCTGCAGTGCGTGGGGAGGAGGGGTAGACAGAACGGTGGCGGCACGAAGGCGAAGAGCCCCGAGGGAGGTGATCATGCACCCGACGGACCTGCTGTCGATCAGGACAGGTCTGCCAATTTGCTCTTTCGACCAACACCGCCGCCACAGCCTCTGAGACTCTCACAGGAGTCGCGGCGCTTTCATCCAATTCGTGTAATGCAAACGAAGCTTTCAGATCCAAAAGAGCCACCTTGACTAGGCGTGACCCCGCGCGGTCGGCGGGCGAATCGAACTACTCGCATCTCTAATTGACGCGTGTATCCCCGGCTGATCGATCACATGAGTGGTCAGTTCTCATTAATTCTGATTCACTTTTCATATGGAATCGGTTGTGACTCGGATACACCGGGCTACTTTCGCGCTCCCGAGTATAGTGCGCTTCAGTGCTTCTCCGGAAGAGAGGGCACTCGGTAAGTGTCTGTCGCACGCGCCAAAAGGCACCATACTGTACTCTACAGAAAAAATTCGGAGAGCGAAGGAAAAAGATGTTTGAGCAGAGCCAGGGACAAAGGAGTCATCCACAGGCACCCTACATCAGGCCAGACGTAGTGCTCGATGGCCAGACGTACCAGAGAAGTGTCCAGCCATGATTCATTCGTAGCTTGACACTTTTTCTGCACACCTGTGCGTCAAGCTGGACTCAGCGTCTGTCGTGACAACCTGTTCTCTGCGATGTGGGCGCGGCCAATGCCACCAACGGGTCTGTCCGACCCGCATCTTTACCTCGGAGGCGGACTTCTTCCCCAGAAACTCCCCGGATCCTCTCCCGCCGCCACACCGTAAAAGAGTGACAATCGGTCTCAACAGCGAGGGCTCGGATACCACCTCCGCCTCTTCGTAATTGACGGCCACAGTGAGCTCCGAGCACCTCAACCACCCAGTAGAACAATAAAGCTGCAAGATGGTACTGGCAGGAACTTTCGCAAGCTCACCAGCCTCTGTCGATTCGTTGTTTATGTATCCCTGTCGTCCAACGTGATGCGTACCACCGGTAGTGTTTGAGGGGGAAAACGGGGGTATCCTCGTCTCTTTTAGGCTGACATGAAGACACCCAGGGAATCGTCATGCGGTGGAACCTTAACTGTCTGTCTCTTGTTGTTTTTGGGTCCCTCGAAGGTTCTCTTCTTCGGAGAGCAGCGACTCTAGGGCAAGTCTCTCGAATTTCTTCCAGGTTCCAGGAGAGTTCAGCGAAAGATGAGTTGACCAAAAATTACCTCTCCAGCAATGTGTTCAAACTGACCACTTGTGTCCCACATTCGATTCATCCAAGGTCCGTGCTGTGATTGGCTCGACAACGGTAATCCTCCGTCGTCACAGATCACCCTATATTTAGAACGTCATCTGCCGGTGAATCAGACACCTACGCCGAGTGCACCTTCGTTGCTTGCATGGCATGGTCGAATCGTGCACGAATCCACTCTGGACGTTGCCTTGAGGTCCCCGACGAGTAGCCAAGCGCATCGACCAGTCGGGTGGATCCACGTCTATGGCAAGCATGCCACCCAGTGCAAATAAGTTCTCTCAGTCGATATACTCTGGCGCGCATATCGGTTGGCCTCGAGTGGCCTCCACAGGAGCGACACAGCCTACCAGCGCACCCGTCGCAATGCACAGAGATAGTCATAGCTATGGCTTGTTGGGTGGACTACCACGCGCTCGACGAGAGGCGGGCAACGGCCCGAGACTGGCATTCCACGGTGGGACGAGTAACGCTTCCTCGCTGATCAAGGCTTCACGTATGCGCCGCCCAGCTGGATCGCTGTCCCGTGGTGGGGCCATGCTTTCCCTGTCATGATAGGTGAGCGCCGAATGGTGTCAGGGCGGCATCTTCAATGGTTCACAGATCCGTGGCACGTCACCGTCGGCACGGTCCTCTGTCGGGCCTACTCACGCAGCTGCTGTTCCCGCTGTGTTGTTGTAGATACCACCCCCGCCCGAGAGGCCACCTTGGACCCTGTTGACGGGCCAGATCCGCATCGACATTGTGGGGGCGCGGTGATGCGGTGGAACTTACCAACTGGCTATCTGGGTGCCCCCTCGGCCACTTGAATCTGGGTGCCTCTTCCCCCCCCGTTACGGAAGCCAGAGAATCGCAGGTGACTGCAAGACGCTAGGCGTGAATGTGATGTCCTCGCGTCTTCCGACCACTGGGTGGCCCCCCTCTAGGTTGATCAGGCCCACTGTTGCTTGCTCTGACGAACTGGGAAGAGTGCGGTCTCTGACATTTGGTGTGTAGCCACGCTAGGGGGCCGGCGCTTTGCCGACGCACGCACCTCCAGTGACGGCTGATGAATGAAGATGGAAGCTGCCTTTCGATACTAAAGCAGATATCCAAGGCACAGACTGGGACCCATCGATTGCCGCTATTGGGTGCGCCGCACCCCCGGTCTTGCACCACCTGCGCACGTGTGAGAAAGGAGAGGTGGAAAGGGGCGCGAGAACCCCCCGCCGCCAATACGTCGCCCGACCTTGCAAGACGCTGCCGCAGCGTGCGGTGGGGCGCTCTGCCGCTCTCCAAAGGCAACAAAGGAGGTGCGGTGGAGGATCGTCGACGTCCCCCCCCGTCGTCTCGGCAGCGTTGGGCGGGAGGGGGAGGGGTGTCCCGATGTCGGCGCGCCAACCACCAGCGGCGCCTCGCGACTGCCAGCACAGGGCGCTTGTGCACGGGGGGATGGCGCTGTAAGACGACGCCAGCTGCGGATGCCCGCCGGTCGTGACCGTGGTGCCATAGAGGCGCCGCGCGGCCGGTCGGGGACAGCCCCCCCCCCGTCTTGGGTGTCCGTTGCTTCCGACCCCCCTCCCTTGGCGGTGTGTACGCCCCGCGCGCCCTCAACACCCGCCGCGCCCGCCCTCGGCACCTGCCGCCGCCGACACATGCCGCCGCTGTCGTCACCGCCGTCGCGGCGACGACCCACGCCCCCCGGGTTGCGGCACGGACGGCGGGTTGGGGCATTACTCTCGTGAGTCGGCGCTGGAAGGGTCGTCTCAATGTATGCAGCCTCGCGTGGCGGCCTGTCTATAGCAGGCGCGGGGCTCGGTTGGCTGCGACGGGAACAGGCGCGGGGCTCAGTCGGCTGCGACGGGAACAGGCGTGCAGGCAACATGTCGGAACGGGATGCGCACATTGAAAACATCGGCTGTGATGTCATGATCCCGCGGTCCTCCATTACTATTGGCTGTGGCGAAGATCGAGATCAATTCAGAGCACAATCGAGACTAAGTGGTCCATAATAGTTTGGGCAAACTACGCCTCCCGCGGCGTGGCCAAAATTGGGAAAACCACCATAGTTTTCCCGACGTACAATCAGTCGATGAAGGAAGATCTTGGTGTCGGCTTCAGATTTCCATCCTTCACGGTACAGCCCCCGTGTACCCTTCTATCCAGCGTTGCTGGCTGGGGTGCTCAGACCGCCCCAGCCCTCGGAAGAAGTCAATACGTGTGCTACTTCATCAGACCCTGTGCTACTTTGTTAGAGCACAGGCTCCTGGGGATGCCACGAGTTCGTGGCGCGCTGCGCGACAGTTGCTGACAAGGAAGATGTCCAGGGCCGCCCTTCGGCCGACGCCCTCGGCGCAGTGCGGTCAAACGCTGGATCCACGACAAGGCTGTTTTTGGACGATTCGGGTGACCTGCTGGCACACCAGCTGCCGAATCTCGAGCCCAGGCTGGACCAAAAACTGTCCCGGCGCTGTCCTGGCCTGCCAAGAAGGGACGAAACCCCTCGATATTCACGCCAGAAAAGTCCGAATAACTCCAGACAACTACAGAGAGAACGACATGGTTTGACACCTAATCTGAATGTTTCGCGGACGTCTAAGGACATAGTTGATACTTGATTTCTTAGTGAAACGCCTGCTGGCTGAACAAATACGGTCCAGGGACACGGTCTGGAGCGGTCGATCACCCATGTCGCAGCGAGTGCTGGACGCATTGCCTTGTCGCACATCATCTCACCTGGACGCGGCCACCCAGCACTTGCGACACTGAACAAAGCAAGACATCGGGACGTTACTGCCAACGAAACTCACTCACTCGTGCGCCTCCCCCCCAAGGGAAACGCGCACCTTCCCTACATACCCGGCCCAAGCCCCCCCCCAAGCCCCTCCCACGCCGCCACCCCCATGACTGTGGTGCACCCTACCGTGGTACTCAGCGCTTGACTGCACATGCCTACATGTACAACCACACTGGGTGTGCAGTTCGCCTCACCAACCTCCCCACAATGAGAGAGCATAACACTGGTCGTCGAACAGCCCACACTTGGCGCCTGGCCCCGTTGCTCACACGCACGAGCTGACTGATGGCCTGTGACGCAAAGTTTGCTACACACACACAAAAATGGACACGAGTGACGTGTAGGGAGTCCTGCAGACGGACGTTACCGTCAGTGACGTGTAGGGAGTCCTGCAGACGGACGTTACCGTCCGCGTCAGTGACTGGCACAACTGCATGGGGACCTACACTGTCCCGGCAGCAGGCAGCTTCCCGCTGTACGTCCATCTATCAGGGGGTTTAGATGATGAGACTGCGGCTCGTGCTTCGTTCCGCAAGAATGCCATCACAACGACAATGCGATCCAAACGATGTTGTGCGACTCAGGGACCAGCAGCTTCGCTGTGCGTGCATTGTCCTCGCTGACAAAGACCTGGTCTTTTTCAGCGAGGACAGGCCCTGTTTGACCACACGGGAGTTCCATCGGAAACCACCGTTAAAATGGAACTAAGTCTCTACAATGGATAGTACTATGTCTTGAATGACGAACAGGTTTGGCACGAGTCTCATGCACATTTTCGGAGTTGAGACAGTCATCGATACGTAGTTGGTAAAATTTACTGAATGCGGAGGGCGCCACTTAAACGCACGATATAGAAATTGTTTCGCATCCGAAGTACCGCTACAAACGAAGAGGACCCCCATGGAAATCCTAATACCTTGTGACAACGCTAACAACTTCTGACCACCGCGCGGAGACCAATGCTCCCACAGCCAACGCGATCAAAATAACATACCCACACACGCGGGTGGCGGGGTACGACTGCTGTGGACGACAGTCGGTGCTGCTGCTGCTGTAGACGGACAGTCGGTTCACGAAGTGACACGGACACGGACAGTACACTTGTGCTGCATATATGAGCACGTTTTGAGAGCAAGGCAAGGCTCCCTTATTGTAGGCGGCATGCATCACAAACGTCGACCGTATCAAAGCAAAGGCGTACAGGCGTTGATCGATGCAAACAAATCAAATACTAACAGAGATCACCGTCCGTCTTACTCGCGTCTACGTGGAAGAAGAGAATCAAACGACCGGGAAAGCGCCTCCGCTGGGCACCGACAGGCGTGATGGCTGTAGGAGAAAAGAACGTGATGTTCAGGGAGAACGGTGCAGCAACAGGCGAGTCGACCACGATGAACAGAAGCCGACTCGGTTGAGACGGACCGCTGTAGGCGCCATCGTCGGCCTCCTCGACGACGTTGTCCGTAGGTACCTTCCCCCCCACTACCGCATCAACAGCGGTGGCTGCATCCGGATGAGTGCTTTCAGCGACGGCGGTGACGTTGGAAGCGTCGTTGGGGGCACATGCCACACCAGACATTGCGTCAGCAAGAGTCGCCGTGGTCGTCACACCAAGACGGGATGGTACTTGCATAGGAGCAAACGACGACGGACGTCCCCCCGGGGACGCGCGAGGGGCGCTCAAGTGGCTGCGCCTCACGAGCGCCTCCGGCTGAGAAGCCGCCGAAGAACCTCCCATGAGGTCGTCAATGACGCCGGCAAAGTCTTGCGACCGGACTTTGGCCGCCACACTCGGGGCTTGAAGGATGTCGGCAGGGGTGCGCCCCGAGAAGCACTCGTCCGAGTCCAGTAGCCCCGTCGTCTCCATCACGCGCAGGGAGTACTGGCGACGCGAACACTCGTCCTCGCCGATGGTGAATTGCGGGACCTCGGTGAGCGTGTAGCGAACCGCAAGCCGCCGCCCGTCAATGGTGTCCAAGGTCCACGGCAGCTGAACACCAACACCAATTCCGACCAGCTCCTTGCGACCACGCCGACGAACCTCCACCACCAACCAAGAAGAGTTGGGGCCGACACGACGCTCGGCGCTGCAGGTACAGGACGGAGGCACAGGGGGCTTTGACCTTGCAGTTTTCACAGCCGCCGTCTTCCGCGCTTTCGACGCCCTGGAGGGAGAGGGAAGGCTGTTGCGCGGCGACTTGCTACGTCCTCGGGGGACCTGTCGCTTGTTGATTGTCTTGTTCGAGGTAGACTTAGTGACAGAAACCCCATCCGCGGGCTTCACCGCCGTCCCAGGCGACCCGCTCTCCGTCTGGGACGGTGACATGCCGCGGGATTTGGCAGGTGAGGACGAGCGTAGTACAGAAGCAGGGGGCTTCTTCAACAGCAACGGCCGGAGCTGGGTAATGAGCGCGTCAATCTTGGGGTCTTCGCCGACGATCACATCCCACGAAAAAATGAGCTTGTCCAGGACGACGACACCATCACTGCCGCGGACGAGGTCCAGCACACACCCGGCTTTAGCCGCGGCGCGCTTGCCAGTGCCCGTCATGATCCGAGCTGACAGCGCCTTCAGCTCGTCCGCAGTCAGGTTTCCAGGTCCTTGTACAGCGGAGGTAAACGAGATGTCCTTGCGCACGCGCAACCCACGCGAAATGCACTCAACAGCTACCTCCCAAGGATTGAGGTAGGCCCGTAGTGCACCGCTCGGGAACGCCGACGGCTGGAGCTCGATGTGACGCTCGCGTCGCAGCTTCCCACACATGAATAGTGCGGCCTCGTCGACGCCCAAGCTCTTGGAAATGAAGGCGACGGCGCGCGCAGGGCTAGAAAAGAGCGCCACAATTGTGGCGTGTAGCAGGTCGATCTCGACGTCACCGTTCACACCCGCCAAGCAGCACAGGACACACAACACCCAAGAAACACCCAAGAAGGAGCAGATGGCGTCGTCTTGTGCCTCAGTCACCTCAAACGCGCAACGTAGAAGGAAGGCAACCTTGTCCAGTCCCAGGCCAGGAGTCGCCGGTCGTACTGGGGCCGGCGTATCTCGACCTGCGTCCAGGTCGAGCCCGCTCGATGCGCTCGACGGGTTGCGGACGGGCGTGATCTCGTCGGAGCAGTCGGACGGCGTGTTGTCGACATTGGCAGTCGCGTGAGGATCCATCTGGTCCCCGTGATGGACGCCTGGGGCAGGTGCCAGTATCGCGCCGAGTGCGTCGGGTGGTCCCGTACCGTCAAAGACGGTCTCGTCGTTAAACGCTGCCCCGATCCCAGCCACAGGAATGGAGCAGTCCGTGTCGTCGGGCGCACACGAGCCGGCGACAAAAACGTCGTCGTCCTCGTCTTG